>WBZY01001460.1_pt1 | contig 12088 bp, 9 predicted proteins | sample 5204191 | NCBI WGS metagenome assembly WBZY01 (sample SAMN12344363, study PRJNA552823) | activated sludge metagenome | biome: Activated sludge suspended growth; feature: Anammox Sidestream; material: Wastewater; isolation source: activated sludge from anammox sidestream of wastewater treatment...
TGCGGCCAGCCCGGCCTCGACCACACCGGCGACGGCCGCGCCCGCCACCACCACACCAGCCACGCCGGCGACGGCCGCACCCACCACCACACCAGCCACGCCGGCGACCCCGCCCGCGGCAACGCCCAAGCCCGTCGCCAAGCCCGAGGCGAGCAAGCCCGCCACGCCGCCTCCGGCTGCGCCAGCTGCGGCGTGGTACGAGGCCGATTGGGTCAAGCCGGCCGCGATCGGCGGCGCCGTGGTGCTGTTGCTGCTCGGCTTCCTCGGCCTGCGCAAGCGCAAGGCACCGGCTGCGGCCAAGGCCAGTGCAGCGCCTTCGATCGCGGATGCCTTCAGCGACGGGCCTGCGGGCGCCGCCGCGACGGGCCATGCCTCGGTCGAAGCCGACATCGCGCACCTGCAGGGTCAGATCGCGGCCGACCCGGGCAACCTGGGCGCCTACCTCGAACTGCTCAGCATCTACTACGCCGAGCGTGACGTGGAGCAGTTCGAGCACACTGCGGCGGCGATGCGCGAGCACGTGCACGATCCCAACCAGCTCGAGTGGACCGAGGTGCAGGCGATGGGTGAGGAACTGGCGCCGCACAATCCGCTGTGGGCGGCGGCCGGCGCCAGCGAAGCGCATGACGCCGAAACGGCGCATTACGCTGCGGACGAGTCCGAGAGCTTCCTCGATGAGCCTGTGGCCGAGGCCACGCCGCCGTCCGAATCGTATGTGCCCGCGGCCGGCAAGCCCGACTTCGGCTTCTTCATGCCGCCGCATGCGGACGCCAAGCTGCCTGGGCAGGACCTGAAGGATGATACCTTCGGTTTCGATGACATCCCGCCGCTCGAGGAGGCCCATGACATGGCCGAGCCCGCACCCGCTGCAGTTGCATCCGCGCCCGCGCCGGGTGACGACTTCTTCGGCGACGCCGACGCGGTGGCCACCAAGCTCGACCTGGCCAAGGCCTACATGGACATGGGCGATCCCGATGGCGCGCGCTCGATGCTCGACGAGGTCGTCAACGAAGGCAACGATGCACAGAAGAGCGAGGCCCAGCGCCTGCTTGCACAGCTGCGTTGAGGCCGGCGCGGCCGCAGCCGCAGCGTCATGCAATGATCGAGGGGGCGCACTGCGCCCCCTGCTTTTTGTCCGGCGCGGCATGCAGGGCGTGCATCCTTTACGATGCGTGGCTCCCGCCTCCGCCGTGACCCCGTGAGCATGCGCATCGCCCTGGGCATCGAATACGACGGCACCGAGTTCCTGGGTTGGCAGCGCCTGGCCCACGGGCGCAGCGTGCAGGGCGTGGTGGAGGCGGCGCTCACGCGCGTGGCCGCCCACCCGGTCGCCGTCACCTGCGCGGGCCGCACCGATGCGGGCGTGCATGCGCGCTGCCAGGTCGTGCACTTCGACAGCGACGCGGTGCGCAGCGAGCGTGCCTGGGTGCTCGGCGCCAACTCGAACCTGCCGCGCGATGTGGCGGTGTTGTGGGCGCGGCCGGTCGCGGATGCTTTCCACGCGCGCTTCTGCGCGCACTCGCGGCGCTATCGCTACACCATCCTCAACCGGCCGGTGCGCGCGGCGCTGGACGCGCGCCGCATGGCGTGGGAGCGCGTGCCGCTGGATGCCGAGGCGATGCATGTGGCGGCGCAGGCGCTGCTGGGCGAGAACGACTTCAGCGCATTCCGCACCGCGCAGTGCCAGGCCCGCACGCCGATGCGCAACGTGCACTGGATCCGCGTGCAACGCCGCGGCGCGGTCGTGACCGTCGACATCGGCGCCAACGCATTCCTGCACCACATGGTGCGCAACATCGTCGGTTCGCTGCTGCCGATCGGGCGCGGCGAGCAGCCGGTGGCGTGCCTCGCGCAGTTGCTGCGCGGTCGCGATCGCAGCGTGGCGGGTCCGACCGCGGCGGCCGCCGGGCTCGTGTTCGTGGCGCCCGGTTATCCCGCGCAGTGGAACCTGCCTGCCACCTGCACCTTGGCCGATGGCGCCCCATCGGCCGCGCCGGCGCAGTGCGAGCCATGAACCGTACGCGCATCAAGTTCTGTGGCCTGACCCGTGCCGAGGACGTGCGGGCGGCGGTCGCGCTCGGGGTCGATGCGGTCGGCTTCGTGCTCACGCGCAGGAGTCGGCGCTGCATCGAGCCGGCGCAGGCGGCGGCGCTGCGTGCGCTGCTGCCGCCGTTCATCAGCGCGGTCGCGCTGTTCATGGATGATGCGCACGAATGGGTCGAGGCGGCGGCCGCCTGCGTGCAGCCGGACCTGCTGCAGTTCCATGGCCAAGAGGACGCCGCGTTCGCGGCCGGCTTCGCACGCCCGTATCTCAAGGCGGTGCCGATGGCCTCGGTGGCGGACGTGGTCGCCTATGCCGCGCAGCATCCGCGCGCGCGCGGTTTCCTGCTCGACAGCCACGCGGTCGGCCAGCCCGGCGGCAGCGGCGGCGCATTCGACTGGACGCGCGTGCCGCGCACGCTGCAACGGCCACTGCTGCTCGCGGGTGGCCTGGATTCCGCCAACGTCGGCCGCGCGATCGCGCAGGCGCGGCCGTGGGCGGTGGATGTGTCGAGCGGGATCGAACTGGCACCGGGCGTCAAGGACGCCGCGGCGATGCGTGCGTTTGTGGACGCGGTGCGCGTGGCCGATGCGGCCAGCGCGGCGGGTTGAGGCCGGGCGCGGCGATCCGCGCTAAGATGCGCGCGATGAGTCCGTGCCGCCGCCATCCGCCTGCGCCATTCGGTCGCTCGCTGCGCCGCTGGCGCCGCGTGCCTGCCGCCGCCGTGCGATAGCGCGCCCGCGGCGCCACGCCGCCCCTTGCCTGTTTCCGGGCGCGCCGCCATGGCGCGCCGTGCCGTATTCCGCGGAGAGCACCAATGCCCACTGCCACCCTGGCCAACCCGCCAGCCGACTACCACAGCTATCCCGATGCCGACGGCCGCTTTGGCGCCTACGGCGGCTCCTACGTCGCCGAAACGCTGATCGCGCCACTGACCGAACTGCGCGCCGCCTATGAACGCCTGCGCGTCGACCCTGCCTTCATCGCCGAGTTCGAGCGCGACCTGCGCCATTACGTGGGCCGCCCCTCGCCGGTCTATCACGCCGAGCGCCTGTCGCGCGAGGTTGGCGGCGCGCAGATCCTCCTCAAGCGCGAGGACCTCAACCACACCGGCGCGCACAAGATCAACAACACCATCGGCCAGGCGCTGGTCGCGCGCGCTATGGGCAAGCGCCGCGTGATCGCCGAGACCGGCGCCGGCCAGCACGGCGTGGCCACCGCCACCGTGTGCGCGCGCTTCGGCCTGGACTGCGTGGTGTACATGGGCGCAACCGACATCGAGCGCCAGAAGATCAACGTCTACCGCATGAAGCTGCTCGGTGCCGAGGTGGTGCCCGTCACTTCCGGCTCCAGGACGCTCAAGGACGCGCTGAACGAGGCGATGCGCGACTGGGTGACGAACGTGGCCGACACCTTCTACATCATCGGTACGGTGGCCGGTCCGCATCCATATCCGCAGATGGTGCGCGACTTCAACGCGGTGGTCGGCCGCGAGGCGCGCGCGCAGATGCTCGCGCAGTTCAGCCGCCTGCCCGACGTGATCACCGCCTGTGTCGGCGGCGGATCCAACGCGATCGGACTGTTCCACGCCTTCCTCAACGACGCGCAGGTGCGCATCGTCGGCGCCGAGGCGGCGGGCGAGGGCATCGCCACGGGGCGCCATGCTGCTTCGCTCGCGGCCGGTCGGCCGGGCGTGCTGCATGGCAATCGCACCTATGTGCTGTGCGACGACGATGGCCAGATCACCGAGACCCATTCGGTATCGGCCGGCCTGGACTATCCCGGGGTCGGCCCCGAGCACGCCTTCCTCAAGGACACGGGGCGTGCCCAGTACGTCGGTGTCACCGATGCCGAGGCTCTGGCTGCGTTCCATCGGCTCGCGCGCAGCGAAGGCATTCTCGCCGCACTCGAATCCAGCCATGCGGTGGCGCAGGCGATCAAGCTCGCGCGCGAGTTGCCGCGTGACCAGCTGGTGCTGTGCAACCTGTCGGGACGTGGCGACAAGGACGTGCACACGATCGCCGCGCGCGAGGGGATCGCGCTATGAGTCGCATCGACGCGCGTTTTGCCACGCTCAAGGCGCAGGGGCGCACCGCTCTCGTGCCGTTCATCACCGCGGGCGACCCGCTGCCGCAGGCGACGGTCGCGCTCATGCACGAACTGGTCGCGGCCGGTGCCGACCTCATCGAGCTCGGCGTGCCGTTTTCCGATCCGATGGCCGATGGTCCGGTGATCCAGCACGCCAGCGAACGTGCGCTGGCGCGCGGGGTCGGCCTCGCCGCGATCCTCGGCTGGGTCGGTGAGTTCCGACGGCGCGACCAGGCCACGCCGATCGTGCTCATGGGCTACATGAATCCGGTCGAGATCCACGGTGCCGCGCGCTTCGCCGCCGAGGCCGTGGCCGCCGGCGTCGATGGCGTGTTGCTGGTGGATTGCCCGGTCGAGGAAGCCGCCGCAGCGGCGCCGCTGCGCGATGCGGGGCTGCAGCAGATCCTGCTCGCCGCGCCCACCACCGGCGAGGCGCGGCTCGCGCGCATCGGTGCCGCGGCGGCCGGATTCCTCTACTACGTGTCGTTCGCGGGCGTCACCGGCGCCGATCGCATCCGCCTCGATGAGGTGCGCGCGCAGGTGCAACGTTTGCGCCAATCGGTGCGGGTGCCCGTGGCCGTGGGCTTTGGCATCCGCGATGCGGCTTCGGCGCAGGCGATCGGTGCGTTCGCCGATGCGGTGGTGATCGGCAGTGCGCTGGTTGCGCAGCTGGCCGGTGCCGGCAGCGAGCAGGAAATCCGCGCGCGGGCGCACGACTTCCTCGCGCCGATCCGCGCGGCACTGGATGCGCAGGATCGCGCGCGCTGAGGCCGGGTGGGCCGCAGCGGCGATGCGCGGCCAGGGCAGGCCGCGCGCGTGCAGGCGCGTTCCGCCGGCGTGGCCCGCGTCGCGCGCAGTCCAGTGGGTGGGCGCCCGGGCGATCCACCGCAAGGCGTTTTTGCGTATGCTGTGCGCCCCATCCTCGTCAACGCCGCGCTGGTTGCCTGCGGCAGTCCCGGAACCCGTCATGAACTGGTTGCAGAAATTGGTCGGCCCGCGCGCGCGCAGCAGCACTGCGGCCAGCACCAAGGGCAAGGTGCCCGAAGGCCTGTGGGAAAAATGTCACGGCTGCGGTGCGGTGCTGTACAAGCCCGAGCTCGAGGCCGCGCTCATGGTCTGCCCCAAGTGCGGCCATCACCATGCGATCCAGGCGCGCACGCGCCTCACCGCCTGGTTTGACCCGGGCACCGCACAGGAGCTGTTTGGCGGGCTGGAGGCGACCGACCCGCTCAAGTTTCGCGATTCCAAGAAGTACCGGGAACGCATCGTCGCGGCGCAGAAGGCCACCGGCGAGAAGGATGCCCTGGTGGCGATGCGCGGCCTGCTCAAGTCCGCGCCCACGGTGGCCTGTGCGTTCGAGTTCTCGTTCATGGGCGGCTCGATGGGCTCGGTCGTGGGCGAGAAGTTCACACGTTGTGCCGAACTGGCGCTGGCACAGCGCATGCCACTGGTGTGCTTTGCCGCCACCGGCGGCGCGCGCATGCAGGAAGGCCTGTTCTCGCTCATGCAGATGGCCAAGACCTCGGCCGCGCTCGCGCGCCTGCGCGAGGCGGGCGTGCCGTTCGTGTCCGTGCTCACGCACCCGACCACGGGAGGCGTGTCGGCGAGCCTGGGCATGCTTGGTGACCTCAACGTGGCCGAGCCCAAGGCGCTCATCGGGTTCGCCGGACCGCGCGTGATCGAGCAGACCGTGCGTGAAACCCTGCCCGAGGGCTTCCAGCGCTCGGAGTTCCTGCTCGACCACGGCGCGGTCGATCTCATCGTCGATCGGCGCGAACTGCGCGACACGCTCGCCGCCTTGCTCGCATTGCTCATGCGCCAGCCCGCGGCCGCTTGAGGCTTCGTCGGGCTCGCTGCTTGCTGCGGCCCGGAGTCTGCGCCAAGGACACACGGCAACGCGCGGTTGGCGCGGATTGCACGCGTGCCGATTTGACACGGCCGTGCAGCCGAGAGTAGAACCCCCCATCGACTCCGACCGCGATGGGGAGCAGCCATGATCTTCCAGGACTTGGTGTGGACCATTGCCGCGAGCGGCATCGCGCTGGTTGCGCTGGTCTTCCTCTACATCGTCGCCAACGCGGGCCGTGCCATCGACCCGGCCGCGCTGAGCACCTCGCAGCGACGCATCGCCGGCCTGCGGCGGGGACTGTTCTGGGTGCTCGTGCTCGTGTTCGTCGGCGCCAGCTACGCGAGCCTGCACCGCTTTCCGATTCCGCCGCAGCACGCGCCGCTGGATGCCGCGCAGGTGGTCGACGTGCAGGCCCGGCAATGGTCGTGGCAGCTCAGCCAGCCCGGGCAGCCGCCTGGCGCCGCATTGCAGCTCACCGCGGGCGCGCCGGTGGAGTTCCGCGTGCGCAGCGACGACGTCAACCACGGCTTTGCGATCTACGCGCCCAATGGCCGCATCGCGATCCAGACCCAGGCCATGCCCGGTTTCACCAACAAGATCCTGCACACGTTCACCCAGGTCGGCACCTACCGCGTGATGTGCCTGGAGTACTGCGGGCTCGGGCATGCGCCCATGGTGAGCTCGTTCGATGTCGCCGCACCGGCGGGAGGCTGACATGGCCGCATTGACGCTGTACCCCGAGTCCGAGCGCCTGCCACGCGGCGAGCGCATCACCTTCAACCTGTACATGATCAGCGCGCTGCTGCTGTTCGTGCTCATGATGGTGCTGGGCGTGATCATGCGCATGGGCCAGAGCCTGTGGCTGGACGTGCCACCGGACCTGTTCTACCAGGTGCTGTCGATGCACGGTGCGGGCATGGTCGGCACGATGTCACTGGCCACGACCGCGGTGATGTGGTTCTTCCTGCGCAAGTACGTGCGCCTGCATCTGTGGGCGTTCCTCGCCAACTACCTGCTGTTCCTGTGTGGCGCGCTGTGCATCATCGGCGCGGTCTTCGTCGGCCGCTATGCGGGCCTGTGGACGTTCCTGTATCCGTTGCCGACGCATGCGATGGGCATGTGGGGCAATGGTGCGGCGGCCTGCTTCATGGTCGGCTACCTGTTCATTGGCGTCGGTTCGCTGCTGTTCTACCTCGACGCCGCGGCCGCCATCATCGGCCGCTACGGCAATCTCGGTCGCGCGATGGGCCTGCAGTGGCTGTTCGGCGGCACGATCGATCCCGACCATCCCAAGGCCGTGGTCGCCAGCACGATGGTCGTGATCGCCAACTCGCTCGGCATCCTCGCCGGCGCGGTGGTTCTGGTGATGTACCTGGTCGCGATCGCCTATCCCGAGTTCACGATGAACGCGTTGTATGCCAAGAACCTCACCTACTGGTTCGGCCACATGTACATCAACGCCACGATCTACATGGGTGTGATGGCCGTGTACGAGCTGCTGGCGCGCTACTCGGGGCGCCCGTATGCGATCTCGCGGCCGTTCCTGTGGTCGTGGGCGGCCAGCTGCGTGTTCGTGATCGTGGTGTTCCCGCACCACCTGCTCATGGACTACGCACAACCGCGCTGGGTTGCGGTCACCGGCCAGGTCGTGTCCTACCTTGCCGGCTTCCCGGTGTTCCTCGTCACCGTATGGGGCGCGCTCACCAACATCCACCGCTCGGGCATGCGCTGGAGCACGCCCTCGCGCCTGCTCATCCTGTCGATGTTCGGCTGGGCAGCCGGCATCCTGCCGGCGATCCTCGATGGCACGATCGGCATCAATCGCGTCATGCACAATACGCAGTGGGTACCCGGCCATTTCCATTTCTATCTGCTGCTGGGCGTGTTGCCAATGGTGCTCGCGCTGCTGTACCACGTGATCGGCAGCCGCCGCGCCGCGCCACCCGATTCGGGCGCGGATCGGCTGGGCGTGCCGGTGTACCTGATCGGCGGCATGACTTTCGCACTCGCGTTCCTCGATGCGGGCCACATGAGCGTGGCGCGGCGCATGTCCTCGCACCTGGCCGAGTGGATTCCCAACGACCGCGTCGGCGCGATCGGCGCGAGCCTGGTGTTGCTCGCGATGGTGTATTTCGCCGTGCGCATCATCCACGGCCTGCTGCGGGCACCCGGTGCCGAATCGACTGCGCACGCTGCTGGCTAGCCTCTGCATCGTGGCGGCAGGCGGCGCCGCGCTGTGGGTCGCCACCGATGGCTTGCGCGTATTCACGACCGAGACGGCGCGACGCGTCTCGATCCGCGCCACGCCGCGCCTGCTGCCCGACGTGGCCTTGCAGGACGATGCGGGTGCGCGGTTCGCGCTGGCCGACTTGCGCGGGCGCTGGCTGCTGGTGGATTTCATCTACACGCGCTGCCTGAGCTGGTGCAACGTGCTTGGTGGCGACTTCGCGCAGTTGCAGCAGCGCCTGGCTGCGCCGCTGCGCGATGGCAGCCTGCGCCTGCTCAGCATCAGCTTCGATCCCGCCCATGATGCACCGGCCGAGCTGGCGGCCCACAAGCGCAGGTTCGGCGATCATGGCATCGGCTGGACCGCGGCGCGGCCGCTCGACGCGGCCGGGCTCGCCACGCTCGGCCATGCCTTCGGCCTCAAGGTCGTCGAGGATGGCATGGGTGGCTACGTGCACAACGCATCGATCGCGTTGGTCGATCCGTCCGGCCGCCTCGTCGACGTGTTCGATGCGGGCGCACCCAGGCAGGTGGCCGCCGCGGTGCAACGGCGCCTCGCGCAATGAGCGTGCGCGCGCTGCCGTGGTGGCTGCCCGCGGGCGCGATCGCGCTGTTGGCGAGTCCGCCGCTGCGGCATGCGCTGGAGACTTCGATGACCGCGCAGATGCTGCTGCAGCTGCCGCTGCTGGCGGTGCTCGGCGGTCTGCTTGCCGCGGCGCTGCCCACGCACGTGCGGACAGCGCTCGCGCGCTGGGACCAGGGCGGCTGCAGCGGCCTGCTGCTCGCCTCGGTCACCTCGTTGCTGTGGATGCTGCCGCGCGCGCTTGATGCGGGCGTGGACCTGCCATGGGTGGCCGGGGCCAAGTTCCTGAGCCTGCCGTTGCTGGTCGGGATGCCGCTGGCCTTGTCATGGCCACGCATGGGCTTCGTGCTGCGTGGCGTGGTGTGCATGGAAGCGATCGCGAGCTGCTTCCGGTTGGGCTGGCTGTTCCTCGCCACTCCGCAGCAGTTGTGCAGCAACTATCTGCTCGGCGACCAGCAGCGTCTGGGCTATGCGCTGCTCGCGATTGGCGTCGGCGTGTTCGTGCTGCTGCTCGGCCGCCTCATCGGCGGGCGCTGGACGCTGCCCGCCGGAGAAGCGCGGCGACCGCGTTGAAGCGTTGCGGTCAGCGTGCGCCGAGGTCGGCGCTGCACACGAAGCGCACCGCGTCCAGGCGTGGCGCGGCACCGGCGAGTGCTGCGCGCAAGGCCTCCAGCTCGGCATCGATCGCGCTGATCTCGTCGGCGCGCACCGCCGGGTTGACACGCGCCAGTGCCACCAGGCGCGCGCGTTGTGCGCCCAGATCGCGTTCGATCGTGGCCAGGGCCTGGCCGATCTCGTTCGCGGCCAGGCGCCGCGCCTCGGTCTCGCACGCGGCCAGCATCGGCGGCACGAGCTTGGCCAGCAACGGCCGATAGCGCGCGGCGTCGAGTTCCTGCTCGCGGGCGCGGGCGAGGCCGGCCGGGCTCGCCTGCCAGTCGCCGCGCGGGTTGAGGCGCGTGTCGACCACGCTGCGGATTGGCAACGGCGGCAGGAAGCGCCCGATCTCGAGCGCGCGGTCGGCCACGCACTCGAGCACGAACACCGCTTCGAGCAGGGCGCTGCGCGGCGGCAGGGCGGGATCGACGAGGATCGCGGCATTGCCCTGTTGGCTTTCCAGCAGCAGGTCGAGTGCGCCGAGCACGAGCGGGTGGTCGAGCCGCAGCAGCGGCAGTTCCTCGCGTGCGAGCGCCAGCGCCCGATCAAACGTGGCCTGGCGCGGCCCGTCCTTGAATCCGGACAGGCCATCGGTGCTCAGATACTCGGGATCGAGCACCACGCAGCGGGGTGCGGTTTCCTCGCTGTCGATGTTGAACTGCTCGAACAGCTCAAGCACGAAGGCGTCGGTATCGGCGTCGTCATCCTGTGCCTGCAAGGCCTGCTGCAGCGACTGCTCGCGGCCGTGGCGCTCGCTGGCCAGTTCGAGCAGGCGGTCGCGCCCGCGCTGCACCCGTTCCGACAGTTCGCGGTGGGCCGCGGCCGTGTCGGCAATGAGCGCCTCCAGTTCGGCATCGGGATCGCCGCCGCCGCGCGCGTGGGCGTCGGCCAGCGCGCGCAGCTGGGTGCCGAAGCGGCGCAGGATCTCGCGGCCATCGGCCGGGCTGGTGCGCAGCGCATCGAGTCCTTCGTGGTACCAGCGCAGCAGCGCATGCTGGGCGCTGCCGCCGAATGCGGCGAGGTGGATCTGGATGTCGTGACGCTGGCCGATGCGGTCGAGGCGGCCGATGCGTTGTTCGAGCAGGTCGGGATCGTGCGGCAGGTCCCACAGCACGAGCCGGTGGGCGAACTGGAAGTTGCGCCCCTCCGAGCCGATTTCCGAGCACAACAGCACGCGCGCGCCATCGGCTTCGGCGAAGAACGCCGCGTTGCGGTCACGCTGGACGATGCTCATGCCCTCGTGGAAGCGCGCGAGCCGCGCACCGCTGCGTGTGCGCAGCGCCTCCTCCAGCGCGAGCACCTTGGCCTGGCTGCGGCAGATCAGCAGCAGCTTGTCCTGGGCATGGCGCTCGAGCAGCGCCAGCAGCCAGCCCAGTCGCGGATCGTTGCCGTAGTCGAGTTCGCCACCGTCCCCGCGCTCGTGCGCGTCGGCGTGGAACTCCGCCAACAGGCGTTCGCGCTGCGCCTCGTCGAGCGCGTCGCCGTCGAGCACTTCGATGCAGGCCTGCCGGCGCGGAAAGCCGCCGATCTGCGCGCGGCGGTTGCGGAACATCACGCGGCCGGTGCCGTGGCGGTCGATCAATGCGTCGATGAGCGCGGGCGCCAGCTCGCTGCGCGCGCCGTCGTAGCGCGCAAGCAGGTCCGCCAGTTCGGCATCGCCGGCGAAGCGTCCGGCCAGTACGCTGCGCGCATCGGCATCCAGCGGCTGCGCCGCGAGCACGCGCTCGGCGATCGCCGACAGTTGTCCGTACCCCTCGCTCTCGGCGATGAACGCGTCGAGGTCGGTGTAGCGCGCCGGATCGAGCAGGCGCAGGCGCGCGAAATGGCCGCTGCGGCCCAGCTGCTGTGGCGTCGCGGTGAGCAGGATGAGACCGGGCGCGCCCGCGGCCAGCCGCTCGACCAGCGCGTAGGCGGGGCCGCTGGCTTGCGGCGTCCATTCCAGGTGGTGTGCCTCATCGACCACGACGATGTCCCAGTGCGCCGCGAGCACCTGCGCGGCGCGATGCGCATCGTGGGCAAGCCAGCCGATGTCGGCGATCACGCACTGCTCGTCGTCGAACGGGTTGCGCGCCGGCGCGGTGATCTCGATCGCTTCGCAGCGCTCGCCGTCGAACAATGCGAAGGGCAGGTTGAAGCGACGCAGCAGCTCGACCAGCCACTGCGCGGTCAGGCTCGCCGGCGCCAGCACCAGCACGCGGTTGGCGCGGCCGCTGGCGAGCTGGCGCGCGAGGATCATGCCCGCCTCGATCGTCTTGCCGAGGCCGACCTCGTCGGCGAGCAGCGCGCGCGGCGGCCGGCGCGCCGCGATGATGCCGGCCACGCGCAACTGGTGGGCGATCAGGTCGATGCGGGCGCTTGCCAGGCCCCACGCAGGCGAGCGCAGCGCGGCGGCGCGCCGTTGCAATGCGGCGAGGCGAAACTGGAAGTGGTGTGGCGCATCCACGCGTGTCGACAGCAGGCGCTCGTCCGCGCGCGACAGCGGCTGGGTGTCATCGAGTTCGGCCTCGGCCAGCGCCCGGTCCCCCGCGTGGTAGGTGATGAGTCCGCCCGATTCGCTCACGCGCTCGACCGCAAAGCACTGCTTCTGCCCCGACACCTTCTGCCCCACGCGGAACTGCGCGCGCGTGAGCGGCGCGGCGTGGGTGGC
>WBZY01001462.1_pt1 | contig 12082 bp, 12 predicted proteins | sample 5204191 | NCBI WGS metagenome assembly WBZY01 (sample SAMN12344363, study PRJNA552823) | activated sludge metagenome | biome: Activated sludge suspended growth; feature: Anammox Sidestream; material: Wastewater; isolation source: activated sludge from anammox sidestream of wastewater treatment...
GAGTGGTCTTGATCTGTTTAGATCGTCGTCATGGCGGGATCTCCTCCCGAAAACCGGCCCGAAATTCCGAGCTTTGGAAAAGTAGGAAGCTGATGTCCTAAATCGCAGCTATGTTTCCGATGGGCCTACAACTGGAAGAAGCAGCTCGATTGGCCCGACCCGGGCCCAGAGCCCCGACCCGGAGAAACCGGCCACAAGAAAGCCGCCGAAGCATGTGACCAGTTCAGGCCGTTTCGTCCCATGCCCGGATACTGCTGGTGCGGCTGGTTCCGCTCGGAACACTCCCCAGAAGCTCAACAGCCCAAAGGACTTGCTCCATGACGCTCACGCCGACTTTAAGCGATTTTGACTGGCTGGTCCTCCAAGAGACCCACGCCGTTGAGGGCGTCACGCCCGATGAAGTCTGGCGCAGAGTCCAGTATCACGAAGTCCCCGCATTCCGGTCGATGATCGAGCCCTCCCTTCTCCGCCTGAATAATCTGGGCTTGATACGCTCGCTTGAGCTCAATGGTAATCCGCTCTGGCTGCGGACCGCACAGGGCGACCTGGTCTTCAACTGGAGAACCCAACTGGACGACCCCAACCCGGGCCCGGAGCCGCGGCCTGGAGAAACAGGCAACCGCAGGGCCTCTCCCACCCCATGCGACCAGTACAGGCCTTGCTACAGCGCACCTGCCTACTGCTGGTGCGGCTGGTTCAGAGGCGAGCATTCAGCAGAGGCACAGCAATGGAAGGAGCCTGCACCGTGATGACATCACCAACAGCCTGGAACCAGCTCTCAGCTCAGGCGCTCATCGAGCGCGCTTATGCAATGGCGGAAGACCTCCAGAAACGGGAGGAAGACGAGGCAGCCAGCCTGCTCCGACATCTCGCCTGGCGCTTCAAAGGGTCGGAAGAATGGGCGGAGTCGCTTAAGAGTAGGTAGCGACCAGCGGACTGAAACCAGGTGATTCGGGGAGGTTCCAGTCCAAAGGCCGCTCTGCGTGCATTCGGTTGGCTTCGACGGTTCCCCGCCCTCGTTCAGGCTTTGCTTAAGGCGGGAGAAAATAACACTTTAGCGAATCTATTCCCATCCATGACAAACGCAGGTAATCAACCCCGCGCGCTCCCGCTACTGATTGAGCTTCTACTAGACAACGGCATGCGGGTGTTCAGCACGCACACGCTTCGGCAAACCCTACGCGAGAACAGTCTTCCGGCCGACAAGCTGGCCCAGCAGCTGCATCGTCTCACGCAACGCGGCTGGTTGAAGCGCCTCAAGCGGGGTCTCTACGCACTGGCGGATCCGTTCCTCTCCGAGCCTCTCCGCGAGCTCGAGATCGGGGCAGCCCTGGTCTTCCCCTCCGCTCTCAGCCACTGGACGGCCTGGCATTACCACGGTCTGACCGAGCAGATCCCTCGCGACGTCTACCTGTTGACCACCACCGAGGTCGAGCTGCCCCGCCAACGGGACCGCGCCCGCCATGAGTTCGAGCTTGACGGCATCCGCTACCGTTTTACGCGGGTCGCACCTGACCAGTTCTTCGGGGTCGCTCGACCCTGGGTCGACCAGGTCCGGCTCTCGATCACCGATCTCGAGCGCACCGTGCTGGACGGTTTTCTCAAGCCCGAGCTATGCGGTGGCCTGGATGAAGTCCTTGGCTCGCTAGAGGACCAGCTGCACCGGCTTGAGCTCGAGCGCCTGGTAGCCTACGCACTCCGGATCGGTCCGCCCGCGGCCCAAAGACTAGGTTGGGCGCTCGAGCACCTGGGCACCCCCTCCAACGCCCTGGAGCCCCTCCTGGGCCTTCCGCACCGCGGTTTCAGGCCCTTGGACCCGAGCCGCCCCCGCCGCGGCCCCTGCAATCGACGGTGGGGCATCCAAGAGAACCTGTCCGCATGAAGCCCCTTCAGCAACGTCTCAAATCTCTGCGACAGAGTTCCGGTCTGGCCTGGGAGGCGCTCGAGCGCGACTACGTTCTTTCGTTCATCCTGGCTGCGGTTCAACAAGTCCCCGAGCTCGCCGGCCACCTGGTCGTCAAGGGGGGCGGTTGCCTTCGCAAGTGCTACGGCTACTCACGCTTCTCGGAAGACCTGGACTTCTCGGCTCTAGACCCGGCCCCGATCGGAGACGACCTGGCCGCGGCGGTCCACCAGGTCGCCCAGCTCGCCCAAGAGCACCTGGTCGAGAGCGGGGACATTCAGCTCAAGGTCGAGCGTTATCAGGAGCGTCACCCTCATCCGGAGGGCCAGGAAGCCTTCACCATCCTCGTCAAACTTCCGTGGCAACGCACCTTCCACACCCGGGTCTTGCTCGAAATCAGCCGCTCGGAGCGTTTACTTTGGGCACCGCTAACGGTACCCATCCGGCACGAATACGGAGAGCCGCTGAACGCCTCGGCCTGGTGCTATTCCCGAGACGAGATCGTCGCCGAGAAGCTCCGAGCTCTCTTACAGAACGCCCGTCGCGCGGAGGAGCGCGGCTGGGCCAGATCCAGGGCACGAGACTACTACGACCTCTGGTGCCTTCTCAGAGACACTCCTGAGGTCGTCCGTTCTCCAGAATTCAAGCCCCGTCTCCACGAGAAGGCGGCGCTGAAGGGGGTCACATTTACGGGCTCGTCCTCCTTCCTGGAGCCCGCCATGCTGGTGCGGGCGGAACGGGACTGGACCAGAACGATGGCTCCCGTATTGGCAGACTTGCCCGATTGGGAAACCGTCTTGTCGGAGCTTCGTCTTCTCTTGGCCCCACTCGACACGCACAACGAAACCAATCCTAAAGCGACTTGACGAGCTTGATCAAAGATGGAGGAAGGTGACGCCCCTCCACCGTTGCCTGATCAATGCTTCGACGACTCCACCCCTGATCAACCCCATTCAGGCCAAGTTTGATCCATGCCAACGATGAATTGCAGTGACAACTAGAATGGAGCCACAAGGACGGGCCTGACGTCCCTTCAGCCAATCCGGCCCCTCCTTCGTTGTGGAGACCACACCGCGAACCCGAAGTACTTCACCCTCCTCCAGCTTGCAGGCATTCTACTGATCGGTCTTGAAATATCCTCAAGAATCGGGAGGTGACTCACCTGTCTGGAATCGACCCTAAACCCCAGTCCGGTCCAAACCGCAATCGACGCTTGTCCCTAAGAGAAGCTGCGAACCGGGTCGGAGTGTCTCAAGCAACCATTCGCCGCCGCATCAAGGACGGCTCATTACGAGCGTACATGGCCACCGGTAAGTATGGCACACAGTGGCTCGTGTCCCCGGAAGACCTTGATCAGATCAAAGTGTTTTCCCAGGACGACTTTGAGGACCTGGAAGGGGAAGAAGGGACTGAAGCCCAGTCAGCCTCTCCAGCCATTGACTCACCCATTGTGACCCCTGATCAAGGCATTGATCAGGGCCTTCCGAACGCTGTGCAAGCAGAACTCCTGGAGGAAGACTGGGAGCCAGAGCTTGGCCGGCCGAGCTCTGCCATTGAGACCAGCGGAGAACTCGCTCCGGTCCAAGCGATCACTCCGACCATGGAGCAACAAGCTTTACATCAAGCCGGTTACTGGAAGGGGCGCTGGGACGAAGCGCGTGAACGGATTATTGAGCTGGAGGAGCGTCAGAAAGCCCCCGCACAGCTGGTTGAAGACCTCGAAGCCAGCCGGCAGGCGGAGGAAGCCGCTCGCCTCGAGCTCGACAACGTGCGCGCCCAGCTGGTCGAAGTAGAATCAGAAAGGAGCGGATTGCTCCTAGAACTCCAACGTCTCCGAGCGGAGGCAGCTGAACACACAGCACCCTCCAACAGGTCCTGGTGGAAGCGACTTTTGTTCAAGGAGGTAGGCCGCTGACTATCGGTGATTGACGTAAGAAGTATCGGTGATTGACGTAAGGACTATCGGTAAATGACGTAAGCCGAAAGCACGCCTGAGCCCCCTATCGGTGGTTGACGTAAGCGCTATCGGTGAATGACGTAAGACTATCGGTGGATGACGTAAGGATCCTCGGTGGTTGACGTAAGCGCTATCGGTGAATGACGTAAGGATCCTCGGTGGTTGACGTAAGCGCTATCGGTGAATGACGTAAATCAGACCCCCTCCAGGGCAATCCTGATAAGGCTTTGCGGCCACGACCAACACATGACCAAGGTACCAACATGTGTACCAAACACCAACAACATGACGAGCTGTGTGTTTTCAATTTTTATGAACGGGGGAAGGGCATGAGCGAAGAGGGGACTGAGAAGACTCCCAAACTGATAGGACGTGACGAGATGAATCTCGCAGAATTCGCGTTGGGTCTTGCTTCTGACCGTAATGCCAAGAACATCAAGACGATCGAACGAGAACAGACCTTAGTTTTGTCGGATGGCACCCGGCTCGAGCAGTTTTGGACCGTCACCGGGTCAGACAAGCATGGCCTTCCTCGCGCCGGCGATGACGACGTCCTGATTGCCTTGCTCAAGCTGGCATCGGACCAGGGCTTCAAGGAGCGCCGCGTCCACTTCACGCGCTACGAGGTGATGCAGATCTTGGGTTGGGATCCAAGCGGCGCTAACTACCGTCGATTCGAGGGCTCTTTGGAGCGGTTGGCCGGCGTTCGAATCATGGCCAAGAATTGCTTCTGGGACAGCCTTAAGAAGCTTTACACTTCGCTTTTTTTCGGCCTGATCGATGACTATCAAATCCTGGACCGCGGTGCACGCCAGCTCGAGCAGCTGGAGATGCCCCTTACCTACGTGAATCTGAACGAGAAGTTCTTCCAGAGTCTCCGAGATGGAAACCTCAAAAGACTCGATCTGTCTCTCTATTACCGACTTCGTTCCGCGGTCTCGAAGCGGCTTTATCGCTTCCTCGACAAACGGGCTCACCGCAAGCAATTCTTTGAGGTCGACTTGTACAGCATGGCCACCGTGAACCTCGGCCTAGATTTGACCAAGCGCAAGTACGCCTCTCAGGTCAAGCAGATGCTCGAGCCCGCGCATGAGGAGCTCCACGAGCACGGCTTTCTGTGCGATTGGAAGTATCGCTGGTCACCTGAGCGTGAAACCTGGTTTGTGGGCTATTCTTTTTCCGGTTCACGACAGAGGCTGGCCGGTCCAGTGCCCACCCCATCCGCTGCATCCAGCTCGCTCATCGAAGCGCTGGTCAGCCGCGGCCTGAGCTTAAAGATCGCCACCCGACTAAACGACCAGTATTCAGACCGCATCCCCGGCAAGCTGGACCTTTTCGACCACCTGGTCAATGCGCGAAGCCCGCTGGTCAGCAAGAACCCTGTAGGCTGGCTGCGCAAGGCCATCGAGGACGACTACCAGGCCCAGGTTCCGGGCTATCAGGCCCCAGACCAGCGGGAGAAGAAGAAGCGCGAGAAGGAGGCGGCCCGCTGGAAAGAAATCGAGGAGACACGCCGGCAGGAGGCACGTCAGCAGGAGTTGTGGGCCTGCTATCTCGAGCTCCCTGAAGCCGATCGGCTCGACATCCTAACCGAAGCTCGCCGTACGCTGCGCTTCTTGCCAGCTGACAAACTCGAGACGATCGAGATCGACTCCCCCCTTCTCAAGGTCGAGATCGTCAACATAGTAGCCGGCCGTAGAGGGGCCTGTGAGACGGCCTGAGCAGGCGGGTGGTGATTATGGCTTGGCGGGGAAGAGAAGGGCCTCTGAGGGCCCTCAGCGCCCCGAGAAGACGTTGGCCGAGAGCCGAGTGTTTGACTTGAGAACGATCCCCTCTACTTTAAGCATAGCACACTTCGAAGACAACGCGTCGGACAGGCGCGAAAAAGCTCGTAGCCATAAGGATTTACCCTCTTGACAAGATATCTGGGGATGCCGCCCCAGCTCGGCCTGGTCGACCCGTTCCTGAGCTCGGCTCGAGCCGTCCAAGATCTCTACCCAGAGTGCGAAAACCGGCCCTTATTGAGAGGCTTGTTGAGAATCCGGCCGACCAGGCCGACCCCGGATCGCTCTCGAGGGGAGTCAGGCGGGCGCAACCAAGCCGCCGGCGCGCGATCAGGCCTGGCCGGACCATGATCGCCAAATTGACCGTTTGGCGATCATGACTTGGTCCTCAACGCTATGGTGCTCTGGAACACCCTGTACATGGACCAGGCCCTGGCTTAACCCGGTTTTCTGTTCCATTCTAGTCAGACCCCGATCATGACGTTGAACTCTCGTTCTGGAGGCACAGGGCGCCCAGGCCTGGCCAACTTTCGCCTGAAGTCCATTTTAGATCATCGGCTCCAATCGAAAGAAGGACTTTACGGATTCCCTTGATAAACTCTGCAAGAAATTTATAGGAGGCACCGTGCCGAAATTCCTATCAGTGGAAATTACACGAAAGCATAAAGGTAGAGCTGGCAAGATCGTAGTCCACGCTACTGATGGCAGCGCTTTTGACACAGAGTGGGGCATGGAACATTTTTGTTGGGGGGAGAACTTGCGCCTGGATAGGTGGTCGGCCAACGCCATACTGCTGACGGAAAAAAAATTTGAGTTTGCACTAAACATCGCATGGGATAATGTATACAGGTTCGTCTTAAGGTTTAAGAGCGGTCAAACTGCCGAGATCGAGGTGGTTGGCGTGGGTTTGTCCGCATATAAGACTGTCTACGAGAAAAACACAATTCTAGAACCAGAGGGCGACTTGGCACTTAGTGCTCCGCCAGAACAATGAACACTATGCCTAAATGTCCACTGTTAGAGGGGTATCAGTATGGCGAAATATGTTGAGCTAAATATTGTCCGCAAAGCCAAAGGGGAATCAGGCACAATTATCGTTCACGCCACTGGCGACAGCGCGTTTGATACAGGCTTTGGAATGGAGCATTTTTGCTGGGGAGAATATCTTCACCTGGATCGCATGCCGGCAGCTCCAGTTCAGCTATCCGAAAAAAAATTCGAGTTTTCACTAAAGATTGCCTGGGACAACTCCTATCGGTTTAGATTAAAATTAAAGGACGGTGAGTCGGCTAGACTAGAGGTGGTTGGCGATGGATTGTGGGCTGGAATGTTTATTTACGAAAAAAACGAGAACTTGTTGCCTGAGGAGGGGGAGCCGCTGCTGAGTCTACCCGAGTACACCCCTTCTGAGTGAGGGGGCTTCAGCTAGCACACATCGCCGAAGGTTGTTATGGCCCATCGGGGCTTCGGGGTGGTCAGGGCACTGCCGCGGCGCACCCCGCCAGGTCAAGAAGCTTGAGAAGACCCCTGATCGTCAAGAGAATAGTATTCTTAGCGAAACCCAGCAAGACGCTGTTCCAGGAGTGGAGTTGCGGGGTTTTGCTAAGAATCTGTTGAACGAAACCGCAGGCTGAGGTAGGCCCTATGGGATTTCTAACTCCCGGTGCGGTCGAAGACCCGGTCCAGCCGAAGCCACCAAAACAGGGGTCTTGCGCGGCCGGTCGGAGGCCCCGCGCGGCGGCCGAAGCGGCCCCCGACGCCGAGCCTGCACACTCGGCGGGGGTCGTTGAGAGCCGCCGCCCGGGCCGGCGGTCCTGGTATCCAGCACGAACTTGCCAGCGGCCCGGCCCCAGGATGCGCGAGCACGAGCGACATTTGCGGCGCGTGGGAGCCACCCGCTCCAGCACCCTGTGGCTTGACGTGCCGCGGAGCTCGTGCTCGCCCCCGTGCATTCCGCCGGGCCCCGAGCAGCTCACGAACGAGGACCGCCGGCCCGGCGCCCGGCGAGGAGGCCCCTGCGGCCACCCCTCTGCACTGCTGCCGCAGGGGTTGCCGAGCCGGGCGCCCGCTGGCGGCTGGCGAGGGGACCCTGAGCCCGAGCCTGCGTTCCGCGAGGGGTGCCCGAGTCCAGGCGCCCCGTGCAGGCGGCCGAGGAGGCCCCGCTGCCCGAGATCAGCACCGCCCCAGCGGGGCCGCCGAGGCCGGCTGCCCAGGCGCCGACGAGGAGGCCCCGGATCGCACCTGCACGGTAAGGGGCCTCCTCGAGGCTCGTGCCGGAAGAGCTCTCCCCCGAGGCCTGCGGGAAAAGCCTTGTCGCGGGCCTCGGGCCACGAGACCTCCGCCTGGTCGAGACCAAAAAGAAAGGCCCCCGGATGGGAGCCTGGTAACGCTAAGCGGCGTGCGACCGCCCGCTCTTGCATGAACCCTTATGGACCATAAGGTCGCACGCCGCGCCGCGGTGGAGGTTGCGGCTGCTGAGCGCGCCGCCGCCGAGCTTTGCGCTGCCGACGGCGCGCGTCATCTGGTGGAGGGCTGAGCTTGCCTGGATCTTGTGCCGATCCCCCACCGAGCCGTGTGGCCGCCAGATACGGGGCGGCCACACGCTTCACGCGGCGGACCTGAGCGCGTTGCTCCGAACCTGGACCCTGCAACGCGCGCCACCCCATTTTGACCCGGGCTTGCGCGCGTCAATGTGACGATCCCCAACAAGCCGCCGTGTGGCCGCCAGATACGGGGCAGCCACGCGCTCCACGCGGCGGACCTGAGCACGTTGCTCCGGGCAAGCACCCCGCAACGCGCGCCATCGGTATGTGGCCCGAGCTTGTACGGCGCCATTGTAACGATCCGGGGAGCCACTCGGTGGTCTTACTGATCCCTATCCCAGGTTTCTGTACAATAACAGCCTGGGCACAAGGCTTAAGAGGCAGCCTGCTGTTTGAGCGTGCCATGCTTCCAGAAGGGGGTCGGTTCCAAAAATCATGGACTATGCTGCCTGCCTCCCCAAAGACCAGAAGTTCTCGGGCTGAAGGGCCGCGGCTGCGAACTGCGCCCAGTGTCCTGACAGTAGCTGCGCTCGACTGTGGAGCAACGCCTCGCTGTTATCCGGGCGCCAGTAGATGCTGTTTCCCTTGAGGCGCAGGTTGATCACCCGGCGGATGCAGCTCTCGACTGCTCCGCTCCCAAGCGGGATCCCTCGCCTCTTGAACTCGTGATAGCGCATTCGATGGGCGTGGTCTTGGAAGTATGCCAGTCCCTTCCGGATTTTCTTGGCGTTGCGCCCCCGACAGAGACCTTCGATAAGTTTCGTCAGCGCATCAATGTGGCCTCGGCGAAGGAGTCGCTTTGCCTGTCGCAGCCAGGCTTTGCGCTTATTCACGCCTTTGACGTACTCGGCGACGCCCGAGAGATGCTCCACGGCGTGGTAAAAGTCAACCACCTGGGTGACGCGGTCGAGCGAGTAGCCCACAGTCGCGACCAGGTTAGGAATCCGGTTCCAGATCCACTCAGCCCCATCGCCGACTATGACCCATTCCGCGGCCTCGTGGGCGCCGATCTCTCTCAGCTTGGATGCCAGGAGGACGAAGAGCCCGTCAGCGTCTTTCAACGTGGCATCCTGCCGGACGAAGCCGTGTCTCCGCTTCCGCCCGCGGCAATCGATCTCGTAGATGACAAAGACTTTGGGCTCTTTCCATGTGGCCTGAAAGCCCCGGCGACCCGACTTGCGTCGGCGGCCCGACTTGGTTTTCTCGCGGATCCGGATTCGGCCACCATCCGTGCCGATCACGATGCGCTTTCCGCGGACTTGGCCGGTTCCCCGGAAGCCCAACTTCGTCTGGTCGAGGCACCAGTTCCGATAGGCCAAGCCGCGCTGCGCGAAACCTTGGGTCAGGCGGCTGATTTGCTTGGGGTCCAGCAAGACTCCGCGGACAGCGAGGCCCGCGCTCGCCTCTCGGTAGGTCCCCAGCACGCCAAGCCGTGCCACTTCACAAGCCAGCGCAGGCGTCACCCTCTGATGGACGCCCAACACGTGGAGAACGGGATAACTGCCTGCCCCCGCCTTGCCGCGGGCCCCACGGCGCCGCTTCCGTCCGGGCCGCTTCCTCGACTTGTGAGGTCGACGCAAGTAGTAAGGCGTAACAACGGTAACCTTAGAGCCGCCCAGCAGCATGATCTGGACCTCCTGATCTCTCTTCTGGGCGACAAGGCTGGGTACTGAGCGCGCGTATTCTTGGGCCCGTTCCCTCACCTCAGGTGCCTCGTGCGCGAACTGGAGGAGCGTGGCGATGAAGGGATCGATGCAGAGTCGGGCCACCTCATTATGCATGCTCTGCTCCACAGCAAGCACTGCTGCGGGATTGCTCGGTAGCTTGCAGCTCAGTCGCGCCAGGATTCTACCCAAGGCCTCTTGGGATCTACGCAGAGCCTTATCCAGAAAATCGACCTGAGGGGGCGAGGGCGCGGTCCACGTGGGCTCAACACAGCTTGCGGACTCACAAGGCCTGGTGCTCGGGCTCAGGCGGTAGGGCACGAGAGGGGTGGGAGCGAACTTCATTTGGCCTCCTGCTGACTCTTTGAAACGGTGTCACAGGGGGCATCTTATCATTCAGGTCGCTGAACTTTGCGTCATGTTCTTGAAAATTTGTCCATCTTTAGGGGGATCGGCCCTCCAGAAGGTGACTAGCTCGACATTCGCATTGGGTGACGGACCGTACTGTCCGGAATCCTTCTCCACTGGATTCTAGATGCGCATATCCAGTTGCATCCAAGCCCTGGAAGTTTGCTTGGCTCAAAACCAACTGCTTCTGCCCAGTAGAGCCTTTCGCCATGTCTCTGAATGGAGCAATGGCGAACCACGTCCAGTGTCGGCTTGAAATTTATTTCAATTAGTCCACCAAACATCAATTCAACAACTCTGGGGTTCCGAAACTGCCTTGAGAAGCGGACCAGTAGATCTGCATCTGCCTCTGGCTTTTTGAAGAAGCCCAGCTCTTCGTCAATACTGCAGGGACTTACGTATTCCATGCACTCAACAAAGGAGTCATGAAAACCTCCATACAGGTCTAGCAGGGCTTCAATGTCATCGTTGGTTACTATATCATTCCACAACATCTTAAGGGCCTACCCATCCTCTCAAGGGGATGTGGGGGCCTCTTTTGCCTCCCATAGGTGGCATTTTTGATCCAGAACCCCCGGTATTACCGAGGCTACTTGCCCCTGAGAGCGACAAAAAAGTCGCGGCCGTGCAGAATCGCCGGTATTACCGCTAGTTCTGCTACGCCTGGGAACCGTTAGGCACCTACGGCCGCCAGCGTGGGCTTGTTGGCCTTCCACCAGTCCGCCACCGCGCGATCGACCCGGGCATCCTCGGCGACGTTCAGGTGGATAGCCCGCTTCTCGCCGTTGATTCCCCCGGTCAGCTTGAACCAGCTCTCGACCTCCTCCCAATGGCTGCTGCCTTCCGGGAACTCCAGCGGGTAGGACTGCCGGCGCAGCACTTCGGGCGTCCACAGGCCCAGCGAGGTGATATGGGTCGTGGTGGCCTCGATCCCGAAGTATCCCAGCTTCTCACCGAGGGAGAAGGCGATGTTGAAGCCCCACGGATCGTAGTCGGTCAGGGCCGCGATGACGACACGGCGAATCTTCTTCTGCAGCAGGCGTCTGGCGAAGTGCTCGGCGGCCAGCAGCGATGGCTCTCCCTCGGAAGCAAAGGCCGACATCTTATACTTGTCGGCATACTTCTCGCAGAACCGGTCAAAGAGTCCTTGCTTTTCAACGGTCAGGATGCGGCTGGCAGCCTTCTCTCCGATAATACGGTAGCCGGCGTTCGGATCTTTGAACTTGAAGGCGGCATACTTGAAGATGGCCAGCTTAACGAAGGCTTGGAGCGCGTCCTCGGTGAGATCGGTGACGTAGGCGACCTTCGCCCCCGAGTCGTCCAGCACCCGAACGGTGCCCAGCTGTTGGGAATACCCGGTAAGAAAAGCTTCATACCCATCGTCTACCATCACGCCGTGCTCATAGAGCCCGTGTCGGGTGTAGAGCGGGTCGGTCTTGCCGTACCAAACGCCGCGGATGTTGCCTTCGGGTGGGGCCAGCTCTTCGCTCAGGATCTTCAGAAAAATCTGCCAGATCAGGGTGAACACCAGGAGCCGGTTGTTGACCGGGCTGTCCGGCTGGTGGTTGAGGGCAAAGAGACGGCGAAGCCTGCCGGTCTCCATCTCGTAGACGTCGTCCGCTTCACGGCGCAGCTTCTTGTCCAGGAACGTGCGCTGCTCTTCATTGCAGCGCTCGTAGACCTTCTGACCCTCATCCTTCCACCCCACGACGACGTTCCGCCTTTCCTACCTGGTCCGACTGTTTCTCACCGCTATCCCACTTCGGTCATACCGTAGGATTCGCCTCGCACGGCTGGAGAAGACGTCGCGATGGGTAGAAACC
>WBZY01001463.1_pt1 | contig 12078 bp, 10 predicted proteins | sample 5204191 | NCBI WGS metagenome assembly WBZY01 (sample SAMN12344363, study PRJNA552823) | activated sludge metagenome | biome: Activated sludge suspended growth; feature: Anammox Sidestream; material: Wastewater; isolation source: activated sludge from anammox sidestream of wastewater treatment...
GCTTCTTTCAAGATGTTGACGATCTGGCTTTCGGTGAACCTTGTTCTCTTCATGTGGATCTCTCCTGGGTCTATTTTGCCAGAAGTTTTTCCACTTTTCGCTGGTACTATTTTAGGGGAGGGTTACCACTTCTCGTAGCCGCCAGGCAATAACCGATACCCACCTTCACTACGAGTTCTACCCTTAATAGTTTCTATATATTTAATGTTTGGTGCATCTTCATTCAATATTTTTCTGAGACGAGAAATATTTGCTGCAATCGCTTGGTCTGTCACGTACTCGCCATCTTTAACATCTGGCCAAACATTTTCAACAATCATGTTTTTGTTACAAACTTCACCACGATGCTTATACAAAAAGAGGAGCATCGTATAAATTTTCCCCTCTAATTTGTTCCTAATCTCTGATTCTCCCAGCGTAACAGTTCCCCGAGTTTCATCTATTACAAGAACTGGATGATGCTGTGTTTGCTTTTGGCTATGGGTTTTACTCGTGATAGAGTCTTCACTGAGAATTGAACTTCTCTCGCGAGATTGGGTTTTATCATTATTAGTAATCCACCAATCCTTCACTTTTTGCCAGCTTTCCAGTTTTATGGATTCGGCTAGTGGATTGTTATCGCAGTGAACTCGCAACAACTTGTCTGCCAGAATCAGTACGTTACGGGGTAGCTCTCCGGCCACGAAAAACAATTCTCTGTCAATTATGGTGCCTAGCTCATCATCACATAATTCTGCAATATCTGAATATTTTGAGCCCCTTTTACTAAAATAAGCAAGGCGATTCTCAATCAGATTTAAAAAATCCGATGGTTTCCATTTTATTGCGAAGATCTGAATTCGATCTTGTCGAAACCAGGTACATGAAAAAACAACAGATTCTAGTTCCTTTGGAAGAAAGAACTTAAAGGCAAAACCAGGACATTCAATAATTGATAAAGTTCCAAGTAATGGTGCAAGGAACTTAATTGCCTTACTAGTTTCTGATGTATATGAAAATTCATCTAGCCCATCGATAAGCACAACGCAAGTTTCGATTCCAAGTTTTTGTAATATAGAAGAAAAACCTTGTAACAATTCTATAGAGGAAAGTCCGTCTAAATTGGCAGGGTCGTTAGTTTGATGTTGAGATGCTAGGCTAGGAGCAAAATGCAGAATATAGGCTTTCCACTCGTTCAACAAGCCTTCATTTTCGAGAATCTTTCGGATCCTTGTGTCTCTGCTAATCTCTTTCTGCAAAGCATTAACCCCAAGATAAAGAAGTGCTTCAACATGATGTTGAGGTCGTATTTGTTCGATCTCATAATTAACGCGATTCAGAATCCTTTCGAATCCGTTGAATGAATATGATATGCAAAGTCGTGCACTACCATTCTGGAGTGGTCTGCATTCAGATGCAACCATTTGCTTCTGCGCGGTCTTGCCACATCCTCGCTGGGCAAAAATGATGCTTGGCGTTTCTAACTGTGAGAATTCATTAAAGCTTACTATGTCTACAAAATATGAAGGTAAATCTAAGTCATTCTCGGCATTCCATTTTTCAAATGGATTGCCCCTTAAGCCTCGAATGCTTAACCAACGAGTGAGGTTTGATGGAGGTTGTGATAGGTTATCTATAACATGATTTTTAGACATAGGTATACCTATTTAATTTGTCCAACAATGAAATCCCAGATCTTTTTTAAGTACTCATATAGATCAATATGCTGGCCAAGCCAAATCTCTTGAAATAATAGCCAGAGAAAAAATAATATTACAGCAATTGTAATGCCAAGGATTTTAAGTGAATCTAACCAATCCTTCAACCATGCTATTCTATCAATTACATAGCTGATTTTTGCAGATACTTTTATAAATTTGTTGTTATTTTTGTTAATTTTTCTATTTTGCTCTGGAATGTTTGGCACAAGGGCATTAGACACGGGATAATAAATTCGGGGACAAACGCTGGAGAGGTTATCTTCCAGAAAATCCACTATCATTTTTGACCCTATAGCATTTTCGTGATTTAGGCTGCTTTTGTAGGCATAATAACTAAGCTCTCGCAAAAATTGGATAATGCATCGTGGCGATAAGTCGCTATCCTTCAATTGTCTCCTTAGCTCTGTCAATGCATCTTCGTGTAAAAGCCTTCCCAAGTGATTTCCAAAATATTCGTTTGGACCATCTTTCCAATTGCTGTTTAATCTTGCCTCTAAGACTGTTTCACAATGATCTAAATCCCACCTCAAGGTAACGACTCGGATTTTTTGCCTTGTTCTCACACCGAGTAACTCTAATAACTGTTCTTTGATTTCTAATGGTAAAAAAAGGCGTAAGGCTAAAAGTGTATCGTTCTGATTAGCTGCAGTTTTACACAATTCTGAGATTGCCATTAGTGCCTTTCGATTCTTCTCGCTATCATGTTCGCTAAATAATTGATCTAAGTCATCTACAAATGTAAATATATGCTGTAAAACACCATCCGATGGAAAGCTACTTCGAATTTGAGCATCACATGCTGCCAAGACATGTTGTGTAAAGCCAGGCGTAGCAGTAGGTTGAAAATTGAATTCCAAACTAACAGCCCGACATATGCACATCATTAATTCTAAGCCAGATACTTGTTCGGGATTTAATAGCTTGCTGTTTATATTAGAAATATCGACGATTTTATTAGTATATGTTGCCTTTATCTGCTCAATTGATAGAATCCGGCAGAAAGTTTTTCCTCCGCCACTTGGCGCAAATATTAGCACTGGACCGCTTGTTTCTACGGCAATTATGTCATCAATAGTAGGCCTTGAAAAACCACTAATACTTGCCGAGAGATTTGGGTCCACATACCAGTGTTGAAAATTGTCATTCGTGGCTAGATCTTTAGCATTGTCAAACAAGAAAGGATCATTGTTATATCCACGTTTTTGCCACCATGTTCTCAATGCACTCGAAACTGTAGGAACAACTTTTGAACTGGTTATTGTTTCCCCGGTATCCGGTTTTACTTCATCGACTCTAGTATCATTGACTTGGATTACTGGTGCCGTTAAGTTGCTACTCGGTTCCCCAGCATTCACCTGAAGTTGTGTTTGAATAGTGAAGGTTAGCTTTCCTTGAATGCCTCGATATGATGTCGTGTCATCTGACCAAAACCCCCCATCTCTATCGCTGTATGTTCTAAGATAGAGAGTCCCCGTACCGTTCTCCAGATTCAAATGCCCTAGACTGTAAGAGTTTAAGTGACTTCGCTTCTCGTAGCCAGCTCCTGCGCCAATGACCAATGAATTTGCACTAGGTGTCTGTTGGAAAGTGATCCCTGTTTTATGCAGATGACCATGTAAAATTATGTTGCCGTTATCCAAAAGCAAAGGTTCGCAAAGATCGGAATCAAAATCTCTTAACCACCTAAAAGGATGATGCATCAGGACAAAACACAAATCAGCTGGCTTTGCGCGTTTAAGAGCATCCCTTACTTGTCGTTCTCCTAAAAACAAGTTAAGTTGATCTTGATCTGAACTCGATGCCCAAGCCGAATTTAATCCAAGAATTGAAACCCTTTTTTTGTATATCTTTATTTTTTTAACGTAGAAATAATCACTTTTTTCAAATAAAGTGTTGTTGTCAAAATGATCTCTGGCAAAGTTGTTATAACCTTCAAGGCGTTTAATAATTATAGATAGGTCTATTGGATTCCCCAAGAGCTCATTAACTGCTTGTTCGCTACCGAGTTTGTCGACAATAGCGCGGCTTTCGTCCGAAATTTTTGATCTATCCACATCATGATTGCCGGGGATTACAAATATTCGCTCTCTGGATGTTTTCGTAACTCTGATAAGATTATCAATAAAGTTCTTGACAATCACATATTCCGATTCTTTTCCTGAATAGGCCAAATCGCCAGTGATAAAAATCAATCTGATTTTTTTGAGCTCTGGCGCGATTTCTTCTCTTTTAGAAATGTCAGTGAGAAGAGAGTCAATGACCACTTGCGAGTCAAATAACCCGGACTCTCGTAAATGAATATCAGAGATATGGAGCCAGGTAATAGCGGACACTTTAGATCCTTATTCCAGTGAATGAGATAAAGTTGTTATTTTTAATTCGGCTGCAACCTGTTCAATTATTTGTTTTCCTGCCAAAGCTGCCTCCTCGATTTCTTCTTGAGAATTTAATGATCCACCTTCTGCAAGAACTCTGTATATATTATGTTCTGTAGTCGATTCCCAAAACATTAGGCGACTGTCTGATCCCATTTTTTTTCTCAATGCATCAATTTTACTTTCTATTTTATCTATTTGCTGTTTAGACAAACTTCCAATTACAGGGAAAGAGACTATTCTTTGAGGATGTTTTTCAAGTTGGTCGGCAATGGATCGAAGGCTAATACCTTTGTTATCTATTGTCGTGCTAGCTATGATTAAGGATGTGTATACTGCGTCGGCAGCGGTGTGATGCCCGTCATTGATAAATAAATTGCCCCCAATCTCTCCTCCAAGCATGAAATTTCCGCCCCACATGGCAGATTCAAGATTTTTATCACCCTTATCAACATATGTTACCTTAATCCCATGTTTTAGAAGACTCTCTTCAAAGCCGCGATTAGACAAACGAGTAGTTACTACTGTATCGTTGTTTAGATAATTTAGCTTCTTATAATGTAACGCGAGGATGTATAAAAGATCTTGACCATCAAAGATACGCCCACTATTATCAACAACAACTAAGCGATCGCCGTCGCCGTCAAAAGCAAAACCATAATTTGCACCAGTTTCGTGTAATTTTGCTACTAACTCTTGTGGATAATCCCTTACATATTCAGATCCGGCATGGTAATTAATATTGTCACCGTTGATAGAACCGTTGATCACAGTGACGTCAGCTCCAAGACGTTCGAAAATTTTAGGGGCCAATTTGCTTGTTGCGCCATGAGCGCAATCCAAAACGACCCTAAATCCCTTTAATGTAGAAATAGGGCAACGAGTAACATGATCGTCAATATAAATATCACCGAGGTGGTCTCCATTAGTTTCTTGTCCGAAGGTTTCATGAAATCTTGGTTGGGTCTCTACAAAATCATTAATTAAGCTTTCAATTATTATTTCTTCTTCTCTTTGTAATCTAAGACCATTTGCCCCAATAAGTTTGATACCGTTATATTCCAGCGAACTATGTGATGCGGATATAATTACACCTAATTCTGCATGAAACCGTTTGGTTAGGAAAGCCACACCAGGTGTGGTCATAATGCCTAAATTTATTACATTGACACCTTGGCCCATGAGCCCTGTACACAAATCACTTAAAAAACCTACACCCGAAGCCCGTGTGTCGCGTCCTATTACTGCACAGCCCGAATTCACCTTTGAATGAACGAATTCCCCTAATGCTTGGCCGATTCTCATGATAACAGGCTTGTGCCAAGGCCATGTTCCAACAAGTCCACGGATACCATCTATCCCAAATTCAATTCGTTGCATAGTTTGTCCCTACCTTAACTGACGATATCCTCAAGAATAATCAGAATACAATGATATTCCTAAAAACGAGGATACTTTTCGCATTGAATACACCACTGACAACTTGCCTGATTTGTCCTGTAGTTGATTTTTAAACCGCCTAACATGCTTGTTATGAATAGCATTATAATTATAGCAACGAATCCTGAATACATGAATATGTAATTTCGGCCATCTGCTTGGATTTTGGGCTAACAAATTCACACCTGAATCTTGACGAAAATTGAACCTTGTTTTAACATCAATTTACTTGCACATTTCATGTGCAGAGGATTATCAAATTGATAATCAATCCAAAATGCCGCCATATATAGGCAAGAGCGTTGAAAAAAGCAGAGTTTCACGCACATTTGCAGGCAAAAAGTATTGCCCATTGTGAGTCTAACTCATAAGCCCTTGGTCGCGAGTTCAAATCTCGCCCTCGGCACAACAAGAGACCGCGTGATGCGGTCTTTTTATTTTTCGGATGAAAAAAAGAGCCGCTTCTTTTCGGACTGTGGAGCGGATTCTGTTTCAACCGGCTTTATCCACGCCTCAGCCGTCCCTCGCTAGCAAATCCTCCACCGTTCCCCTCCTTAACATCACCTCGACGTTCCCCTCCTCCACCATCAACGCTTCTGGTCTTCGCGCGCCGTTGTAATTGGACGACATACTTAAGTGATACGCGCCCGCCACAGGGATGGCGATCAGTTCGCCCTCTTTCAACTCCGGCATCGGCAAATCTTCGATAACGATGTCGCCCGATTCGCAGTATGGACCGGCAATCGAAACTTTTCCGCTGATCTCCCGATTGAGTCCTTCCACCGGCAAACAAGAATATCTCGCTCCATACAACGCGAAGCGTGGATTATCCGCCATGCCGCCGTCGGTGAGGATCCAAGTTTTGTCGCCGCGTCGTTTGATCGCGCCGACGCGATAGATCGCCACTCCCGCCCGCGCCACGAGACTTCTCCCAGGTTCGAGATGTAAAACGGGGAGGTTGAGTCCCCGCCTTTTGCATCCTTCAACCACCGCCTCGGCAACTCCGCGCACATAATTTTCAATAGATGGGTTTGGCAATTCGTCTTCGTGGTATGCCACGCCCCATCCGCCGCCGGGACAAAAATGCCACTCGCCGCTGAATCCAATTTCCTTTGCAATATCGAGGGCGAGGTCAATCGCAGGGAGTAATGGCTCAGGGTCGCGGAAGTTTGAGCCTTGATGGAAGTGAATCCCATTCAGCGGAAGATGATTCTCTCTGCAAAATTTCACCGCTTCGATGAATTCCTCGCGCGTCATCCCGAATTTGCTGTCGTGTTGACCGGTCTGTGTGTGGGCGTGATGTGTGGTCACAGCGATGCCGGGGAGGAGGCGTAACCAGAGGGACGTATTGCGTATTTCGTACTGCGTAATTCGTGACAATTCTGAGAGATTATCTACAACGATCGTACCGGCGTGAAGGAACGCGGACTTTAAGTCCGCTTGCGATTTATTCACCCCATGGACGAGAATCTTTTCACGCGGAACGCCTCCCGCGACGGCGATGCCGATCTCGCCTTCGCCGGTGCAATCGATCGTCAGGTTGTGTTGTTGAGTCCACGCGGCGATGAATTTGCAGAGGAAGGCTTTGCCCGCGTAGGTGATGTGCGACTCGCTCGGATAATGCGCCTGCAAAGCAGATTGATATTCCGCTACGGCAAGGTTGAGGGTGGCGCGGTCATATACGTAAAGCGGAGTCCCGTACCCGTCCGCGAGAGAAGCGAGAGAATGTCCCGCGATAAAAAGCGAATCGCCGCGCACGCGAGTCGATTCGGGGAAGAGGGAGAGTCGGTTTGTCATCCAAAAATGATTTACGGGCATCGTAAGCCACTGAGTCCACTGAGATCGTTGAGAAAAAAACTCATTTTCTCTGTGTTCTCTGTGGCGAAGAGATGCTTGTGAGAAGGCTAATGCTCACCGAAAAACAAGTCCCACCAGATTTGCACGTTGGTCATTGGGGTCGGGGTCGGCACGGGCGTGCTCAACTCAACGGGCGCGACGCCGGGCTGACCGAGCGGCACGATCGGCAGATCGCCCTCTTTGATGTAGTGGCCGTCGGTGCGCGCCCACTCGTCCACTGCTGCGTCCGAACCGGCATACGCGACTTGGGTTTGTAACGCGGTTTGCGTTTGCATGGCTTGCGTGGCTTGCGCTTGCACGAGTTCGTACTGCTTGTCCAGCAGTTTGAGTTCCTCGAGGCGGCGGTTGAACTCAAGTACGATGAACACCAGCGCGACGATGCCGACGACCACAATCACGCGGCGCAGATTGAAAGGAAGAGCGGGCATGCCTCTATCTTAATCGTTCTCTGATTCTCTGGCAAGCGGATATAATCAAAAAGATGACAGTCACTTTGAAAGTGACTGTCATCTATGGAGAAAACATGCCTCACGTCAAACAGATCAATCACGTCGCGGTGGTGGTGGACGATATGGACAAAGCCCTGTCGTTCTGGCGTGACGCGCTGGGGATGGAACTGCATGAACTACGCGACGTCCCTGCCGAAAATTCGCAGGTCGCCTTCCTTCCGCTTCAAGGCTCGGAAGTGGAACTGGTTCGCCCCACCTCAGCCGACTCGGGCATTGCGAAATTTCTTGCCAAGCGCGGACCCGGTATGCACCACATCTGTCTCGAAGTGGACGATATCGAAGGCATGATGTCGCAGTTGAAATCGAAAGGCGTGCGCCTGATCAACGACGAGCCGCGCACGGCATCCGACGGAAAGAAGTACGCCTTTATCCACCCCGAAAGCGCCTCTGGCGTGTTGGTTGAACTGTATCAAATCTGATTCAACACAAAGGACACAACGGACACAAAGGCTTGCCCTGAGCCTATCGAAGGAAAGATCGGTGGAAAGGCGATTCGCTCATCGTTCATCCCACCTTAGTGATCTTCGTGTCCTTCGTGTTTAAGAAAATTATGCTCGATCAAATCGAATCTACCCTCCGCGAACAATGCGGACTGAATAAAGATCAACCCATCATCGCGGGCGTCTCTGGCGGCCCCGACAGTTTGTGTTTAATGAACGCGCTTCGCCAAGCGGGCTATCGCGTCATCGTCGCGCATTTCAATCACAAGTTACGTCCCGACTCGGACGCGGACGCCAACACAGTGGAGCAAACCGCTGGGCGATTGAATCTCAAATGGGTGATCGAAAAAGGCGATGTGCGCGAGTTCGCCGATGAGCAAAAACTTTCCGTCGAAGAAGCGGCGCGCATGATGCGCTATCGCTTCCTCATGGCGCAAGCGCGCAAGTTCAAAGCGCAAGCGGTGGCGGTCGGTCACACGGCAGACGATCAAGTCGAAACCGTGTTGATGCACTTCATTCGCGGCGCGGGGCTTTCTGGTCTCAAAGGCATGACGCATCGCACGATCATCCGCATGTTCGATCCTGAAATTCCAGTTGTCCGTCCGCTGCTCGACGTGTGGCGTGAGGAAACCATCATTTATTGCGCGGCGAACGGACTCCGCCCGCGGCACGATCCAAGCAACGCCTCGCTCGATTTTTTCCGCAACCGTTTGCGTCACCTGCTCATCCCCGCGCTCGAATCGTACAATCCACGTTTCCGCGAAGTGGTCTGGCGCACGTCGCGTTCGCTGGCGGGCGATCATGAAATTGTCTCGCACGTTTTGGATGACGCGTGGAAGGAGGTCGTCGCGCAAGAGACGCGGGATTTCGTCGCCTTCGACTCTTCCGCGCTGATCAACCGCCGCATCGGACTCCAAAGGAACCTGATTCGCCGAGCCATGGAGCGGCTCCACCCCGACAGTTTGGACGCGGGCTTCGCCACGCTCGAACGCGCTACAAATTTTGTTGCCGATCCCGAACAGCCCACGCGCATGGATTTGACCAAGGGATTGCATTTACTGCGCGAAGGCGGGTTAATCTACGTTGTCGCGGGGAGCGTCACCTTGCCTGTCGAGCGTTGGCCCCAACTGCCTGAAGAAAAATTAACGATTCCCTTGAGCATTCCCGATCAAGTGGAGTTATCGGGCGGATGGAAATTAAGTTGCGAGCGTTGGAATATCCCTTCGCTGGCAATGGAAGAGTCGAGCGCGAACGACGATCCGTTTCAAGTTTGGTTAGACGCGGGCGAACTCTCCGATGATCTCGCCTTGCGGACGCGGCAAGAGGGTGACCGCTTCGAGCCGCTCGGCATGGACGGTCATGAAACGAAATTATCCGATTTTTTCATCAACGTGAAATTGCCTCAGCGTGCACGCGACCGCTGGCCCCTCTTGTGCATGGGGAAGAAAGTTGTGTGGGTGCCCGGCTATCGCCCTGCGCATCCGTTCCGCCTCACCGAGTCCACGCGGCAGGCGTTATATTTTTCGTTGACACGGGGTTGATGTAACGATGGTCGAGTAGTCCCGTGATGCTTGTCGCGGGATGTATCGAGACCACCGCGCACATGAATACAAATGGTTTGATTCAAACTGGTGGTCTCGGTATGAGCCGTACGAGCACGGCTCTACTCGACCACCGCGATCATTTATTCCCCGCCAACTTTTGCAACTTGATAAACAACTCGCGCCATTGGATCTTTGACACGCCCATTTTTTGGCGGATCTTGTCCGGTTCCTCGCCGGCGCGGTAATCGTTGAGCGCGCACGTCCAGCGGCACATGTCGAAGGAGAGGTGTTTGTTGAGTCCCGCCTCGTTGCTGATGTCTTCGAGCAAATATTCCAGCCGCCGCGGCGACCAAGGGAAGAGTTTGTCCTCTGGATGGTATTGGGCGGCGTATTCCTCGTAGGCGGGAATCCAATCGCTAGGGAGAACCAGCTTCCTTTCCTTGTAACGATTCGTCGGCGCCGCGTACTTGATGAAGACTTGGGGTCCGTTGGGCGAATCCAGTTCGAGATGCTCGAGTTTGATTCCGAGAGTCTCGCTTTTCTTAATTCCCGTTGATAACAAGAGATAAACCAGCGCGTACGGACGCGCGTCCGGTTTGTCCGCGCGGCGGTGACGGTCCGCAGCAAGGAGTACTTCGTCGTATTCTTTGGGAGTCAACACGGTGGGGATGGGACTGATGGCGGAGCGCTGCGCGACCTTTTCGGCGGGATCAACGGTGAGCGCGCCGAACTTGTGCAACCAGCGAAACAACGACTTGGTCGCGGTGATGCGCCGCGCCAGCGTTTTGGGACTGCACGGCACGTCGCGTTCTTTTTCCATCCATTCGAAATAACGGTTGAGGTCTTTGGTGGTGACTTTGCCGAGGGTCACATCTTCGGGTAAGAACGTGGTGAGCAGGCGCACGTCCGAGAGGAAGGCTTTGATCGTGTTCGGCGAGCGTCCCTGATCGGCGAGATACCTCTCCCACGATTGGATTGCCGAAGCAAGCCGCGTGTTTTGGTTCAGGTGCGAAGTGAGTTTCTCAGGCATGACATCTCCTCTTCTTCGTGTAGTTTAGCCGGAATGGGAGGAGGTGTCAACGGGAGTTTGATGAAACTTCATGCCTATAATACAATCCGAATCAATCATGTCAAACAATAAAACCGTCTGGTCTTCCGAGCAAGGCGATTTGAGGAAGACTCCCTCAACCCAACCCTCTCCGACAAGGAGCCACAAAGGGGAGTCAGTGCCTCCTCACCAGCAAACCATCTACCTCCATCGTGAGTCGGCGGGGAGGGGCGGCAAGGCAGTGACGCTGGTGAAGAACCTCTCGCTTTCGGCGGAGGATATGAAGTTGTTGGCGAAGAAGTTGAAGCAGGAATGTGGCACAGGTGGGACGATCAAAAACGGCGTGATCGAAATCCAAGGCGAGCATCGCGAGAAAATTGCGGGGTTGCTTTCGAAGATGGGGTATAAAGTCAAGATCGCGGGAGGGTGAACTGAACAAGTGACAAATAAAGTGTGTAAGCCGCAGAGAACACGGAGTTTTTCTCTGTGGCTAAGAAGGTTGCTTATTCCCCTTTTCGACATTCCTTTTAACCGAATTTTTCTTGACGCGCTTCACAAACCCTGCTACACTTGCGCCCTGCTCCCTTTGTGCCGGGAGCAATTTAATTGTCAGTTTTGGAATGGTTTTGGTATAATCTTTGTGCTTAAATGCGCGAGGGGAACGCGCGCTGGCGAGAGTGAGCGCCGACGTAGCTCAATCGGCAGAGCACCCGCCTTGTAAGCGGGCGGTTACGAGTTCAAGTCTCGTCGTCGGCTCTACAATTAAATACAAGTTGATTTCTCCGAACGCAGAAATCAACGTGTGTCATTTGCGGGCGGTTACCCAAGTGGCCAAAGGGGACTGACTGTAAATCAGTTGTCGAACGACTTCGGAGGTTCGAATCCTTCACCGCCCACTCACCGAGGCGTTCTCGGCGGCAAGTTCCGCCCACATAGCTCAGTCGGTAGAGCACACCCTTGGTAAGGGTGAGGTCACGAGTTCAAGTCTCGTTGTGGGCTCAATTGCTGATCAAGTTTTATTAATAGAAGGAGACTCATATGGCGAAGGAAAAGTATGACAGGAGCAAACCGCATCTGAACGTAGGGACGATGGGGCACATCGACCACGGGAAGACGACGCTGACCGCGGCGATCACGAAAGTGGCGGGGTTGATGGGACAAGCCG
>WBZY01000599.1_pt3 | contig 12070 bp, 11 predicted proteins | sample 5204191 | NCBI WGS metagenome assembly WBZY01 (sample SAMN12344363, study PRJNA552823) | activated sludge metagenome | biome: Activated sludge suspended growth; feature: Anammox Sidestream; material: Wastewater; isolation source: activated sludge from anammox sidestream of wastewater treatment...
AGTAGGGGTCTTCCTCGCGCGGAATGTGCGCGAACGCGAACCAGCCGAGCGCGACGAGGCACAGGAACGCGACCAGCGTGAACTGGTAGCGGCGGATCGGAAACTCGATTGCGTTCACCGGCTCAGCCGCGGGTCGGCGCCGCCGTGCCGCCCGCCGCCTGTGCAGCTTCCTTCACGACGGTGATGGAATCGCCGTCGGCGAGATAGAGCGAGCCGTCGGTGACCACCGTCTCGCCGATCGCGAGTCCGCCGCGGAGCGCGACGCCCTCCTGCGCAATGAATGCGACATCGACGTCGCGGCGTTGTGCGCGATCGCCGTGCACGACGAAGACGCTGGCGCGCCGGCCGTCGCCCTCGACGATCGCGGCGATCGGTACCCAGGTGAGCCGATCGGCCCGCGCCGCGGCCGGGACGATCGACAGCTTGGCGACGAGGCCGCTCGCGAGCTGCGGTGGCGCCTTCTCGATGTGCACTTCGACCGGAAAGAGGCCGCTGTCGGCCTCGGCCGCACGGGAGACTTCCGACACCGTGCCGGCGAACACGCGGCCGGGCAAGGCGTCCATGCGGATCTCGGCGCGATCGCCGAGTTTCACCTGCACGATCTCGCGATCGGCGAGCGCCGCGCGCACGATGTAGCCGCGGTCCGCGCCGCTCACGACCAGTACCTGCTGGCCCGCCGGCACGAATTCGCGCTCCTGCGCGAGCTTGCGCAGCACGACGCCGTCGCGCGGTGCAGTGATCACGGAATGACCGCGATTGAAGCGCGCGCCGGTCGCTTGTGCCTGCGCGACCGCGGCCTGCGTGCGCAGATCCTGCAGTTGCTCGAGGCTGATCACCTCGTCGCCATAGAGCCGCTCGCCGCGTTCGAGATCGCGCCGCGCCTTGGCGGCGAGTTGCGCAGCCTGCTCGACTTGCGCGTCGATCTCCGTCAGCTCGATCTCCGCGAGCAACTGGCCCCGCCTCACGCGCGCGCCCTCCTGCACGGAGATGCTTCTCACGATCCCGCCCAGCTTGAACGACAGGCGCATCTCGTCCTTGGCAGCCACGCGGCCGTTGGTCGCGATCGTCGGCAGCGCGGGCCCTGCGAACGAGGCGGCGATGCGCACCGGCACCGGTTCGGCGGTGGCGTCCGATGGCGCACGGCCGCAGGCGGCGAGCAATGCGAGGAACGCAATGGCGGCGAGGTGGCGCGGACAGCGCCGGCACAGGCGGGTCATGGCATTGAACCTTCGGTCACTGGATCGAGCGGCAGCGTGCCCGTCGAAGTCGCGTAGTCGAGTTCGGCTTCGCGCGCGAGCAGCGCGAAGCGCGTGAGGTTGAGGTTGAGCTCCGCGCCGGTCAGTGCGCTGCGCGCGTCGATGAACTCCACCTGGCTGATCACGCCCTCGTCGCGCTTCCTGCTCGCGATGCGAAAGCCCGCGCGTGCCGCATCGGCGCGTGCGGCCGCGGTCGCGAGCGAATCGGCGGCGGTGTCGAGCCGGTCGAGCGCCTGCTGCACCTCGAGCTGGATCTGCTGTGCGAGTTCATCGCGCTCGGTCGCCGCGCGTCGCACCAGGGCCTGCGCGCCGCGCACGGCCGCACGACTTGCGCCGCCGTCGAACAGCTTCCACGTGAGGTGCAGCGACGCCTGCCCGTAGTTATAGCCATGCCCGGTTCCGTAGTCCTCGCCCTGGATGCCGCCGTCGAGGCCCACGCCGAGCGTCGGCTTCAATGCCGCGCGCGCCACGTCGACCTGTGCCTCGGCTGCCCGCGTTGCGCTCTGCGCCTGCGCGAGCTCGGGGCGTCGTGCGAGCGCCTCCGCCTGCAGCGTCGCGAGATCGGCGACCGATTGCGCGGCGACCGCGTCGAGCCCGGCTGGCTCAGGCGGCGTCGCGAGCGGGCGATTCAGCAGGAAGTTCAGGTAGCTGCGCGCCTGCTGCGCGAGGTTCTCGCTCTCGCGGCGCTGCTGCTCGACGTCGAGCAATTCGGCCCGCGCCCGCAACACCTGGTCCTGCGTCACCTTGCCGTTGCGGTACAGGGATTCGTTCACGCGCAGGTTCTCGGCGAGCAGCGCACGGCTCGCCTCGACGATCGCGACCGTTTTCGTGGCGCGCAGCCAGTCGAGGTAGCCGACGGTGATGTCGCGCTTCAGGCGCCGTGCGAGCGCCACGTGTGCATACTCGCTCGCGGCGAGCTGCGCGCGCTGGGCCCGCACGCTCGCCGGGACCGCCGGCGCATAGAGCGGCTGGCTGACCCCGAGCCGCGTGTCCTGGTCGCGCCCGCGCATGAACGCAATCGTCTCGTCCTCGAGCGCCGGGTTGAGCTGCGACAGCGGCAGCACGAACTCGCGGCCGCCTTCGCTGCGCGTGTAGCGCGCCTCGAGCGTGACCTGCGGCAGGTAGGCTGCGCGCGCCGCGTCGAGGGCAGCGATCGCGCGCTCGACGTCGAAGTGGCCGCGACGCAGCGCGAGATTCGCGCGCAGGCCCTCGCGCACGTATTCATCGACGATGTCGGCCAGTGCGCGCGGCTCGACGGCCGGCAGTGCCGGTGCGGGCGCCACCGGCGCCGCGTGCGATGCCGACAGCAGCGCGATCGACGCGAGCGCCGAGGCAGCGGCGCATCGAAGCCCGCGCGCGCTCACCGACGCCCCAGCGCGTCGGTGGCGAGCGCGAGCGCCTGGTCGATCACGCGACCGGCATCGAAGCCGCGATGCTCGAGTACCGCCGACTTGGTCGCCGCGAGCTGGATGACGCCGAGCATGTAACCCCACAACGTGAGGCTGAGCAGCGCCGGCGGGCCCGCGTCGGCGCGGATCGAGCCGTCGGCGATGCCGCGTTCGATGCAGGCGACGAACACGTCGTGCACCCGGTCGCCGGCGGCAAGACAGCGGTGCTCGTTCGCATCGCCGTCCGCGCCCGCGGGTGAATGCATCGCGAACTTCGACAGGGCGTCGTAGTAGACGGGTTCCGCGCGCGAGAAGTCGACGAACGCGCGTCCGATGGCGCCGATCTGTGCAAGCCCGTTCCCCGGCCCCCGGGCCGCCGCCTCGAAGCGCGCACGCAGGTTCTCGAGTCCGCGCTCGCAGATCGCGAACAGGAGGTCGGTCTTGTCCTCGAAATAGACGTAGAGCAGCGCGCGCGACAGACGTGCCTTGCGCGCGACCTCGTCCATCGTCATCGCCTCGATGCCGACTTCGGCGGCGACCGCCTGCGCCGCATCGATCAGGTCGGCCCGGCGCCGCTCCCTTTCCTCCTGGCGACGATCGGTGATGTCACTCATTGCGAGAGCGTAGCTGTGGCATTGACACAGTGTCAATTATTAGACGGGTGATAAATGGAAATCCGCAATTGACGCGTAAATAAGAATCATTCACATTGCGGCCGCCCTGCAATGCAACAACAAAGGTTCCCGTCATGCGTTCCCGTCTTGCCCCGGCGCTGCTTGCGATCGTCGTCCCGCTTGCGTCTGCGCAGTCTGCCGACCCCACCCACCTCGAAATGGTGACCATCACCGCGACCCGCATCGCCTCACGGATCCTGGATGTGCCGGCGACGGTCACGGTGAAGGATGCGGAAGCGATGGATCGCGAACTCGTCTTCGATGTCGAGGACCTGCTGCGCTATGAACCCGGCGTGTCGATGCGCAATGACGGTGGAAGGTTCGGCACGTCCGGCCCGAGCATTCGTGGCATCGGCGGCAATCGCGTGCTGCTCGAGGTCGACGGCGTGCGTCTGCCCGACGCATTCGAGATCGGCAGCTTCGCCAACGCCGGGCGCGATGTGCTCGACATGGATCTCTTGAAGCGTGTCGAGATCGTGCGCGGTTCCGCCTCCTCGCTGTACGGCTCCGACGCCATTGCCGGCGTCTTTGCCTTCACGACGAAGGATCCCGAAGACCTGCTCGCGGCCGACCGACGCTTCGGCCTGACCGCAAAGGGTGGTTACTCGGGCTGGAACGATTCGGTGATGGCAGGCGCGACAGCCGCCGGCCGCGCGGGCGCCTGGTCCACGCTCGTCACGTACACGCGTCGCGACGGGCACGAACTCGACAATGCCGGCACGCGCGGCGGCGTCGGTGCGCTGCGTACGCAGCCCGTGCCGCAGGACAGCTACAGCGACAGCGTGCTCGCGAAGGTCGTGTTCGACCCGCGCGAAGGCCAGCGCCTGCGTCTGACGCTCGAGGGCACGCGCGACGATGCGTTCACCGATGTGTTGTCGTCGGTGTCGGCCACGGCCCCGTCGCCCGGCGGCGTGCAGACGACCGGGCTCGTCGGCAGTGACGTGGCCGAGCGTCGTCGCATCGCCCTCGACCACGAATTCGCGCCGAGCGGCGAGCGCTGGTTCGAGCGCGGCGAGTGGCGCATCTATCGCCAGAAGAGCACCACCTCGCAGGAAACCTTCGAGGAGCGCCGTGCCGCGTCGCTCGCGGGCGTGATCACGCCGCAGGCCCGCTGGCGCGAGTTCACCTATGAACAGGAGACGAGCGGGGCGGAAGCCGTCCTCTTCAGCCGCTTCGCCGTCGGTGCCACCGATCACACGCTGGCGTATGGTCTCGAATACGTCGAGACGGACACGGCGCAGCTGCGCCAGGGCGTGCAGACAAATCTCGCGACCGGCGTTTCGAGCACGACGATCCTGCCCGATGTCTTCCCGGTGCGCGACTTCCCGCTCACGACAACCCGGCAGGCCTCCGCCTTCGTGCAGGACGAGATCCGCGCCGGCGCCTTCACGGTCACGCCCGGCGTGCGCTTCGACGACTATGCGCTGCGTCCGCACGTCGATGCGATCTTTGCCGCCGACAATCCCGGCTTCACCGCGACGGACATCGACGAGCAGAACATCTCGCCGAAACTCGGCGTGATGTATCGCCTGGCGGCGAATGCGACGGCGTACCTGAACTACGCCGCGGGCTTTCGTGCGCCCCCGTCCGATGACGTCAACATCGGCTTCGAGAACCTCGCCTTCGGCTACACGGCGATCGCGAACCCCGACCTGAAATCCGAAACGAGCGACAGCTTCGAGCTCGGCTGGCGCGTCACGCGCGATGACGGCGGCTACCTCGGGCTCGCCGGCTACTACAACCTCTACGACGATTTCATCGAATCGCGCGTCGGCACGTTCGATCCGGTCTCCGGCTTGATCGTGTTCCAGTCGCAGAACCTGAGCGAAGTGCGGATCTACGGCGCCGAGATCGTCGCGGGGCTGCCGCTCGAGGCATTCACGCCGTCGCTGCGCGGGTTCACCGTGCGCCTCGCCGGTGCCTGGTCGCGCGGCGACAATCGCAGCAACGATGCCCCGCTCAATTCGATCGAGCCACCGCAGGCCGTGGTCGGCCTCGCGTACCGCGCGCCGACCCGCCGCTGGGGCATGGAACTCGTGACCACGGTGGCAGGCCGGGTCGATCGTGTCGATCACAGCGCCGGGCTGCTGTTCACGCCCGGCGGATACACGACGTTCGACCTGCTGGCCGACTTTGCCGTCACGCCGCGTCTGCGATTCAACGCGGGGCTGTTCAATCTCGCGGACCGCACCTACTGGGAGTGGTCGGATGTCAGCGGCCGCTTCGCCAGCAATCCGGCTCTTGAGCGATATACACGCCCGGGAAGAACCGCCGGCGCAACAATACGGTACTCATGGTAATTGATTGTCGCACCCGGGACGCGCGCAGCCGGTGAGCGGACGATATCGCTGGAGCCATTGCATGGAATTGCGAACTATTCGCGTTCGCAGGATACTTGCGGCATGAGCGCAGCCGTCACCGCCTTGTCCGTTCCGCTGTCGAGCCTGCGGCGCGGCGCGCGCGCGGTCGTGCAGAAAGTCGTCGCGGACACGCCGCTGATCGATGACGTGCTGCGCTCGACGGTCGGACAGCGCCTCGTCGAGCTCGGCTTCGTGTGCGGCGTCGAAATCGAGGTCGTCGAGTCGATGTGGCCGGTCGGCGATCCGCTCGCAGTGCGGGTGCGCGGCTCCACGTTCGCATTGCGGCAGCGCGAGGCGGCCGCCGTGATGGTCGTACCGGCCGGCGCCACGGCGTAATCCGGTGGACATCGCCAATCGGCGATTGGCGGACCTGCGCATCGCCCTCGTCGGCGTGCCGAACTGCGGCAAGACGGCGCTGTTCAATCGCCTGACCGGCAGTCGCCAGAAGGTGGCGAACTATCCCGGTGTCACGGTCGAGCGCAAGGAAGGACATTTCCGCGATCGAGCCGGACGGCGTTACGACGTGCTCGATCTGCCGGGTGCGTACAGCCTCTCGCCCACCACGCTCGACGAGGCGATCACGCGCGACCTCGTCCTCGGCCGCATCGCGGGTGAGGAGCCGCCGGACGTGATCGTCTGCGTCGCCGACGCGACCCACATGCCGCTGTCGCTGCGACTCGTGCTCGAGGTGCAGAAGCTCGGGCACCCGATGGTCGTGGCGCTGAATCGCAGCGATCTCGCGCGAAAGCGCGGCTTCCGGCTCGACGTGGCGAAACTCGCGGCGGCGCTCGGCGTGCCGGTGATCGAAACAGTCGCGATCGCGCCGGGCGGTGCCGATGCCCTGATCGCCGGGCTCGCGCCGTTCGCGCCGCGCGATCGCATGATCGAGGCGGCGGCGAGCGGCAATGGCGCGACCTGCGATCTCGCGCCCGATCGCGAAACCACCGAGCACACGCAGCAGGTCGTGCCGCGGATACTCGCGGAGGCGGGCTATCGCGAGCCGCTGCGCACGCGTGCCGCGGCGCGCGCGGACGCAATCCTGATGCACCCCGTTGCCGGCATGCTCGTGCTCGGCGCGGTGCTGTTTCTCGTCTTCCAGGCGGTGTTCAGCTGGGCCGAGTGGCCGATGGACCTGATCGAGGCCGGCGTCGGTGCGCTCGGCGGGTGGGTCTCGGGCGTGTTGCCGGACGGCGCGCTGCAGAGCCTCCTAGTCGACGGCGTGATAGCCGGACTCGGCAGCGTCATCGTGTTCCTGCCGCAGATCCTGATCCTCTTCTTCTTCATCCTCGTGCTCGAGGACAGCGGCTACCTGCCGCGCGCCGCCTACCTGCTCGATCGGCTGATGGGCAACGTGGGCCTTTCCGGGCGCGCGTTCATTCCGCTGTTGTCGAGCTTCGCGTGCGCGATCCCGGGCATCATGGCCGCGCGCACGATTCCGAGCATGCGCGATCGCATCGCGACGATCATGATCGCGCCGTTGATGACCTGCTCGGCGCGGCTGCCGGTCTATGCGCTGCTCATTGCGGCCTTCATCCCGTCGCGCCCGATCGGGCCGTTCAACCTGCGCGGGCTCGTGCTGTTCGCGCTGTACGCGGCCGGCGTGCTCGCGGCGCTCGCGGTCGCCTGGGTGATGAAGCGCTTCCTGACGAAGCGCACTTACCATCCGCTGATGCTCGAGCTGCCGGACTACCAGTGGCCCGACCTGCGCAGCCTTGCCATCGGACTCGGCGAGCGGGTTCGCATCTTCCTCACGCGCGTCGGCGGCATCATCCTCTCGCTGATGATCGTGCTGTGGTTCCTCGCGAGCTACCCGGCGCCGCCGCCCGGTGCGACGGGCCCCGCCATCGAGTACAGCTTCGCCGGCATGCTCGGCCGGACGCTGCACGTGGTCTTCGAGCCGATCGGCTTCAACTGGCAGATCGCGGTCGCGCTGGTGCCGGGCCTTGCTGCGCGTGAAGTGGCGGTGAGCGCGCTCGGCACGGTGTATGCGATGTCCGCGACGGACGCGGCGCTCGAGAAGGCGCTGCTGCCCGTGATCGCGTCGACCTGGAGCGTCGCGACGGGGCTGTCGCTGCTCGCCTGGTACATTTTCGCGCCGCAATGCCTCTCGACGCTCGCGGTGGTGAAGCGCGAGACACGATCCTGGCGCTATCCGCTGATCATGGCCGGCTACCTCTTCGCGCTCGCGTACCTCGCCTCGTTCGTGACCTACCGGGTTGCACTGGCGCTGACGCCATGAACGCGCTCGTCGCCGTCATCGTCGTGCTCGCGGCGCTGTCGGTGATCTGGCAGCTGATGCCCGTGCGCCCGCGGCACCGCGCGGTTCGCGCGCTGCACGACGCCGTGTCGTCGCAGGGGTTTGCGGGACGCTGCTGGCGAGGCATCATGGGTCCGCTGCTGCGCCGGGCCGAACGGGGCCTCGGAGGCGGGTGCGGCGGTTGCGCCGCCAATCCGCTCAACACCGGCGCGAAAGCGCGCGATGCACGTCCACCGCACTGAAGATCTCGAACACGACCACGTCTTTCTCGGCGAGCACCACGATCGCAATGCGCGCCGCACCTGGTGGGTCGTTGCGCTGACACTCGTGATGATGGTCGCGGAGATCGGCGCCGGCTCGCTGTTCGGGTCGATGGCGCTGCTCGCCGACGGCTGGCACATGGGTACCCATGCCGGGGCGCTGGCGCTCGCCGGCTTCGCGTACTGGTTCGCGCGGCGGCATGCGCGCAATGCGCGCTTCAGCTTCGGCACCGGCAAGGTCGGCGACCTCGCCGGCTTCGCGAGCGCGGTGATCCTCGGCATCGTCGCGCTGATCATCGCGGTGGAGGCGGGCGGGCGTCTGCTCGAACCGGTGCCGATCGCATTCGACGAGGCGATCCTGGTCGCCGCACTCGGCCTCGCCGTCAATGTCGCGAGCGCGCTGCTGCTGCGCCACGACCACGACCATGACCATGATCACGACGGGCACGATCACGGGGATGGTGCAGTGCATTCCCATGCGATCGACCAGAACCTGCGCGGCGCCTACCTGCACGTGCTGGCCGATGCGCTGACCTCGATCGCCGCGATCACTGCCCTCGTGCTCGGCCGCTGGCTCGGCTGGACCTGGCTCGACCCGGTGATCGGGTTCGTGGGCGCGCTGCTGATCGCGCGCTGGTCCATCGGGCTGATGCGCGATACGGGTGCCGTGCTGCTCGATGCCGCGATCGATCCGGCGCTCGCGGGTGCCGTGCGCGAGGCAATCGAGACAGACGATGCGCGCGTCGGCGACCTGCACCTCTGGCACGTCGGACCGGGCCGTTATGCCGCGATCGTGTCGCTGATCGTGGCCGAGCCGCAGGAACCGGAGATCTACAAGGCGCGCCTCGCGCACCTGCCGCAGGTCGTGCACGTGTCGATCGAGGCGCATCGCGGTTCCGAACATTCCCGCGCGGAGGTCACATGAACCTGCTTGCCGTCGCCTGTCTCGAGGCGGCCGTATTCTTCAATGCGAACCTGCACACCGGCGCCGCGACCCCGCAGGGCGCCGATGCGATCCTGGTCGAGGAGGGGCGCATCCGCTACGTCGGCCCTGCAGCGCGAGCGATGCGCCGCGCGCCGCGGGACGCGCGCCGGGTCGATCTGCACGGCGCGACCGTGGTGCCGGGTTTCACCGACGCGCACGCGCACCTCGCCGGCATCGGCTTTCGCGAACTCGAGTTCGATCTCGAGGGCACGACGAGCCTCGAGGACCTGCAGCGGCGGCTGGCGGCGCGCGCTGCGAGCACCAACGCGCCGTGGATCACCGGGCGCGGCTGGATCGAGTCACGCTGGCAACCCGCTGAGTTCCCGACGCGCACGGCACTCGATGCCGTCGTGAGCGACCGGCCCGTGTTCCTGATGCGGGCCGACGGGCACGCGGCAGTCGCCAACAGTCGCGCGCTCGCGCTCGCGGGCATCGACGCGCAGACGGCCGATCCGGCCGGCGGGCAGATCCTGCGCGACGCGAACGGCGTGGCGACCGGCATGCTGGTCGACGGCGCGGTGGAACTCGTCGGCAGGCTCGTGCCGCCGCCGGGCGAGGCCGAAGAATTGCGCGCGCTCGAGCTCGGTGCCGCACGCAGCGTGCGGCTCGGCTGGACGCAGCTGCAGATCGCGGGCAATACGCGCGCCGAGGTCGATCGGCTGTGCGCGCTGTACCGCGACGGCCGCATTCGCCTGCGCCTGTATGACGCGGTCGGAGGTCCGGGGCCCGATGCCGCGCAGCTGCTCGCGGGGGAGATCGCGCGCAAACCCTGCGGCGATCGCCTCACCGTGCGCGGCATCAAGCTTTACATGGACGGCGCGCTCGGCTCGCGGGGCGCGGCGCTGCTCGCGCCGTACAGCGATGCACCGCAGAGCACGGGCCTGCTGCTCAACAGCGAAGCGCAGCTCCTGCCCGTGCTGACGGAAGCGTTGCGCCGCGGCATCCAGGTCGAAACGCACGCGATCGGCGATCGGGGCAACCGGCTCACGCTCGATCTCTATGAGCGCGCGTTTGCGGCGGTGCCGTCCGCCGGGCGCGCGGTTGCCGAACCTCGCTGGCGGATCGAGCACGCCCAGGTGCTCGATGCCGCCGACCTGCCCCGATTTGCGCAGCTCGAGGTGATTGCCTCGATGCAGCCCTCGCATGCCATCAGTGACCTGTACTTTGCGCCGGCGCGCCTCGGGCCCGAACGCCTGAAGGGTGCCTACGCCTGGCGCAGCCTGCTCGACTCCGGCGCGATCGTCGCGGCCGGCACGGATGCGCCGGTCGAACGCGGCGACCCGATCCAGGAGTTCTACGCGGCCACCGTGCGCCGCTCAGCGGACGGCTACGCCGACGGGAACTGGCATCGCGAGGAACGGGTCTCGCGCGCCGAGGCGCTGCGCATGCTGACCTGGGCGCCTGCCTATGCGGCGTTCGAGGAGCAGGAACGCGGCACGCTCGAGGTCGGCAAGCTCGCCGACTTCACCGTACTGTCGCAGGACATCCTCGTCGTGCCCGACGAGGCCATCCTCGCGACGCGCATCGAGATGACCGTGATCGGCGGCGAAATCGCCTATCGGCGATAGCGGCGTATGATGCGAGAGTTCCCCATCCCCGGAGGCTCTCGATGAACGGTCATGATCAACTGACGCGTCGGCAATTGCTCGGCATCACCGTCACTGCAGCGGTTGGCGCCGCGGCTGGCGCGGCTGTCGCCGCGGAACCGGCCTTTCCGAAGCTCGACGAGAAGGACCCGATGGCGGTCGCGCTGCATTACGTTCACGACGCCAAGCTCGTCGACCCGAAGAAGAATCCGACTTACAAGGCCGGCCACCATTGCGCGAATTGCCTGCACCTGACCGGCAAGGCCGGCGACGCCTGGCAGCCGTGCAACCTGTTCCCCAAGAAGCTCGTCGCAGCCACCGGCTGGTGCAGCGCCTGGGTCCAGAAGCCGGGCACCGCCTGATTCGCTGGGCGGCACTCGCCGCTGCATCATGGGTGACGGTGCTGGCCCCGGCCGCCGCCGCACCCCCGGTCGTCGACGATACCGGTCACACCGTGACGCTCGCGCAATCGGCGCGGCGCATCGTTGCGCTCGCGCCGGGCGCGACGGCGCTGCTGTTCGCGGCGGGCGCAGGCGATCGCGTGGTTGCGACCATCGAGTTCGCCGACGAACCTGCCGCCGCGCGGCGCGTACCGCGCATCGGTGACGTGCAGGCGATCGACTACGAAAGGCTCATCGCGCTGCATCCCGATGTCGTGGTCGTCACCGATGCGATCACCTCGGAGTTCATCACCGGGCGCGTGCGTGCGCTCGGCCTGCCGGTCTACACGACGCGCTACACGCGGCTCGCCGACATCGCGCCGAGCGTGGCGCGGCTCGGTCGGCTCGCGGCGACGGAGGCGATCGCCGACCCGGAAGCGCGGCGGCTCGAGGCCCGGCTCGCCGCGCTGCGGGCCACCTACGCAGGGCGCGCGCCGATCGACGTCCTCTACGAGGTATGGAATCCACCCGTCTACACGATCGGCGGCGCCCACATCGTGACGGACGCGCTTGCCGTCTGCGGTGCGCGCAACGTGTTCGCGGATGCGCAGGTCGCGGCGCCGGCCGTCAGTGTCGAGGCGGTCATCGCGCGCGATCCCGCCGTGATCGTCGCCTCGGGCCCGCGGGCGCAAGCCACTGCGTGGCTCGCGGAGTGGCGCCGCTTTCCGCGCCTCGCGGCAACGGCCGCGAATCGCCTCTATGTATTCGACGACCCGCGCCTCGACCGCATGGGGCCATCGGCGATCGAGGCGACCGCGGGGTTGTGCCGCATTCTCGACGCGGCCCGCTAGGGAAGCTCTGCGCAGGCTATTCGCTGCACGGGAGCGATGATGGTGAATGGTTCGGCGATCACGGACTCGGGCG
>WBZY01001465.1_pt1 | contig 12058 bp, 10 predicted proteins | sample 5204191 | NCBI WGS metagenome assembly WBZY01 (sample SAMN12344363, study PRJNA552823) | activated sludge metagenome | biome: Activated sludge suspended growth; feature: Anammox Sidestream; material: Wastewater; isolation source: activated sludge from anammox sidestream of wastewater treatment...
AGCTACCACAAGGACCTGCTGCCGGTGGTGTACGTCACCGGCGACATGGGCGGCAAGCTCGACTCGCCGCTCTACGGCATGTTCGACATCCGCTCGAAGGTAAATGGCATGGCGCTGGACGCTTTTGACAAAGCTGGCGGCACGCTCGGCGAATATTTCATCCGCCAGCCGAAGGACCCCTACGCCGGCTATTCGATCAAGTGGGACGGCGAGTGGCAGGTGACCTACGAGACCTTCCGCGACATGGGCCTCGCCTACGCCGTCGGCCTGATCCTCATCTACCTGCTGGTGGTGGCGCAGTTCAAGAGCTACCTCGTGCCGCTGATCATCATGGCGCCGATCCCGCTCACCATCATCGGCGTCATGCCCGGCCATGCGCTGCTCGGCAGCCAGTTCACCGCCACCTCGATGATCGGCATGATCGCGCTGGCCGGCATCATCGTGCGCAACTCCATCCTGCTGGTCGACTTCATCAACGAGCAGGTCGCCGGCGGCATGGACTTCGCCGAAGCGGTGATCCAGGCCGGCATCATCCGCGCCAAGCCCATCGCGCTCACCGGCCTCGCCGCCATGATCGGCGCCATCTTCATCCTCGACGACCCGATCTTCAACGGCCTCGCCATCAGCCTCATCTTCGGCATCTTCGTGTCGACCCTGCTCACCCTGGTGGTGATCCCGGTGCTCTACTACGCCGCGATGAAAAACCGCATCGCCGCGCCGTCCCGCGCGGACTGACTTTCCGCACTTCCCCCTCGCCCCGCTTGCGGGGAGAGGGCCGGGGTGAGGGGCCGGCTACTTCCCGACCAGCTTCCTCACATCCCCTATCAGGTCAGCCACCACCCCGCAAAGCTCGACGATCACGGATTCCTCCACTTCAAGAAACCCCTCGTACTCGGCCATGTTCCGCTTCTGGTGGGCGGCATCCAGCACCCGCCAGCGCGGGAAGATTATTCATGCAGTGTTCCGATCAAGGGCAGGACAGGTTGCGCCAGGACGCGATTGACGAACGAATCCGCCTCGGCACGGCGCCGCGCGAATTCGGCCGGCGTGTAGCAGGTAGGATTGATCTTGCGCCCGAGCTGCGCTTCCACCGGCAGCAGCAGCTCCAGCACTTTCGCTAGCGACAAGTTCTTGCCGACGAGCATCACGTCGATGTCGCTTTGCGCCGTGTCGGTCTGCTTCGCCACCGAGCCGAAGATCCACGCGCCCTGCAGGCCGGGCAGCAGCGGCTGCAGCGCCTCGCGCAGCAGGGGCTCCGCCCCCAGCGTCTTGCGCGTGAGCGCCACCAGCTCGCCGAACACCGGGCTGTCCGGATTGGCCTGGAAGCGGCGCAAGTTGCCGACCCGCTCGGATTGCACCAGCCCCGCTTCGGCCAGGCGCTTCAACTCGCGCTGCAGTGAAGCGCTGCCCAAGCCGGTCAGCCGGCGCAGCTCGCTCAGGTGAAAGCCGCGATCCGGCTGGCCGAACAGCCAGCGCAGCACGCGGGACTGGCTGTCGGAAAAAAGGGCGGAGGCAATTGACATGTCCAGATTCTAGCATGAACGTGCCAATAAATAGCACGTTATTTGCGGGGATTTTCCCCCTCTCCCTCCCAGGGAGAGGGCCGGGGTGAGGGTAATCACCCCTCTGTAACCCAAGTCACAAACCCGAAATTTCCGCTTGACCCGTCGCCCCAGCAACAGTACATTAGCAACAACTAATATTACTCAATGGAGCACCACATGACCGTCAACCAATACATCCGCATCTTCGCCGGCGCCTTCATCCTCGCCTCGCTGGGCCTCGCCCACGCCAACGGCCAGGCCGACCTGTCGCAACTGTCGTGGCTCTGGTTCACCGCCTTTGTCGGCGCCAACCTGTTCCAGAGCGGCTTCACCAGGTTCTGCCCCCTGGAGACCATCCTGATCAAGCTGGGCGTCGCCAAGCAGTCGCCCGCCGGCAGCTGCGCGTAAGCCGCAACGATCCTCCTCCTCGCCGCGCAAAGCGGCAGGTTCCAACGGGAATCCTGAAAGGGGTTCCCGTTTTTTATTCTGTCGTACATATAAAAATATGGCTTTCGATATGGCCCGGTGCTAGCCTTGTCCATAGAACTTACCCCGGTTCACTTACCGCGCCTCCGTCATTCGAATCATCGGCGCCGGTTACTGGCGCAAAGGAAAGGCCATCTATGAAATCCAGAACAAAATACACCGATGAACCCCTCGGCAAGGTTCAGGTGATCCCCGACTTCCTTCCCTCGCCGGCCGAGCTGGCGTTTCGCGAGGAGGGTGTGAAGGTCACCCTGGCCCTCAGCAGGAAGAGCATCGAGTTTTTCAAATCCGAGGCGACGAAGCATCGGACGCAGTACCAGCGCATGATCCGCCGCCTTCTCGACGCTTATGTCGAAGCCCAGGCCCCGGCTCCCCGCGCAAAGGCGCGTGCCGACAGGCGGCGCGCTACCTGAGCCCGATTTCCCAAGCCGACGACCATCCTCCTCGCCGCGCAAAGCGGCAGGTTCTAACGGGAACTCCGAAATGGGTTCCCGTTTTTTTTCTGGCGTACCTATGCGAACCTCAATCAACCGCCCCTATTGATTTAGGTTGGAGTTACAACCTAAAATAACGCTCGCGCTTATTTTAGGTTCGGCTCAAGCCCATGCAGCGACCCGCTCCCGGCAGGTATGTGAGAGTCACCACGGCAGGCGAGCCGTACGACGCCTTCGTGCCGGCGCCGTTGCCGCCGGCGCCGCCGCTGGAGTGGTCGCCGGCCTTGCGCAGGCGTTTCGACGATGCCTTGCTGGCGCTCGGCCGGCTCGATGCCATCACCGCGCACCTGCCCAATGCGTCCCTGCTGCTCTACAGCTTCGTGCGCAAGGAGGCGGTGCTGTCGTCGCAGATCGAGGGCACGCAATCGTCGCTCGCGGACCTGCTGCTGTACGAGATCGAAGAGCAGCCAGGCGTGCCGGTAGCCGATGCGCGCGAGGTGAGCCGCTGCGTGATGGCGCTGGAGCGCGGCCTGAAGCGGCTGAAAGGCGGGCTGCCGCTGTGCATGCGCCTGCTGTGTGAAATGCACAAGGTCCTGCTCACGCATCCCGGCGGACGCGGCAAGACACCCGGCGAGGTGCGGCGCTCGCAGGTGTGGATAGGCGGTACGCGGCCCGGCAACGCGGCATTCGTGCCGCCGCCGGCCGATGCGCTGCAGGACTGCCTCGCGCCGTTCGAGCGCTTCCTCAACGACGAGCCGGAGTCCACGCCGCCGCTCATCAAGGCGGCGCTGGCGCATGTGCAGTTCGAGACCATTCACCCGTTTCTCGACGGCAACGGCCGCCTCGGGCGCCTGCTGATCGTGCTGCAACTGGTCGCCGACGGTGTGCTGCGCGAGCCGATGCTCTACCCGAGCCTGTTCTTCAAGAAACATCGCGCGCTGTACTACGAACTGCTCAACGAGGTGCGGCTGCGCGGCGACTGGGAACGCTGGCTGGATTTTTTCGCCGAGGGCGTGCAGGTGAGCGCCGTGCAGGCGGCGAGCACGGCCAATGCGCTGCTGGCACTGGTCAACGCGGATCGCGACCGCATCGCCGGACTGGGGCGCGCCGCGACGTCGGTGCTCGCGGTCCACCACGCTATGCAGCGCCAACCGATCGCCACCGCGGCCGCGCTGGTCAGCGCCACCGGCCTCACCGCCGCCACCGTGAACAAGTCGCTCGCGCATCTTGAAAGTCTTGCCGTCGTCGGCGAACTCACCAACCGGCAGCGCGGGCGGGTGTTCAGTTACACCGCCTATGTGCAGGAACTTGCCCGCGAACTGGAGCCGGACCAATGAGCCGGTTCGGCTTCGTGCAATGCGAATGGCCTGCCTCCGCCTTCGTCGGCGCCATCCTGTTCCAGAGCGGCTTCACCAGGTTCTGCCCGCTGGAGACCATCCTCATCAAGCTGGGCGTCGCCAAGCAGTCACCTGCGGGCAGCTGCGCCTAAGCACTGCGACCTTCTTCCTTCCTGCCGCGCAACGCGACAGGTTTTGACGGGGAACTCGAAAGGGGTCCCCGTTTTTATGTGGAATAATCGGTCATCAAGTCACTTACGAGTAAAGATCGGCCGCACTAGCCGCAACACGGTTTAGTGTCGACCTCACCTCATACAACAAATCATCCGCAGGAATGTCAGGGTCTCTCTCTGACATTTCGTAACCAAGTGCGACTGAGTATTCTGTAAAGGCGATCTCATAAGACAACCGCTTAAAGTTGGGATCCTCAATCCCGCTGCTCTTCTGAGCATTTTTTACTGCGGGGTGATCGAGATTAATTAGTATCGTAAGCGCATTCTTATCGTACTTGGAACGATCCTGAGGGTCGCCGAGCTCACGATATTCGACTTTGAAACCTCCTTGAGGACGGGGCCTCTTTCCTCCTTTTCCGATTGGGTCTACAGCTGCCTCGCCGTCGCTCTTCGGAGAACCAGTACGCGCTATGTCAGGGGATGGACGGCTCTTTTTGATACCTTGACTAGAGGCTTTGTCCGGATCGACCTTTTCCAATATCCCAGGCTGGTTGATTCCTTCAACCCAGTTTTCATCATCCAACCCACCTTGACTAATAGATCCAAACCTTGCACCAGCGCTACCAGGGCTCGCAGCTACAGCTCTAATTCCTTCGAGACGAGCCATAACATTGCGGAAGTCTCTATTAAGTACCTCTGCAATTCGTTCAGCTTCAGAAGCCAGTCTCCGAGCTTGCTCAGTCTTTCGTGCTTCGCTCAGTTTACGGACCTGCTTAATGCGAACCTCCTCGAGCTTGGAAGCCAAGAATGGAACAAGCACAGCACAAACTGGATGTTGAATATTCAGTTGCAGAGATCTCGTTGCGTCATATGGCTCTATCGCACTCTTGAACGTCTCGAGAGCTGGAACATCGACTTCACCGAACAGATAGTTGCCCATGTCCTTTCTATCGACTCCTCCAGTCTCGATAGCGACTAAGTTGCCTGGTCCTGAAGTGATCGCGATGCCAACCTCAGACTGAGGTAGCGGAGTAGGTGACACCTTAATCGTCAGCCGAATATTCCCAATCGTCTTACTCTGCTCATTGCTTGGCTCAAAGATGAATGCCTCGTCGACAACAGGTTCCTTGTATTGGCATAAATGTTCGTTTACTGCGACTTCAGGAAGCCGTGCACGAAATGCTTGCAGGTGTCTTTCAATATACTCGATGACTGCTTGCGCATTAATTTTTGGAAGAAGAATGCCGCTGATTCTTACGGTAGTTCCATTTGGGAGATCTGTATGTTCATTCCTTACAACCCAGTCAACAGGGATATCCTTCCCACCAGACTTATCTATTGCCTCACGAGTTAGTCTCGCTACGTTTCGCAGACGGTCGTGGCGTGTATCAATCTCTAGGCACGTCCCGATTCCGAAGGCAGCCGATTTTCCAGTACCAAATTTCCCTCGCCCGGTGCGCCCACGAAGCCTGTCGACGTTTTCGGCATGCATGGTGAAATAGCGTTCTAGATCAGCTGAGTTCATTCCGCGGCCGTTGTCAGCAATTTCTATTGTGCGCGCTCGAGAATGAATGTCTACCTGCACCTTCGGAGATATGCCTTCATCAATATACTGAAGTGAATTAACCACGTACTCCCAAACAACTGCGTAGTCAGTTTTGAAGCTTGCGGCAGCTTGGAGCACATCTCTTCCTACGTGGGATGTGACTTTCAAAGCAATTCTGTTGATCATTTCACATCACCTCCTCTCAATACTACTTGACTCGCAGTATCCAAAAAAACGCTTACTTCATCGTCCGGTCCAAACATCGCACGTAGGCGTGCAACTTTAATTGCGGCCATTCGCCCGGTGGTGTACTCATCAATTCTGAATACTTGTTGGGCGTGCTTTGGACTGACTGTTCTTAACTGATCCCATTCCAACCATGCATCAGTTGAATAAAGCCTTTGCCTTTCTCGCTCACGCCTTACGGAGTCAATTGAGCCAGCCCTTCCCTTCGAAGGTCGGTTAGTTTTCACCGCGAACGACAGTCCTGAGTCCTCATGGCTCCTTATCCAATCTAATCCTCGGCTACTGAGCCGCCAGCCTTCTCGTCCCGACCCGGAGAGAAGGCCACCATTTTTTATTTTTTTTGCATCAGAAAGGCTTACGCGGACTAACTCAAGGTTTATCTGATCCTTGTACTTTTGCCAGGAAAAAAGCTCAGGCGCGAGTTCATGGCACTTAATTGCAGCATCCTCAGTGTCAATAGATTTTGAGGCGCCACCTAGTAAATAGATCGCCATAACAGTAACTTCGTACTGCCTAAGTTGTCGAGTCAAGATATTATTGTGTACATTTTTCATGAATATGTCGTATTATACACACATGCAAGAAAATATCAATGCAAAATATGTTGACATATTGAGCTTGCGCTACGGTGAAGCTCCTGTGCCTTTGTTGCCTACATCTCTACGATCAATTTGGCAGGATGAGCCTTTACCTCATTGGCTAATAGACGAATGCAAGATGCCCTCCAACGCAACAATCGATGCCTTAGGACCACAATTCTGGGATTGGCAAGAGCACATATCTCCGCGACTGCAGCATTTTGTGGATTTCCTAGTTAAGTCTCGACTGAAAGACATTGCAGCGATCCCCGTCTTTAAGCGCCCGTGGCCAGTAGGGCTTGAGATAAATGACATTCCATTTACGACTCGAGCCATTAACGCACTTAACTCGAGCGGCCTAATTGCAGACAAAGATGCGCTTGCTAAAGTGACATTTGGTCAGCTGGTTGCGTTTCCACGAATTGGAATCAGATCGCTAATCGAGATTGCTACTATTATTGAAGTGGCACTTGATGCGCACTGGCGCGTAACAGCAGAGATAGCAAGAAGTTTTGCTACATCAAGCGATGTGACTACATACGCTACTACCGCAATTGAAAGTGATGAATTCAGAAGGGGGGGAGGATCCGCTGAAGGATGGAAGGGGACCCTGTCAGCAGCCATGCATAATCCATGGATCGATCAAATAGGCGAACGTGACCCTCGCTTTTCAAAACTATTACCTCCGGGATTCGGCACTTTAGAAGAAAGAATAGACCGCGCAATCTCAGATCCAGCTGCACACTCTACTGAAATACCTGCTTTGTTGGAGAGCTTGCCACGTATTGAAGCAGCTATTGAGAGAATGGCTGGGCAATCTTTGGAAGACAATCTTCTTGAACTTTTAACGCTGTATATAGGTAAGGAAGAACCGCGTTTAAGCGCCTTTGCGGCACGGCTTGGATGGTTGGGAGACGACCCAAAGACGCTTCAGGAATGTGGCAATATGCTTGGGGTAACTCGAGAACGTATCAGGCAGATCGAATACAAATTAATTAAAAGGTTGTCTGCAACCTCACTATATCTACCGAATCTAGATGCGGCCTTAGCAACGTTGGAAGCGGCTTCGCCTATATATGTTCAACGCGCATCCGCGCTCTTAGTTGAACATGGAATATGCAAACGCCCATTTTCACCGATATCTCTGATCGATACAGCGAAGATATTTGGCCGAAAGACAAGTTTGGCCGTAACGGAACATAAGGGCGAGCGAATCGTCGTCTGTGGAGAACAAGGCCGGGCCTTTGGAGTCTTGTCACGTATAGCCCGCAAGTTAGCAGGACAATCCGGAGTCGCTAGCGTATACCAAGTTGCGGATATGATTCGTGAGTCATTCGCACCGCAGGATTCTCCGGATGTCGATGAGGATGATATCCGGAGAATCCTATGCGACCAGCCTGGATACGATTTTCTTGATGCGGATTGGTTTTGGTACTCGGCAGTTCCAGAAGGGCGTAATCGCCTCGAAAACATCATAAAGAAAATACTTAGCGTTGCTTCTCCGCAATCGGTCGCTAGTATTCGAGAGGGCGTTCGTCGGCAATTCCGATGGCGGGCAGCAAGCAATCGGCGATACCGAAGTCTCACAGTCCCTCCTCAAGCAGTATTAATAAAATTTTTGGAAAAACATCCGGACTTTCACCTTGATGGAGAATTTGTTAGCAGCGTTAAACCCCTGGACTACAGAAAGTTACTCGGGGAGGGTGAACAAGTACTAGTTGATGTGCTAAGAAACATTTCATCAGGCGTTCTGGATCGACAAACTCTCATTAAGGAATGCCTGGCCCGAGGAATTAATGAGAATACTCTGTCTGTATATACAACCTATAGTTCAATTCTTGAACATCTTGGTATCGATTTATGGCAGCTCAGAGGCGTAAAAGTCGACCCCTCTTCCGTCGAGGCAGTGCGACAACAAAATGCGTTGCGACCTCGTGAAACTCGAGTTCAGGATTTTGGCTGGACACCTGATGGAAAACTCTGGGTTACATGGACGCTTCCCCGTAATACATCAAGTCATGTCTTTGGAGTACCAGCACCTATCAAGAGATTTCTCGCCGGTCAAAGTTTTGAGGCTCAGCCCAAGGATGTAGACCGCCAAGTTGGACGAATAGCAATTACTGATGCCGGAATGTCCCACGGTTACGCACCTTTCCTTCGTTATTGTGGTGCTGATGAGGGAGATTCTCTTCGGGCTGAGTTTGATTTTGCTTCCACAAAAGTAAGCTTATCTCTCAATGTGGGATCAGAAGAGGAGATGGAGTGACGCGGTAGCGCGCCATCAGGCCGGCGGGCAAGGCTGCCAGCAGCTCACGCCGCAGTAATCTTGAACCGGTTCCCGATCAGCGTCGCCAGCACGACCAGGCCGGTCGAGATCAGGATCATGACGATGCCGAGCGCGGACAGCCGGCCCCACATACCGTCTTCGCTGTAGCGCAGGATCTGGATGGCGAGGACTTCCGTGCCCGGGCGCGAGAGCACGACCGACAGGGTCAGCTCGCGCACGAACATCGAGGCCAGCAGGATCCAGCCGGCGACGATGCCGGGCACCAGCAGCGGCACGATGATGCGGCGCAGGGTGACGAGCGGGCTGGCGCCGCAGACGAGGGACGATTCCTCGAGGTGGCTGTGGATCTGGATGAAGGCGCTCGACATCGGCCGGATGCCGTAGGGCAGGTAGGTGGCGATGTAGCCGAGCAGCAGCGCCCAGATCGTCGCGTACAGCGGCGTCTGCACGAAGAACCACATGAAGCCGACGCCGATGACGATGCCGGGAAACGAGAACGAGAGGTAGCTCAGCGATTCGAGCAGGCCGGCGGCGCGGGTCTTCACCTTGACGATGACGTAGGCGACGAACACCGACAGCGCCACGCCGAGCGTCGCGCCGACCACGGCGAGGAACAGGCTGTTCTTCAGCGCCAGCAGCGAGATCGGGTCCTCGAGCACGGCATGCCAGTGGCGCAGGCCTATCAGCGAGAAGGCGCGCGCGCCGGGCACCATCGAGTAGGGCACGAAGGAGGTGTACAGCAGCACCGCCACCGGCAGCACGATCAGCGCCACCGACAGCAGGCCGACGAGGCCAAACAGCGGCAGGCGCGCGCGGCCGAGATCGACCAGCGTCGGGCGGAAGCCGCGGCTGGAGACGGTGACGAACTTCTCGCTCTCCGCGGTGAGGGCGCGGTAGACGACGATCAGCGTCACCGAGGCGACCAGCACGCTCATGCCCACCGCCGCGGCCTTGCCGTAGTCGGTGGCGAAGCCGGTGGAGATCATGGTGTACAGGTGCGTGGCGAGCACCTGCACGCGGCCGGGCATGCCGATCATCGAGGGCACGGCGAAGGAGGCGAGGCTGCGCACGATGCCGAGCGTGAAGGCGGCGAGGATCGCCGGGCGCAGCACCGGCAGCGTCACGCGCAGCAGCGTGCGCCAGGTGCCGGCGCCGCAGACGCGCGAGGATTCCTCCAGGGCGACGTCGAAGGAGGCCATGGCCGGCGCGACGATGAGGTAGGCGATCGGCAGCTCGAGCAGGGCCTCGACGAAGATCATGCCCCACAGCGAATAGATGTTGAACGGCGCCTCGTCGAGGCCGAAGGTTTGCTTGAGCGCCAGGTTCACCAGGCCGTTGGAGGGGTTCAACAGCAACGCCCAGCTCACCGCGAAGAGCAGGTGCGGGATCATCATCGGCACGATGGAGATGACGCCGAAGAGGCCCTTGAAGGGGATGTCGGTGCGCGTGTTGAGGTAGGCGAGGAACAGCGCCAGCAGCGTGGACAGCAGCGAGGTGCCGAGCACGAAGACGGCGGTGTTGGCGAGCACCTCGTAGAAGGCCGGGTCGGAGTAGGCCTCGACATATTTGTCGGTGGTGAAGCGGCCGAAGGCGGTGAGCCCCTCGGAGAAGCTGCCGAGCATCAGCATCAGCACCGGGAAGACGGTGAGCGCGCCGACGAGGGCGATCAGCGACCAGGTGAGCTTGTTTCTCGGACTCGCGGTGCTCACCGGACGACCCTCCCCCCAGCCCCCTCCCCATGGAAGGGGGTGACGGCGGTTCGCCGCTGCGCGGCTCCGGTTGTTGGCTTGCGCCCCTTCGGGCGGCCGTGCGGGGCGCCCATGCCGCCTACTGCGCCACCAGCAGGCAGTGGTCCGGGGCGAGGGCGAAGTGCACCGCGTCGCCCTCGGCGAGGCCGGCGTCGGGGTCGGCGCGGGCGAGCAGCAGTGCGTCGCCGGCGCGGATCTCGGCTTCGTAGGCTTCGCCGACGAAGACCAGCGATTCGATGCGGCCGCTGACGACGTTTTCAATATTCGATCCGGCCGGCGCCTCGCCCCGGGCGAGGTGGATGAACTCGGGGCGGATGCACAGCGTCACCTCGCCGCCGGCGGGGAGGTCGCGCTTCTGGCAGGCGATGCGGCCGAGGCCGCAGTCGACGAGGGTGTGGCCGGCGAAGGTGTGGCCGAAGTCGTCGGCGACGACGCGGGCCGGCACCAGGTTGGCGCGGCCGATGAAGTCGGCGACGAAGCGGTGGTCGGCGTCGAAGTAGATCTTCTTCGGCGTGCCGGTCTCGACGATGCGGCCGGCGCGCATCACGGCGATCTCGTCGGACAGGGCGAGGGCCTCGACGCGGTCGTGGGTGACGTAGACGGCGGTGATGGCGAGCTTGCCGAGGAAGGCGCGCAGCTCCTTGCGCGTTTCCTCGCGCAGCTTGGCGTCGAGGTTGCTGAGCGGCTCGTCGAAGAGGATGACCTTCGGCGCGGCCACCAGCGCCCGCGCCAGGGCGACGCGCTGCTGCTGGCCGCCGGAGAGCTTGGTGGCGGGCCGCCGCTCGAAGCCTTCGAGCTGGACAAAGCGCAGCGTCTCGGCGACGCGGCGGGCGATCTCGTCCTTCGCCGTGCCGCGCACCTGCAGCGGGTAGGCGACGTTGTCGAAGACGTTCATGTGCGGCCAGATGGCGTAGGTCTGGAACACCATGCCGAGGCCGCGCTTCTCGGGCGGCACCGAGATGTTCTTGTCCTTCGACCAGACGATCTCGTCGCCGATGCGGATCTCGCCGCAGTCGGGCGCCTCCAGGCCGACGATGCAGCGCAGCAGCGTGGTCTTGCCGCAGCCGCTCGGGCCGAGCAGTGTGAAGATGCGGTTGGCGGGGATGACGAGGTTGACGTCGTCGAGGGCCCGGATGACCTTGCCCTCGGCCGCGTACGACTTGCCGACGCCGCTGATGCGGATTTCCATGCTAGGGCCTGTTCTCAATTGCTTTGTCGGTGCGAACGGATCTTTCCGGGTGCAGGGCAAGGCGCGGCGGCGAAGACAGTAGTTATTCTACGGCTAGCCGCTGCAACGCGGCCATGCGCCCGGAAAGAACCGTTCCCTTCGGGTTGCGGCCAAAAGCGCCGGCCGCGTCGTTGCGCTCCTTGTCAAGGGGGCGGCCATTGACTTCGTCGCGCGCCTAGCGGTCGACGCTTTTGGCAGCAACGCATCCGACAAAGCAACTGAGAACAGGCCCTACCGGGCTTACTTGACCTCGAAGATCTGCTTGAACTCGGCGCCCCACTTCACGATCTCGTCGTCCGACAGCTCGCGGATGGCGATCACCTTGGCGTCCTTGATGCCGTCGATGGGCGGGTAGACGCCCGGGGCCAGCACGTATTCGCCGACGTCCTTGGCGAGCATGGCCATGGATTTCTGCGACAGCCAGTAGTCGACGAAGGCGCGCGCGGCGGCC
>WBZY01001470.1_pt1 | contig 12038 bp, 11 predicted proteins | sample 5204191 | NCBI WGS metagenome assembly WBZY01 (sample SAMN12344363, study PRJNA552823) | activated sludge metagenome | biome: Activated sludge suspended growth; feature: Anammox Sidestream; material: Wastewater; isolation source: activated sludge from anammox sidestream of wastewater treatment...
AAACCCGAAGTCGAAGGACGCAAGTTTTCAACCCCACGCATCGTCTGTGTCGTGAGAAAATAAACCCATGCTTCGTATCGCAATGCTTTCCTATCACACCTGTCCGCTTGCCACGCTGGGCGGCAAAGACACGGGCGGGATGAACGTCTACGTCCGCGAGCTCACGCGCCAACTCGGCAAAATGGATATCCATGTAGATGTCTTTACTCGCTCGCAAGACGATCACGTGCCGCACGTTCTGCACGAACTCGGCTACGGCAACCGCGTCGTCCACATCCCTGCGGGACCCGAGCATCCCATGCCGAAACAGGAACTCGCAAATTACATCCCGCAGTTTGTGGATGGAATCAAATCCTTCGCGTGTGACAAGAAAATTAAATATGACATCATCCACAGCCATTACTGGATGTCTGGAATTGCCGCCGCGTCTCTTTCCGACGGGTGGGCTGGTTTGCCCATCGTCCACATGTTCCACACCCTCGGCGAGATGAAGAACCGCATCGCGCGCGCAGACGAGGAGCGCGAAGGGGCGTATCGAATCGAGGGTGAGAAGCAGGTCCTCCGTCGAGTTGACCGGGTGATCGTCGCCACAATCGCCGAGTTGACGCAACTCCGCTTCCTGTACAAGGCAGACGCGAAGAAACTTGTAGTCATCCCGCCCGGCGTGGATGTTAGCCACTTCTATCCCATCCCAGCCGATGAGGCGCGGTCGTACATTGGCTTGAAGCCTGAAGATCGGATGATCCTGTTCGTGGGGCGCATCGAGCCGCTCAAAGGCGTGGACACTCTGCTCGAGGCGATGTCTTGTTTGCAAATGAAAGAGTCGCGCCCGGTGCATCTTGCCATCATCGGCGGCGATCCCGCGGCAAGCCCAGAGATGATGAATGCTGAAATGGCGCGGTTAAAAAATTTGTGCGAGGTTCTTGGCTTGGACCAGTCGGTGGTGTTTTTGGGCGTGCGCGATCAGGATAAACTACCGTATTATTATTCGGCGGCGGAGGTGGTGGTGATGCCGTCGCATTACGAGTCGTTCGGCATGGTCGCGCTCGAGGCGATGGCGTGCGGCGCGCCTGTAATCGCCTCCGAAGTGGGCGGGCTTGCCTATCTCGTGCGTGATGGCGAGACAGGATTCACGATTCCCGCGGAAGAACCCGAAACGCTGTGCGAGAAATTATCGTGGCTGTTGAACGATGACGAGTTGCACGCGAAGATGAGCGCCCAAGCCGCCGCGTACGCGCAAGATTACGCATGGGAGAAAATTGCGAAACAGATCGTGGATGTGTACGAGGAATTGAAGAAATGATGCGTTCGTATTATCCTCTTCTCGCTTGGATCATTTATTCGGCGCGCATTTCTATTTATGTTTTATTCTCGCCTCGTGGAAGGAAAATTCGCATGCCGTCTTGCTCGTCAACAATATAAGCATGTTTAGGATAGCGAAGCGCTATGGCGGTTATCCATAAATCGCCAATCGCTGCGCCGCCGTTGATCGTCGCACAAATTGCCCATAACCAGACGCTGGGCGAGCCGGCTTGTATAAGAATACCCAGGCATGCTGCGAGGCTTATAGCCGCGAGGGGCGCCAGAACGATAACAAGGTATTGGTTGCGTTGGAATGCATACCCCGGAGCGGTCGCGTAGAGCATCAATCCTTTCCAGTTGATCCCATATTTCGGGCGCGCACCAAAGATTTGCATTGTCATGCCGTGTATCAGCTCGTGTATTATGATCGTCAGCAGCAGGGCGAAGAGAAGGGTTGTCGCAGCGCTCCCAAAAAAGAATCCGGTTGATTTACCGAAGACGCGCGCGATTGTAAAGAAAACAATTCCGAAGACAAAGGCGAGCGGGATTGACAATAAATTTATGATAAGAATGCGGCTGGTCTTTTCGGCGATTTTCCAATACAACGCTTCCGCATAGCCGAGCGGCGGTTCTCCTGAAGTCGTTTCTAAATTTGGCATGCGTATTGATTCCCTTCATGAAGGCGCAGACATCGCTTTCAAAAATTAAACGGCTGAAAAAGCGTGTGCCAAATTTCCGACGAGAATACCTTCAGATTCGCCGCCTGAGCTTGAAAATGCCTTTAGGAACAAATTCTTTATTTCCGCGGATTGATCTGGCGCGTATGGCGTTAGATGCATTAATAAAAGCCAAGCGTTGCGCTGCCGAAGGTTAAAATTCCTATTCCTTCATCCTCACATAAAAAATCTGCTGGCCTTCCATATCTTTCGTGCGCATTTCGAAGCGGTCTTTCTGGCTGGAGATCATCTTCGAGAACTGTTCAATTTTATCATCACTCTCAACCTCATCAGCCCGCGGACGGCGATCTTCGTGCCAGCCTTTCGTCAGCGCGCGCTTTGTTGTGCGGCTTTGACCTTGCAATCACCTTATCTTGGAATGATGTTATGAGTAGGCTGCCAGTCTAGAATTGATTTTGCAAGTTGATTGCTGCAACGCCATGAGGGAGGACAGGCTGAATTCGTATCTCGCTGAGGTTTGTCTGCTCCGATTGAAATAGCCAAACGATCGCTATACTCATGTTGCCGCAAGGGTTCGTCAACTATGTTGAAAATCGAGCCAGCAGGGGCGTGATTGAGCGCCGCAACCGTTGCGGTTGCCATATCTGCAACATGAATTAGCGAGATAAAGTTTCTTCCATCACAAGGAATAATTTCTTTACCTGCGCGTATGTTTTCAATAACCCTGTCTTGAAAAGTGCCATGACCGACGAACGAACCTCCGCGAAGGATGCTCCAATGCAAATGGCGAGTCGGGATATTTCGTATCATTTCTTCCATTGCGATGACAGGAGCGCAAGGCGATGCGCGTTCTGGCGAGGTATCAAGGGAGATATCTTCAGAAATCCAGTTTTCGCCGCAATCAGGATAAGCCATTGTGATGCTTTGTTGAATATATTTTTTTATTCCGACTTCAGCAGATGCCTTAAGTAACAATCTTACTACCTCTGTGCGCAAGCGGGTATTAGCGTCCCATGCGTTAGGTAAGGCAAAGTTTTGGGGTATGGATGTGGCTAGATGCAATATTGCTTCGCAGCCTCGAATAGTTGATGCTATCGTTTCGCTGATGCGGGGCGATAACAAATCGCACTCCACTATCTCAACACGTTGAGGGAGTACATTTTTGGCTTTTTCCGCTGAACGCGCCAAGGCACGCGCTTCATGTCCCTGTTGTAAAAGCAAGGGTATGACGGCGCGTCCGAGAACTCCTGTTGAACCTGCTATGGCTATTTTCATCTTTGTAATTTCTCCGAAATAAGATTCGATCTGATGGGGCTTGCCGCAGAACGAAACTGTCGAAAAACCTCTTGCTTGAAAAACTGTCGAAAAAATCCCCCGCAACAGATCAAAAAATGGCTAACATGTTGCTCCGGGCATAAAAACAAGATGCTTTTCTAGGGCTTACGCAGTTGAACCTGTTGCGCCGTAGTTGCACTGCGGCGGCGGCAGTCCAACTGCCCGCCAACTGCGTAAGTCCTGTTTTCGCTGTTTTTCTCACTTTCAAATCAACAGTTTTTGAAAAGGGACTTTTTCGACAGTTTCAACGCCTTGCGTCACGCCTGCTTTGCATTTCACCGCCTTCGTGATTTTGAGGTTCTTCCCCGCCCGTCTCGTTGACTTTGTCTGGATGAGCCTCCTCGAGGACTCTTGAAACCGCTCTTGTGACGGGCCGGTTTCTTAGGACGCTGTGTTGGGCGCGGCTACAGATGTTTATCCTTCCGACCATAGCGACAAGGATGACGAATGCTGGAAACCACTTATGGCTGAAGCCTCTCTCCGGTTTGTGCCGCTTCCACGATACGAAGAATCTTCTCAACACTGATTTTCGATGTCTCCGGATCAAGCCAGAAAGCGACGTGGTTTGCCCCTGTTACGATTTGTTGAACGTTGTTCGTCGAAAGCAAGGTCAGTTCTTTCTGCCAACTTTGCCACAGTTGCTCCTGCTCTGCTGGAGCGCCATGTTCCGTAGCGGTCAACACGAATAAAGGTATGTCGTTCAACGATCCCAGGTTGCGCACTTCATCATTGGTGGCAGGCGATGCCAAAAACTCCGCGCTTTGAGCGTCCCAATCCTTTGTCGCTGCGAAGAATGCCTTGATCGACTCGTTCTGGGGAGAGGGCAAACCTGGATCTGGTTGAAACTGTCCCATCACTCGCATTACACCTATCCGGGCTAGCCAAGGCGCGATTTTGTAGATACCCGCGTTCGATTCAAACTGAGACTTACCTGCCGCCGTGCTCGTCCACTGATCAGGATGCGAACTGTCAAGCAAAACAATGCCGGCAACATCAGTTGGATATTTTCCTGCATACATACGGACATACAGCCCTCCAAATGACCAGCCTACCAATACGTATGGTCCAGGAATATTGGCATTATGCAAAAGGGTATGTAATTCAGTCGCAATATGTTGAGCATCGCGCGGCTCGCTACCAGGGTCGCTCCAGCCCATACCCGCGCGATCGTATGCGCACACGCGCGTTGATTTGGCAATTTCTGGTTGCACTCGCGCCCATGCCGCAGATGTTCCGCCAAGACCCTGTTCGAGAATCACCGTAGGGCTACCCTCTACGGTCTCGCCAAGGCAATAGATATGAAGTTTGTAGCCTCCAACATCCACGAGTTGTCCTAAGGCAGGGTAATTTCGTTGGTCAGATTTTGTCGAGACAGCCTGATAGGTTGCGCCCAGGGCGCTCAGAACCAAGATGCCGACACTCAGCCATATCATTATGCGCGAGATTCGTTTGAGAAGAGGACTAGTTTTCACGAATGTCAATCCTTATTCCTTCATCCTCACATAAAAGATCTGCTGACCTTCCATGTCTTTCGTGCGCATTTCAAACCGGTCTTTGAGGCTGGCGATCATCTTCGAGAGCTGTTTGTGACCGTACGTGCGCGGATCGAAACCCGGGTCGAGTTGATAGAGCGCGTTGCCCATCCCCGCGAGCGGAGCCCAGCCGTCTTGTCCCGCCGCCATTTCGAAGGCTTGACTGAGCATCGGCATCGGGTCTGTTTCTTCTTTGCCGTCTTTGCTTTTCGTTGTCTTCTTCGCGTGCGCCTGCTTCTGTTGCGCGGCTTTCTTTTCCGCTTGCAGGTTTTCGGTATAGACGAACAGATCGCAGGCATTGACGAACGCCTTGGGTGTTTTCTTCTCGCCGATACCCATCACGAAGATGCCCGTCTCGCGGATGCGGGTCGCCAGCCGCGTGTAATCCGAATCGGAGGAAACGAGGCAGAATCCATCCACGACTTCGGAGTGCATGATGTCCATCGCGTCGATGATCATCGCGCTGTCGGTGGCGTTCTTGCCGACGGTGTAGCGGAATTGTTGGATAGGCTGGAAAGCGTGGAAGTTCAGCGTGTCTTTCCACGAATTCATGCTGTTCGTCGTCCAGTCGCCGTAGATGCGGCGGACGGTGACTTGTCCGTGACGACCCGCCTCCACGAGCATTTGCGTGAGCAGGGAGGATTGCGCGTTATCGCCGTCTATGAGGATGGCGATCTTATTGCGGAGTGTGTTTAAGTTTTCGTTTGCCATGGGTTGATTATAGTGGACTTTATTGAGAATATGCTCGGAAATTTGAGCGCTCTGCGGATTTGCCTCGATTATGGGGTTGAAGGAATCGGGGTGTTGAGTCCCGTGGGGTCAGGGGCGCCAAATCCAATGTCGGTGCACGAAGGAAGTCCTTCGATCGGAAACTCGCCCTGATCGCTTGTCACTTTGACTTGAATCGGCGTGGGAGAATTGGTGGTGGTATCTGCGGTGAGTTTTATCGTAACCTGATACCCAACCGGAAGCACAGCAGTCATGATCGACTGGTCAGGGTGGATCTGCAAGCCGGGGTCGAGCACGTTGAGGGTCGTCTTGATATTTGTCAACTCAATACCGCCGGTGTTTTTCAGTAGGATGAAAGCGTTGGTCACTTCTCCCATGCCATGCGAAAAGTCGGCGCTGGTATTACAGCGAAGCGGCTTGATCGCCAACCCAAGCGTCGTGGGGAGCGGCGTAGAAGTGTTTGTGGATGTCAAAGTAGCAGGCGCGGCTGAGCCGGTCAATGTGGGGAAGGGTGTTGTGCTTGGGGTGAGCGTGGCAACCGAAGGCGTGGGCGTAAGGCTTGCCACACCGATAATTAACGGCGTGGGGCTGAACACCGAGGGCGTCTGTGTGAACGGCAGAAATGGCGTAGGCGGGTTGCCCGGCAGGGGTTGGATGATCCAGCCATTGCACGATGCCAGCAGGAACGCAATTAGAATGAAAGTCGTGACTCGTTTCATTTTTACTCCTCGCCCTCATTGTATCGCTGTTGACCTGCTGAGAATAGTCCCCTATGTATCATGTCAATTCATGAATTTCTTGTTCAACTCCTCCCAACTCGGTTCGACGAGCACCGAGCCGTCGGGAAACACGATGGTCGGCACGCTTCGGAATCCACGGTTGATCTGGGTCACAAATTCGGCGGCTTTCGCGTCCCCTTCAAGCCCCACGCGAACATAGGGGATACCTTTCGCTTCAAAATATTTCTTCACGCGGACACAATCGGAGCAATGTTCGGTGACGTACATAATAATCTGGCTTGGGTTGAGCGTGTAAAGGTCTGGCATGTTCCTGCTTTTCTGTGATGTTTATTTTGTCCTGAGCGTAGTCGAAGGATGAGCGTAGTCGAAGGATGAGCGTAGTCGAAGGACGCTCCGCACACCAGACATGGCGTGGCAAGGTCTACTTACCTCATCTCTCTCGCCGCCTCCCGGAGGATTTGAAAGGCGATTCGCATCACAGACTTGAACTCGGCTGGCTCTGGGGGTTTTCCCTCTTCGAATTGCTCCAGCATGCCGAGCAGGCTTCCGCGCAATCCGCTGGCGCGATGCGCCCACACCGAATCGACTGAGATCCGCTCGAGGCGGTTAAGGAGCATCTGAATCAATTTTGCTTCGGAGGGAAGATCGCGCATGAACTGGGATGTTTAGGACGCTGATTTGCGCCGACGAACGCAGAGTTTTTAGGGCTTACGCAGTTGAACCTGTTGCGCCGTAGTTGCACTGCGGCGGCGGCAGTCCAACTGCCCGCCAACTGCGTAAGTCCTGGTTTTTATATTAGCGTAGGTCGGCGTTTTTCTGCGTCAAAAAAATTAAAGATGGCGTCCCCGGCGCGGGTCGAACGCGCAACCACCAGATTCGAAGTCTGTTACTCTGTCCATTGAGCTACGGGGACGGGCGACGCAGATTATACACGAAAGTTCATGGCGAAATCTCGCCCTCAAGAAAGTAGCCGTAAAGCGCGCAAAGGACGCCAGGAAAGTCCCATGAAACTTCGCGGTTAATTAAACCAACACCCCTCCACAGAGGGGTGAATTTCACTTGCCCATGCCATCGAATACCCGTACAATCGGGGCGGTAAAGCAACCCAATAACAGGAAAGGGCGCTTCTTCATGGAAGACCTCAAACAATTCAGCGAGCATATCGTTCAAAATTTGGAGCAAGTGATCGTGGGAAAATCGCAGGCGTTGGAGTTGGTCGTGATCGGCTTGCTTTGCCAGGGGCATTTGTTGATAGAAGATGTGCCGGGAGTGGGGAAGACCATGCTGGCGCGCAGTCTCGCCAAATCGCTCGACTGCACGTTCAACCGTATCCAGTTCACGCCGGATATGCTTCCCAGCGATGTGACGGGCGTTTCGATCTACAACCAGCAAAAGCAAAAGTTCGAGTTCCGCGCGGGTCCGATTGTCGGGCAGATCATTCTGGCAGATGAGGTCAATCGCGCCACGCCAAAGACCCAAGCCGCGCTACTCGAAGCGATGGAGGAAAAGCAGGTCACCGTGGATGGAGTGACGCATGCGCTTCCAAAACCCTTCATGGTGCTTGCTACGCAAAACCCCATCGAATACGAAGGGACATTCCCGCTCCCCGAGGCGCAACTCGACCGTTTTCTGCTCCGCATCCGCATGGGTTACCCCAGCGCGTCGGAGGAGATAAAGGTGCTGGGCAGTCAGCAACTGAAACACCCAATCGAAGCGTTGAAAGCGGTCGTCAAGATCAAAGAGTTGTTGGGCGCCATCGAAGAAGTTCGAAAAATCCATGTTTCCCCAGCAGTGCAAAAATACATTGTAGACCTCGTCGGCAAAACCCGTCAGAACAACGATGTGTACCTCGGCGCCAGCCCGCGCGGGAGCCTGGCATTGTTTCGCGCCGGTCAGGCGCGCGCCGCCATACACGGGCGCGACCATGTGTTACCCGACGATATCAAAGTCCTTGCGATACCGGTGCTTGGGCATCGCCTGATCGTTTCACCGGCGGCGCGTTTGCGCGAGTTGAGTTCCGATCGTATCGTGCAAGAGATCCTCGCCAGCGTACCGGTGCCAGGCGGAGATTACCAGGCTGTCAACTTGAAGGCGAAGGACAAATCTAAGTGACGCCTGGGCGCGCCTTCGTTCTTTTGACTCTGGGAGTGGGCGGTATCGGCGCGGTTGTGAACGGTTCTTTGCTTTATGTTCGACTGTTTTATTTTGGCTTGTTATTGATCGCCCTGGCATGGTTGTTGACAAACTTTGCCTTGCGCGGAATCACAGTGGAACGTCGGGCGCGTTCGCTCCGCGCGGCAGTGGGAGATATCTTCGAAGAACATTTTGAGATCGCCAACTCCAGTCGAATCCCCAAACTGTGGCTGGAGGTCTTTAACGAGACCACGATTCCTTTTGCGACGGGTTCGCGTGTTCTGACCCTCGTCAACGGGAAACAAAAACGCTCCTACACAGCCCGCACCTGGCTTACCACCCGAGGCGGATTCCTGCTTGGACCCACCCGCGTCAGTTCCGGCGACCCGTTCGGCATCTTTCGCGTTTCCAAAACATTCCCCGCGCGCGATTCACTGGTTGTATTGCCGATGCTCGCCAATGTCTCCGAGTTCTATTCGCCGCCGGGTTTGTTGCCGGGTGGGCAGGTGATCCGTCGTAAATCACAAGACGTGACGCCTCACGCGGCGGGCGTGCGCGAGTATGTGCCGGGCGATCCGCTCAAACGCATCCATTGGCCCACCAGCGCGCGCCGCGATAAATTGATGGTGAAAGAATTCGAACAAGACCCGCAATCGGAAGTGTGGCTATTCATCGACACGCATCGCAGCGCGCATATCTCAAAGCCGGGTGACGCGCTCGAAGCGCCGTCCTCCGACGATCTCTTTTTGTTGCGCCGCCGCAAAGTGAAATTGCCGCCTTCCACGCTTGAATATGCGGTTAGCGCGGCGGCGTCACTGGCGCACTATTTCATCGCCGGGCGCCGGTCGGTGGGGCTGGTGAGCGCCTCGGGTCGTTCGTACAAAATTATCCCGGCGGAAAGAAGCGAGCGTCAGGAGGCGAAGATCCTTGAGGCGCTGGCATTCCTCAATAACGAGAGTTTCTTCACCCTGCCGGCGCTCGTCACCGCCCAGATGGGACAACTGCCGCAAGGCTCAAGCGCCATCCTCGTCACGCCGATGATCTATCCTGAGCTTCTGATCGCTGTGGATAGTTTGCAACGCCGAAGCCTGCGTCCAACCGTAGTCTTGTTGATGACGCTTTCGTTCGGCTCGCGTGTTGGCAACGAAGATCTTGCGAAGTCGCTTGAGGAACGCAAAGTTCCTGTTTGCCGTGTATACTGTGACGAAGACTTGGGAGCAACGCTCTCGTCGTTCTACTCGAAAACCAACGCACAGGAACACTCATGGCGCAAACCCGTATTGTCACACTTGACCTGAATTTTCAAGGGCGGACTCATGCCATCGCCTCTTATTTGATTCGATTGAGGGATGCCGTCGTCCTGATCGAAAGCGGACCCGGCTCGACTCTTTCTTCACTTCAGGCTGGTCTCACAGCGGAGGGATTATCCACCCGTGATGTGACTCACGTCCTGCTCACGCACATCCACCTCGATCATGCGGGCGCGGCGGGCTGGCTTGCCACTCAGGGCGCGGAGATTTATGTGCACCCTGTCGGCGCACCGCACATGCTCCACCCGGAAAAGTTGATCGCCAGCGCAACGCGCATCTATGGAGATCGAATGCAAACGCTGTGGGGCGATTTCCTGCCCGTGCCTGAAAATAAGCTGCACATTGCGAATGATGGCGAAGGGATTCGTATTGGGAGCGCGGAATTTATTCCGCATAACACACCCGGTCACGCGGAGCATCACTTCGCTTATCAATTCGAAGAGATCGTCTTTTGCGGCGACGTGGGCGGCGTGCGCATCCCCGGTTATCAATATCTGCGCGTGCCAATGCCTCCGCCTGAACTGAACCTCGAACGCTGGAAGGAAAGTGTTGCAAAATTACGCGCGCTCAAATCCCCGCGCATTGCGCCGACTCACTTTGGGGTCTACGATGATGTGGATTGGCAACTCGCCGAAGTGGAAAAAGGACTCGACTCCGCCGCGCGTTGGATGGAACAGTCCATGCAGAACGAGACGTCCATCGAAGAACTGCGCGAAAGTTTTACAAAATGGGTGATGGATGAAGGCAGAGCCATCGGCTTGAGCGAAGATGTGGTCAAAGCCTACGAGGTGGCGAATCCCCTCGGCATGAGCGCGGATGGGTTGTTGAGGTATTGGAAGAAGGGAAAAAAGCCAGGATGATACATGTCGTATCATTCTGGTCTATTTTTCTACGAAAGGTTTTTATCTGTTTGCTGTGCCCACAAAATGCCTAGTATGACAATGCCGCCCACTGGAACGAGCAGGTACAATTGCCACCATCCGCTCTTGCCGATATCGTGAAGGCGGCGCGCGCCCGCCGCCAACAGGGGAAGCAGTGTGGCAATCAAGAATACGCTAGCCAGGGACTCGCTCAGGTATGCCATTGCCGAGGTAGCCAATGTAACGAACAGCGCGAACCACCAAAACTCGGACCGCGCCGCCCGCCCATTGAAATCCGCATATTTTGCCAAGCAGACGCGGATCGCGCCAAAGAACGTGGACGAGTCCGCTTCGCTGTTGGCTTTTGAATTCAACCAATTTTCCATTCCTAACTCCTTGCCGATTATAGAGACGGCTTCTCTCAAAGGTGTGACCCAGTTCCTTGAACTGGGCTGGTCTCTATTTTCGGCAACTTCTACTCCGGGCGCAACTGTGGATTCCCCTAGTTTTTGGGGTTTGGACTTTCCCAGCTTCAATACCAATTCCATGCGAGAGCCGACCTGATATTTTGTAAAGATATTTTTCAAATGAAATTCGACCGTGCGCTCGGATATATGAAGGGAAGAAGCGATCAGCTTGTTGCTGTTGCCTTCGATGAGTAAATTGACCACATCCTGTTCCCGTTTGCTCAATTGATTTGATCGCGTCATTGTAGTTTTTTCTTTCGGATGGTTATGTATAAGACCTCGTGCGAAAGTCATTTTTGCCGCAGAGATCACAGGGAAAATGAGCATTTCCACCTGCCCCGAACGCAGGCGCTGGGTCAAGGGTCTCTGTGGACTCTCCCGAAGAACATCAGGACGATGTGTGGCTGAGCGAGAGACACTGATGCAAGATGTCTATTTATGAAATACTCTCTACGAATTATTTCTGATATCGCAACGCGACAACTCCCGAACGGAACGTTTTCGACCCGATAAGTTTCAATGTCAGGTTCGCGCCCGATTCAAACAAGCGCGGACCTGCTCCCGCAATGACGGGGTGGACGACAAAGTGATACTCGTCAATGAGATCCCATTGCGCGGCTTGCGAGGCGATGTTGAGACTGCCGATGGAGATATTTTTCCCTGGCTGTCCTTTTAATTTCATGATCTCTTCCCGAAGACCTGCGTGCAGGAGCGTGGTGTTGTTCCATTCTACGCTCTTCATCGTCGTTGAAAAGACGATCTTGGGTACGGAATCGAATACCCGCGCGAATTCGTTGACCGTTGGCGTTTCCGATTGATCCACTGCGACATCGTGCCAGTACGGATACATCAAGTGGTACGTGTTGCGCCCGAAAATGTCAACGCCTGTGTTACGCAAGAGTTCAGTGAAATACTCATGCACTTCGTCGTCGGGGAGCATCGCTTCATGTCCG
>WBZY01001471.1_pt1 | contig 12020 bp, 8 predicted proteins | sample 5204191 | NCBI WGS metagenome assembly WBZY01 (sample SAMN12344363, study PRJNA552823) | activated sludge metagenome | biome: Activated sludge suspended growth; feature: Anammox Sidestream; material: Wastewater; isolation source: activated sludge from anammox sidestream of wastewater treatment...
CCCGCTGCATATCGGCATCCACCCGAGATTTCGCAGCCGTACCGGCCATATCTGTCTTGAATTTCTCAATGTCCAGGCCGATCTCTTGGGCGTAACCTTCCCAGATCTGGCGATAATTCGGGTTCGCGGTCCACTCCTGTTGGTTTTCAAAGAGTTTGTTCTGCAGGGCCCAGAACTTGGTTCGGTCCTGCATCCCTGCCGCCTCCGCCGCGACCGCCGCTTCATATGACTTGTCGTGGGCCGGTATCGCAAGGGGGAAGTCGCGAAAAATGAACTTGATCCTATTTCCGTATGTCGATTGTATTTCTTTCAGTGTCGGGTGAACCGAGGCGCACGCCGGGCACTGAAAATCGGCGAACTCCTCGACAGTTACTGCTGCGGTTGGCGAACCCATCATATTGGGTGGATTAGCCCCGACCGAGGCTGTGGCCGGGTTCACATTCCGGCTCGAGCTGCCGTTCGCGGCCGCAGTATTGCGGTTTTTCGGTTCCGGCTTCGAAGTGCTGTAGAGGAAGTAAGTGCCAACGACGGCCGCAACCAGCACGGCACCGATGATGATCAGCGGCAGGCCGCTGTTTTTCTTTGGTTCATTTTTCATTTTCTAAAATTCTTAAGCGTACGGCTATCTAACAACCCTGAAACGCTTATTATCCGGCTTCTTCCCGCTAACGGAATCCACGCATCTCCTGACGGCGCTATCAATACCCTTCGCATCCAGTCCGTAGCCGGCGAGAAGGTCCTTTGGGTTGCCGTGCGGGACTATTTCATCCGGGACCCCAAGTCGGACCAGCGTCAGGTCTCCAAGGAGCCCGTGCTCTTCAAGCAGTTCCATGACCGCGGATCCGAAACCGCCCGCAAGATATGCCTCTTCAACCGTTACAATAACACTGTGTTCGCCGGCAAGTCCGGTGATCAACGCCTCATCGAGCGGTTTGACGAAACGAGCATTCACAACCGTTGCCTGAATGCCGTCAGATGCGAGGCGATCTGCGGCTTCCATTGCGGAACCGACCATCGTCCCGTACGCGATAATGGCTGCGTCTTTTCCGCTGCGAAGGACCTCGCCTTTTCCGATCTCCAGTTCTTTTGGTTCTTGGCTGATATCGGCGCCGACGCCATTGCCGCGCGGGTATCGAAGTGCCGCGGGACCGGGATATTCGATGGCAGTGAGCAGCATATCGCGCATCTCGGCCTCATCTTTCGGAGCCATCAGTACGATGTTCGGATAACCACGCAGATAGGCAATGTCCAAAAGTCCGTGATGGGTCGGCCCGTCAGCACCAACGATGCCTGCGCGATCCATCGCGAATGTGACATTCAGATCCTGAAGGCAGACATCGTGGATCACCTGATCGAACCCGCGCTGAAGGAACGTGGAATAGATCGCTGCAACAGGCTTTAGCCCCTCGCACGCCATTCCGGCACAGAAGGTAACCGCGTGCTGTTCGGCGATCCCAACATCAAACGCTCGGCTGGGAAACTCCTCAAGCACCCTGTCAATGCCAGTTCCGTCCGGCATCGCTGCCGTCAGGCCGACGATCTTTTCATCCTGTGCCATCAACTGGCACATCGTGTCGCCAAAGACCTTGGTGTACGTTGGTGCGGCAGCCGCCTTGCTGGATTTGTACGGCAGGCCCGTTTTTGGGTCGAACGGCCCCGTGGCGTGATATGCGTAATAGTTCTTTTCCGGATTTGGGAATCCTTTCCCCTTCGTCGTCAAGGCGTGAACGATGACCGGGCCGTCATCGACCTTTTTCGCTTCTTCAAGCGCCGCAACCAGCATCGGCACGTTGTGGCCGTCCACATAGCCGATATACTTAAAGCCAAGTTCATTGACCAACGCACCCGGCAAAACAGCCGCCGCGATCGCATCCTTGAACGATTTTGCCGCCCGCCGAAGCGAACCGCCGATCCCCGGCACACTGCCTAGCGCATCGCCTATCTCTTCTTTTAAATGCTGATAACTTTGGGCTTCCTTGATGCGATTCAGGTAACGGCTCAAGGCCCCAACCGCCGGCGCGATCGACATTTCGTTGTCATTCAACACCACGATCAGCCTCGATTTGAGGTGTCCGGCCTGGTTGATCGCCTCCATTGCCATCCCTCCGGCAAGCGACGAATCTCCGATCAAAGCACAAACGTGAAAGTCCTCTTTCTTTAGGTCGCGGGCGATCGCCATGCCTAAGGCCGCCGAGAGCGATGTCGACGCATGGCCTGCGCCGAAGGTGTCGTATTCCGATTCGTCCCTGCGTAGAAAGCCGCTCAAGCCGCCCGGCTGTTTGATCGTGTGCAGTTCGTCGCGCCGGCCGGTAAGGATCTTGTGGGCGTAAGCCTGGTGGCCAACGTCCCAGACAAGTCGGTCATTCGGCGTGTCAAAAACGTAATGCATCGCCACGGCAAGCTCGACAGCCCCAAGGCTCGCGCCCGTGTGGCCGCCTATACGCGAACACGTGTCGATAATAAAGGCCCTGATCTCATCCGCGACCTCTTGCAGGTCTTCGACCTTAAGCTGTCGCAGATCAGCGGGTGAATTGATCTCGGAAATAAAGCTCATCCTGGTTCGATCTTCCCTCGTTCGATACCCAAAATGCGTATTTTAGCCCGAAGGCGGCGAAAAATAAACCACCGCTTAGCCTTAGATGGTAAACCAATTTACCAGTTTTACATTTCTTTACACGCTCAACAGCACAACTCTACGACCAAATGTCCCCATTTAGCGTCTTAACATACGAAAGCAAATGCTTCCATAGTTCAAAGAAAATTCATGAGGTACAAAACATGTCATTAAAGCATAAATTCTTCTCTATACTTGCGTCGGCAGCCGTTGTGGGGTCAGTAGCCGTGGCGATCTCGGCCCAGGATCCGGCCCCGGCGTCGTCCGACAATACACCGAAGGCCCAAAAGCTCGAGCGAAAGGGTGGATTTGGCCGTCACGGAGGCTTCGGAAGGGGAATGCACCGCCGCGGATTTCGTGGAATGCGCGGTCTGATGGGAATCGAACTCACTGATGCGCAAAAGACCCAACTCAAGCAGATCCACGAAGCCAACCGGCCTGATCAGGGGACGCTCGCCGAACTCAAGGCTATCAGGGAAGCGAAACAAGCCGGTACGCTGACCGAGGACCAGAAGGCCCGTGTAAAAGCACTTCATGCGGAACGGCGCGCAAAAGCCGAGTCGGTTCACCAGCAGGTCCTCGCAATACTAACGCCAGAACAGCGACAGCAGATCGAGGACCGAAAGGCCGAAATGCGGAAACGGCGCGAAGAATTTCGTCAACGCCGCGAGCAGAACCGCAAGCCGGCCGCCTCGGCACCGACAAAGGACCCTTCAGTGATCCAGTAGATCTTCGGCACCAAACAGGAAGAGGCCGCCCGAATGATCGACGGCCTCTTCTGATCTGATCCGACAACGCAATAATGCGTTTGCCTGCGCTACCCGATAAACATTTCCTCTTCCACGTAAACCCGGTCGATCTGTTTTGGGGCCGGAGCGAATAATACCTCGAGGCCTTTTTTCACGCCTGCCATAATGGCGGCGATCTCGCGGGCCGGTTCGACGATCTTTTGCTGGACGAAGTCGGTCGTGTTTGTTACCTGCATCTGCGTGCGATCGATCGTCCGGCTGACCATCTCAACCTTGTCGCGGGCCGTGATCGCCGTCGAGGAAACGATCTTTCGCAGGTCAGCGACCTCTTCGCGAATCAGCTCGGTCGATTCGGCCAGATAACGGGTCGCGGTCCCGAGATTCGCAGTGACATCGTTCAGCCCGACCGAGATATCTTTGCCTTGCACGCTTATCTGGTTGAATTTATCGATGAGCGGTTCGACACGCTGCTCAACGCGACTGACCGTCGCGATCACGCGCTTCACGGTCATTGCGATCGCGATCATCGCCACGGTGATCACAATAAAGCAGATCGCGATGACGATGGTGAATATCATCGTCCAGAACTGCGGGTCACTTGGGTTCATAGCCTAGCTCTTTTCTTCGCTATCTACCGGATAGCTTGGCCGTCCTTCCGTAATGGCCTTTGATTCAGACTTTCGCTTTTCGGCAATATATGCTTCCTTTCCTGCCTCGACGGCCGCAGAAAAAGGATTTACCGACTGGGCCGCTGCGCTCCGTGCCTTCTCGGTCAGCGCTCCTGCCTTTTCCTGCGCGGTCTGGTAAAGTTCGCTCGCCTTATCGCGTGAAACCTCATAATACTCACCCGCCTTTTCCTGAAGATGGGCTGCTGTTTCCTTGCCCTTTTCCAACCCCTTTCGAGTTGCGTCAGCGATGTCGCCCCGCAGTTCAACTCCAGATTTTGGCGCGAAAAGCAGTGCGATCACCGCTCCGATCCCTCCGCCGATCAATAAATAGGTGAGCTTTGTGCTGACGCTGCCGTCTTCTCTATAGTCATTTCTCATAAATGTGTCCTCTGCGCAATGGGCGCCAAATGAACTAGTTAAGATACCAGTGAACCTTAATTATAGCAGAAGTTGCAGGCACGGCAAGGTTATTCTTTGCTCGGATTCGAATTGGCTCGCCGGTAGCGGACCGGAATGACGAAAGACCCACCGGCGCCACTGGCGCCAACGATCTCCCATTTGAAGGCGCTTGCGTTTGGCGAGTTCTTCAAGCGTCTTTCACGATTCGAACTCCCGTTGCATATCGGTATAGACTAAGCAATTGGCTCATCATTGGGTACGCCAAGAGTCTGGATCAGGTTGGGCAACTAGTTGCCTCGTGTACTGTTATTCATATTTTCTTCTTCCAGGAATTCAGCGGCGCCAAATTCCTGGCTTGATCCGGTCCTAGACTGCGATGCGCACGATCAGCAACTGGGCAAAAAATGTCTGCTTTCGGCCGAGTCGATATCTCGAGCCGCGATCCGTTGATGAATTGCGGAAGGTAATTCAGTCGAGCAAAAAAGTGCGTGTCGTTGGTTCGGGGCATTCGTGGTCAGAGGCGATAGTTACCGACGACACCTTGGTTTCGTTGAATGATCTGCGGGAAGTTGTCGAGATCGATGCCGAGCAAAAACAGCTCACGGCCCAGGCTGGGATCAAACTCTCTGAGATCAATAAGGAGTTGGACAAACGCGGTCTTGCATTGACGAATTTAGGCTCGATAGCGACCCAATCGCTCGCCGGAGCGATGTCCACAGGAACGCACGGTAGTGGCGTCGATCTCCAATGCCTTGCCTCGCAGGTTGCGAGTTTTAAGATGCTCGACGCCGAGGGCCGAGAACATTCTTTCAACAAAGCGGACGAAAATTTTTACGCGATGCTGATCGGTCTCGGCGGCTTCGGCATGATCTATGAGATGGCGCTCGATGTTACCAATGCTGTGACTTCGATGAAGCGATCGACGATCTCGACCGATGCCTCGCCGAAAACGACCACGTCAAAATGTGGTGGCTGCCGCCGTCAAAAGACGTCGTGCTATTTGCCTACAACCGGACCGACGACGCGGTAAACGACAGCCACTTTCGGCAATGGTTCAAAGACGAGTTTATTTCGGTATATGTTTATCGCACGCTTTCGCTCGTCGGCCTCATGAATCGTGAAAGATTCATTCCGCCGATCAATCGTTTTTTGACGCGGCAGATCACCAAGCCGCTCGACCGCATCGAAAAAAGCTACAAGGTTTTCAATGTTCCCGAACCGCCGCCGCACCGCGAAACCGAATGGGCATTCGACCTCGCGGACGCAAAACACCTCTTGCGCGAATATCGGAAGCTGCTCACATCAAACGGCTTTACGTATAACTTTATTCAGGAGATCAGATTTTCAAAAGGTGACGATTTTTGGCTGAGCCCGGCGTATCGGCGAGATTCGATCTGGCTCGGAATGTATAACAAAGACCGCCGCGATTGGAACAAGCGCCTGGCAAATTTCGAGGCCTTCGCCCGCGCCCACAACGGCCGTCCGCACTGGGGAAAGGAATTCACCATCGACGCAAAATACCTTGCCGCGCAATATGAAAAGCTCGATGATCTTCGCGATCTTCTGACAGAGTTTGACCGCTCTGGCAAATTCAGAAACGCCTGGCTGAACGCGATCTTCGTTTAGCCGGCAACAGATAGTTTCACACGGAGTGCGGACGTGCGAGGGTTCTGCTATTCTAAAGGTTTGCACCGCTCGCATGACGGCGGCGTGGCCTATGAACCTTGAGAACATCCGCAATTTCTCCATTATCGCCCACATCGACCACGGCAAGTCCACGCTGGCGGATCGGATACTCCAGTTGACCGGGGCAGTCGCCGAGCGCGACATGGAAAACCAGCTTCTCGATGACATGGACCTCGAACGCGAACGAGGAATCACCATCAAAGCCCACGCTGTGCGGCTGGATTACAAGGCCAAGGATGGGAACGCCTATGTCCTCAACCTGATCGACACACCGGGGCACGTTGATTTCAGTTATGAGGTATCGCGCTCGCTTTCGGCATGCGAAGGAGCTCTGCTTATCGTCGATGCTTCGCAGGGCGTTGAAGCACAGACGCTGGCGAATACTTATCTCGCGATCGAGAACGATCTGGAACTTGTGCCCGTTCTGAACAAGATCGATCTGCCGTCGGCTGAGCCAGACCGCATCAAAGAGCAGATCGAAAATATTATCGGCCTTGATTCCAGCGAGGCAGTTCTGACGTCGGCGAAAACGGGCGCCGGTATTGACGAGGTGCTTGAGGCGATCATCAACAAGGTTCCGCCGCCGAAAGGCGACCGCGACGCACCGCTTAAAGCGCTGATCTTTGACAGTTGGTATGACTCGTATCGCGGCGTTATCGTGCTCTTCCGCGTTATCGACGGCACTTTGAAGAAAGGGACTAAGATCAAATTTTTCAACACCGGCCGGGAGTATTTGGTAGAAACGATTGGCGTCAATCGGCCAAAGGCAACGCCCATAGCAGAACTCGGACCCGGCGAGGTCGGTTTTCTGACCGCATCGATCAAAACTGTGGCCGACGTTCAGATAGGCGACACGATAACCGAAGCGGCGAGGCCAACAATGGAGCCGTTCCCGGGTTTTCAGGAAGTAAAGCCGATGGTCTTCGCGGGCCTTTACCCGACCGATTCGGCACAGTATGAAGACCTTCGCGACGCGATGGACAAGCTCCGTTTGAACGACGCATCGTTCTTTTACGAGCCCGAGAGTTCGACCGCTCTTGGCTTCGGTTTCCGCTGCGGCTTTCTCGGGCTGCTGCACATGGAGATCATCCAGGAGCGGCTTGAGCGCGAATTCGATCTCGATCTGATCACGACGGCTCCGGGTGTGCGATATCGCGTGACGACGACCGACGGGGCCGTGCACGAGATCGATTCGCCATCGCAAATGCCCGATCAGGGCCGCATCGCAAAGATCGAGGAACCGTACATCGAAGCCACCATTCTAACGAACGACTCGTTCCTCGGCGGAATACTGCCTCTGCTCGATGAAAAACGCGGCGTGCAAAAGAAATTTGAATATGTGACGAAAGACCGCGTAATGCTCGTTTACGAACTCCCGCTTAACGAGATCGTGCTGGATTTTTACGACCGGCTGAAATCAGTATCGCGCGGTTACGCCTCGCTCGATTATCATCTTTCGGGTTATCAGGAATCGAAACTCGTCAAACTCGATATACTCGTCTCGGGCGAACCCGTCGACGCACTTTCGCTCATAATGCACAGCGATACGGCGGCAGCAAAAGGCCGCCTTCTTACCGCGAAGATGAAGGAACTGATCCCCCGCCAGCTTTTCGAAGTTCCTATCCAGGCCGCGATCGGCAACAAGGTTATCGCCCGCGAAACCGTCAAAGCCATGGGCAAGAACGTGATCGCCAAATGCTACGGCGGCGACATCTCACGTAAACGCAAGCTCCTCGAAAAGCAAAAGGAAGGCAAGAAACGAATGAAAAAGGTCGGCCGCGTCGAGATCCCGCAAGAAGCGTTTTTGGCAGTGTTGAAGGTGAATGAGAGCTAGTCGAGCTAGTGATCATGATCGACCGTGAATGATCCGTCTTCAGAAAACAAGGCGTACCGCAAGTCTGATCCTTCGATTACCTCCATGAGTGGACCATTGATCCAGGAAACTTTGGTTATTCAACGATGCGGGCGGGATACCGAAATTTCGCCAATTAAACGCATTGAATAGTTCAACCCGAAACTGAGCATGAATATTGGTGGCGATAGTTGTATTTTTGACGATGCCGATATCTGCAAGGCGAAAGCCATCCGCTCGCAGAATGTTGCGGCCGGCATTCCCCACCCGTTGCCCGGGAAAAAGGCCCGTAAATAGATTTACGCCGCCGGCTGCGAGAAGTTGGCCGATCGTCATGCGTGATATGTCCAGATCGGTATTTAGATTCGGACGGACCGTTGTAGCGAGTCCACAGACGGCACAAAGTGGATCGGAACCAAGCGACACCGAAAACGGGGCACCGCTTTGTATGGTGAAAATGGCACTTAGCTGCCAACCACCGACGAGACGGCCGGCAACAGAATTCTGCTGGCGATCGAACGGAAACTCATAGACGAAGTTACCGGTCAGCCGGTGCGGACGATCATAGCTCGACCGGGCACGTTCGGAACGGCGATCAAAAGGATCCTGCGCGATGGAAACCTCTGAGGTCGAAGTACCGAAAACATCCGAAGCATCATCGATGAGAACGCTCCACGTATAGTGTAATCCGGCGCTGAAATTGTTGCTCAAGCGCTTTGTCAGGCTCATGTGCATCGCGTTATAGGTCGATGCGGCGGCGTTAGCGTATAGGCGGACGACCTCAAGCGCCGGATTCAAGCGGTTACCCAAATTAGGAGCCGTGCAGATCCGCCCCGGTATGCACGGATTCCCATCAATTGTCTGCATCAGGCCGGTGCCGCGCGTTCTTATGTACCCGACCTGGGCCAAGAGATCCGAAGTGAGCTCGCGCTGAAAGTCGAGTGAAAGCTGATCCGCGGCCGGTGCCCTAAAGTCCGTCGAAACAATCGTTCTGTCCAAGCGATTCGGGTTCAATAAACTGGGTGCGGTTGTGTTTCGCAATACTGCGAAAGCTCCGTTGGGGGGAATATTCTGTGTTGCAGTGAAAGGGAATGAGTAGAACATATTCGCGTTGAGATTCATAAGGCTCGCGTCGTATGCTCTTGAGTAACCTCCCCGAATGACGAGCTTATCGCCACCAGTGATAATACGGAGCAATCCTTTGCGCTTTGTCCGGAGGTTCCAACTAAATCCCAGGCGCGGCATAAAATTATTGGTATCGGCTTTTGGTAGAGACGCGACGCGAAAGGCGGGGTCGTTGCCGTTAGCAGCGAGGATCCGGTCATTCACCTCAGCCAGGTAGCGGAATGTGTCACCCGGAAATTCGTACCTAATGCCGTAGGTCAGGGTCAAATTGTTCCCCAGTCTCCATTCGTCCTGGGCAAAGGCATACAATTCATACCAGCGAAAAGAAGCTACAGTTTCGCCGCCGGCCAACGGGAAATTGATGTTTGCGACAGATGCAACATCGTTAACAAAACTGCTGATGTTTACCGGTTGCCCCGGGACCGGAGGTGGGGAGTTGTATTGCAGCCGGCCTCTCGCATTCAAGAAAGCGGCGATCCTTGTGTCCGTTCGGCGCAGCTCAACGCCGAATTTGAGGGTATGATCGCCGGCTACATACGAAACCGCGTCCGAGATCTGATGGGTGAGTATTCGACGACCACCTGGGAGATTGCTCGGGAATCCGAACGCCGTGCGACTCGACGGTGTTCCGCCGGTCATTTCCAGGCCGCGAATGTCCATTGACGGAATCGATTTTGATCGCGGGTCCTCCGCGTCGGTTGCGGAGCGAAATCGGGACAATGAAGCGCGTGCCGCATTATAAAATCTGTTTGCGAATATACTGTTCAGGACGAGGGTGGCGGCATCGGAGCGTGAAGAATTAACTGTAGTCAGTCCCGGCGGGGTCACCTGCCCGCCGCCCGTCGCACGCTGCGCATCGCCGCGGTAACGGCCATAGATCAGATTCTTTTCGTTCAGCCGATGATCGATCCGGACCGAACCCTGACGATCGTCGAATACGAAAGGCGTCGAACCGGTAAGATCTCCCAACTCGACCAGTCGCGGCGATTCCCCTGCTATCGTGAAAACTGCGAACGCGCCATTCGGAGTACCAGCGGGCACAAAATCAAGAAGAGCCTGGACGTGCGGGCGATCGAGCGCGACAGACTGCAGGACCGCTCGCCCGGCAACCGTTGGAGCTCCCCTCAGTGTCGCTCCGGAATTCTGCGACCTGTCCAACCATCGCTGATAGTCGCCGAAAAAGAAGGTTCTGTCCGTGCCTTTCCAGATCGTCGGGCCGCCGCCATCGCCGAACCAAGGAAATGTAAGCGGGCCGCCGAGCGTTAGGCCGACCTGATTCTCCCGCCGCTTCGGTGCGCGCGTTCGTTCCTTAGTTGCAGCGTTCGGATCGCAGAAACCTGTAGGAGCGAAACTTGCTACCTTATCGAGATTGCTGCACGAATTCAAATACTCGTTGTTGTGATACCAGAATAGCGAACCGTGGTACTCGTTCGTTCCAGACTTGCCAACAATATTTACGACCGAACCCGAGTTGCGACCGTATTCAGCCCTAAATTGATTCGTTACGATCCGAACTTCCTGAACAGCGTCCGGGTTGTTCGGCGCCGATCCCGTTCCCGAAAAGACGGTGTCGTTTATGTCCTGGCCGTCCAGCATGAAGTTATTCGAACGAACACGCCCGCCGTTTACCGAAAAGGTCAAACCGGTTGCGAGTGATGTCTGTCCCGGTCCGAGTTGGCCGATACCGGGAACTGAATGCAAAACACTCAAAACACTGCGGTTTGGCGAGGTTGGCAGTTCGGACAGACGGCGCTCGTCGAAGCGCGTAGCTACCTCGGCGGTCGAGGTGTTCAGCAAAGACGCGTTTTCAATGACGGTGACAATTTCACGAATATCTCCGGCCGCTAAGGTCACGTCAGCCACCGCCGTCTGGTTGACGTCAAGCGATATGATCCTTCGGATGTACCTGGTGAAATTTGCCGCTTCGACAGTGATCTCGTACGTTCCCGTTGGAATATTCTCAAATCGATAGTATCCGTCGGGACTTGTTTTCATCGAGCGCGAAAATCCGGTCTGAGTGTTTCTGACCGCGGCGCTTGCTCCGACGATCGCAGCATTATTCTGATCGGTGACCGTGCCATGAATTGTTCCGGTTGAAGACTGCGATGAGACAGGGCAAGCGCAAACCAGGATGAGTATGACGTGACTCATCGGAAATTGCTTCTGCGTTCTCATCTACGTTCCTCCGTTCTCCCTCAGGTACCGTAAAGAACTCCTGAAACGGCAGTGACGCCGCGGTCAGAAACCCACGCGGCGGCAAATATCCTGAAAGTGAGGATCCGCATAAAGCTTTTTGAAGCCAGGCGATGTTTTCAGAAAGGTCAACTTCGGGTCACGTACCTGGTACGCCTTTTCGAGCCATGCCAGGTACTGTTCTGTATCCCCGAGCAGGTTGTAAACGGCTGCGATGTGAAAAGGCGGAACGTAGCGTGATTCTGAACGCCTAAGCAGTTCGCCAAGGATGGCGCGAGCCTGATCGATCTCGCCCATGTCTACAAGCATCCCAGAAAGAGTCACGTCTGACCACGTTTGTTCTGGTGCCAGCTCCTTCGCTCGCCGATACTCGGCAAGCGCCTCGGGGTACATTTTCAACCGTCGGTAAACCCCTGCTGCCATAAAATGGGAAAAATGGAAGTTTGGGTCAAGATCGATCACGAACTGTGCCTTCTCCATCATTGTCTTGGGGTCGCCGCGAACGTGCAACAGCGCAAATGCATTGAAAAGGGGAGAAAAGGGTTCAAGCTCAACGGCACGTCCTCTCTCGGCCGCCGCCTCATCGCGTCTATCCATTCGGCCAAGGAAATCGGCATATAGGAAATGCGCCATCGCACTCTTCGGATTCAGCTCAAGGGCGCGTAAATAATGTTTCTCAGCTTCAGCGAAGTTCCAGTCGTGCTGGTAAAGGCTTCCGGCGAGCGCGCTATGAG
>WBZY01001474.1_pt1 | contig 12008 bp, 11 predicted proteins | sample 5204191 | NCBI WGS metagenome assembly WBZY01 (sample SAMN12344363, study PRJNA552823) | activated sludge metagenome | biome: Activated sludge suspended growth; feature: Anammox Sidestream; material: Wastewater; isolation source: activated sludge from anammox sidestream of wastewater treatment...
CCCGCGGCCGCAGGGTGCGCGGCGCAGTCCATGCGACACCGTGGCAGGGGCGATTCTGGGGCTACGAGCGCCGGCACGGGCTGCAGGTGCCCGTCGATGGCGAAGTCGCGTGGGTGGTGCGGGGCAACTGTCGCCCCTACTGGCGCGGCCGCGTAGTCCGCATGGAATTCGAATTCACGAACCCGCGTGCCGTGGATCCGCCCGGAGCTGCCTAGATGTCGAGGTTTGCGACCGCGAGCGCGTTCTTCTCGATGAACTCGCGGCGCGGTTCGACCTGGTCGCCCATCAGCGTCGTGAAGATCTCGTCGGCCGCGACCGCGTCCTCGATACGTACCTGCAGCACGCGACGCGTTTCGGGGTTGATCGTCGTCTCCCAGAGCTGCTCGGGGTTCATCTCGCCGAGGCCCTTGTAGCGCTGGATCGACTGGCCCTTGCGCGCCTCGGCGAAGAGCCACCGCATCGCGTCCTTGAACGAGCCGATGTCGTGGCGATCCTTGCCGCGCGTGACGAACGCGCCGTCGCCGACGAGCCCGGCGAGCGTGCGGCCCAGATCGGCGATCCGCTGGTACTCGGCCGATTCGAAGAACTCGCGCGGCAGGAACTTGTCGGTCGCGGTGCCGTGTTCCACCTTGTGCACGTGGATGCGGGCCCCGTGCCCATCGGCCGCCTCGCGCACGCCGATCTCGAAGCTGCGCGTCCCGTCGTGCAGCGCATTCAGCCGCTCGCCGAGGTCGTGTGCCCAGCCGCGCAGCCACTCGGGATTGCCGAAGGCCTCCGCGGTGACTTCCGGCAGGTAGATCAGCTGCTCGAGCAGTCGCTCGTCGTAGCGCTTTGACCAGCGCTGGATGATGGCCTGCACTTCCATGTACTTGCGTGCGAGCATTTCGAGCCCGGAACCCCGCAGCGGCGGTGCCGACGCATTGACGTGCAGCGCGGCGTCGTCGAGTGCCGAGTTCAGGAGCAGCGCGTTCAGTTCGTTGTCGTCCTTGACGTACATCTCCTGCTTGCCGCGCTTCACCTTGTAGAGCGGAGGCTGCGCGATGTAGACATGCCCGCGCTCGATCAGCAGCGGAATCTGCCGGTAGAAGAACGTCAGCAGGAGCGTACGGATGTGGCTGCCGTCGACATCGGCATCAGTCATCAGCAACACGCGGTGATAGCGCAGTTTCTCGATGTCGAAATCGTCGCGCCCGATGCCGCAGCCGAGCGCGGTGATCAGCGTGCCCACTTCGGCCGACGAGAGCATCTTGTCGAAGCGCGCCTTCTCGACGTTCAGGATCTTGCCCTTGAGCGGCAGGATCGCCTGCGTGCGTCGATCGCGCCCCTGCTTGGCCGAGCCGCCGGCCGAATCGCCTTCGACGATGAAGATCTCGGAGAGCGCGGGGTCCTTCTCCTGGCAGTCGGCGAGCTTGCCCGGCAGACCGGCGATGTCGAGCGCGCCCTTGCGGCGGGTCATCTCGCGCGCCTTGCGCGCCGCCTCGCGCGCGCGCGCTGCCTCGATGATCTTGCCGACGATCGACTTCGCCTCGGTCGGATGTTCCAGCAGGAACTCGGAGAGTTTGGTGCCCACGGCCGTTTCGACGATGCCCTTGACCTCGGAGGAGACGAGCTTGTCCTTCGTCTGCGAGGAGAACTTGGGATCGGGCAATTTCACTGACAGGATCGCCGTGAGCCCTTCTCGGGCGTCGTCACCGGTGGTCGGCACTTTCTCCCGCTTCGCGACGCCCTCCTGCTCGATGTAATCGTTCAGGGTGCGAGTCAGCGCCGCCCGAAAGCCGGACAGGTGCGTGCCGCCGTCTTTCTGGGGAATGTTGTTGGTGTAGCAGTACATCGACTCCTGATAGGAATCGTTCCACTGGAGAGCCACTTCGACCTGAATTGGCCCTTCTTGTGTTCGAAACCAGAACACTGAGTCGTGGATGGGGGTGCGTGTCCGGTTCAGGTGTTTCACGAAGGCCTGCAGTCCGCCTTCGTGCTGGAACACGTCCGACTTGTCGTCCCGCTCGTCGACGAGCTCGATCCGGACGCCCGAGTTCAGGAACGACAGCTCGCGCAGGCGCTTCGCCAGCACCTCGTAGTTGAACGCAATGTTCGTGAAGATCTGGGCGCTCGGCTTGAAGCGGATGGTCGTCCCGCGTTCGCTCGTTTCGCCCACCACGGCGAGCGGCGCCACGGGTTCGCCGAGCCGGTATTCCTGGCGATGCATCTTGCCGTCGCGGCAGATCGTGAGCAGCAGGTAATCCGACAGCGCATTCACGACCGATACGCCGACACCGTGCAGCCCGCCTGAAACCTTGTAGGAACTGTCGTCGAATTTGCCGCCCGAGTGCAGCACGGTCATGATGACTTCGGCGGCCGAACGCCCTTCCTCCGGATGGATATCCACAGGAATTCCACGGCCGTTGTCGGCCACGGTCACCGACTCGTCGGCGTGGATCGTGACGACGACCCGATTGCAGAATCCCGCCAGCGCTTCGTCGACCGAATTGTCGACCGCCTCGAACACCATGTGATGCAGGCCCGTACCGTCATCGGTGTCCCCGATGTACATGCCCGGGCGTTTTCGCACCGCATCGAGCCCCTTCAAGACCTTGATTTTGCTCGAATCGTAAACGTCTTTATCGGTCATGAACCACTCGGTTTGCGGGGTGCAGCATTATAGCGTCTGCACCCTGCCCTGTCTTACTTCGAAGGCGCGATCGGGCCGCCCGAAGAGGCTTGCGTCGGGCGCCAGGGTCGTCACAACGAGCTGCGTTTCGAGCGCCCGGATTCGCTCGATCAGTGTGAGGAGCCGAAAGTTATCCAGTTCTGCGGCCGGATCGTCGATCAGCAGGGTCGGGCGAATTTGCAGGGTCTCCTGCAGCAACTGCAGCTGGGCCAGCACCATCGACAGCGCCAGGAGTTTCTGCTGACCGCGCGACAGAACTTCCCGGGCGGCGCGATGACCGACGCGCAGCCGCAAGTCGGCACGGTGGGGTCCGACGCTGGTGGTTCCACGTGAAACATCGTGGTCAATGGCCGCCTGCAGGACCTCCGCGAGACCACGCTCACGCTCCCATCCCGAACTCCAGGTCGCGTCGATCGTGAAGCCCAACAGCTGCTGCTGGACGGTCTGCCACACCGGCTCGAGAGCCACGTAGTGGGCCGCCCTCGCCTCCGCCATCGGCACACCGGCGGCTACGAGCTCCCGGTCCCAGGCTACGAGCGCATCACACGTCGCGCCGGCCCGGAGAGCGGCATTCCGCTGCCTGAGGGCGCGAGCGTAGCGCGCCCAGTAGCCTCCGAAGGACGGTTCCACGTGGAACACACTCCAGTCGAACCAGCGTCGCCGCCCAGTCGGCCCACCCTCGACCAGGTGCTGGATGTCGGGATCGATCACCTGCACCGGATACGCCTGGGTCAGTTCCGCGAGCGACGCGGTAAACGATCCATCGACCTTCGCGCGCGTCGTGGTGCCTCCGCTGGTTCCCTCGCCTCGCACGACTTCCACGCCGATGCTGTGCCGATCGGTACGCCCAAAGGCAATCAGTCGTTCGCACCCCTGACGGATCAGCCGGTCCGAGCTGCGCGTGCGAAAGGATCGGCCCCGACCCAGAAGGAAGATGGCCTCGAGCAAGGAGGTCTTGCCGGCTCCGTTCGAGCCCGAAACGAGGTTGAGGCCCGGGTGGAGCGAAACCTCGGATCGCTCAATACAGCGCAGATCCTCGACGAGCAGTTCGGCGAGGGCCATCGCCGGAGGCGTCAGAGTCGCATCGGCATGACGACGTAGCGCGCGCGCGCGCCGGCATCGGCCCGGATCAGGCAACTGCTGTTGGCATCGCCCAGGCCAATCTGGACCTTCTCGCCATCGACGGCGGCCAGTGCATCGAGCAGGTAGGTCACGTTGAAGCCGATTTCGACCTCGTCACCCTGATAATTCACTTCGACCTGATCCTCGGCCTCTTCCTGTTCCGGATTGTGGGCCTGGACCGTGAGCAGGTCCGGCTTCACGGACAGGCGCACGCCGCGATATTTCTCGTTCGACAGGATCGCGGTGCGCTGCAGGGCGTGCCGCAGGGCTTCCCGATCCCCCTCGATGAGCCGGCTCGGGCTGCTAGGGATCACACGGCTATATTCCGGGAACCTGCCGTCAATAAGCTTCGAAGTGAAGCGAACGTCGCCGATCTGTGCGCGAATGTGATTCGTACCGATGGCCACCTCGATGGCGCCGTCCGTTCCGAGCAGGCGCTGCAGCTCGAGCACGCCCTTGCGCGGCACGATGACCTGCTGGGGGTTCTTGGCCGGCTGCTCCAGCGTGCACTCGCAAATGGCGAGCCGATGGCCGTCGGTCGCGACAGCCCGCAGGCTCGGTCCCTCGGCTTCAATCAGGAGCCCATTCAAGTAATAGCGCACGTCCTGCTGCGCCATCGAGAAATGCGTCTTCTCGATCAGGCGTCGAAACTCGGGCTGCGGCACGCTCAGGGTCTGCTGCGCGTGGATTTCCTCGACGACTGGATACTCGGCCGCCGGCAGGCTCGACAGCGTGAAACGGCTGCGGCCCGCGCGCACGACGACACGATCACCTTCCGTCGTCAGCGTGACCTTCGCGTCCTCCGGCAGCGCGCGGAAGATATCGAGGAGCTTCCGTCCCGGCACCGTCACGTCACCGGCCTGCTGCACATTGGCTTCGCTCGATGCCACGAGCTCGACTTCGAGGTCCGTGCCCGTGATCGAGAGCCGGTTGTTACGTGCAGCGAGGAGGACGTTCGCGAGGATCGGCATGGTCTGCCGCCGCTCGACGACGCCAATGACGCTCTGGAGCGGGTTCAGGACCTCCGCGCGCGTGGCCGAAATCTTCATGTGCCGGGCCTTCCTGGATTCTTGAATCTTGTATGAAAGTCAGCAGTAGCAACTGTAGACACTGTGCATAACGGAACAACCGGAAAAACGGTTTGGCTGTCAGCTGCTTGCGGTCAGCTGCCCGCCGCGAAGCCCTGTGAGGGGCTGCGCCAATTCCTGTTGATCAATTGTGCGCAAAGTTACGCACACTTTCATCCACAGTGTGCCCACAGTCATCCGGTGAGTGTTCTCAACAGGTTCGAATAATCCTCGCCGATGCGCTGGTCGCTGTCGCGAAACTCGCGGATTCGTTTGCACGCATGCAGCACGGTCGTGTGGTCACGGCCCCCGAAGGCATCGCCGATCTCCGGCAAGCTGTGGCTCGTGAGTTCCTTCGCGAGCGCCATCGCGACCTGGCGCGGCCGCGCGATCGAACGGCTGCGGCGCTTTGACAGCAGGTCCGCCACGCGCACCTTGTAGTAATCCGCCACGGTCTTCTGGATGTTCTCGACCGTCACGAGTTTCGCCTGCAGCGACAAGAGGTCCTTGAGCGCATCCTTCGCGAATTCGAGCGTGATCGGCCGGCCCGTGAAGCGGGAGTTCGCGACCACGCGGCGCAGCGCGCCCTCGAGCTCGCGCACGTTCGAACGGATGCGTTTGGCTATGAAGAACGCCACTTCCTCGGGCAGCGCCACGCCGGATGCCTGGCCCTTGCTCATCAGGATCGCGACGCAGGTTTCGAGTTCGGGCGGCTCGATCGCGACGGTGAGCCCCCAGCCGAAGCGGGATTTCAGCCGCTCCTCGAGGCCGTCGACTTCCTTCGGGTAGCGGTCGCAGGTCACGATCACCTGCTGCTGGCCCTCGAGCAGCGCGTTGAACGTGTGGAAAAACTCCTCCTGCGAGCGGTCCTTGCCGGCAAAGAACTGGATGTCGTCGATCAGCAGCGCATCGAGCGAGCGATACGCCGTCTTGAACTCGTTCATCTTGTTGTGCTGGAGCGCCTTGACCATGTCGCTGACGAAGCGCTCGGAATGCACGTAGGCGATGCGCGCGTCCGGATCGCGCTCGCGGATCAGGTGGCCGGCGGCGTGCATCAGGTGGGTCTTGCCGAGACCGACGCCGCCGTAGACGAAGAGCGGGTTGTAGGCTTTGCCGGGGTTCTCGCCGACCTGGAGCGCCGCGGCCCGCGCCAGCTGGTTGCTCTTGCCCTCGACGAAACCCGCGAACGTGAAATCGGGATTGAGGCGCGCGCCGACGACGAGGCCTTCGGAGCGGCGGCCCGCGGCTCCTGCGGCCGCGACGGGCCCGGAGGCGTCTGGCCCCGGCGCACTGGCGCGGCGGCTGCCGACTTCCACGGTGATGATCGGGGCGTCCCCGGTCGAGCCATCGCGCAGCAGGTCGCCGATGCGCGCGAGGATGTGCGTGTTGACCCAGTCGACGACGAAGCGGTTCGGTGCGAGCAGCTTCAGCGCACCGTCGCCCTGGACCGCCTGCAGCGGCCGCACCCAGGTATTGAACTGCTGCTCCGGCAGTTCATCCTCGAGAGCGCGCATGCAACGTGCCCAGAGCCCAGCTTCCAAATCGAGACCCCAGTGTCATGGAACCCGCCGCCGGACGCGGCGGGGTCGCGGAGTTTAACAGGGCCGGGCGTATTGACACTCCCTGCTGACGTGCTTACCCTTCCGAGCCTTTTTTCGGCCACATTTCACGGCGCTCGGAGCCCATGCATCATGAGTAAACGCACCTATCAGCCGAGCAAGGTCCGGCGCAAGCGCACGCACGGGTTCCGCGCGCGCATGGCGACGAAGGGCGGCCAGAAGGTCCTCTCCCGGCGTCGTTCCAAGGGCCGCAAGAAGCTCAGTCCCTGATCCGCCACACGTTCCCCGCGCAACGGCGTTTGCGCCTGAAAGCGGACTTCGAGCGAGTCCAGGGCGGGGGGCAGCGTATTGCGGACAGCTACTTCAGCATGACCTTCCGGCCGAACGACCTCGGCGTCCCGCGTCTCGGGCTCGCCGTCGCGATCCGCACCGTCGGCACGGCCGTGGCACGCAATCGCGTACGGCGGATCGTCAAGGAATCCTTTCGCCTCGCGCAGCACGCGCTGCCGGCCGTCGACATCGTCGTGGCGGCGCGCGCGCGCGTGAAGGGCGCGGTGTCCCGCGACTTGCGCGCGAGCCTCGCGACACTCTGGAACAAGGTCGCATCGCGATGCGCCAGCTCGTCCGCGGTCTGATCCGCCTCTATCAGTGGACCTTGAGCCCGCTCCTCGGGCCGCGGTGCCGCTTCTATCCCTCCTGTTCCCACTATGCGCTCGAGGCCGTGGACCGGTTCGGCGTGCTCCGCGGCGGCTGGCTCGCCGCGCGGCGCATCGGCCGCTGCCATCCCTGGCATCCGGGCGGCTTCGATCCGGTACCGCACCTGCACCATGACCACTAATCCCCGCGTTTTCCTCTGGCTCGGCCTCGTCCTGCTCGCCTGGATCAACTACGAGACGTGGACGCGCGACTACGCGCCGAAGCCGAAGTCGCCCGCCGAGATCGCGCAGGAAGCGCAGGCGGTGGCGCAGCGCCGCGCGCAACTCGAGGAAAATGTGCCGCAGGCGACGGTGCCTGCGCCGGCCACGACGCCGGCGGCCGGCGCCGCGGGGGGTGAAGTCCCGGCGGCCGCGCCCGTCGATGTCGCGGGTGCGCCGGAACCGGCGCCCGCCAGTTCCGCGGTCGTCCATGTCGTCACCGACGTGCTCGATCTCGACATCGGGCTCACCGGCGGCGAGCTGCGGCGCGCGGACCTGCTCGCCTATCCGCTGGTGAAGGGGCAGGCGACGCGGGTGCGCCTCTTCAATCGCGACAGCGCACATGGCTTCTACGTGCTGCAGACGGGGCTCACCGGCGGGGCGAGCGGCGTGCCGCACCCGACGCATCTCGCGACTTTCACGTCGGCGGCGAGCGAATACCGCCTCGCGCCGGGCGCAAAGGAATTGCGCGTGCCGCTCACCTGGACCGACGGGCAGGGCGTCACCGTGACGAAGGTCTTCGTCTTCGAGCGCGGTCGTTACAACATCGGGCTCGAATACGATGTGAAGAATGCGGGCGCTGCGCCCTGGTCGGCCGCGCCCTATGCGCAGATCCTGCGCGACAACATCCCGGTCGAGCGCTCGATGTTCTCGCCCGACAGCTACGCCTTCAAGGGCCCCGCGTACTACGACGGCACGAAGTACCAGAAGCTGAAGCTCGACAAGGAAGAGAACCAGCACCTGTCCCTCGACGTCACGGGCGGCTGGATCGCGGGCATGCAGCACCATTTCGTCACTGCGGTGGTCCCGCCGGTGGCGGCGACGACCCATGTCGCGCTCAAGGTGGACGGCAACAAATACCTGCTGTCGACGGTCGGCCGTGCGCAGACCGTGGCGCCGGGTGCGGATGCGACGTTCAAGGAGACGCTGTTCGTCGGTCCGAAACTGCAGTCGCAGCTCGAGACGACCGGCCCCGAGCTCGAGCGCGTTGCGGACTACGGGCTCCTGACGCCGCTCGCGAAACCGCTCTTCATCCTGCTCAAGTGGTTGCACCGGCTGGTCGGCAACTGGGGCTGGGCGATCGTGCTCGCGACCTGCATCCTGAAGGCGGTTTTCTATCCGCTGTCGGAGAAGGCCGGCAAGTCGATGGCGAAAATGAAGACGCTGACGCCGCGCATCAAGAACCTGCAGGAGCTGTACAAGGACGACCGCGAGAAGCTCGGCAAGGCGATGATGGAGCTCTACCAGCGCGAGAAGATCAATCCGGTGGCCGGCTGCCTGCCGATCCTGATCCAGATGCCGGTGTTCCTCGCGTTCTACTGGGTGCTGCTCGAGAGCGTCGAGATGCGCCAGGCGCCGTTCATGCTCTGGATCAACGACCTGTCGTCGCGCGATCCGTACTTCGTGCTGCCCGCGATCATGGCCGCCGCGATGTTCGCGCAGTACAAGCTGAACCCCGCGCCGCCCGACCCGGTGCAGGCCAAGGTGTTCATGATCATGCCGTTTGCGATGTCGGTGATGTTCGCGTTCTTCCCCGCGGGCCTCGTGCTCTACTGGGTGACGAACACGATCCTCTCGATCGCGCAGCAGTGGAACATCAACCGGCGGATCGAGGCGCAGGCGAAATAGGCGCTATTCAGACCGGTCGGCCGCGCACCCATTGCGAGAAGAGCCACTTCTCGCCGCGCGTCGTCGGCGCGCCGGCATGGATCGTGTTGAAGTCGGGCCGGCCGGCGGCGTCGACATTGAAGAAGAGCAGCGCATCGCCGCGCGCACCCTTGTAACGGAAGTGGATGCGCGGAAAGTCGGTCTCGCCGCCTTCGTAGTCGTCGTTGAGGTAGACGAGGAACGTCGCGACGCGCTGGCCGCGCCGCTCGACTTCCCGCGCGAGCGTCGGCGTCGTCGTTTCCTGAAAGTCGCCGTGCGGCTTGAACTCCTGCCCCGGCTCGTAGTGCAGCAGCTTCGCGACTTCGAAGTGATCGGTCGCGATGTCCGCAGCCGCGGCGATGCGGTCGCGCAGCAGCGCGAGCAGCACGCTCGCGTTGCCGAACGTGTAGTCGGACTCCGTGTTGGTACGCGACTCGCTCGCCTCGTGGCCGTCGGCATCGCGGCGATAGACGAGCGCGCGGCGCAGGTTGTGCCGGCCGCGCTCGATCAACCAGTCGCATTCGGCCGCTGTCGCGAAGCGCTCGAACACGCGGATCCGCGGCGATTCGGACACGATGCGCGGTGCCGGCGCCGCGGTCAGCCCGGCGACATTGACGTCGGTGCCGCCGCGCAGCAGCAGCTGCAGTTCCTCGCGCGCCGGCGTCCAGCCGAGCGCCGCGGCGCGCCGCAGGCAGGTCACCGCATCCGCGAGACTGCGCGGGCGCAGCACGCCGAAGGCCGCGAGCAGTGCATGCAGGGCCGTCGCTTCCGGATGCCCGCGCGACGCCGCCTGGTTCAGGCACGCGACCCCTTCCTGCGGCGCTGCCGGCACGCCGTCGCCGAGCAGCAGCCTGCGCCCGAGCGCAGTCAGCGCATCGAGGTCGCCACTCGAAGCGCGGGCCCGCAGGTGCAGGAGCGTCGGCGGAAGCATCGGCGAAGCTTAGCGCAACCTCCTCGCGACCAGCGCCCTTGCAACCGTGACGCCCACGGCAGCGATGGCAGCGAGCGCGAAGAGGTGGCCTGCGGCGCCCGCCAGCGGTTGCCCGAGAACGATTGCGCGCATCAGTTGCGTCGCGTGCGAGAGCGGCAGCAGTTGCGCGATGACCTGCACGGCGGGCGGCACCTGCGCGGTCGGGAAGAACACGCCCGAGACCAGCACCATCGGCGTGATGAACAGCGTGAAGTAATAGACGAAGTGGTCGTAGGTCTTCGCGACCGCGGTCACCACGAGCGCGATGCCCGAGAACGCGAGGCCGGTCAGGAGCATGAGCGGGAAGGCCCAGAGCGCGCTCGGGCTGCGCACGAGCCCGAGCGCCGCCATCACGATGAAGATCGCGACGCCCGACAACGTGCCCTTGAGCGCCGCCCACACCCACTCGCCGACGACGATGTCGGTCACGGTCATCGGCGCGTGCAGGATGCCTTCCCAGGTGCGTTGCTGCTTCAGGCGGGCGAACGCCGACCACAGCGCCTCGAAGCTCGCCGAATACATCACGCCGTAGCAGATCATGCCGGAGCCGAGGAACTCGAGGTACGGCAGGCCGCTGACCGTCGGCAGGAGGCTGCCGAGCCCGAAGCCGAGGCCGACGAGCCAGAAGAGCGGGTCGACGAGATTGCCGACGAGCGAGGCCGCGAGCAGCTTGCGCCACACGCGATAGTTGCGAAAGACGACGTGGCGGAAGCGCAGCGTGTCAGTCACGGAGGTCACGCCCGGTGAGCTTCAGGAACACGTCCTCGAGATTCGCCGAGCGGCGCAGCACGCGCAACTCCGGCTCGGCGGCGAGCGTCGCGAGCAGCGGCTCGGGGTCGCGGCAGTAGCAGAACGCCGTCTCGCCGGTGAGCTCGGCGCGTTCGGCGAGCCGTTTCGCGTGCGCCTCGAACCAGGCGCCCACACGGTCGCCGTAGACTTCGATCACGGCCGGTTCGATCTCGCGGTCGATCAGCACGTGCGGCGGCGCTTCCGCGATGAACGCGCCACGGTCCATGATCGCGACGCGATCGCAGAGGCGCTGCGCCTCGTCCATGAAGTGCGTCGTCAGGATGATCGTGCGTCCCTCGCCGAGCAGGCGCTTCAGGCGCTGCCAGACGAGATGCCGCGCCTGCGGATCGAGCCCGGTGGTCGGCTCGTCGAGGAAGAGCACGCGCGGGTCGTTGACGAGCGCGCGCGCGATCGTGAGCCGCCGCTTCATGCCTCCCGACAGCGCCTCGATCGGCGCATCGGCCTTGTCGGTGAGTCCGGCGTAATCGAGCAGCCACGGAACGCGCGCGGCGACGGCGGCACGCGGCAGGCCGAAGTAGCGGCCGAACATCTCGAGGTTCTCGCGCACCGTGAAATCGGGGTCGAGGTTGTCGAACTGCGGCACCACACCGATCCGCGCCCGCGCCTCGCGGGCGCGCGCCGGCACCGGCAGCGAATCGAGCGTGATCTCGCCGGCGTCGGGTGCGGTGAGGCCGAGGCAGCAGCGCAGCGTCGTTGTCTTGCCGGCGCCGTTCGGCCCGAGGAGGCCGTAGCACTCGCCCGCATCGACATGGAAGCTGACGCCGCGCACGACCTCGAGCGCACCGAATTTCTTGTGCAGTTCGCGGACAGTCAGCACGGGCCGACAGGATACCGGAGAGCCCTTGCGGGCGAGCGCGAATGTCGCCAGAGTGCCCCGGAAACAGGGGGTGACCGTGTCCCGCGGATTTACCATCGCGCTCGTCGTGGCGCTCGTGCTCGGTGTGGCCGTCGGCTACGCGTGCCATGTCGGGATCACCGATCCGGCGACGCTCGCCCGCCTCGCCGGCTACTTCGCCATCGTCACCGACGCGTTCCTGCGCCTGATCAAGATGATCATCGGGCCGCTCGTGTTTTCGACCCTCGTCGTCGGCATCGCGAACATGGGCGCGGGCCGGGCGGTCGGCCGCGTCGGCCTGCGCACCGTCGGCTGGTTCCTGTTCGCGTCGCTGTTCTCGCTCGTGATCGGCATCGTGATGGTGCTGCTGCTCGAGCCGGGCCGGGAGCTCGCGCTCGGGATCCCGCAGGCGGATG
>WBZY01001475.1_pt1 | contig 12005 bp, 9 predicted proteins | sample 5204191 | NCBI WGS metagenome assembly WBZY01 (sample SAMN12344363, study PRJNA552823) | activated sludge metagenome | biome: Activated sludge suspended growth; feature: Anammox Sidestream; material: Wastewater; isolation source: activated sludge from anammox sidestream of wastewater treatment...
AGACGTTCGACGCGATGGAAGCCGTCGAGGAACTGCTGAGAGCGATCGCGCCGAAAGCCGGGGTGACGACGGAGGAGATTCACCGGGCGATGGGGATTGTTCCGCCCGCGGCTGAACCCGAGGCGGACCGACCCTCGGAATCCAACGATGCCGGTTGTCCGGCCCCGGCGAACGCCCTGTCCGAAAGGGAAGGGCACGCCGACCCCGCGATACGCTGAGGCCCCGGCGGGGAGGGCCAGCCTGCCCCCGATTCGCTTGGTTTCCAGCGATCAAGTCGCTATCGTGGAAGCGACAACGTGTCGTCAGTCTTTCTCTCAGGAGGCCGGATCATGCCGCGTGCTTCAATCGTAAGAGCGTTACCGTGGTCGTTGCTGCTTGCGGCGGCGGCCAATGCCGAGAACGTCACCGAGCTTTGGGCGGTGCGGTACAACGGACCCAACGATTACAGCTATGAGCAGGCGGCTGCTATGGCCGTGGACCGTGACGGCAATGTGTACATCACGGGCGAGAGTTCAACCGACTGTGACGATCACGATTTCGTGACCGTGAAGTATGACAAGCAAGGCAATCAGCTTTGGGTCGCGCGGTTCGAGGGACCAGCTTTGACGGAATACCCATGCAACAATTCCCCGAGCGGAATCGTGGTAGATCGAATGGGCAACTCTTATGTAACCGGTTGGTGTCGTGGTGACGACGGCGATTACGATTACTTGACGCTCAAGTATGACCCCGAAGGCAATGAAGTCTGGGCGGTCCGCTATGACGGAGGTCAGAACCTTAACGACTACGCAAGGGCAATCGCACTCGATTCGCATGAAAACGTGATCGTCACAGGTGGAATCAATGAGCCTGGTAATACCGGCCGTCACGGGTTCGCCACGGTCAAGTATACGTCGGACGGTGAACGACGTTGGGTAGCAGATTACGGAAGGAACACGAAGGCGGAAGCTCTGGCTATAGCTATCGACGCTGAGGGCAGCAGTTATGTCACGGGTCGATACGATGACGGGCAACAGGGCATCGCCGACATGGTGACGATCAAATACGACGGGAACGGTACGCCACAGTGGAATGCAAGGTACGCGACGTGTGTTCCGGTGACGATTGCACTTGATGCTCATGGAAATGCACTACTGGGGGGTAACGATCCCAGCAGAGGTATAATCGTTAAGTACGGCTCGACGGGTCAGCAGCAATGGGTCGCACCTTTCAACGATGCTGAGTTGACCGCTCTTAGAATCGGAGATGATGACAGCATCGTCGCTACTGGAGCGAGTGGGGGACCGATGCGGACGGTCAAGTATTGGTCCGACGGTTCGCTGGCGTGGTTGGCTACCTTCAACGGTGGCGTCAAGAATCCCCGGGCTTTCAGTATTGCGCTGGACACGGCCGGGTCCATTTATGTGGCAGGGACCATCATCAACGGCGAGCACGGCCAAGATTTCCTAGCGATGAAATACTCACGCGATGGCGAAGAGCAGTGGCTCGCCACGTATGATAGTCCGGTGGATGGCTACCCCTACGAGGATACAGCGATTGCGATTGATGTTTTTGGTTCAAACACGGTCTACGTTGCGGGCACAAGCTACTCAACCTGCGATGGGCAGAAGGGCAATTGCCCGGATATGGCGGTAGTGAGGTATTTCCAATTCACCGGCGACTGCATCGGGAACGAGCGGCTTCGCGCGGACTGTATGCAGCGCTGCCGGACCGGCTCATTCGAGATTGCCGGGACGATCAAGTCGCAACTTCCCGTTGGAACCCCGGTCACGTTCACTCTTGACGGCGCGGACCCGCGCAAGGAAACCATCCGCCCGAACGGGAAAGCCCGGACGAAGTGGAAGCGCGTGACCGAAGGCTCGCATGTTGTCCGCGTCGAGGAATGCGGGATCGAAAAGGCGACCGACTGCTGCCCGTAGGCCGGAACTCACAACGGATTTCACACCCCGATTGAACATCCGCCGAACGCGCGGACAATCGGGTCCGGGTAGCGCCAAGGGTTGCAAACCGCGGCGCGAACGTCCGTCCGGGCGCTTCGGTTCGCGTAATCCCCGAAGCGCCTGGGCGGCGACCCGACGGGATTACGCTGATGCCCAAGAATCTGACCGATCTGTTTGACCGGTTGCTCACCCTTCAACAAACGCGCGAGAACCAGTTCAAGCGCGACGTTCTTGACGCAATCGACAAGCTCCCCGTCGAGCATTCGACGGAAGCTGCTGCGTTGCGCAAGGGGCTTTCACCCCCGTACATCGTCCGTCCCGAAGATTTGGACCACGCGGTCCGAAGCCTTGGGAAGCTCATGGACCGGAGCGCCTGGTTCGCGCTTGTTGAAGCCTCCAGCGCGCCCGGGTTGGTTGGAAACATTCTGGACGTCGCGGCCCAATATCTGACGCGACTTGATCCGACGATGACCGCCGAGGAAGTTAAGCTGCACCCCTTGGTGGCGCGCATTCACGGATATTCTGAAGGCGTCGGTCCGAAGCTGGCCGCGCTTGAAGCCGATGGCGCGGTCGCCAAACTCGCCAACCACCTGCGGTTGCACTACGGGCATCGGCTGCCGAATGACGTGCGCGGTCTACTGGATGCACTCACGTTGCCGTCAGAATCTCCGACCGTGCCCCTGCGGATGAACCCGGCGGCTCTTGGTAACAGTGAAAAAAACAATGAAAAACAACGGACCGTCGCGGAGTGCGAGCGCTTCATCCGGGGGTTCCTTCCGCCTTGCGAATGGACGCCGACGCGGCTTGCAAGCGAGGGAAGAATCGGCGTCCCTGTCACCGAGGTTGTCGAGGAACTTCGCGGGCGCGGCTGCGCTGAAGGGGATGCCTGTCAGGCGATCGACGCGATGTTGGCGCGCGGCGAAATCCGATGCTTCAACAGGGATCAGCGGTACGTCGAATGGGTGGGGACGACACTCCCGGAAGCGGCGACGCCCGCGACGGGCGGGGATGGGAAGACGGCGACGGTTCCCGATGACGCGCTGCTTCCACCACGGGCATTGGCGGATGCCTTCGGAATTCCCGACAAGGCCGACGCACTGAGAACACGTCTTAACCGTTGGCGAAAGACGAATCATGCCGGCTGGGTTGAAAACGCCGATCGGTCGGGCACGGAACCCCAATTCACCTATCGCGTTGGCGCTGTCCGTCATATCGTGGAAGCCCTGAAGTCGGGTAGCTGAGCGACCGGCTCGGCGACCACCCCGCGACCACCTTCCCCGATTTTTACCCCGTTTTCCCCGTAAGAAACGCAAATCTTGCGACCACCTTGCGACCACCCGCAACACGGCGCGGACCCTCCGCGCGAAAATACCCCGCATGAAACTTCAAGACCTTCCAACAAATGAACTGCGGCGGGCGCTGCGAGCGACCGAGGCCGTCGCGGGCGCCGATTCGGCTGAGGCGCGAGTCCTTCGGCGCGAACTCCAGCGCCGCGAAACCCGAAAGCGCAAGGCGCGGAGGGCGCGCCGATGATTGAACCCCCCGAAAAACTGCTTTCCCTGAAAGAGGTATGTGCGCTGCTTTCTTTGGGGGAGAGGACCGCGCGGCGCTGGCTGACGACGGGCGCGCTTCCACCCCCGGACGCGCGGCTCGCGGGAAAACTCTTGCGATGGCGCGCGTCCACGATTGAGAACTGGATTCGTTCGCAAAAGTGCCACGACAGCGGCACTCGATAAAAGAAAAACCCCGGCATTGCTTGCCGGCTCACCGGGGTTTCAAGGGAAAAATGTTGACCCTCGAATATTACAAGAACCCCCCTCCCCCCGCAAGGAGCGCCGACGCGGCGGACCGCGCGGACCCCGGCGCGCTCGATGACCTCGCGCTGGACCTGGTTTCGGAAACCATAAAGGTGGAGGCGCGCCTTGTTGGCGCGGGATTCCGCGATCCCGCGAAATTGTTGGATGCGGGCGCGGCGGCGGACTTGTGCGCGGCCGACTTCGCGGACCCGCTTCTCGGGTGCTGTTATGCGGCGCTGTGGGAATCAGTGAATTACCCCGGCGCGTCCGTTGTTTGCGGGATCGAAGCGGCGGCGCGCGCGTGGGGAGTGTGGATTCCCGAATACGGAATTCAGAACTTCCTGGAATGGCGGGTTTTTCCCCTCGAAGTCGATGATTCCAGCGTTTACGAGTACGCGCGTCTCGTGAAGCGCGCGGCGCGCCGACGCCAGCGGTACGCGAAACTGTGGCGCGCGCTGGTCGGTCACGTTGAGATGGAGCGCGATCGGCTCGCGGCGGCGGCCGCGCCGCAATTCACCAAGGGAACCGGAAACTCGAAACCCAGAAACAACGGCGCCCGCCGCTGGTCGGCGCGCGCCGTTGCCGCGATGAAAGGATTCAAATGAGTTACAAACACTTCCCCGTCGAACTGCTTCCCGAACCCGTCGCGTGCTTCGTCCGCGAAGCAGCCGATGCAATCGGTTGCGACGCCTCTATGGTGGCGCTTCCGGCCTTGTCGGCGCTCGGCGCGGCGATCGGGACGACGCGCGCGATCCAGCTTAAACCGGGATGGACCGAACCTTCGGTAATCTGGGCTTGTGTGATTGCGCGAAGTGGAACCATGAAGTCCCCGGCGCACGATGCAGCGCTCGCGCCGTTGCGCGAGGCGCAGGACCGGCGGTTCCGTGAATACGAAACCGCACGCGCGGATTACAATTCGGCGCTTGAAAGTTACGAGAATGAGGCGTCCGCGCGTCGGCGCGGTCCGGTTCAGCGCCCCGCGCCGAAGAAACCCGAAGCGCCGGTTTGCGTTCGACACCTGGTTAACGATGCCACTGTCGAGGCACTCGCGCCGATCCTGGCGAGCAATCCGCGCGGCTTGCTGCTGGCGCGCGATGAATTGGCCGCGTGGGTGAAAGGTTTCAATGCGTACAAGTCACGCGGCGGCGCGGACGCGCAGCACTGGCTTGAATTGTGGCGCGCGGGGACGTTAACCGTGGACCGCAAGACCGGCGACGCGCGGACGATTCACGTGCGCCGCGCCGCAGCGAGTGTGTGCGGGACCATCCAACCCGGCATATTTTCCAGCGCGATGATCGGTGAGCATTTTGAAAGCGGGTTGGCGGCGCGACTTCTGATCGCGCATCCGCCGGAAGGCGTGAAGCGCTGGAGCACGCAGTCGGCTTCGCGGGCAGCGAGGGAAGCGTATGCCAACATTTTTGCGGCGCTGCTTGCGCTGAAGCATGAACAAGGCGAGCACGGACCGGACCCCGCGAAACTAGCGTTGACGCCGGAAGCCGAAGCGACCTGGGGCGCGTGGTATGACACCCATGCCCGGCGAATCAGTGAAGCTGGAACCGATTCCGAAGCTGCCGCACTCGCCAAGATGGAAGCCTACGCGGCGCGCTTCGCTCTGATCTATGCCTTGGCCGAAAACCCGAACGCCCGTGATGTTGGCATCGCCGCGATCCGGCGCGGGTGCGCCCTAGCCGACTGGTTCGCCGGGGAATCGCTGCGGGTGTACGGGCTGCTGGGGGAAGATGACGAAACCCGCGAACTCCGCCAGCTTGTCGAATGGATTACCCGCAAGGGCGGGACCGCGACCTCCCGCGATGTTTCCCGAAGCCTGCGCGCCTACCCGACTGCCAGCGAAGCCGAAGCCGCGCTTGAGGGGCTGGTACGCGCTGGGATCGGACGGTGGGTGCATGACGGGCACGGCGCTGTCGGCGGACGCCCGGTGCGACGGTTCATTCTGACCGGAAGCCGCGCCGACACAACCCCGTCCGAAACCCCTGCCGACAGCGCCGACGCCGACACAACCCCCGAAAACCCCGAAGAAAACCGTAGTTGTGTCGGCGTCGGCAGTGTCGGCGCGCCGGAAAGCGCGGGTTGTGTCGGCGGGTGGGGGGAGGTGTAGCGGTGGGGGCTGAGGCGTTAATTCACAAGCTGGCAACGCTGGACGTCGAGCTTGCGGCGGACGGGAACCGGCTTCGGTTCCGACCCGTGGAGCGCGTGACGCCGGACCTGTTGGCGCAGCTTCGGGAGCACAAGGCGGACCTACTGGCGGCGCTGGCTTCCGGCGCTGCCGGGGATGGATTCGACGGTGGCGATATGAAGAAGGCTGAGCGTGGCCACGCGCTCGGGCAAGTCGCCGTTATGGCCGCCGTAGGCGATGACCAGCCCCCCTTTGACAAGAATCGCGTTCTCGGGGTGGGTCACGTCGTACCCTTGTCCGCTGGACGCGACGACGCGGAACGGCTCGAAGGGTTGCTTCCGCAGGAAGCCTTGAAGCAAGTCGATGGTCATGCCGGAATTGTATCCCCGCTATCCGCGTCATACCAAGCTGCCCCTGTCGATGCCGGGGCGTGCCAAGCCATGCCGACGGACCCGGCGGTTCGGGCGGCGGGGCGGCGGAAGCTGGCCGAGCTTGGGTGGGTCACTGGCGACCGGCTGGCGGCGCTGCCCGAAGAACTGCAAGGGCTGGTCATGCCGCGCGAGGGGTGGACGCCTGGATCGTGGGCCGAGCATACGCGCTACCTGGCCGGGCGGTGCGCCGCGCTTCACCCGGACCGGGCGGACCTGTACCGGCGGGCGTCGGCGCTGCTGGTTGCTGAAGCGCGGCGGATCGGGCGGGGGGGACCGGCATGAAGCTGTCCCCGACCCTCATCATCGACACCCGCGAACGGGCGCCCTTCACCTTCGCCAATCTGCCGTCCGAGCCGGGGACGCTGGACACGGGGGACTACTCGGTCCGTGGGCTGGAGCATCTTGTCGCGGTGGAGCGGAAGTCGGTTGACGACTTACTCGCGTGCGTCGGGCGCGAGCGCGATCGGTTCAAGCGCGAGTTGCAACGGCTTCGGGCGTATCGCTTCCGGCTGTTGATTGTCGAGGCGTCGGCGGCGGACCTGGAGCAAGGGGCGTATCCCCAAGGGGAGCACCCCTTAAACCCCAGCCGGGCGGCGAGCGCTTCATCCGGGGGTTCGGGGGCACGTCCCCGGTGGCGCTCGAAGCTGACGGCGGCGCACGTGCTGGGGAGTCTGGCGGCGTGGACGTGCCAGTACAGCTTGCCCGTCTGGCTGGGGGGGACGCATGACGAATCCGGGCGCTTCGCCGAGCGGTTCCTGTATCAGGCGGCGCGGACCGTGGCGGGGGAAGCGGAAGCGGTTTTCGGGAAGCTGAAGGAAAGCGCTTGACAAGGTGCATCATGTTTGATATCAATGAAGTGATGAACAGTCTACAAGGCGTCATTCGGGCGGCGTTCAAGCGGAGCGGGCTGTCCATCCATCGGGTGTCGCGGCTGACCGACGTGCCTTACGCGGCGCTGCACCGATTCTTCACGGACGACGCCGCGTCGATGACCCTCGACACGGCGAGCAAGGTCTGCGCCGTGCTCGGCTTGAAGCTGGTCGCGGACCCGGCGGCGAAACCGATCCAGCCGGTGAAGCGCGGGACGAAGGCGGCGGGCGCGGCGAAGAAAGGGGGACGATGATGCGGCGGAGCAAGGGCACGCTCTATCGACCGGTGACGACGCGGACCGTCGGCGGGCGGAAGGTGAAGCGCAAGGCCGCGTTCTACTGGGCGCGGTACGTCGATGCGGACGGCGCGCGGAAGTGTCACGCGCTGACGCTGCCGGACGGCGGACGCATTACCGACAAGGACGTGGCGCGGTCGGCGCTGGACGCGATCCTCAAGCGCGTGGAACGCGAGCAAGCCGGGCTGATCGACCGGACGGTGGAAGCGGCGCGGACGCCGATGCGGACCGTGCTGGCGGACTTCATCCGGCACTTGCGGCGGAAGGGCACGGGGCGCGCGTACACCCGGCAAACGCTGGCGTCGGTCAAGTGGATGATCGACAACGCGACGATGGAACGGTTGGCTGACTTCCGCGAGGAACGCATCGACAAGGCGCTGGGCAAGCTGGCGGACGCCGGGCGAAGCGTCAAGACGGTGAACGAGTATCGCGGAATATGCTTCGCGCTGGCGCGGTGGGCGATGACGACGGCGCGGCTCCTGGATCGGAACCCGGTCGAGGCCGTCCCGCGGCGCAAGGCGCGCGGCGAATCGGACATCGTGAAAGTGCGCCGGGCGCTTTCGGTCGCGGAAGCGACGCGGCTCTTGAACGTCGCGGGAACCCGCCGGGCGTACTACTCGGCGGCGTTGTGGTCGGGGTTGCGCTGGGGCGAGATAGCGGCGCTGGAATGGCGCGACGTGGAGCTTGCCGGGGACCGACCGGCGATCCGGCTTCGGGCTGAGGCGACGAAGGCGCGAAGGGCTGACGTGTTGCCCTTGCATCCCGGCTTGCGTGACGTGCTGGCGGACCTGCGGAAGGGTGCGCCCTTCGCCAAGCCGACGGACCGCGTGTTCACGGCGACGCCGATTCTGCGGACGTTCAAGCTGGACCTGGACCGGGCGGGGATCGTCTGGCGCAAGGCCGATCACGATGACGGGGCAAGCATCGACCGACACGCATTGCGGACGACGTTCGTATCGTGGCTTGAAGCGGCAGGCGTGACCGGCTCGGCGAAGCGCATCCTTGCGCGTCACGCGGCGGTCGGCGTCACGGAACGGCATTACACGGACGCCCGGCTCCTGGACCTGTGGGCGGAGATTCGCAAGCTGCCCGCAATCCCGCGTGCGTCGGAACCGGCATCCCTGAAGGCGACCGGGACCGATGGAAAGGCGTTTGGGATGAACGGCCAGCCGTCGGGGGGTACGGTTAGCCCGCCCCGGCAGACGGCTCCCCCGCGTGTGCGAGGGGCGGACCGGTTGAAACCGGACGCGGAGCGCGTTGCACTCCCGGTTGCACTTCACAACGGCATTCGGGGGGTAAACGTGGCATTTGCTGGCATGACGGGCGAAAGTGCCACGATGATGACACAAGCGGAAAACACCGGGAAAAACCCGTGTTTTTCGGCTGAAAACGAACTCGGGGCGACAGGATTCGAACCTGCGTCCTCCTGGTCCCAAACCAGGCGCTCTAGCCGGACTGAGCTACGCCCCGCGGGAACGTGCAACGTCCGGTGGAGCGGTCGGGAAGTCAAGGTCCGGATGGGGGTCGGGAGGTCGAGGTTCGGATGGGGGTGGGGTTCCGCGTTACGGCAATGAAAGACGCGGTTTCAAAACGATCGCCCACTGACTCGGCCGGCTGGAATCCTTGCCGGAATTCGCGCGGGCTGAAGCCACGCGGCTCGGTGCGGAATTCGCGCGGGCTGAAGCCACGCGGCTCGGTGCGGAATTCGCGCGGGCTGAAGGATGCTCAGGGACGGTCTCGAACCTCCGACGTTTGCGTCTCGGTCGTGCGACCGGGGGCTACCTCTCGGGGGATTCGAACATCCGCCGGGCTCGAACCGGATCGGGGATCTGCCTGCCTCCGGCGGAGGCCGCCGGGGTTGCGGTTTCGGTCAAGGTCACGGGGGGCGACGACAGGCGGTCGCGGCGAGCCTGGGATTCGAGGTCGCGGCCGTTCAGGGCTTCCAGTGCGTCGCGGGTGAAGACGCGGAGGCCGAACTGGGGTTCGTAACCGTGGATTTCCTTGACGTCGAGCGCCTGAAGAAAGGCGAGGATGTCGGCGGTGATGACCTGTCCGGGAACCAGGATCGGAAACCCCGGCGGGTAAGGCGTCACGAACCCGGCGGAGACGAGTTCGCGCACGGGCATCGAGGCTCCGGGCGCCGCCGAAGCGGTCATTCCCTCCGCCGGCGAAGCGTTCTTTGCGTCGGCGGTCGCGGGGGTTCTCACGTCCGACGTCCTCACCGCGCCGATCGCCGTCGCCGACAGCGCCGCATCGAGGCGGACGTACTCGCAGGAGGCGTCGTCGCAACCGAGGAAGAAGGCCTTGCGGACGTCGCCCTCGGGCGTGGGCGCGCCGTGCGGGTCGCGGAAGGCGTCGTGAAAGCGGCTGAAGTTCGGCAGGGGCGGAAGCTCGCGCGTGAGGGAGACGACGTTCCGGTCGTGCAGGCGGCGTTCAACGGCGCTTTGGCGCAGCAGTTTCTCATCGAGTTCGTGAGCGATCTGCGTCAGGACTTTGACGAGATGCGCCACCGTGCCGCGCGTCATGCCGATGTGGATCATGAACAGGACGGTGTTCCGCGACGTCTTGTTGATCTGGATGTCGAAGCGATCGATCAGCAGCTTCTTGAACGTGTCGCCGTCCATCCCCGTGCGTCCGACGTGGATCGTCACCCGCGTGGGATCCAGCGCGAACTCATCGCCGATCCAGGCCTGCTCGATGCGCGTGAACCCGGCCTGCGCGTCCCAGTAATACTCGAGTCCGCTGGGGCGGTGCGCCGCGGGGATCAGGTCCAGCGCGCCCATCACGCGGAAGTACTTCGCCAGCAGAGGGTCGCCGTGGACGCGCTCCCGCAGCATCATCGCCAGTTCGAGGCTTTGCTGGACGAGTTCGTATCCTTCCAGTTCGACCTGCCGACGACCCACGTCCAGCGAGGCGATGATCTGGTAGTTCGGGGATGTCGAGGTATGCGTCATGAACGCCTCGTGAAAGGCGTGATGGACCTTGGACTCGAAATCCTCGTCGTTGACGTGAATCATCGACCCCTGGCGCAGGGCGGTGAGCGTCTTGTGCGTCGACTGCGTCACGTAGACGCGGACGCGGGCGCGATCCGGATCCGGCACGAGGCGGTGCGCGGCGAGCCACGCGTCATCATCGCCGCGGCGGTCGGCGTCGGCCTTGAACGCGCGACAGGCCGCGATCGCCTCCGGGTCGCGGAGGCGATCGCGCAGCCGGTTGGCGGCGTCCATCGCGGTACGGCGGCGCAGGGTCGGCGAAAAGCGGGCGTAGGCGGACCACGCCTCGTCCCAGACGAAGATCATGTCGGGTTTGATCGCCAGCACCTCCTCCATCACGCGGAGCGGGTCGTACGTCAGCCCGTCGAAGGTGATGTTCGTCAGCAGCAACATGCGAACCTGGTCGAGCTTGCCGGCGCGGCGGAGGGCGAGGAGCGTCCTCTTGATTTCGGCGAGCGTCACGCCGCCGTACATCGAGCACGCCGGGATCGGATAGGCGTCCAGATAGATCGGCTTCGCCCCGGAGAGGATGACCGCGTAGTGGTGCGACTTGTGACAGTCGTGGGAGAGCAGGACGATGTCGCCGGGGCGGCACAGGCCCTGCATGACGATCTTGTTGGCGGTCGAGGTTCCGTTGGTCACGAAGAAGGTCTGTCTGGCGCCGAACGCGCGGGCGGCGAGTTCCTGCGCCCGCTTGATCGTGCCCTGCGGTTGAAGGAGCGAGTCCAGCCCGCCGGTGGTGGCGCTGGTTTCGGCCTGAAAGACGTTGTGCCCGTAGAAGCGCGCCATGTCGCTGATCCAGTGCGACTTGTCGATCGAGCTGCCCTTCGAGATCGGGAGGGCGTGGAACATCCCGGTGGGCTTGCGACTGTAGGCGCGCAGGGCGGAGAAGAAAGGCGTCTCGAACCGCTCGTGAACGCCCTTGAGGATGCTCAGGTGCAGTTCACGGTAGTTCTCCTGCTGGTAAAAGACGCGGCGGAACGCGCGGCTCGGATCGCCGGCGACGTTCTCCACCGGGGCGTCCGTGACGAGATAGAGGTCCAGTTCCGGGCGCAGGGCGCGCAGCGCCTCGCCCAGCAGCAGGCTGCGTTCGCTCGCCTTGAGCGCTTCGATCCGCTTCGGATCGTGCCCGAGGAGCGCGTACGCGCCGGTCAGGAGTTCAGGCCGGTCGGCGGCGTGAAACGGGAAGCTGTAACGGACGACGATGCCCTGGAGGTTCGGGTTGACGAGGGCGGCGATCAGGGCGTCCTCAAACGTGCGCGTGACCACCGTCTCGTAGATGAAGGCGTCCTCCGGACGGCGCAGCTCGCGCAGACGCTGTCGTAGTTCGCTCTCCTCGTGCGGGGGGATGTCGTCCACGAACAAGGTTTCAAAATACGGGCGCTGCTCCTCGCCCAGGCGCGAGAGGACGGCGTCGGTGATCGGCGCCGCGTCCAGCAGGTCCGACCAGTCCCGGAATCGCGTGGCGGAAAGGTCGAGGCGCCGGTAGGCGCCGCTGGACAGAAGCCGCACGACGCCGATCGACAGCTTCGCGAAGCTCTCGTAG
>WBZY01001477.1_pt1 | contig 11998 bp, 12 predicted proteins | sample 5204191 | NCBI WGS metagenome assembly WBZY01 (sample SAMN12344363, study PRJNA552823) | activated sludge metagenome | biome: Activated sludge suspended growth; feature: Anammox Sidestream; material: Wastewater; isolation source: activated sludge from anammox sidestream of wastewater treatment...
CGTGATCATCGACACCCCGCCGGTGGGCCTCATCACCGACGCCCTGGTGATGATGAAGCACGTGGACGCCACCCTGTTCGTGGTGAACACCCGCTTCGCCAACAAGGACCACATCCGCAATGCGATGGAGACCGCTGCGGCCAGCGCCTCGAAGACCTTCGGCTTCATCCTGAACGGCGTGCGGATGAAGAAGAGCAAGTACTACTACAACTCCAACTACGGTTATGGCTACCGCTACGCCTATGGCTATGGCAGCGGCTACGGCTACGGGTACGGATATGGCTATGGCCGGCGCAAAGGGAGCCGCTCGAAGGACGAGTCCGACAAGCGCGGAAAGAACCAGCAGAGCTAGCCGACCGTGAACCCGGCCACGCGCAACGCAGAACCGACCTGGGACGTGGTGATCCGCCCGCGCGAGCCGTGGTGGCGGCTCGACCTGCGCGAGTTCTGGCATTACCGCGACCTGCTGATGCTGCTGGTGCGGCGCGACCTGACCGCGCAGTACAAGCAGACGGTGCTGGGCCCTGCCTGGCTGGTGATGCAACCGCTGCTCACCACCATCACCTACACCTTGATGTTCGGCCTGGTGGCCCGGCTGGCCCCTGCGGGGATCCCGGCCCTGCTCTTCTACCTCAGCGGCATCGTCCCCTGGACCTACTTCTCCGGCGTGGTCACCAAGACCTCGCGCACCTTCGCCTCCAACGCCTCGGTGCTCACCAAGGTGTACTTCCCCCGGCTCATCATGCCGGTGAGCACCACGCTCTCCACCCTGTTCACTTTCCTGGTCCAGTTCGCCCTGCTCCTGTCCATCATCGCCGGCTATGCGCTCTTCGCCGGGTTCCGGTGGACCCCCTCCCCCAGCCTGGTGCTGCTGCCGGTGATCATCCTGCTGATGTCGCTGCTGGGACTGGGCAGCGGGATCCTCGTCTCCGCACTCACCAACAAGTACCGCGACCTGGGTTTCCTGGTCGGCTTCGGCGTGCAGTTGCTGATGTTCGCCAGCCCGGTGATCTTCCCCATGGAGCTCGTGGCCAAGCACCCCACCATGCTCGCGGTGCTCGAACTGAACCCGATGACCCCCGTGATCAATGCCGTGCGCGCCATGCTGTTCGGGGGCACGGTCCCCTGGAGCGGTCTCGGGTACGCGGCCGCGGCCAGCGCCGTTGTGCTCACCGCAGGTCTGGCGCTCTTCCAGCGCATTGAACGCTCATTCGCCGACGTGGTATGACGGACGTGGCGCGCGACATCATGATCCAGGCCGACCGCGTGAGCAAGCGCTACCGGCTGGGGCATGCCGGCGGGGCCACGCTCTCCGAGGACGTGGGCGCCCTGCTGGCCCGCCTGCGCGGCCGGCCCGATCCGCGGCTGCCCGTGGGCGTGGTGGACGACCAGCGCGTGGGCAACGAGTTCTGGGCCCTGCGCGATGTGAGCTTCACGGTGGAGCGCGGCGAGATGCTCGGCATCATCGGCCGCAATGGCGCCGGCAAGAGCACCCTGCTGAAGCTGCTGTCGCGCATCACCCTGCCCACCGAGGGTGAGATCCGCATGCGCGGTCGCATGAGCAGCCTGCTCGAGGTGGGCACCGGATTCAACCCCGAGCTCAGCGGCCGCGAGAACATCTTCCTCAACGGCGCCATCCTGGGCATGAAGAAGGCCGAGATCGAGCGCAAGCTGGAGGAGATCATCGCCTTCAGCGGCATCCGCCACCACCTGGACAGCCCCGTGAAACGCTACAGCAGCGGCATGAAGGTACGGCTGGGCTTCAGTGTGGCCGCCCACCTGGAACCCGAGATCCTGGTCATCGACGAGGTGCTTGCCGTGGGCGATGCCGAGTTCCAGCGCAAGTGCCTGGGCAAGATGAAGGACGTTGCGCGCAGCGGCCGCACCATCCTCTTCGTGAGCCATAACATGACCGCTGTATCGTCCCTGTGCACCCGAGTGCTGTGGCTGCATGATGGAAGGGTGCGCCGGACCGGACCCGCGGACGAGGTGGTGCGTGACTATCTGGGCACCTACAGAACCTTCGAGGACCGCCGGGAGTGGAGCGCTGAGGAGGCGCCCGGAACGGACCTGGTGCGTCTGCGCGGGGTGCATATCGTGACGGACAGCAAGGACGGCCCGCTGACCATGGCCGATGCCTTCCGCATCACCGTGCGGTTCGACAACCTGGGCGTCGAGGATGATGACCTCAACGTGTCGCTGCACATATACAACGGCGAGGACGTGCTCGCCTTCACCACCAGCTGGAGCGACGGTGCAGGCGGTGCGCGGCGGGTTCCGCTCGGCGATGTGTCCGTGTGGTGCCGCGTGCCGGGCGACCTGCTCAACAGCGGGCTTTACCGTGTGGTGGTGAACTTCTTCCGCCGGGGGAAGCTGCTCTTCCAGCAGGAGGAGACCATTGCCTTCGAAGTGCATGACGTGGTGCGGGAGGGGGCGTGGTTCGGACGGCGCAAGGGCGTGTTCCGCCCCAAACTCCAATGGGGCGTGGACTCATGATCAGGCGACTTAAAGAGCTGGTGCACAGGCTCCGCCCGCGGATGCGGCCAACATTCCTGGTCATTGGAGCTCAGAAGGCTGGCACATCAGCCTTGTTCCGCATGTTCGCGGCCCATCAGCAGGTGGTCGCGCCTGCACTGAAGGAGCATCATTTCTTCGACAAGGACGAGTTCTATGCTCAGGGATTCCGTCACTACCTGAGAGGGTTTCCTCGCATGCCCTGGAGTAGTGGTCGACTGGTGACATTCGAGGCGACGCCGAACTACCTCTTCCACGAGAAGGCCGCCGCCCGTATCCATAAGCATCTCCCCGACGTGAAGCTTATCGTCGTGCTGCGTGATCCTGTGCAACGTGCCTATTCCGCCTGGAACATGTATCGGCAGTTCCAGCATCACCCTCTGTATGCCCACCTCCATGATCCGCGTAGCTTCGAACAGGCGGTCGACGACGAATTGAACGGCCGCACCACCGTAGGAGCCCATCTTTACCTCGCTCGGGGCCAGTACGCCACGCTCCTCCGGCGCTACTTCGACCTCTTTGGTCGCGATCGCGTGCTCGTTGTCCGATATGATCGGCTTGACCGGGACCCGGCCGCGGTGATGGCGGAATGCTGCGCGTTCCTTGGTCTGGAACCTTACGCGGGGGAGCCAGCCAAGTTGAAGGTGCGGGACAACGTACGGCCCTACAAAGGGGGGCTCCCCCCGGAGCTGCGCAATCGGATGGAGGTGTACTTCGCTCCGGCGATGGCAGAGCTCGAGCGCCTACTCGGGCCGGGTTGGGATCTGCTCAAGGCGGCAACCTGACCGGACCTCGCGCATCTCTGACCGGCCGGTGCGGCGTTCCAGGTCACCGGGGTGATGTGCCAATACTCCGTAACTTCGCCTGGCTTACACCCCGTGACCGGTCGTGTGGGACAGACGCATGGGGTTTCCGTCCCTGCGTTGTCCACCTCCGCGGAACGCATGGCCGGTGGTGTGCGCACCACATGTAGCCATGAGCTTGACACCCAATGAGATCGAGAAGGGCCCCCGAAGCGTTGCGTATTGGGAGGCATACTATAAGCAGAATCCGCATCCGTTCAACCCGTCGGCTTTCGCGATGGAGGTGGCGCGGCAGCTTGACGAGCCAGGCCTGCTGATCGAGCTCGGCTGCGGCAACGGTCGGGATGCCGTCTTCCTTAGTCGGAGCATCAACTGCTCCGTCCTCGCCATCGACCAGTGCGCGGAGGAGATGGAACGCCTGAACCAGGCCCATACCCATGATCGGCTCCGGTTCGAGGCCGCGGATTTCTCTGTGTTCGAGTCGCACGAGGCGCCGCTGTACGTCTATTCCCGCTGGACCATGCACGCCATCGACGAGGAAGCGGAGGAGCGCACGCTCGACTGGGTAGCACGCGCGCTGCGCCCCGGAGGCAGGTTCTTCGTCGAGGCGCGCAGCATCCAAGATGACCTGTACGGAAAGGGCCAACCAATGGGTGGGCACGCCTTCTTCACCGACCACTACCGTCGGTTCATGGACAAGGACGCCTTCATCCGGAAACTGGAGCAGCGCGGGCTGCACATCCTGCGGTCGGAGGAATCGCGCGGATTCGCCGTGTACAAGGATGATGACCCTGTGATCGTGCGTGTGGTGGCCGGAAAGCCATGACCTCCGAACGCCGGTCCTCCCTCCTTGGTCTTGCTGCCGGGTCTCCCGGCAACGCCTTCGATGCCGTGGCACGTAGGTTCGTCGTGCTGCCCGCCCGTTGGCGTGCCGCGGCGACGGAACGGGCCTGTTCGCGGGAACAACGGCGTCGACCTGCACGCTGCATCGCCGCGCTCGTGCCGCGTTCGGGGCATATCAAGTTCGTGCAGGCTACCATCGCCGAGCTGGAGCGGCAAGGTGTGCTCGTGCACTATTTCACCGAACCGGACCAGGTCGGTCATTTCAAGGAAGTCACCCGGTCTGACCGGGTGTACCCCTGGGTCCATTGCCGACAGGTGCCGTACCGCATCATCCTCACGCCTGCCACCCACATCCCGTACGAGCGGTACAAGCATCCTTCGTCGCAGATCGTGCATGTGCCCCACTCCATGGTCAGCCTGCACACGATCTTCACACCGGAGACCTTTCTAGGCTTCGACCATGTGTTCTGCTGCGGTCCGCATCACATGCGCGAGATCCAGGCCATCTTCCGGCACAATGGAAGGGGGGGGAGGGCCGTGGGCACCGGGTACGAGGTGATCGACCGCTTGGCCCGGCTGGCGCCGGTCACGAGGCAGGGCGGGGAGCGCCGGTGCATCCTGGTGGCACCCACGTGGGGGAAGAGCAGCCTGCTTTACCGATTCGGTCGTGAGCTCGTGGACAGGTTGATCCGCGATCACGATGTGATCTTGCGCCCCCATCAATGGCGTATGGAGGAGGTCGCCCACGTCATCGATGCCTTGCGGCGTGACTATGCGGGGCATCCCGGGTTCCGGTACGATGACACGGTGGACGCCAAACCGTCCATGGACGCCGCGGACCTGATGATCACGGACTATTCCGGCGTGGCGTTCGAGTTCGCGCTGGGTTACCTCAGGCCCGTGGTCTTTATGGACGGCCCCCGGAAAAACGACCATCTGGAGTGGCGACGGATCCTCGACGTGGAGGGCGTGGAGGTCCGTTGCCGCACGACCATCGGCACGATCGTGCAGGACATCGACCGCATGCAGGCCGCCATCTCGGATGCCCTGAAGGATGGTGACCGCTGGTCGGCAAGGCTGACCAAGGCCAGGGAGGAGCTCTTGTTCAACTTTGGTGATTGCGCCGGACATGCTGCTAATGAGATTTTGAGGATACTCGGCGGGCTTGGTGCGGTGGATCCAGAGCAGCCCCAAGGATCGTGGTGGCCGGCGGGCCTCCGCAAGTTCTGGAATCGCTGATACCTTTTACTGCCGCCTGTGGCCCGCCTTCTGTCCGTCCGATTCAAGCTGATGCTCACAGGCCTCTCATGGCCAGGGACACGGTACCTTGCCCCCTCACTCCGTTCTGCCCATCTTCGGCTTGGCAGCCTGCCAAGCACTACCCGACCTCCAAGCCCATTATCACCGCATGAGCATCATCGCTGAATGTGAGCGCTCCTCCGGTGTGGTGACCCGGACCGGCAATTCCTACGAGACGAATACGCACCTCGATAGTCTGGTCAGATCGTCTCAGCCACTGACCATGCACCCGGAACTCCTGAATCCATGATGGCCCCCCTGCAGGTAACCCGCACCTTCCTGCCCCCGGAGGAGGAGTACCTGCATTGGCTGCACAAGGCCTATGCCTCCCACGTGCTCACCAACAACGGGCCTATCCATCGCGAACTGGAGGCCACCCTGCGCGACCGCTTCGAGGTGCCCCACCTGCGCCTGATGGCCAATGGGACGCTGGCCCTCCAGATCGCCATCCGGGCGCTGAACGTCTCCGGCAAGGTGATCACCACCCCATACAGTTACGTGGCCACCACCAGCGCCATCCTGTGGGAGGGGTGTGAGCCCGTGTTCGTGGACATCCTTCCCGACACGCTCTGCATCGACCCGCAGGCCATCGAGGCGGCGATCACGCCCGACACCACCGCCATCCTGGCCACCCACGTGTACGGCATCCCCTGCGAGGTGGAGGCCATCGAGGCCATCGCCCGGCGCCATGGGCTGAAGGTGATCTACGATGCCGCCCATGCCTTCGACGTGACCTACAAGGGCCGCAGCATACTGCAATGGGGTGATGCCAGCACACTGAGCTTCCACGCCACCAAGCTGTTCCATACCGTGGAAGGCGGTGCCTTGGTGCTGCATGGTGAGGACCAGGACAGAGCGATGCTGCTCCTGCGCAGTTTCGGGCACATAGGCGATGAGCACTTCTCCCTGGGCATGAACGCCAAGATGAGCGAACTGCACGCCGCCATGGGCATGGCCGTGCTGCCGCATATGGAGCGGATCCGTGTGGAACGAAGGGCCATCATCGAGCACTACGACGCCCGCTTGAAGGGCCTGGTCGAACGCCCCCGGGTCCCGGCCCAAGTGGGCTACAACCATTCCTACTACCCGATCCTCGCCCGTGATGCCGGGCATCGCCAGCGCTTGGTGAACGCCCTCAATGCCGAGGGCATCTTCCCCAGAAGGTACTTCTATCCATCGCTGGACGAGCTGCCCTACGTGACCGCGGCGCCTTGCCTGCGCAGCCGCTCGGCGAGCGAAAGGGTGCTTTGCCTGCCCTTGTTCAATGGCCTGGCGCTGGAGGAGGTGGACCGGGTCGCCGGGGTCGTGACCGCCTTCACCTGATCCCCCGCAACAGTTCGGAACCTCGCCTTTGCCTTGGTCCGCCTTGCAGGGCCGCGCATGTGTTCGGAGCGCAGCGCAGGGCGCAAGGTCTCGGGCCCCGGCTATATTCGCCGGAGGCTCCGCGGGCCGAGCAGGGCATGCGGCGCCGAACGTGCAAACGGAAGGTCCGGTGAACGACAGGAAGGCATCACACCCCACCGGCATCACGCTGGGCGTGATGCAGCCCTACCTGTTCCCGTACCTCGGGTATTTCCAGTTGATCCATGCCGTGGACCGGTTCGTGCTGTACGACGATGTCACCTACATCAAGCAGGGCTGGGTCAACCGCAACCAGGTCCGCGCGTCCGGCAAGCCGCTGCTCTTTACCCTGCCCCTGAAGGGCGCCAGCTCCAACACCCTGATCCGGGAGCTGGAGGTGGACCCTGCGCAGTACCGTGCATGGCGCACCAAGTTCCTTCGAACGGTCGCGCAGGCCTATGCCCGCGCGCCCTTCGCCGGTGAAGTGCTGGAACTGCTCGGCGATGTGCTCCCGGAGGAGGCGACACGGCTGGCTCCGCTGCTTGAGGCCGGTATCCGTGCGGTGATGCAGCGCTCGGGCTGCTCCACCGAGCTGCTGGGTGGCGCTGCGCACTATCACAATGCCCACCTCCACGGACAGGACCGCATCCTGGACATCTGTGCCAGGGAGGGCGCCACCATCTACGTGAACGCTCCGGGCGGGCGGGCCTTGTACGATCCCGGCCGTTTCAAGGAGCACGGCGTGGAGCTCCGTTTCCTGCGTCCAGTGCTGGCCGTCTACGACCAGGGGGGCGCTCCCTTCATGCCCGGCCTCTCGATCATTGATGTGATGATGTACAATGCGCCGGGTGAACTGCGCTCCTTGATGACCCTGAGTGAGATCGATGCCTGAGCTGTCCGAACTTCAACTGGTGACGATCCAGAGCGTTCCGCGCTCCGGTTCCTCCTGGCTGGGTCAGATCTTCAGGAGCTCCCCGCATGTGGAGTTCAGGTTCCAGCCCTTGTTCTCCTATGCCTTCAAGGGAGCCATCGCACCTGGATCCTCCCGTGCGGAGATCCTGGCGTTCTTCGAGGCGATCCTCAGGACGAAGGATGATTTCGTGCTGCAGCGCTCGGAGGTGCATGTGGAGTATCCCGAGATGGTCGAGCGCTCCAGGGTGACGCACTTGGTGATGAAGGAGGTTCGCTATAACAACGTGGTGCGCAACATGCTCGAGCAGCTGCCCGAGTTGAAGCTGATCGGGCTGGTGCGCCACCCCTGCGCCGTGCTCGACAGCTGGATCCACGCCCCCCGCGAGTTCAAGCCGGAATGGTCGGTGGAGGAGCAGTGGCGGAGCGGGGCATTGAAGAACCAGGGACGTCCTGAGGAGTTCTTCGGCTTCGACAAGTGGAAGGAGGTGGCTGCGATGTTCCTTCAATTGGAGCGGCGTTTCCCGGGTCAGGTGCATGTGGTGCGCTACGCCGATCTGAACGATGATACGGAGAGCACCGTGCGCACCCTCTTCGACTTCTGCGCACTGCCCTACGGCCCGGCGACGGCCGCCTTCATCGCCTCCAGCAAAAGCAAGCAGGTGAACGATGCCAACAGCGTGTATCGCATGGCGCGCAAGGACGATGCCTGGAGGAACAGGCTTCCGGGGGCGATCGCCGAGGCGGTGATCAGCGAGCTGGAAGGCGGTGAACTTGCGCGGTTCCTTTAGCAGGTGCGTTCTTTACACAAGCAGTTCGCGGCCCGGATGCCAGGACCTCCTCCTCTCGTCAGTGTGCTGGTGTGCACCTACCAGCATGGTGCGTACATCGCCGCGTGCCTGGAGAGCATCAAGGCGCAGCGCACGAGCTTCCCCATCGAGGTGCTCGTCGGCGAGGATGGATCAACGGACGACACGGCCGCGCAATGCGATCGGGTGGCCGCCGGTGATCCCCGCTTCAGGGTCCACCATTGGGGCGAGGGGCCGCGCTGGCGGATCGAGGGCTGCCCCACCGGCCGGCGCAACTTCATGCGGCTCTATGCCATGGCCCGGGGCCGCTATGTGCACTTCATCGATGGCGACGATGGCTGGCTGGACCCCCAGAAGCTGCAGCGCCAGGTGGATCTGCTGGAGGGGGATCCTACCTGCATGGGAAGCTACCACCAGACCGTGGTGAAGGACGAGGAGGGGCGGCTGACGCACCCCTGGCGCGACCCCCTGCCGGAGCGGATGCACCTGGAGCAGGTCGTGGGCCTGCGTGCACCCTTCCATCCCGGCAGTTTCCTGTGGCGCGATACGCCCCTTGTGCGCACCCTGATCACCAGCGACGGCGGTTGGAAGGCTGGCAGCTTCGACATGTGGTTCTTCGCCAGCGCCGCCACCCAGGGCCACCTGCGCTCGGTCGACGGCGAGCTCAGCTATTACACGCGTCATGGGCAGGGCCTCTCCTCCCAGGGCCTCTTCGCCCGCACCAACATCCACCGCCTTCGCATCCTGCAATGGCAGCGGCTCGACCGCTTGACCGATGGACGTTGGCGTGCGCATCTGGACGCCGTGTGCGACAGGCATCTGGACCAGCTCCAGGGCGCTCCCATGACCGCCACCGACAAGCGGCGATGGCTGCTGGCCCTGGGCCGGGCCCCCCGCTACTTCCTGGCCCGTCGGCGCTGGGCACGGGTGCTGAACGTGCTGCGCACGGCGCCTCCGGCCTGACGTGCATCGCACGGCAATGTTGATCTTTCCGGCCCCGTCGATGACCGATCCCTACCTCGATCTGCCGCTCACGGCCGACACCCAGGACCTGTACACCGTGCGCACGGTGATCCGCCAGACGCTGCGTGTACAGCTGCCGAGCTTCCACGGCACCTTCCTCGACATCGGCAGCGGCCTGCATCCGTATCGCGGCCGCATCACCGTGCCCTTCCTGTGGCCGCTGCACGACGTGCCCTACGACGAGTACCGCTACACCCCGTTCGCGCTGCGCCGGCTGCTGGAGGGCGCTGGCTTCACGGACATCACGGTGCGGCCGCTGGGTGGATGGGATGCGAGCCTCGCACAACTGCCCGGCCTCTGGGCCCTGCGGCGCCCGATGCCGGTGTGGAAGCGGCGCATCGTGAAGCTGCTGACCCAGCCGCTGGTGCGCCATCTGCTTCGGCACGACCATGTGCCGGATCCCCGGAGCGTCCCGATGATCACCGGGCTGATGGCCCTGGCCCACACACCCCGCGTATGACCGCCCCCGCGCGCCTCTGCATCGCATCGCCCAACCGCAATGCCTACAGCGAGACCTTCATCGCCGCGCACATCCAGCGCCTGCCCGGGGTTGAGCTGGTGCTCACCGACGGCCACCTGCCGCGGCGCGATGCCGACGGCGCACTGCTGCTGCCGCCCACGCTCGCCCGACGCGTGGCCTCGCGCCTGCTGGGCACCACACCGGAAGTGCTGCTGGAGCGCCGCATCGCCCGCCTGCTGAAGCGGCACCGCATCGAGGTGGTGCTGGCCGAGTACGGCCCCACCGGTGAGGCCCTGCTGGAACCCTGCCGCCGGGCGGGGGTGCCGCTGGTGGTGCATTTCCATGGCGTGGACGCGTTCCATGTGAAGCTCTTGAAGGACCACGCCGGCTACCGTCGCATCCTGAAGGAGGCCGCGGCCGTGGTGGTGGTGAGCCGGGAGATGGAGCGCCAGCTGCTTTCCCTCGGCGCCGACCGCGGCCGGCTGCACTACAACTGCTACGGCATCGACGTGGAGCGTTTCCGGGCCGGCCGTCCCGATCAGGCGCCGCCGCACTTCATCGCCGTGGGGCGTTTCGTGGACAAGAAGGCACCGCACCTCACCCTGCTGGCCTTCCATCAGGCGTGGAGAAAGGAACCGGCCATGCGGCTCACCCTGGCCGGCAACGGACCGCTGTGGGACAGCACGCGCCAGCTCGTGGCCGCACTGGGGTTGGAGGGCGTGGTGGACCTGCCCGGTGTGCTCGATCCGCACCAGGTGGCCGACCGGATGGGGGCCTCCCGCGCGTTCGTGCAGCACAGCGTCATCTCCGCGGACAACGACCACGAGGGCACACCGCTCAGTGTGCTCGAGGCCATGGCGAGCGGGTTGCCGGTGGTGTCCACCCGGCATGCGGGGATCCCAGACGTGGTGGAGCACGGGGTGAGCGGCTTGCTGGGCGCCGAGCGCGACCTGGATGCGATGGCGGACCACCTGCTGTGCCTGGCCATGGACCCGGCGCTCGCCCTTCGGCTCGGACAGGCGGGACGTGCGAGCGCCGAGCGGCATCACCGCGTGGAGGACAGCCTGGCGGGTCTGACCGCGATCCTCGCCGGGGCGGCCCGCCGGTGAACGGTACTTTCGCTGGCGACCATGGCCGTGCCCATCCGAGCCGCCTACCTCACGCATTACCCCGAGCTCTACGGGGCCAACCGCAGCCTGCTCGACCTGATGCTGGAACTGCGCGACCGCGGTGCCGTGCGGCCTCATGTGCTGCTGCCGCGCGAAGGCGACCTGGTGGCGGCGCTCCAGCGCGAAGGCATCGCCCACGCGGTGGTCCCCTTCCGCCCGTGGATGAGCGAACGCCATTACAGCGGCCGGCTCCATCACCGCATCCGGCAGTACTGGCAGCAGGAGCGGCAGGCACGCGAGCGCGCGGCGGCCAACCGCGCCATCCTTCCCGCGCTGGTCGAGCGGGTGCGCGGCTGGCAGGTGCAGCTGCTGCATGCGAACAGCGCCGTGGTGGGCGTGGCGCCCGCGCTCAAGGCCGCCACGGGGCTTCCGCTGGTGTGGCACATCCGCGAACTGCCCGAGCGGCAATATCTGTTGCACCTCGATGCCGGAACGCGCGCCTATGGGCGGGCCTTGCGCCGTGCGGACCGGATCATAGCCATTTCCCAGGCCGTGCGCGAGGACATCCTCCGCTACACGGGACCCGGTGCACCGATCACCGTGGTGTACAACGGCGTATTGCGAGCCGCGCGCTACGCCGAGCTGGCCGCAGGGAACGAAGCACGCTGGTCCACCACGCCGCCGTTCACCTTCCTGCTGGTCGGTCTCATCCATCCCTCCAAGGGCCAGGTGGAGGCGGTGGAGGCCCTGGCCCTGCTGAGGCGGCAGGGCCATCCGGTGCGTCTGGTGATCGCCGGGGACGGGCGCGACCAAGCGCTGCGGCGTCGGATCGCCGAGCTGGGCATGGACGATGCCGTGGAAATGACGGGCTTCGTGAAGGACCCCTTC
>WBZY01001480.1_pt1 | contig 11974 bp, 6 predicted proteins | sample 5204191 | NCBI WGS metagenome assembly WBZY01 (sample SAMN12344363, study PRJNA552823) | activated sludge metagenome | biome: Activated sludge suspended growth; feature: Anammox Sidestream; material: Wastewater; isolation source: activated sludge from anammox sidestream of wastewater treatment...
GGCAGCCCGAGACCGTCCTGTGGCACGACGTCGCAGGTATTGGTCCCCGCGAGCGATGTCGCATAGCGCAGGTCCATGTCGCTCGGTGTCGGACCGTTCGGCCGGTGGCAGAACGCGCAATTGGTGTGCAGCCACGCGCGGGCCCGCTCGGTGACCGTGCCGCTCGTCCCGTATGGATCGGGAATCACGGGCTGCGTCGCGGGGTCGGGAATCGGCGGCGAGAGCGTGTTGATCGCACTCAGCGTCACCAGCTGATTGGCGGTGCGCCCCGTCGTGGGGTAGAGGAAATTGCCGTTCAGCTGCCCCGTCTCGAGCCCGAGGCTGCGGCCTGCAACCGAGGTGTGGCAGGCGCGGCATTGCGCCTCGCTCGGGAAGATCCAGTCCTGTGAACCGATCGTGACGGTCTTGCCGCCCACGACACGCGTTGCTTCGGTGCCGGCAGCGTTCCACTCGTAGGTGTAGCCCGCCCAGTTATTGCCCGCGCTCGTGTGGCGCATGAAAAGGCGCGTCTCGACCAACCGCGTGCCGATCCTGAAATCCTTGCGCAGCACTGTGCCCGGCGGGAAATCCCAATCGTGGTCGGCGGCGCTCGTGTCGATATTCTGGCCATTCGGCAGGGCAATCCAGCGTGTCTTGTCCGAGCCATCCGACCAGAAGCCGGCATTCGGCGCGTAGGGGATGAGCCCTGATGCAGGTTGCGCGGGATTGCCGCTTGCGCCACAGCCGGTCGCGGAAAATTGCGTCGCCACACTGCCACCGCCGCCAGTGCCCTGCACGAGCTGGTAGAGGCCGCCGCCGTTCAGATCGACGACATAAAGCTCGCCACTCTGGTCCTCACCGAATGAGGAAATGCCGAGACTTGTGTCGAAGCCGTCGGAGGACGTGACAGTCAGTGTTGGAGAGGTCGTCGCCGGTATGTTCCAGATGCGACCTGTACCGTAGTCACCGAACACATAACGGCCGATGAGGGACGGGATAGCCGTGCCACGATAAACATACCCACCCGTCACCGAATAGCCGACGTCAAAGCCGGTTTCATACTCGGCAATGGGTGCCTGAAAGGGCCCTGAGACGCCGGGACAGGAATTTGCAGTGGTCAATGTGCCCTCGCGGCAGCGCCACCCGTAGTTCCCGTTGCTCACGATTCGGTCGATCTCCTCGCGATCACCCTGCCCGACATCACCGACCCAGAGATCGCGGGCCCCGCCCCGATCGAAACTCCATCGCCACGGGTTCCTGAGACCGTACGCGTAGATCTCGGCGCATTGCGCCGCGGCGGTCGTGCCGTTTGCGCACGAGCCGCCCGTGGTCCTGAACGGATTCGAGGCGGGGATCGAATAAGTCGTCGCCGACTCCGCACCCACATCGATCCGCAGGATCTTGCCGAGCACGTTCTGCAGATTCTGGCTGTTACCGATGGGGCCGTGCTGGTCGTTGCCGCCACCACCATCGCCGGTGCCGAAATAGAGCAAGCCGTCCACCGGGCCGAACATGATGTTGCCGCCGTTGTGATTGCTCTCGTTGCGCGCAGCCCGGAGCAGCACGACCTCGGAGCCCGGATTGAGCGTGGCGCCGCCATCCGTCGTACGGAACATCGAAATGCGCGTCTCCACCGGGGAGGTGCCGATATAGAAAACGAAGGCTCGATCATCCGTGGGGAAATTCGGGTGGAACGCGAGCCCGAGGAGACCCCGCTCCGTCGAGTCGTCGAGCACGCGGTCAGTGATATTGAGGAATACGCTGCTCGTCGCGACACCGGGCGTGTTCTGGAAAACGCGGATGACACCCGGCTTTTCCACGACGAACCATCGCGCTGCAGAGCCCGGGGCCTGCAGCATCTGCACCGGCTGTGTAAACGAGAGGCTGGAAAACACTCGCGCGGTCGTGAGAGTCGTCGTCGGCTCCGCGCCAGCGAGGCAGGTCGTGTTGCCCGGCCGCGAGTCGAGACCGGAAACCGGCACATTCGGCGTCGTGACGCTTGCCTGGCCCGATTGCGCCGATTCGTTCGGCGGTGTCGCCGCATCGACGGCGCTCACGCGATAGGTATAGGCGGTATTGGCAACCACGGTGTTGTCGGTGTAACTGTTGCTCGCTGGAGTTGCGAGCGCCGTGGCGCTGCCGTTGCGGTAGACACGATAGCCGGCGACGCCGCTGCCCCCCGCGTTGTCGGTCGATGCAGCCCAGGTGAGCTGCACCTGCGTCGGTGTCGGGGCGGTCGCCTGAAGGCTCGTCGGCACCGAGGGGGGCGTGGTGTCGGCCGGGGGCGGATTGGGCGTGTTGTCGTACGCACTTCCGGTACCGCAACCGGAGAGGAAGGCGCCGACGGCAGCCACCGTGATGAACCGCAATCCCTGCAGCTTCGTGCTATTCACGTATCACCCCCGGATATACTGCCCGGTGATGTTTACACACCTGCCTCGCGCGAGGAACAGGGTCGGCTGTAGGGAAACACCGACAGAGGCGCGGCTGGCTGCATGAAACCCGCCCGGATCGTCCACCTGGTCGCCCACCGCGGCAACGCCCGCGAATATCCGGAGAATACGCTTCCAGCACTGCAATCCGCACTCGACCTGGGTGCGCGGTTTCTGGAGATCGACACGCACCTCTCGTCCGACGGTGTCCCCGTGGTGATCCACGACGCCGACCTCGCCCGCACCACCGGCGCCACGGGCAATGTCTTCGACAAGCCCGTGGCGGAGCTCGTGAACATCGAAGCCGCGGAACGGCCGCGATTCGGCACCCGGTATGCCGGCACCTGCATCCCGACCCTCGCCGATGCGGCTCGCCTTCTCGACGAGCGGCCCGAAGTCACGCTCTTCGTCGAAGTGAAACGCGCCAGCCTTGCCCACTTCGGGCACGATCAGGTCGTGCCGCAGATCCTCGAGGCGGTGCGCCCGTGGCGCTCGCAGGTCGTCATCATCTCCTTCGACCTGCCAGCGGTGTTTCGCGCCCGGCAGATCGGCGGCTTTCGCATCGGCTGGGTGCTGCCGCAGTACGACAGTCACACCCGCCTCAAGTGCGAAGCGCTGCAGCCCGAGTTCCTGTTCTGCGACGAGGAGAAGATCGGCACGGTCGAGCCGCTGTGGCGTGGCACCTGGCGCTGGGTGATCTACGAGGTGACGACGATCGAACAGGCGCTCTCGCTGGCGGCGCGTGGCGCCGATTTCGTCGAGACGATGGCCGTGCGCGAACTCGGCGTCGCGATGCGTGCGCGTACCAGCGCCATCGCGTAGCCGCATGACCCACGCGTTCGACCTCGTGATCGTCGGCGGCGGCATCCACGGAGTCGGCATCGCCCAACGGGCCGCCGCTGCGGGTCATCGCGTGCTGCTGCTCGAGAAGGCGGCGATTGCCGCGGGCACCTCGAGCCGCTCGAGCAAACTCATCCACGGCGGGCTGCGCTATCTCGAAACAGGGCAGCTGCGGCTCGTGCGCGAGAGCCTGCACGAGCGCACCGCGTTGCTGAGACTCGCGCCGGAGCTGGTACGGCTGCGGCGATTCCACATTCCGGTCTACGCCGACACGCGCCGGCGACCATGGATACTCGCCACGGGGCTTGCGCTCTACGCGGGGCTCGCGGGATTCACCGGCGGCGCCGGCTTCGGCCTCGTCCCTTGCAAGGAGTGGGGGGCGCTGGACGGGCTCACGACCCGCGGTCTCGAACGGGTGTTCTGGTATCACGATGGACAGACCGATGACGCCGCGCTGGCACGCGCCGTATGGGCCTCGGCACAACGGCTCGGCGCCGAGGCCGCGCTCCCTGCCACCTTCATCAGCGCAGAGCGGCGCGACGCCGAAGTGGTGGTGCGCTACGCCGCAGACAGCACATTGAGGGAATGTCGCACAAAGGTTCTCGTGAACGCCGCGGGGCCTTGGGCCGCGCACGTCGCGCGCGAGATCACACCTGCCATCCCGGTTCCGGATGTGGAACTGGTGCAGGGAACACACCTGGTGCTGCAGGCGGCACCGCCGGCGCGAGGCATCTACTACGTCGAAAGTCCGCGGGACGGCCGCGCGATCTTCGTGATGCCATTTCACGGTGCGCTGATGATCGGTACGACGGAGCTGCGCTATCGCGCCGGGCCGGACGAGGTCGCGCCGACTGCCGGCGAGTCGCATTATCTGCTCGGCATCCTGCGGCGCTATTTTCCCGATGTGGCGGCAACCGGCACCGCGAGCCCGCCGCGCGCGTTCGCGGGACTGCGTGTGCTACCGGGTGGCCCCGGCCACGCGTTTCACCGCTCACGGGAGACTCACCTCACGGTCGACCGTGAGCAGACACCGCGGGTGATTTCCATCTACGGCGGCAAACTCACGACCTTTCGCGCAACGGCGGCGCAGGTGATGCGCCGTATCGCCCCCTCTCTTCCTGCGCGCCGCGCAGTCGCCGATGTCGACGCCTTGCCGCTCACGCCGGCCTGACACCTGGCTCGCGCTCGATCAGGGCGGACAGGGCAGTCGCGCGATTCTCTTCGACGACGACGGCCGCGAGCTCACGCAGGCACGCGTACCCGTCGCGACGACGCGCATCGGCGACGATCGGGTGGAGCACGATCCGGAAGAAATCGTCACATCGCTGCGCGAGTCGGTATCGCAAGCGCTCGCGACACGCGGCGATGCACCCTGGCCCACCGCTGCCGGACTTGCAGCACAGCGCTCGAGCATCGTGTGCTGGCGGCGGGGCACGGCAGAGCCGCTGTCGCCGGTCATTTCCTGGCAGGACCGCCGTGCCGCGGCTGCGCTCGCGCCGCTGCGGGAACACGAGGCACGGGTGCGACGGCTTTCGGGGCTGCCGCTGTCGGCGCACTACGGCGCAACGAAGATCCGCTGGTGCCTCGATCACCTGCCCGCCGTGCAGGAGGCAGCCGTACGCGGCGAGCTGATCGTCGGCCCGCTCGCGACCTTCCTCGCGAGCCGGCTCATCGGCCAGACAGCTCCCGTCGATCCCGCAAACGCCTCGCGCACGCAGCTGTGGGATGCGCAGCGCGGCGACTGGTCAGCGGAGCTCCTGGCGCTCTTTGGCGTGGAACGGGACTGGCTGCCGGCGCCAGGTCTGACCACGCTCGACGCCCCGATAACCGAAAGCCTGGTGCCCGGCACCACTCTTTCGGTTGTGACGGGAGATCAATCGGCGGTGCCGTTCGCGTGGGGGCCGCCACGCGAGGACACGCTGTACCTGAACCTCGGCACCGGCGCGTTCCTGCAGCGCACGACTGGCACGCGCCGCCCCGAGCCGGGCCCGCTGCTCGGCAGCGTGCTCTACGGCGACGCCGCGCACACGCTTTACTCGCTCGAAGGCACAATCAACGGCGCGGCGAGCGCGCTCGAATGGCTCGCTGCGAATGATTCACTCGATTCCGGGTCAGCCTGGCGCCGCTGGGAAGCGGCGCCCCGGACAGCGCGTGCTGCACCGGATCTCCTCTTTCTCAACGGCATATCGGGACTCGGCTCGCCCTGGTGGCGCAGTCATTTCGAATCACGTTTCATTGGCATCGGCGACGGCGACGCCCGTTTCGCGGCGGTGGTCGCGAGCATCGCGTATCTCGTGCGCGAGAACTTCGACGCCCTGCGGGGCAGCGGACCGATGGCGCGCGTGATCGTGACGGGCGGCCTGTCGCAATCGGACGGACTCGTGCAATTGATCGCCGACCTCTGCGAAGTCCCCCTCCTGCGACCTGATTATCCGGAGGCGACATCGCAGGGCGTGCTCGGGCTCCTCACACGGACCCGCGCCGTCGCGCCACTCACGGGCGAATTCCGCACCTTCGAGCCGGACATCGCAACGCACGCGGACGCGGGGTTTCGCGGCTGGCGCGACGCGATGCTTCAGGCCCTGGCGGATTGACGGGTCGACAGCCTACGTGCCAAGGAGCGCCGCGACGCGCCGGTCGACCCAGCTCGGCGCCGTGAGCTGCTCGAAGAAGCCGCAGTGGCCACCGTGCGGCGTCAGCACGATGCTGAGCGCGGCGGGTGCTGCAAGGCGGGGCAGATCCGACGGCGGGATGATCGGATCGTCGAGCGCAGCAATGATGGTCGACGGCACCTCGAGATGCGCAAGCCGTTCGCCGGTGATCGCGTAGCCATCGAAGTAGTCATCGAGCGTTGCAAAGCTCGTGTGGGTGCTCACGAGTTCGGCCGTCATGCGCCGCAAGCCACCACGGCGCATGAGCTCCGTGAAGTCGTAGTCGCCAGGCCATGCCGCCTGCTTCTTGACGAGCGAGCGGCTCCACTTGAGCACGAAGTAACGACTGTAGAGCGGTGCGCCGCGCTCGAGGGCGTGGAGTGTGTGCTTCGGATCGAGCACGGGCGAGATCGCGACGACACGCGCCACCTCGATGCCCGCATTGCATGCCGCCGCCGCTGCACGCAACAGGAAGTTGCCACCCAGCGAAAAGCCGACGAGATGCAGGGGTCGACCCGCGGCGCCCTGCTGGATTGCGCGCAACGCGCCCAGTACCTCCGGCAGCCGGCAGGAATGAAAGAGCTCGCGGTTGAGATGGTGGGTCTCGCCATGATCGCGCAGATTGAGCCGCACGACCTCGTGTCCACGCTCGAAGAGCGTCTGCGCGAGCGACAGCACATAGAGCGACTGCGCGCTGCCCTCCCAGCCGTGCAACACGATGGTGAGCGGCGAGTGCGGCGCAGCCCGCGCGGGGTGCGCCCAGAATCCCTGCAGGATCGTGCCTTCGCCGCAGTCGATCAGCCGCTCGACGCTCGCTGCGACCAGGGGCCGCGCCCGGCGCAGGACGGCCGGTCGCCGCCACGGCAGGCTCGGCAGGATCGACTGTGCGTGCCCACCGCGCAGCCAGAAGGGCGGCGAAATCGAGGCATCGACAAGTGCGTTCGGATGATAGCGGGTGCCCGCTTCGATACCGCCCCGGAGTGCCGTGTCAGGGAGCGGAGCGCGCACGCAGCTCGACGCGATTGTTGGCGTGGCCCGCCCGGTTCCAGTCGGCCGCGGTCAGGCCGGCCACGATCGCGGGATAGGCCATCGCAGTGTCGTCGGCGTCGCCGGTCACGACGCGCACGTCGATCGCTCCGCTGCTCTCGCGGCGGCGCTCGGCGACCAGATTCGCAAACGCGAGCGACTCCCGCTGCGCCGGGCGCGTGCCGTCGAATGCGGGATTGCCGATCAGGTCGCAGCGACCGACAGGGGTATCGTCGGGCGCGAGCGACCAGCCCTCCGTCGCGTTACCGATGAGACAGAATCGTCCCGGATAGGTGGTGACGTCCACTTCACCGCGAAAGCCGCCAGCCGCGAGCTTGTCGAGCGCGTCGCGCACGACGACGAGGCGGTCGTTCGCGAGCGGGATCTCGCCATAGGGCACAAGGGCGCGCGCGAGGATACCTTCAGCAGCGAGCGTGCGTGCAGCGAGGACACCCGAGGCGATCTCCTCGGCACGCGCCGCCTCTGCTGCTTCGAGCGTCGCCACCTTCGTTTCGAGCGCCGCGGTCTGCGCACGGGTCGTGGACAATTGCGCGGCCAGCGCGCGACCGGTGCCGATTTCCCGCCACCACAAGGCCCCGATCGCCGTTGCCGCCAGGACCGCCACGACCGCAGCGACCCATCCCCACGGACGCGGCGCGGCTGCCCGGGGCGACGTCCACAGCGCCGGATCAGGCAAAGCCTCCTGCACGGCGCCGCGCACATCCTGGATCAGGCGCGCGGCCTGGTCGTCGAAATGCGCGGTGATCGAGCGGCGCGAGGCGGAGATGTGTTCGCGAACGATGGAATCGACGATGGCGCGCAGTTCCGCGGCGGTGGCGGACGGACCCGCAATCGTCGGCTCGTCGGCAGCGGACGCCGGGAACGCTGCCGCCGCGATGACGGGCGCCGGCGCATGCGTGGGCGCGGATACCGACGAGGGCGCGTCCTTGTCACCGGGCATCACCGCGTCGAAGGCGCGCTGCTCGTCGGTACGACGATCCGGTATCAGCTTCAGCTGATACAGCACCTTCGACACGTCGGCCGGCTGGATCTGCTTCGGCAGCACACCGATCGCGCCGAGCGCCCTCGCCTGCCCGACATACAACTCCCCTTCCTGCGAGGTGTACATCATGATCGGGATGGTCGCCGTGCGCGGGTTGTTCTTGATGATCTGCACGGCCTGAAAGCCGTCCATGCCCGGCATCAGGTGATCCATGAAGATGACGTCCGGCCGCCCGCCCGCCAGATACTCGATCGCCTGCTCGGCGGACTCGGCGGTATCCACCTCGATCTCGTACTTCGTCAGGATTCGCGAAAGGAACGCGCGCGCCGACTTCGAATCGTCGACGATCAACGCACGTTTCGTCACCATGCAAGCTCCCGCGCGGCGCGCGTTGGGGTCAACCGGTAGGCGTCGAAGTTTAGCGCAGAACGACGCGCTACACTTCGGGCCGTGAAGTCCCGCATGAATCCGGGCTGGTTTGCGATGCTGGCACTGCTCACGGGCATGCAGGCGCTGGCCATCGACGCCCTGCGCTTCGAAGCGCGCCAGATCATTGCCGGCGACACCCGTTTCGAGGGCGTCAGCGCGCGCCTTCGGCTGATTTCGGCCTCGACCACCGAGGCGACCGTTGACATTGCAGGCGTGCACGCAGGGCCGGGCCTGCCGACGCTCGGGCAGGTGCGCCTCGTCTGTCGCAAGCCGGTGATCGCCGATCCGCGTTTCGGTTGTGAAGCGGCGCTCCTCTCCGTGGAGCGCTCGCCGATCGGACCAATGTCAGTGACGGCCGCGGGGGACTATCGCACGGATGTCGCGACCGGTCAGGCACGCGCGACCCTCGCGAGGCTCGCCCGTGGTCGCATCGAAGTCGAGGCTCGCACCTCCCCGCAACGCTGGCAGCTGCGTGGCGATGCCAAAGGCCTGCACATCGGCGAATTGCGCAAACTTCTCGCGCCGTGGTTCGGCCTGCCGGCAGGCTGGACGCTCGAAGGGCGGATGGACGCGCAGGTTTCGGCGCACGGCGGCTCGACCCCGATGCACGCCGAAGCCGCGCTCGCGCTCGCCGACGTGAACCTGTCAAACGACGCGAGCACCCTCATCGCGGAGAACGCAGCGACGGCGCTTGGCCTCACGCTCGATGCGCGCAAGGATGGCTATGACCTCGACGCGACGGTAAAGGGCGAACGCGGCCAGGCGCTCGCAGGCCCCGTGCTGCTCGACTTCAACAGCAATCCCCTCACGCTGCGCGCGCGGGGCAGCTGGCGTGGCGACACCGTCGAGCTCGCGCAGATCGAGACGAACGCCCCGCAGCTCCTCGCCCTGCACGGCAATGCGACTCTCACCCTGGGCGCCGCGCCCGAGCTCACCCGGGGACGCGTCGTGATCGAGGCGCTCGAGTTTCCAGCAGCCTATACGAGCCTCTTGCAGATCACGCTCGCCGCGACCGATTTCGGCGATCTCGTCACGTCCGGTCGCGCCAGCGGGGCGGTCGTGCTCGCGCACAATGCCATCGAGCGCATCGACCTCAGGCTCGAGCATTTTTCCACGTACAACGAGCGCGAGTTCTTCATGAAGGACGTCGCCGGCGAGCTGCACTGGGCTGCGGCGACGAATGCCGACGTCTCGCCGTCCTGGCTGTCGTGGAGCTCGGGCGGCGCCTACGGCCTCTCGGGCAGTGCGTCGCGTGTCGATTTCGTCACGCGTGCCGCGGGCTTTGCGCTGGTCGAGCCCTGGCACATGCCGATCTTCGACGGCGCGATCGACATCCGTACGCTCGCAGTAAGCGGCATGGGCACGCCCGACATGAACGTGCGCTTCGACGCCGATATCGAGCCGATCAGCATGCCACCGATCTGCAAGGCATTTGGCTGGCCCGAGTTCTCGGGACGCATCGGTGGGCGCATTCCGGGCGTGGAGCTGCGCGGCAACGAGCTCACCGTCAAGGGCGACATCGAGGCCAGCGTATTCGACGGCACGATCGTCACCAGCGGACTGCGACTCGCCGATCCGCTCGGCAAGTGGCCGCGACTCTTCGCGAACGTGCGTGGGCGCAACCTCGACCTCGACCTCGTGACGCGCACCTTCGCCGTTGGTTCCATCACCGGGCGGCTCGATGTCGACATCCTGGGACTCGAGCTGTTCGACTGGTCGCCCGTTGCATTCGATGCCCGGCTCGAGACGGCAAGAGGCGATCGTTCGCGGCATCGCATCAGCGCGCGAGCCGTCCGGGAACTGTCGAACGTCGGCGGTGGCGGTGGCGGCGTCGCCCAGGCGCTGCAGTCGGGCGTGCTGCAGTTCTTCGACGAGTACGGCTACGACAGGATCGGCATCCGCTGCCGCCTCGCCAACGACGTCTGCCTCATGTCGGGAGTCGAGCCTGCCCCCGGCGGCTACTACATCGTGAAGGGCCGCGGTCTGCCGCGCATCGACATCATCGGCAACCAGGGCCGTGTCAACTGGCGTCAGCTCGTCGCACAGATCGTCACGGGCCTCAACGCGCAGGGCGTGGTCGTCGATTAGCATGGCAGGTACACTGGTTCAGGTGGCGTTCACACGCCTGCCGGACAATGGTCACGTGACTCGGGAGAAATCCATGCGGAAGGTCGTCCTGCCCTGCAAACTGGCGCTAGCCTGCCTGCTGTTCGCGGCATGCGTCACCATCAACGTCTATTTTCCGGCTGCGGCCGCCGAGAAGGCGGCGGACCAGATCATCGACCAGGTCACGGGCTCCTCGCCCGGTGCGGCGAGCAAGGCCCCGCCACAGACCCGCCATGCACCGGCGCCCGATGCGCTGCTGCGCACCGTCGCGGCGGCGATCCTCGAGAGCCTCGTGCCTGCGGCCCATGCGCAGGGCAACGCCAATCTCGACGTCGACTCGCCCGAGGTTCGCGCGATCACCGCCTCGATGACCCAGCGCTTCCAGCAGCTGGAGAAGTACTTTGCCTCGGGCGCGGTGGGCTACACGGCCGACGGACTCGTTGAAGTGCGCGACCAGGGTGCGGTGCCGCTGCCGGAACGCGCGGCCGTCAAGCGCCTCGTCGCCGAGGAGAACACCGACCGCGCCGCGCTCTACGGCGCGATCGCCAGGGCGAATGGTCACCCGGAATGGGAGGCCGACATTCGCCAGACCTTCGCGCGACGCTGGGTCGCGCGCGCCAAGCCGGGCTGGTATTACCAGGAAGGCGGCGCCTGGAAGCAGAAGTAGCTCCCGCCGGCGGCAGCTGAGCGGCCGGCGGCACGAGGCCGCTGGCCACCACCATGGCCCTCGATGCGCATGCCATCGCCGTCCTCGTCCTGACGGCGTTCGCGTTTGTGCTGTTCGCACGTGACGACATCGCGATCGAGACCTCGAGTCTCCTCATCGTCACGCTGCTCGCGGCCGGCTTCATCCTTTTTCCATACGAGACCGCCGCAGGCCCGCTCGAGCCTGCGGATTTCTTCCTCGGCTTCGGCAACGAGGCGCTCGTTGCGATCTGTGCCCTCGTGATGGCCACCCAGGGACTCGTGCGCACCGGCGCGCTGGCGCCCCTCGGGCGCATCGTCACGCGCCTGTGGGCGGCGAGCCCGGTGCTCGCGCTCGCCGTGATGCTCGCGATCACGGCCCTCTTCAGCGCCTTCATGAACAACACGCCGCTCGTGGCATTGATGATTCCGATCCTGACGACCGTCGCGCTGCGCTCGGGCAGCTCGCCTTCGCGGACGCTGATGCCGATGACCTTCGCTGCCCAGATCGGCGGCATGGGCACGCCGATCGGCACCTCGCTCAACCTGCTCGTGATCGGCACGGCGACGGGTCTCGGGGTGCCGCAGTTTCACATGTTCGATTTTCTCGAGCCCGCCGCGATCGCGGGCGGCATCGGCATCCTGTACCTGTGGCTGGTCGCCCCATACTTGCTGCCGAAGGGCGCCGCGGTCGCCGATACCTCGCCGCGCGTCTTCCTCGCGCAGATGCGCATCAAGGCGGGCGGCGCGGCCGACGGCGCGACACTCGCCGACATGATCAGGAAAACCGGTGGCACGATGAAGGTACGGGCGCTTACACGTGG
>WBZY01001039.1_pt1 | contig 11970 bp, 13 predicted proteins | sample 5204191 | NCBI WGS metagenome assembly WBZY01 (sample SAMN12344363, study PRJNA552823) | activated sludge metagenome | biome: Activated sludge suspended growth; feature: Anammox Sidestream; material: Wastewater; isolation source: activated sludge from anammox sidestream of wastewater treatment...
CCGCGCTGTCGATGGCATCGAAAGCACGACCACCTGCGTGACCTTCCCGGAAGGGAACAGCAACTAAGGCTTGGCCTTGGCGGGGCGCGGCCCCCCGGCGCCAATCCTTAGAAGATCGGGCCGGAGTCGCTTTCTTCTTCCACTTCTCCGAGGGCCACTTCGCGTGGGAGCAGCCCCGCGCGGCCGAGGATGCGCCGCCGAAAGCCGCTCAGCTCGGCCTCGCCGGCGCCGCCGAGCGCACGTTGGACGAGCGCAAAGATGGTCTCCCCGGTCAGCAGCGAGTAGCGGTAGTTCTCGCAGGCAATTCGCAGGGGCTCGGTGAACTGCTCCCCGCGCGACTCAAGGGCGTGCGCACGGTAGCCGTTCACGACGACAACCCCGGCCGCGGACTGCTTTTCGGCCAGCAGCCGTTCCTCTAGCCGCCGCTGCAGCCGCACATACGGCCATTCCACGATCTGGTCTTTCGAGCTTTCGCATTCAACGAACACCGCCCGGCCTTCGCCCTCCAGCACCAGTGGCTCGCCTGCCTTGCTGGTTGCCGAAAACCCAAGGACGGTGAACGCGTTCGCTACCGCGTCGGTGAAGGCAGGGCCCTCGGCCCAGAGGAGGCGCCGATGCGCGGCCAGCAGGTCGTGGCGTTCGCGCACGGAGGTCTCCCGGGCATTTGCATCGCTTGCAGCCAGGCGGGCTTCCTCAAGCTCGGCTTCGACCTGTTCGAGGCCCGGGACAGGCACGCTGGCGGTCCACCACGGCGCGTCTTCCGGGCCCGCGTTCCCCACGAGCAGGCGCATGGCGCCCACCACCGCCTCGGCGATATCGAGCCGGGTCGCACCCACCGAATCTGAGAGAGCGGGGACGAAGACCACTCGCCCCCCGAGCACCGGGAACTCCATGGCGATGGGCATCCCTGCGCCTCCCATAGCCAGGGTTCTGCCCGCCTGCCGCAGAGCGGTGTTTCGATCGTCGAACACGGCGCGGTAGGCGATCTCGGAACGGAAGTTGCGGAACACCCCGGCCAGCGGATGCTGGTCGTCGACAACGCGCACCGTCTTGCCTTCTGCTGCGCGGAGCATGGGAGGGTTCCAGGCTACCCCTGCCGGGGCCGGGAGCCAGCTGTACCGATCGCAGCCCTCAAAGCCCGCCAGGCCGCTGATGGTCGCGTTCGGCCGGGCCACCACAACGAGAGCGCCCCCGGATTCAAGGAACCGCTGCGTCTCGTCCAGCCTTCGCCGCACCTGCTCCGCGGCCGAAACCGCGGAAGCCGTCGATGGGGCGTTCACGACCGGGCGGCCATCGAAGGCCTCGAACGTCTCGCTGCCATCCAGCAGCTGTGCGACCGTGCGGGTGATGCTCGCCGGGTCAACGAAGACGGCATCGTAGTCGAAGTAGCTGGGAGCGGTGAGCACGTTGTAGTTGTCCACTTCCGGGTGCGGAAGCGGGTATCCGATTGCCAGCAGCCTCAACCCGTGACGCTCCTTTCCGTCAGCCGGTGCAGGTGGGGGAGCAGCTTCTCGCGCAGCTCCGGCCGGCAGAGGGCCACCTCCACGCCGGCCACCAGGAGCCCCAGGGGCCGGCCCGTGTCAAAGCGCCTGCCCTCGTAGGCGTAGGCGCAGACCGGTTCGCCGGCCGCCACCTGCGAGGCGAGCGCATCGGTGAGCTGGTACTCCCCGTTCTTGCCGGGGGGAGTTCGCTCAATGTGCTGGAAGATCGATGGGCCCAGGATGTAGCGGCCAACCACCCCCAGGTTCGATGGGGCATCTGCAGCCGCCGGTTTCTCGACCAGACCCTTGAGGCGCACCGGGTTTCCGCTGCCCACCGGGTCGACGATTCCATACGAGGGGACTTCCTCGGGCGTCACCTGCTCGACGGCGATAACGCTTCCGCCACAGGAGGTGTATGCGTCGACGAGCTGGGCGGTGCACGGCGTGCGGGAGACGATAAGGTCGTCGGGGAAGATGAGCGCGAACGGCTCGCCTTCCACGAACTCACGTGCGCAGGCCACGGCATGTGCAATCCCGGCCGGCCTGTCCTGGAGCACGTACTCGTAACGGGCGAGGTTGCTCGGCGCGCGCACCTGGGCGAGCAGGTCCCTGTCTCCCTTCTCCCGGACGAAGGCCTCCACCCGGCTGAGGTGGCCGAAATGCTCGGTGATCGCCTCTTTGCCTTCGGCGAGCACGAAGACAACCTCCTCGATTCCCGAGGCGACCGCTTCCTCCACCGCGTACTGGATGAGGGGCTTGTCCACCACCGGCAGCATCTCTTTCGGCACTGCCTTGGTCGCGGGCAACATCCTGGTACCCATCCCTGCCGCCAGAATGACCGCCTTCCTGATGCTCGCCATGAAGGTCATGGTAAGGTGGGCGCAAGTAACTGGATATACACGAGCGACGCCCGGATGCTATGATCCCGTCTTGTTCGAATCTAATCGGGAAGCAGTTTGAGGAAACGACCAAAGCCACCACCAAAGCCGCCAGCACCTGAGCCACGCATCAACGAGCGCATCAGGGTACCAGAGGTCCGCCTGATCGATGAGGAGGGCCGGCAAATAGGGGTGGTGCGTACCGCCGAGGCAATCGCCATGGCCCGCCAGCGCGATGTTGATCTCGTCGAGGTCGCAGCCCAGGCCAGTCCGCCCGTAGCCCGTCTCATGGACTTTGGGCGCTACAAGTACGAGCAATCCAAGAAGGAACGGGAGGCCAAGAAGCACCAGGTCAACGTCCAGCTGCGGGAAGTCCGCATGAAGCCGAAGATCGACGAGCACGATATCGACTTCAAGACCCGCACCGCGGCGAAGCTCCTCAAGCAGGGCGACAAAGTCAAGGTCACTGTCATGTTCCGCGGCCGGGAAATCACCCACCCGCAGATCGGCAAGAACCTGCTCGACCGCGTCATGGGCAGCCTCGAGGCGATTTCCATCCTCGAAAAGCCCGCCATGCTTGAAGGCCGCCACATGACGATCATCCTGGCGCCCGACAAGAAGAAGATCGCCGCCCAGGCCAGGGCTGCTGCGACCGCCGCCAACGGCGCCGTGGCAGTCGAAGAAGAAGACGAAGCGGTTCTCGCCGCCGCCGCAGCCGCACCGGTTGTGAGCGACGAGGACCAGGATGACGACCCCGGCGACGAAGACCTCGAAGATGAGGACGACGCCGAAACCGGGACCACCGGAGAGTAAACGTGCCCAAGCTCAAGACCCACAAGGGAACCGCCGCCCGCTTTCGCGTAACCGGAAGCGGCAAGATCATGCGTATGTACGGCAGCCGCAACAACTTCCGCCGCAAGAAGCGGAAGCCCGTCACGGTCCTCTTCGGCCGCACCGTCGAAGTGGCGCCGGAGCGCGCATCGCGCATTCGCCAGCTGCTCGCCGGCCAGTAGCCGCAACGAGGGAATTCCAATGAGCCGAGTAAAGCGCGGAGTGACCGCGCACCGCCGACATAAGAAGATCCTTGGCCTCACGAAGGGCCATCGCGGGCAGCGGCATCGCATCATCAAGCGCGCCAACGAAAGCATGCTCCATGCCCTGCGCTACAACTACGTCGACCGCAAGGACCGCAAGGGCGACTTCCGAGAGCTCTGGATCATGCGCATCAACGCTGCTGCCCGGCTGCACGGCCTTAGCTACAGCCGCCTCATCCACGGCCTCAAGCTGGCCGGGGTCGACCTCGACCGCAAGATGCTCGCCGACATTGCCGTGACGCGGCCCGATGCCTTCGAGCAGCTCACCGGGCAGGCAAAGGCCGCGCTCGCATAGGTTCGCGCCTGCCTCACTGGCCCTGTGCGGGTGGCTGCCGGAGTCTTCCCTGAAGCCCCCTTCTTCATTGGCCTCTCCTGGCGGCGAGCCTCGCCGCTTTGAAGCAGTGCCCTCAGCGTCCATGATGTAAACGATGCAATCTCGCCGCGAAGATATTCGCAATCTCGCCATCATTGCCCACGTCGACCATGGCAAGACGACGCTTGTCGATGCCCTGCTCAAGCAGTCCAACGTCTTCCGCGCCAACGAGCAGGTCGGCGCCCTCATCCTCGACTCGAATCCACTCGAACGCGAAAAAGGCATCACCATCATGGCCAAAAACGCCTCGGTGGAATACCGCGGCGTGCGCATCAATATCATCGACACCCCCGGCCACGCCGATTTCGGCGGCGAAGTCGAACGCGTCCTCAACATGGCCGATGGCTGCCTCCTCCTGGTCGATGCCGTTGAAGGCCCCATGCCCCAGACCAAGTTCGTTCTGCGGAAGGCCCTGGAGATGGGCCTCCACGCCATTGTGGTCGTGAACAAGATCGACCGGCCCAACGCGCGCATCGAAGAGGTGATCCACGAAACCTCCGACCTCTTCCTCGACCTGGCCACCGAAGAACACCAGCTCGACTTCCCGGTTGTCTACGCCAACGCCCGCGATGGCTACGCGTCGCTTCAGCCCGGAGCCACAACCGGCGACATGCAGCCCCTCTTCGAGACCATCATCGCACACACCCCCGGACCAGCCTGCGACCGCAGCCAGCCCTTTCGCATGCTCGTCACCACGCTCCAGTACGACAGCTTCCGAGGGCGCACCGCGGTCGGCCGCATCACCGACGGCGCCGTTCACCCCGGCGAGGCCATAGTCCGCTTCGACCACGAGGGCGCCGGTTCGACGCACCGTGTCGCCCAGGTCTTCGGCTTCCAGGGGCTCGGCCGTGTCGAGCTGGCCGAAGGTGTGGCGGGCGACATCGTGGCAATCACCGGGATTTCCGACGTCCTCATTGGCGAAACCCTTGCCGACCCCTCGGTCACCGAACGGCTCCCGGTCATCGCCATTGAAGAGCCCGCCATGAAGATGACCTTCCGCGTGAACGATTCGCCATTCGCTGGGCGCGAGGGCCAGTACGTTACCAGCCGCCAGCTCCGCGAGCGCCTCTACCGCGAGGTTGAGACCAACGTCGCGCTCCGCGTTGAAGATGGCGAGACGGCGGATGCCTTCATCGTGAGCGGCCGCGGCGAGCTCCACCTCGCGATTCTTGTCGAGACCATGCGCCGCGAAGGCTATGAGTTCGCGGTCACGCGCCCCGAAGTGATCGTGCGCCACGGCGACCACGGGCGCGAAGAGCCTTTCGAGAGGCTCTACGTTGAAGCGCCCGAATCGGCCACAGGCTTCCTCATCGAGACGCTCTCTGGCCGGCGCGCACAGATGATCGGCATGCATTCGGACCACAACGGCAATGTGCGCATCGACTTCGACGTCCCCACGCGCGGGCTCATCGGCTTTCGGGACACCTTCATCAGCGGAACCGCGGGCGAAGGGATCATGAACACCGAGTACCTGGGCTACCGCTCGTGGGCGGGCGACATCCAGCGGCACCGCAACGGCGCCCTCGTCGCGGCCGAGATCGGCACCGCCGTCTCCTATGGCATCGCCAACGCCCAGGAGCGAGGCATGCTCTTCATCGAGCCCGGCACGGACGTGTACACGGGCATGATCGTCGGCCTCCATAGCCGCGAGAACGACCTTGACGTGAACGTCTGCAAGACAAAGCAACTCACGAATATCCGCAGCTCCACCAGCGACATCGCGGTCAAGCTCACGCCGCCCTCGCCGCCCAGCCTCGAGCGCAGCCTGTCGCTCATCGGGCCGGATGAGATGGTTGAAGTGACCCCGAAGTCGCTGCGCCTGCGCAAGACGGAGTTGAACCCCACCCTGCGCGCGCGAGAGGCCAAGCGGGCCAAGTTCGCCGCCGTCGGCTCATCCTGATGCACGGGCGTGCGCGCCACGCCGCACCTGTGGCTTAATTGCAGGCCATGGATGCCCACGACCTGGATACCCCCTGCCTCCTCCTCGACCTCGATGCTGTAGAACACAACATCGCCGCCATGATGGCCAGCCTCGCCGGTACCGGTGTGGCCCTGCGACCGCACTTTAAGACCCCCAAGTGCCCGCAGGTAGCCCGTCTGCAGCTTGAAGCCGGGGCAATCGGGATCACCGTGGCCAAGCTGGGCGAAGCGGAAGTGCTGGCCGATGCGGGCCTTGGGCCTATCCTCATGGCCAACCAGGTCGTGGGCCGCACCAAGATCGATCGTCTCATGGCCCTGCTGGCCCGTGGTATAGACATAACAGTAGCAGTCGAATCCGAATTCAACGTGCGTGAGCTGGCCGAGGGCGCCCGGCGAAGTGGCCAACGACCGGCCGCCGTCATCGAAGTTGACGCCGGCATGAGCCGTTGCGGTACTTCGACGCCCGCGGAAACCGTCGCACTGGCGCGCATGCTCGCCGGCGAGGGTATCGGCTACCGGGGCATCATGGGCTACGAGGGGCACATGTACGCCCAGCCCGAGGAGGAGCCGCGCCGACAGCTCATTGAAGCCGCCCTCGGAGCCGTCAATCGCCACGCCGAGGCCCTCGCCGAAGCGGGACTGCCGCCGGGCATCGTGTCGACCAGCGGCTCCGCCAGCACGGCCATCGCCTCCCAAACGCCCGGCATCACCGAGCTCCAGGCGGGCACCTACATCTTCCACGACAGCCACCACGAGGCGTTCACTCCCGGGATCTTCCGGTATGCTCTGACCCTCCTCACCACGGTCATCACGGTGCGCGACCGCTACGCCGTCTGCGATACGGGCATGAAGTCGCTTTCCAACGACCACGGCCCTTCGTTCTCCCGCGATGGCACGTTCAAGGCCGCCCGGCTTTCGGAGGAGCATGCGCACCTGACCGGCCCCGGCATTGCGGCCCTGGGCCCCGGCCAGAAGGTGGAGCTGGTTCCCAGCCACGGCGACACCACGCTCAACCTCCACGACGTCTACCACGTCGTCCGCAACGGCCAGGTCGTGGACGAATGGCCCATCCTCGGCGCCGGGAAGTTCAAGTAGCGGCCTTCAGCGAACGCGGGCGCAGCGTTACGATGCTGACATCAAGCTAGCGAGAAGATTCCATGCGTGAGTGCCTGTGGTGCGGCCGGATGAACCTGAACGTGTATTCCTACTGCCAGGGATGCGGACGGGGGTTCGCCGGACCCGTGGTGAAGGAGAAGAAGGCTCGCAAGTGGTGGCCGTGGGGTCAGAAGGTAGCCTGACCGGGGCCTAAGCGCGCCAGAGCACGGCCCTTGCCGGTGCTCCATCGGCCCCGGCGATTCTCAGGGGCAGGCAGGCGAGCATGTACTCGCCCGCTTCGATGTTGCGCAGGTCGAGACCTTCGACGATGACGACGCCCGCCCGCAGCAGCGCCATGTGCGCCGGCGCGGGGTCCGATGCGGTAGCGATGGACAGGTAGTCGATCCCCACCAGCCGAACGCCGAGGCCCACCAGCAGGTTCGCTGCCTCGGCGGTAAGGCCCACGAACTCCGAAGAGAAGCCATCCCGGTCCCACAACGAGGAGTTCCCCGTCTTCAGCAGGACGCGCCTCGCGGAGGATGGCACGGCCAGCGCCTGGAATTCTGCCTCGCCGATGTCGCCCGCGAATGCCGTCGCGTCTACCACCAGCGCCGGCCCGATGAGCGCCTCCAGGGGAAGAGCATCTGCCCCTGGTGCCCCGTCGATGAAGTGCAGCGGAGCGTCGACGTGGGTTCCCGTGTGCAGCCCGAACGTGGCGAGAGAAAGGTTGAGCCCGTCACCATTGGCGATTGAGGCCACCTGCTCGACCACGACGGGCGGGTCCCCGGGGTACACCGGCATCCCTCCCCGGATGGGAACCGAAATGTCGAAGAACTGCACGGTTCGGCCCTCCTCAAGGCAGGTTGCGTCCGGGCCTCTCGCCTGCTGGCGCGAGAATCTGACGTTCACGTTAGAATTGCCCCACTTCGCAGCATCGCTGAATGGGGGAATGTATGGCATCCGGTCCGCTCGCTGGCGTCAAGGTCCTGGAGTTCACCCAGATCATCGCCGGCCCCTTCTGTTGCATGTTACTGGCTGACATGGGAGCAGACGTCGTCAAGTTCGAGCCGCTCGAAGGCGAGCCCTGGCGCCTTATGGTCGAACTCGTTCCGAAGGAATCGCGCGTCTTCGCCAGCCTCAACCGGGGCAAGAAGGGCGTTGCCATGGACATGTCGCGCCCGGAAGCCCAGGACGCAATCCACCGCATGGTGAAAGATGCGGACGTAGTTGTCATTAACTACCGGCCGGGTGTCGCTGAGCAGCTTCGCATTGACTACGAAACCCTGAGCGCCCTCAACCCGCGCCTCATCTACTGCGAGAACACCGCCTTCGGGCGCAAGGGCCCCCTCGCCCGCCGTGGCGGCTATGACATCGTCGTCCAGGCCATGACGGGCCTCATGGCCGGTGAGGCGAAGATGTCGGGCGAAGTCCCCACCTACATCTACCCGGCCGTGGCCGACTACGCCACCGGCATTCAGATGGCCAACAGCATCTCTGCCGCCCTCTACGTCCGCGAAAAGACAGGCAAGGGACAGCGCATCGACAGCACGTTGATGGGTACGGCCATCGCGATGCAGACCTCGCAGTTCACCTTCATCGACGCCTGGGATGGCGAGACGCTGCCCCAGATGCTGCAACACGTCCACCAGGCCCGGCTCGACCGCCAATCGTTCCTGGAACAGGTCCAGGTCCACAACCGCTTCCGCCCGGTTGTGGCAGGCAACATCTACTACCGCGTCTACCAGACTAGCGATGGCTTCATCGCCATTGGCGCCCTGAGCAATGCCCTCCGGTTGAAGATGCTCGCAGCCACCGGATTGAAGGATTCGCGTTTCAGGCCCAACGGGGGCTTCGAGGTGGCGCCCGAAGGCTGGGACGAAGAAGGGCCCCGCCTGGTGGCAGAAGCCGAGGCGCTCTTCATGACGCGGTCAACCGAGGAATGGGCGCAGACTTTTGAAGACCATGGCGTTCCCGCGGGCGCCCTCCACTTCATCGAGGAGCTGTTCGAGCACCCGCAGACGCTCGAGAACGGCCTGGTCGCGGAGCTGGACCATGAGCTCCTTGGCCATATGCGCATGGTGGGGCCGCCCTTCCAGATGTCGGAAACGCCCCTTGCGCCGCAGGGGCCGAGCCCAACCCTCGGTGGGAACACCGACTCGGTACTTATGCATGCCGGGTTCACGCCCGAGGATATCGACCACATGCGGAGCAAGGGTGTGATCCGCTAGACACCGGGGGTGCATTCGGTGCCATAATCCGGGCACCATTGGCCATGACGCGGGATGCGCCGCCGTACCTACGCTCACCCCGAGGCGATCAGCCTCGGAAGGAGGCGGGCCATGACGCTTTTTCGAGACCGTGACGACGCCGGCCAACGCCTGGCTCAGGCTCTCCGTCCATTGCTGCTCGACCACCCCCTGGTGCTTGGCATCCCGCGCGGCGGTGTTGTTGTCGCCGCCGCAGTTGCCCGTGAACTCAACGGCGACCTCGGAGTTGTGGTGGCCCGCAAGCTGCGCGCTCCCCACCAGCCCGAGCTCGCCATCGGTGCGATTACGTCGGACGGCGTGGCGTGGATCAACGAGTCACTCGCGGTTGCCGCGGGAGCCGACGACCGTTACCTGGAGCAGGAGAAGCAGTTCCAGGCAGGAGAGGCGCGCCGCCGAGAGGAGGTCTTTGATGGCCACCGGCGCCCGCCGGCCGCAGGCCGCACCGTGCTCGTTGTTGATGATGGCCTGGCCACCGGGGCCACCGCCCTGGCGGCCATCCGCGCCATGAAGGCAGCAGGGGCGCGGCGCGTCATCCTCGCCGTGCCGGTGGCGCCACCGGAGTCACTTGAGCGCATGCGGGAGGAAGCCGACCAGGTAGTCTGCCCGTTCATTGAGGGGGATTTCTACGCGATTGGGCAGTTCTACGTGGACTTCCGTCCCATCGGCGATGACGAAGTGCGGCGCTGCCTCGCCGGGTTCCAACAGGGCACGGTGGCGGGGTGAGCCGCGAAGTAACCGTCCAGCGCGATGGTGTGCGGCTTGCGGCGCGGCTTCTCACCCCTCAAGGGAGCGGCGCGTTTCCCTGCGTGCTCTTTGTCCATGGCCTCGGCAGCGACAGCGACTCGCCGCGAAACGTGGTCATTGCCGGGCACCTCGTCGATCACGGCATCGCGGCCCTGCTCTTTGACCTGAGCGGCCACGGGCAGTCCGACCCTGACCCGTCCGGTTTGGCGGGTTCGGCCGAGGACGTGATCGCCGCCTTCGACCGGGCGCGTGCCCTGCCGGAGATAGACGCGCAGCGTGTGGGCATCGCCGGTTCAAGCCTGGGCGGAGTGCTCGCGCTCGAAGCGCTGGCCGGCGGAAGAATCGCGCCCGCCGCCATGGTTCTCCGCGCCCCGCCCATCATGGCGGGCGAGCTCCGCAGTGTTCATGTGCCCACGCTGGTGATAATCGGATCGGCCGACCCGCTGCTCTGGGGCGTGAGGGCCGCGGCCGAAGGCGTGCCCATGGTCAAGCTCGAAGTGATCCCGGGCGCAGGGCACCTTTTCGAAGAGACCGGCGCCCTCGAGCGCGCTTCAGAGGCCACCATCGACTGGTTTGCCAGGCACCTGCACCCGGCTGGCGCCCTCGCGGGACGGTGACACCGCCTGCAGGCGGTGCTCAAGGGCCCACAGCGCTTCGGCGACCTGGACGGCGAGAGGCTGCGTGGTGTCGATGGCAATTCGCTCCCTCTCGCGCAGCTCCTCCAGAGGCTCGAACGCGGCGCGCTGCTGCAGGTAAACCTCCCAACGGCCATCGGACCAGCCTCCACCTTCGTTGCGCCGGCGCTCGATCCGTTCGCGCACGGCCCGTTCTGGAGCAGTGCATTCAATCACAAACAGCTCAGCGCCCAGGCGTCGCGCCATCGTTCCGGCCGCCGCGCGGTCGCTCCGGCGGCGGTAGGTCGCGTCAAGGATGACGTTCCGGCCGCGTCTGAGTGTGCATTCGGCGGCGGCATGGAGAGCCTCGTAGACCTGCGCGTTCATGGCGGGCGCATACAGGCCGGTGTCGAGCGGCTCATCCCGGCCTGCCTCTGCGGGAACTCCCGCCATCCGTTTTCTCACCTCATCCGCTGTGACAACCTCGGCCGCCAGGACCTCCCCGAGCGCCGCGGCCAGGGTCGATTTGCCGGTCCCCGTCAGCCCGCACATCAGAATGAGCACCGGGCCTCCGCCTCCCCGCGCGTACTTGAGCGCGAGGTGAAAGAAGCGCCGCGCTTCCGCCAGCTCTGAATCGCGCGCCGCCTGCTCCTGGCCGGGCTGTGCCCACCGGAGGCAGGCTACCTTGCCGCGCGTAAACGCCCGGTAGCACTGGTAGAAGCCCAGTACCGGTCCCATCTCGTCCGCCGACGCGTGGGTGTACTCAGCCACGAACGCACGGGCCAGATCGGGGACTCCATGCGCCTCCAGGTCCATCGCAAGGAAGCCGGCATCGGCGGCCGTGTCGGCGTAACGGAAGCGGCGGGTGAACTCGATGCAGTCGATGATCTCCACGCCGTTCTCCATGTAGACGTGTTCGGCCCGGAGGTCGCCATGGCCGTCGCGGATGTGTCCTCCCGCGATGCGGGCCAGCAGGGCCGGCCGCTGCTCCTTGAGGAACCTGCGCGCCGCTTCGGTGATCTCCGTGAAGGTCTCCCCGGAAATGGCGTGCCCCACGAATGGGCGCACCTGGGCGAAGTTTTCTTCGTGGTTGCGCGCGATCGCGGAAGGGCGTCCAAAGGCGTCAATCGCGGGGCCGCGCCCTGCCCCGGAGTGAAACGCCGCGATCTTCCGGGCCACGCGGCGCACCCCGGCCTCCGTCGCCTCTCTCCGCCTGACCAGCGCCGACAGCGAATTCCCGTCGTTGAGCCGCCGCATGTGCACCAGGCAATCGATGACTGCTCCACGCCCACCCAGCGCGAACCCCTCCCGCTCCCGCGTCACGGGGACAACCCCGAGGTAGACGCCCGGGGCCAGCCGCCGGTTCAGCTCGACCTCTCGCCGGCACATCAGCCGCCGACGCGCGAGCGTGGAATAGTCCAGGAACCCGAAGTCGACCGGCTTCTTCAGCTTGTACGCGTCGGCCCCAACGAGGAACACGAGCGAAGCGTGCGTTTCTCGCACC
>WBZY01001481.1_pt1 | contig 11962 bp, 8 predicted proteins | sample 5204191 | NCBI WGS metagenome assembly WBZY01 (sample SAMN12344363, study PRJNA552823) | activated sludge metagenome | biome: Activated sludge suspended growth; feature: Anammox Sidestream; material: Wastewater; isolation source: activated sludge from anammox sidestream of wastewater treatment...
ATCCGCTCGTCCGCGTCGATCCGGGCCTGGAAACGCTCTGCGAGTGCGGCGGTGTCCATGGTCGTCAATTGGATACCTGTTGCAGTTCGTGCACCAGTACCTCGAGGAAGCGGTTGGCGCGCTGTCCGTCCATTACGCGATGGTCGATCGTCAGCGTCACGTAGCACCGCGGCCGTACGACGACCCGGTCCACGCCGTCCTCCGTCACGACGACCGCGCGCTTCTCGACCCGCCCGACACCGAGGATCGCCGACTGTGGCTGGTTGATGATGATCGGCGCCGCGACGAGACTGCCGCTCACGCCATGATTCGAGATCGTGAACGTGCCGCCACGCACATCGGCCGGCGCCAGCGTGTCCGCGCGGGCCCGCGCGACCACATCGCCGAGCGCGCGCGCGATGCCGCGGAGGTCGAGCGCCTGCACGTCGCGGACGACCGGCACGACGAGCCCCCGCTCCGCGAGCGCGGTCGCGACACCGATGTGTATCGCGTTGTGGAGCTCGAGCGCCTCGTCGGTCCAGCGGCTGTTCACCTCGGGCACGGCGCGGATCGCGGGCACACAGGCCGCGAGGAAATACGCGGTCAGCGTGAGAGGAATGCCCTCGCGTGCGAACTGCGCCTGGTGGCGCGCGCGATGCGCGAGCACGGCGCCGAGATCGACTTCGAACATCGTCGTGACGTGGGGCGCCACGCGCACGCTCTCGACCATGCGCTCGGCGATCCGGCGGCGCATCGCGCTGTGCGGTTCGCGCCGAGTGCCGGCCGTGGGCGGCGCGTCTCCGGCGAGCGCTGCCGGTGCGACTGCAGGCGCCGGCGGCATGGTCGCAGGTGCCGGCTGCCCGTCGCCCGATGCCGACGCCGCGAGCACATCGTCGATCGTGATTCGCCCGCCGCTGCCCGATCCGCGCACCTGTGCAGCCGTGAGTCCCCGCTCGGCCAGCAAGCGCCGCACTGCGGGGCTCGGCGATGCGCCCGCGGCGCCGCGCAGCGGCGCCCCTTGTGCGGGGGCCCCGCCTGCCTGCGCAGGGGCCGGCGTGGCCGCGGCGCCCGCATCGGCGATCGCATCACCCTCCGGCGAGACCTCCAGAGGCACAATGATCGCGAGCAGTTCCCCGGGCGAAACCTCGGACTCTTCGGGCTTCACGATCTCCTGCAGCGTGCCGCCGACGGGCGCTGCAATCTCGACGGTGACCTTGTCGGTTTCGAGTTCCAGCAGCGGCTCGTTGGCGCCGACCGGATCCCCGGGCGCCTTCAGCCACCGCTGCACCTGCGAGCGCGTGCCGTCCGTATGTTCGAGCGGCGCCCGCACTTCCACCGACGCCGCCATCAGGCGCTCGCCACCGCACGCATCGCCGCGACGATGCGTGGCACGCCGGGCAGCGCGACTTCGAGCAGCAACGGGCTGTGCGGGCTCGGGATATCGGGCATCGCGACGCGCTCGACCGGGGCCTCGAGATCGAAGAACGCCTCGCGCGCGAGCACCGCCGCGATCTCCGCGCCGAAGCCCGCCGTCATCGTGTCCTCGTGCACGATCAGGCAGCGTCGCGTGCGGCGCACGGACGCGAGCACGGCCTCGCGATCCCACGGCACGATGGTGCGCAGGTCGAGTACCTCGACATCGACCGCTGATTGTTCTGCCGCCATTTCGCAGCGCTCGACCATCGCGCCCCATGTGACGACCGTGAGCTCGCTGCCGGCCCGGATGCAGCGGGCGCGCCCGAAGGGCACGATGTAGTCGTCGCCCGGCCACGGGCGACGCGCCCAGGCGCCGTCGAGCATCGCGCGATGCTCGAAAAAGAGCGTCGGCTCGTTGCCGCGCAGCGCGCAGCGCAGCAGTCCCGCCGCGTCCTCGGCGTTCGACGGCATCGCGACGCGCCATCCCACGGCGTGCGCGAACTGCACCTCGTTGCACTGGCTGTGCCACGGGTCGCCGCACTTGAAGTACCCGCCCGGCATGCGCACGACCATCGGCGCCGCGAAACGGTTGGCCGTGCGCCAGCGCATCGTGCCGCAGTCCCCGAGCTGCTCCGCCGCCGGCTCGGCGTACTTGCGGAACTGGATTTCGGGCACCGGCACGAGGCCCGCGAGCGCCAGGCCCACGGCGCGGCCGATGATGCCCTCCTCGGACAGCGAGGTGTCGAACACCCGTGCGGCGCCGAACTTGTCCTGCAAGCCGAGCGTCGCCGCGTGCACGCCTCCCTTGCGCCCCACGTCCTCGCCGAAGACGAGCACGCGCGGGTTTGCGGCGAGTTCGGTCTCGAGCGTGCGGCGAATCGCCGTGACCATGTTGATGCGCGGTCCCGCGGACCGCAGCATCTCGTCGCCCGCGCGTGGCTCGATGCCGGCCCCACGCAGTCCACCCTGTCGCTGCAACTGCGGCGCTCCGGTGGCATCCAGCTCCGTGAACACATGGCGCGTGACGTGCACGGCCTCGGGCAGCGCACGCCGCTCCACCGCCGCGAGCGCATGCGTCACGTCCTCTTGGGCCCGCGCTTCGAGCGCACTCCACGCGGCCTCGCTCAGCCGCGCTGGCACGAGGAATGCGCGCAGGTGCGCAAGGGGATCGCGCGCGCGCTCGGCCGCAATTTCTGCAGCGCCCTTGTAGGCTTGCGTATCCTGGCCCGAATGACCCGCCAGGCGCGGCACCGTGAGGCGCAGCAGCGCGGGGCCCTCCCCGGCACGTACGGCAGCGAGGGCCTGTGCCATCAGCAGCGCGGCCCCGCGTGGATCGCTGCCGCTGCCGTCGAGCACGCGCAGGCCGTGAAAGGCCGCCAGGTTGGCGGCGATATTACCGCCCGGCGTCTGCAGCTCCGACGGCACCGAAATGCCATAGCCGTTGTCCTCGATGTAGAACAGGAGCGGCAATCGCTGCGTCGTCGCGATGTTGAGCGCCGACCAGAAGCCGTTGCTCGAGGTCGACGCTTCGCCGCCGTGCACCACCGCGAGGCTGCCGCTCCAGGTCGCATCCCGCAGCACGCGCGTGTGGTAGCGGATCGCCTGGGCCCATCCCACGGCGGGCGTGTACTGCGTGCCGACGCCGCCGCAGGCGGGCAGCACGCAGGGGCCCTCCTGGCGTGGCAGGTTGAACACGACGCCGATGTCGCGGCCGTCGCTGACGCCGCCCGCGCGCATCATGGTCGAGGCGAGCGCGATCTCGGGCGACAGTCCGAGCGACAACACGAGCGGCCGCGACCGGTAATACGCGGCCACGCCGTCACGGGCGCCGGTGAGCATCTGGCCGAGCAGCGCCTGCGGGACTTCGTGGCCGCGCGCGGAAAACTGGTAGAGCACCCGCCGCGCCGGCACGAGGCTCGATTCCTCGAGATCGTCCAGTGCGCGCGACAGCAAGGCCGTGGCCGCGACTCGCGACCAGTCGATGTCCGGCATTTCCGAATGCGAGGTCTGGTGTTCCGCCGTTGCCGCCATGAGGCACCCCCGCGCGCCAGCGTACCGTCGATCGAGGGGTGGAAATCGTCAAACTCGCCTATTTATTTTGGCTATACTGGTGCTATCCTCTATCGTGTTATGTTTTAGTGGAGCCTTTCACTATGCCGCTCGATCGCATCGATGCACGCATCATCGCGGAGCTGCAGGCGGACGGCCGGTTGCCGGTGGTCGAGCTCGGGGAACGCATCGGGCTCACCGGCACGCCCTGCGCGCGGCGCGTCCGGCAGCTCGAGCAGCGCGGCGTGATTGCGGGCTACACGGCGATCGTCGATCGCGTGAAGCTCGGACTCAACGTGCAGGCCTTCATCCAGGTGAAGCTCGACCACCACACCGACGAGACGGTCGAGAGTTTCGAACGCGCGCTCGCGGCGATCGAGCAGGTCGTGAGTTGCCACGCGACGACCGGCGAGTACGACTTCATGCTGCAGGTGATCGCGCCCGATCTCGAGGCGCTGAGCGCGCTCGTACTGAAGCAGTTGCTCAAGATTCCCGGCGTACGCGATGTGCACTCGAGCATCGTCCTCGATACGGTGAAGCACTCCGCACGGTTGCCCGTCGGGCATCTCGCGAATTACCGCAGCGACAGCGGTTCGCCGTAACCGGTCAGCTCGAGATAGCCCCGGGCTATGACGCGGCCCGCGGCGCGTGCCCGCACGGCCCCCTCCCAGTAGATCGCGCCCGTGGTCGCGCGCGAATCACTCTCCTGGTCATCCATCAACGGCTCGAGCCGGGCATCGAACGTACCGGCCTGCAGCCGCCATTCGACCGGATAGTCGATGCCGGTGCGGGGCGATCGCCAGTGGCGCAGCGGCGTAAAGACGATTTCGGTGGGCGCGAGCGCGCGCGTCGTACCGGCCGGGGTTCGCAACGTTCCACCGGCATGGCGCACACCGCCCCGTCCGTCGCGAATCCGGAACGCCATCAGCGCGCCGCCGCCTGCGATATTGAGGCCCACCCAGTCCCAGCCCACGGCCCCGGGTTCGAGCGGCTCGCTCGACCACTCGTGATCGAGCCACGCCTCGCCCGTCACCGCATCGCGCCGGCCGTCGCGACCGATTTCGCCACGCACGCGGAGCTGCGGCTCGCTGTAGTAGTAGCTCGCAGCGAGCGGCGCCGCACCCTTGCGGCTGTATCCCGCCTCGCCGTTCAGCATCGGCGCCTGTGTCGGCACGAGCGCGAGGCGCAGCGAGAACGACTCGGACGATGCCTGCAACGCGTAACCCGCGGCATCGCGCTCGAGCCGCCAGTCGTCGATCCAGACCCGCGTGTCGTCTGTCTGCGCGCCCGCGAGCCCGAAGCCTTCGCGGGCAATGCGCTGATCGTGGCGCAGACGCCCGAAGGCAGGATCCGCGAGGGCCGCGTGCGCGATCACGATCTGGCGCGGCGCAAACGCGCTCGGATTGGCGTCGGCCTCGGGCTGGCGCGAGCGAAAGAACGTGATCTGGAAGCCGAGATCCTCGCCAGCCGGGGTGCGCAGCCAGCCGGTGGCATACCACCATTCCGTCAGGAATGCCGGGTGGCTGCCCCGGTCCCGCGGGAAGGCCAGCACGTAGCCCGGCACGACCGGCGGCGGCGGCCCCGCGGCCGCACCGGCGGCCGCGAGCAGCAGCGCGATGGTCCAGGCCTTGGGGCGGCGCTTCACCAGTCCTCCCGCACGGCGCGCACCGCATCGCCGGTCAGCGCCGCACGCCCGCTCACGAACGCAGTGGCGGCGGCCGATGCGAGCAACGCGAGCACGAGTCCAGCGAGGAGTCCCCACGGCACCGCCAGATCGATGCTCCACAGGAACGACTGTCGATTGACGACGCGGACCAGCACGACACTCAGCGCCCCGCCGAGCGCGAGCGCACAGGCGACGCCGATCGCGCTCGTGAGGGCGCCCTCCCCCGCGAGCATCGCGAGAACCTGGCGGCGCAGGAAGCCGATGTGACGCAGCATGCCGAACTCGCCCCGACGCGCGAGCGCGGTCGCGGCTGCGCTGACGCCGACACCGAGGAGCCCGATCAGGACGGCAATCGCCTCGAGTGCATAGGTGACGGCAAACGCACGGTCGAAGTTCGCGAGCGAGCGCTCGCGGACTTCGCGCGTCGTGCGAATCTGCAGTGCAGCGCCGGCATCGACAGCCTCGTGCATTGCCCGCACGACGGCAGCAGGCGACGCGCCGGGCGCGAGGTCGAACACGCCTTCATTCGCGCTTCGGTCGTGGGTCAATGACTGATAGAGCGCGCGCGACAGCACAACGCTACCGGTCGAGCGACCGTAGTCCCGATACACACCGGCGACGCGAAAGCGGATGGCGCGCCCCGCGATCGGCAACGTGACCTCTTCGCCCGGTTGCCAGCCGTACAGGTCCTGCATGGCCTCCGACGCCCACAGCGGTGCGACATCCCGCGGCTGCGCCACCGGTGCGCTCGCCACGATCGCGAGCCTCGCCGGCGCATGGGCGGCGGCGAGGGGCGCCGCGACGACGTGCACGGGCGTCGCTCCCCGGCGCAACGACACCCTGAACGTGCGGCGAAATTCCGCCCTCTCCACGCCGTCGATCGCCGCGAGCCGCGCCTGGGACGGTTCATCGAGCGCGGCCGTGTCGCTGTCGCCGCCGAGCCGCAGTTGCAGGTCGGCCGGCAGGCTCCGTCCGAGCCAGTCGACGAACGACACGCGGAACGAGTGCACCATGATGGCCATCGCGACCATGAGGCTGAAACTGACTATCACGGCCGCGAGTCCGATGGACGCCTGCGCGATGCTGCCGCGCAACTGTGCGACTGCGAGCGCAAGCGGCGCGCGTCGTGGCGGTGGCCACATCGCCAGCACATGCCGTGCGATGCCCGGTACGAGCAGCACCCCACCGGCGAGCAGCGCCGCGATCGCGCCGTAGCCGAACACCGGCAGGCCGTGCAATGCAGGCAGGCTCGCGAGTACCGTGCCGCAGCCGATCAGCACAAGGCCCCCGCGCCAGGGCCGCACGCCTGCGCGCAGCGCCTCGGCATCGCCCGATTTCAATGCGCGCGCGGGTGGTCTCGCCGCCGCTTCGTGCGCGGGCAGCCAGGAGGCGGCGGCCGCGACCAGTGTGCCCGCCACTACGAAGGCGAGCGCCTCGAGCGGCTGCAGGACAGGCGCCTCGGCGACCCCGCGGAACTGCCCGGCACCGAGGTCGCCCGCGAACGCACGCAGGAGCACGGCGCCGACTTCCTGCCCGACGAAGACGCCCACGGCCGCGCCGACCACCCCGAAGAGCGTGCCTTCGATGACGAGCGCCCGGCGCAGCGCGCCGCGCGTGACACCGAGAGCCCGCAGCAGCCCGAGCGCGGCGCGCCGGCGCAGGATCGACAGCGACTGCGTCGCGAGCACGAGAAACCCGCCGGTCAGCACTGCGACGAGCGCCAGCATGTCGAGGTTCACGCGATACGCACGTGTGGCCGAGGCGATGCGGGCGCTGTCCACCACGGGCGCAGCGATACTGACACCGGCTGGCAGCAGCGGCACGATCGCCGCGCGCACGGCCGACGCGCTCGCCCCTGTCGCCACGCGCACATCGATGCGATCGAGCACGCCGAGCCTGCCAAACACCCATTGCGCCGCGGCGATGTCCATGAGGCCCAGCATCCGTGGATACGCAGACTCCGCGAGGAGGCCCAGCACTTCGAGCCGGCGACGCGCGGTGCCCACGAGCACCTCGAACGAATCGCCCTTGCGCACTCCGAGCTCCGCGGCCGCGCGGGCACTCAGGAAGATGCCGTCCGGTGAGAAAAGGCCGCGCAATGCGCCCGCGAGGTCGCCGAGCAATGCGGGCTGCAGCTGCGCCGCGCGCAGCGGGTCGAGCGCGAGGATCGGCAGGACGAGGGCGCGGGGCGCTGCCGCACGGGCGGAAAAGACGGTCGCCGACAGTTCGAGGACGGGGCTCGCGACCGCGACGCCGGGCATGCGCGCGACCGCGGGATACAACGCCTCGGCAAAGCCGCCCGGCGCGCCGCGCACGACGAAGTCCGCTTCGCCCACGAGGCGGCGGGCCGCCTGCTCGAATTCATCGAGCGCGGTGCGATTGACGAGGTGGACCGCCGAGGCGAGCGCGACACCAAGTGCGAGGGCGAGTACCGCAACGAGTAGCCGCCCCGGCCGCTCACGCCATTCGGCGAGCCACAACGAGCCCCACAGCCTCGCTTGACTCATGCATCCGGCTCGTCGGGCACGAGTCCCTGTATGCCGAGACGCAGCACCCGGTCCGCGGTGCGCGCCGCGAGCGGCGAGTGCGTGACCAGGAGGCCCGCGCCGCCACTGTCCCGCACCTGCTCGCGCAGCAGCGCCAGGATCTGCCTCGCCGTGCGTGGATCGAGATTGCCCGTCGGTTCATCGGCGAGGACGAGCCGCGGCCTGTGCACGAGCGCGCGCGCGATCGCGACCCGCTGCAGTTCGCCGCCCGACAGCTCGCGCGGGTAGCGGGCGCTCGCACCCGCGAGATCGACGGCGCGCAGCATCGCCGCGACGCGTGCCTGCACTTCACGCGGTGCGATGCCGAGGAGTCGCAGCGGTACCGCCACGTTCTGCGCGACGGAGAGGTACGGCAGCACGTGAAAGGCCTGGAAGACGAATCCGACCCGCTCGCGGCGCAGGCGCGTCCCGGCGTCGTCGTCGAGGGTCGTGACCTCGACCCCATCGAGCCGGATCGACCCCTCGTCCGCGTGGTCGAGGCCCGCGATCAGGTTGAGCAGCGTCGACTTGCCGGTTCCCGACTCGCCCATGATCGCGACGTACTCGCCGGCGGCGAGCTCGAGCGCGACGCGCGCGAACACCGGCGGCCGATCGGCCGCAAAGCGCCTGGCGAGGCCGGTGACGACGAGCGGCAGCGGGCTCTGCGATGCGGGCATCGCACGAGTCTATCAATGGAAATCGCGCGAGCGCGACGTGAGGGCGCCGATCAGCGCCGAGCGGTCGATCAGCCGCTCGGCGATCACGTGCGTGACGAGCCCCTCGCGCTGCAGGCGGCCGTGCACCTCGAGCAGCCGCGCCTCGAGGAGCGCGCGTCGCTGCGCCTCGGCGACGCGCCGCCACACGACGAGGTTGGCGTGGCCCGTCTCGTCCTCGATCGTGACGAAAGTGACGCCGCTCGCACTGCCCGGCCGCTGGCGCGTGATCACGAGCCCCGCGGTGCGCACGGCGCTGCCGTCGGCGAATGCATCGAGATCGCGCGTCGTGACGAGCCGCTCGCGTGCGAGCCGCTCGCGCAGCAGCGCGAGCGGATGGCGGCCGAGCGTGAAGCCGAGGGCACGATAGTCGGCGACGATGTCGTGCCCTTCGGTGGGCGTCGCCAGCAGCGGCACGCCCTCGCCCACCGCGGACGGCGGCGCCGCCGGCAGCACGCGCTCGCTGCCGGCGACTTCCCAGAACGCGCGGTAACGATGTCCCGCGAGCTGCGCGAGCGCCCCGGCCGCAGCGAGCGCCTCGAGTTCGCGCCGGTCGAGCGCGGCGCGCGAGGCGAGATCCTGCACATCGCGCCACGGCCCGGCACGGCGCGCGGCGACGAGCCGCTGCGCCGCCTCCGCGCCGAAGCCCGCCACGCACGAGAGGCCGACACGCAGCGCGCGGCCGTCCTCGAGCGTCGACTCCCATCCGCTCGCCGCCACATCGACGCCCCTCACCTCGACACCGTGCTCGCGCGCATCGCGCACGAGCTGCGCCGGTGCGTAGAACCCCATCGGCAGGCTGTTCAGCAATGCGCAGGTGAACGCCGCGGGCTCGTAGTGCTTGAGCCACGCGGAGACATAGACGAGGAGCGCAAAGCTCGCCGCGTGCGACTCCGGGAAGCCGTACTCGCCGAAGCCCTGGATCTGGCGGAAGATCCGCTGCGCGAACTCCTCGGTGTAGCCGCGCGCGCGCAGGCCCTCGATCAGGCGGCCCTCGAAGTGACCGAGACCGCCGCGGCGCTTCCACGCGGCCATCGAGCGGCGCAGCGCGTCGGCCTCGCCCGGCGTGAAGCCGGCCGCCGCGATCGCGAGCTGCATCACCTGCTCCTGGAAGAGCGGCACGCCGAGCGTGCGTTCGAGCACGTGCCGCACCTCGGGGCCGGGGTAGTCGACCGCTTCGCTGCCTTCGCGGCGCCGCAGGTACGGATGCACCATGTCGCCCTGGATCGGCCCCGGCCGCACGATCGCGACCTGGATCACGAGGTCGTAGTAGTTGCGTGGTTTCAGGCGCGGCAGCATCGACATCTGCGCGCGCGATTCGATCTGGAAGACGCCGACCGTATCGGCCCGGCAGATCATGTCGTAGACCGCCGGATCGTCCTGCGGCACATCCGCCATGCCGAACGGCGCGCCGCGCAGCGCGGCAACGCTCGTGAACGCACGGCGCAGCGCCGTCAGCATGCCGAGCCCGAGCACATCGACCTTGAGCAGCCCGAGCGCATCGAGATCGTCCTTGTCCCATTCGATCACCGTGCGCCCGGCCATTGCCGCATTCTCGATCGGCACGAGCTCCTCGAGCGGTCCCTCGGAGATCACGAACCCGCCCACGTGCTGCGACAGGTGGCGCGGAAAGCCGATCAGCTCGCGCACGAGCTCGACCAGCCGGACAAGCGCGGGGCTTGCCGGGTCGCAACCCGCCGCGGCGAGCCGCGCGGCGAGATCGTCGCTCCTGTCCCACCACTGCATCGCGCCGGCGAGGCGCTCGATGAGCGCCGGGTCGAAGCCGAGCGCCTTGCCGAGGTCGCGCAGCGCGCTGCGCGGGCGGTACGAAATCACGGTCGCGGTGAGCGCGGTGCGCTCGCGGCCATACTTGCGATAGAGGTACTGGATCACCTCCTCGCGCCGCTCGTGCTCGAAGTCGACGTCGATGTCGGGCGGCTCGTCGCGCTCGCGCGAGATGAAGCGCTCCATCAGCATCTGCACGTGTGCGGGGTCCACCTCGGTGATGCCGAGGCAGTAACACACGACCGAGTTCGCCGCCGAGCCCCGCCCCTGGCACAGGATCCCCGCGCCGCGCGCGAAGCGCACGATGTCGTGCACGGTGAGGAAGTACGCCTCGTAGCGAAGGTCCGCGATCAGCGCGAGTTCGTGCTCGATCAGCGCACGCACCGGCGCGGGCTCGCCCTGCGGCCAGCGCCAGCGCGCGCCCGCCTCGGTGAGGCTGCGCAGGTGCGAGCTCGCCGACTCGCCGGCCGGCACAACTTCGTGCGGATACTGGTAGCGCAGTGCATCGAGCGAAAAGCAGCAGCGCGCCGCGATGTCGATCGTCGCGGCGATGAGCGGCTGCGGATAGATCTTTGCGAGGCGCGCCGGCTCGCGCAGGTGCCGCTCGCCATTGCGCTGGAGCGCATGCCCCGCGCCCGCAACCGGCACACCGAGCCGGATCGCAGTCAGCGCATCCTGCAGCCGCCGCCGCGCGCGCACGTGCATGTGCACATCGCCGGCCGCGACGAGCGGTAGCCCGGCGCGCGCGCCGAGACGCGTCAGTGCGGCGAGGCGCGCCGCATCGTCCCGGTCGCGCAGCAGTTCGACCGCGAGCCACGCATCGCCCGCGAAGCGCTCGCGGACCCGCCCGGCCATCGACAGGGCGCGCGCCTCGTCGGCCAGGTCCGCCGGCGGCAGCCACAGCACGAGGCAGTGCCCGAGCAGGGCATCGACGTCGTCGAAACCGAGGTCGTAGCGGCCCTTCTCCGCCGCACGCCGCCCGCGCGTGATCAGCCGGCAGAGGCTCCCGTAACCGCGCCGATCGGTCGCGAGCGCGACGAGACCGAGCCCGCAACGCAGGTGGAACTCCGCGCCGATGATGAGCGGCAGGCCGCATTCCCTCGCCGCGAGGTGCGCGCGCACGACGCCCGCCACCGAGCATTCGTCGGTGATCGCGAGCGCGCGATAGCCGAGCGCGTGGGCGCGCGCGACGAGTTCCTGCGGATGCGACGCGCCTCTCAGGAACGTGAAGTTCGAGAGGCAGTGCAGTTCGGCGTAGGCGGGCAGCACGGCCCCGGGCGATGCGCCGGCGTGCCGCCCGGCCCCATCAGAGACTTCGCCCATCCACCTGCTTCACCTTCAGCGTCGCGAGGTCGAGCGCCGGGATGCACCGCACGTTGAGCGCCACCGTGCGCTCGCCATTCGGACTCGTGCCTTCGCCGAACGGCGCGCAGCCGCAGACTTCGCAGAAGCGGTGCCTGATCGCGTGCTTGTTGAACGTGTAGGTGGACAGGTTCGCCTCGGGCGTCGTGAGCCGCAGCTTCTCCCGCGGCATGAAATGCAGCAGGTAGCCCTTGCGCGCGCAATGGCTGCAATTGCACTCCATGACAGTCCCGATGTCGGTCTCGGCCTCGAAGGCGATGCGGCCGCAGTGACAACTACCCTGATGGATCATCGCGCTTCTCCTTGCAGCCACGCAGGGCTGCGATATTCACCCGAATACTCCGTGCAAGAACCATTCGTGCGGCGGGTGGCGTTCGCGGTACACCCAGAGCCGCGCGGCCGTGCGACTGCGCATCACGTAATAGTCGCGCGTCACATCGCAGCCGTCCCACCAGCCGGTCTCGATG
>WBZY01001377.1_pt2 | contig 11961 bp, 10 predicted proteins | sample 5204191 | NCBI WGS metagenome assembly WBZY01 (sample SAMN12344363, study PRJNA552823) | activated sludge metagenome | biome: Activated sludge suspended growth; feature: Anammox Sidestream; material: Wastewater; isolation source: activated sludge from anammox sidestream of wastewater treatment...
AATGCCGGCACGCAGCAAGGCGGACATCTGCTGATTGAAGAGAAGAAAGTCAGCCTGTTTCACGCGGCGCTTGGAATTACTGCCTCCGAACGGCAAGAGCCTCGAGACCCCGCCTTCCGCGGCAGAGATATTAAAAACCCGAAAGCCTTCCTTCTCTAACTGAGAACGCGCCTCATCCGCGGCTACGGCCTCAACAATGCGGGTAACGATCTCGCCCGAGGGCGTTCCTAAACGGCAAATATATTCTGACATCGGCTGTTTTTGAGTCCGGGCGCAATTATCCTGGAGACGCCGTTGATAATGATAACACGCGGGAGGACAGCAAAAGTTGCCCCAAAATAATCATATCCAACTTTAGGGGCGGCAAACAACCAATTTGAAGGTCAGAACATCGAAAAATTTATCTTGCGAGAAAAAGGGTCGGTCTCCTAATATACAAGTGTTCCCCGCGGAGTTTGATATGACGCTACAAGTCAGGATCCTCATGGGCCAATGCAGTTTGGTGCGGCGGCTGCCACTTGCGGCCCTTGTGTCCTTGGTGCTGACGTGTCTCGCGTTTTCCCAGAATCCCGAGCCCACGCCACCGAACCAGGAACCCCCAAAGATCGAGCGTATCCGGACCGATCTGGTTACCCTAACCCTCACGGTAACAGATCTTTACGGTCGATATGTCTCGGGGCTTTCAAAAAATGCATTCACCATCATCGACGACGATCAAGTACAGGAGATAACGTACTTCAGTGATGCCGACGCTCCCGTTTCGGTTGGCGTCCTCTTTGATGTGTCGGGCTCAATGAGCGGTGACAAGATCATCAAGGCGCGAAATGCCCTGAAGCGTTTTGTCGCAACGAGCCACCCATCGGACGAATACTTTCTTATCGCCTTCAACAACAAAGCTCAGCTCCTGATGGATAGAACACGCGATGGCGAGGCATTGCTTCAGAAACTTACCCTCGTTGAGCCGCGCCAGAATACGGCGCTTTACGATGCGGTCTATCTCGGGCTTGAACGTGTGACTCGCGGATCACACCAAAAACGTGCACTTCTGATCATAAGCGATGGCCAGGATAACGCGTCGCGATATAATTTTGGCGAGGTTCGGCGTCTAATGAAGGAATCCGATGTTGTCACTTATGCGGTTGGGATCGTCGGTTCCGGCGATCTGTCAAGCCCGCTTGGCATGCAGGGACAAGCATTTCTGGATGAACTGACATCAGTGACTGGCGGAAAATCTTTTTATCCAACCAGCGACGTGGAAATGGACGAGATCTTCGAACGGATCGCTCTCGAACTTAGGCATCAATATTCGATCGGATATACACCCTCCGATTTTCAACCTGACGGAAAATGGCGTAAGGTTAAAGTTAAGGTGAAACCTCCCAGAGGTCTCCCGCGTCTAACCGTGCGTGGCCGTGAAGGATATTACGCGACCCCGGCCTCGGATTTCAAATAGATTATGAAACGGGTGATACTTATTTCGATCTTGACGCTTGTCGGATCGGCATTTTTCGTTGGCTATGATTGTCAGAGTGCCAATGGCGCAAACGCGGACCGAGCCACCGGGCGGCCTACGCCAACACCAACGCCCTTGCCGATAAAGGAGGAAGAAGGGATCATCAAGGTCGAAACCGAACTGGTCAACCTCAATGTGCGCGTTGTCGATCGAAACAATCGTCCTATAAGCGGGCTCAGAGAGGCTGATTTCAAGATCTTTGAGGACGGCGCGCCACAGGAAATAGGCTTCTTTTCGGTCTCAGAGATCCCGACAAATTACGGCATCGTCATCGACAATTCAGGATCCTTACGTTCGCAGCTCGAAAAAGTAATAGATGCCGGAAAGATCCTGGTTAACACCAATCGGCCCGCGGATGAAACCTTGGTGATCCGCTTTGTTAGCCGCGATAAGATCACGATCGAACAGCCCTTTACTTCGAACAAGGCGGACCTCAATGATTCCCTCGACAACCTGTTCATTGAGGGTGGTCAGACCGCGTTTATCGATGCGGTCTATTTGGCGGCAGAAAAGGTCAGCGAATACAAGGTCGATCGCGGGAAGGATGATCGGAAACGACGAGCACTGATCGTGATCTCAGATGGGGAAGACCGCGACAGTTATTATTCTGAGGCCCAACTCTTTGAGATGCTCCGCGAAACGGATGTTCAGATATATGCGATCGGCTTTGTGGGCGATCTGAGCAAGGACGGCGGCTTCATATCCAAAAGTCCGCAATCGAAGGCAAAGGCGCTACTTCAGCGATTGGCGGACGAAACAGGCGGCCGGGCTTACTTCCCTAATTCAACTGCGGAATTGGCTGGCATTGCCAAGGAGATCGCCTCGGAGTTGAGAATGCAATATTCGATCGGGTACATACCTAGCAACGACCGAAAGGATGGAACGTATCGAAATATTAAGGTTGTTATTCAAGATGGGCCGAACAAACAAAAACGTATTCCTATCACCAAAGCGGGCCGAGTAGCCGACAACGACGCTGCGACTCCCGGCAAGGCCACCACGAATAAACAAGAATAGGCCGCACGCCGCTGGCTGGCCCTATAACTACGATTTTTCGATATCGGACGGTTGCGTGAACGTTCTATTCGGGTACCGATCCCGAAATCTTCTTTCGCGTGGTTTCGCCCGTTTCGAGGACCGGAATACCTTCCGGAACCTCATCGTGCGGACGCGGGATGACGTGGACGCCAGTTACCGTGCCTATCCTCCGGGCCGCTGCAGCGCCTGCGTCAACGGCCGCTTTTACCGCACCCACCTCTCCACGGACGATCGCCGTTACAAGCCCGGCATCAACCTTCTCGTATCCAACGAGTTTTACATCAGCCGCTTTTACCATGGCATCGGCAGCCTCGATCATCGCGACCAACCCCATGCATTCGATCATTCCAAGTGCTTGCATATTTTGAGAACCCGCGCTGATCGACGAGATCGAGCCGGATCATACTAGCCTAGATACAAAGCCGCAGCCGCCAGAATGGCAGCGATAAGCGTCAGAACGATCGCGGCGATGAGAAAACCCATGGACCAGGACGTCGATTCGACCCACTCGACCTCGGGGACCTTCCTCATTCGAGGACGGGTCTTCCGACGCTCTCGCGTCGCGGCGGGAAATGCCTCCCGTTTCGCGGGTGCCTTGTCACGTGCTTCTTGGCCTTCAGCCGGTGCTTCGGATGCGGGGGTTGCATCAGCGGCCCGTTTCCCCTCTCCCGGCTTCAGGAGTTCCGGGTCTGGCCTTAGGATCGCGGGCGGCGCGGGTTCTTGAACAACGGATTCCCCGCAATTGTAGCAGAAGGCCGATCCCTCGCGGACGTCCACCCCACATTCTTGACACACCATCTGCTGCAATGTCGAACTTACCATCAGATCAATAACCTATTTCGAACGTATTGCGGCGAGAAGCCCTGCAACAGCGGTGGCCGTATCCGACGGAACCTTTGGAACGAATTTTGCTCCGCCGGTATCTCGAATGAGCCTGTCGACGGTCTTGGAATAAAACTTCTCGTCATAAAGACCAAGAACAAATATTCGGACCTTAGCTGCTTTGGCGACCAACACCGCCTCATCGATCGTCGCGGAACTCACCCGCTCATCACCATCCGTGATCATGATCAGGATGCGGTCACGGCCAGGACCCGGCTTTGCCTGCTCGGCCATATATTTTGACGCAAAAACCACTGCGTCGAGCAACGCCGTTTGGCCGCCTTCGACGAACATGTTCTCGACCGCGTCTTTGAGCATCGCTCTTTCAGCGGTCATTTCCTGACGTAGCGCGATCTTCGGCGTATCCACGAAAGTGACAAGAAAGCCTTCATCGGCAGGCCGCATATCATCGATCACAGAATTTGCGTTGTTCACTACGCGATCAAAGATCATTCGGAGCGATCCGGAATTGTCCACCACGACCCCGATGGTTAGCGGAACGGGTTGCGATCCCGTGGCAACCTCGGCGGGCTGCCGCTGGGAAAATGAAGCGGCAGCCGACAAAAAGATGATCGCGACCAGAAATGGAAGCCTGCCGGGATCTTCGCTAGCCCCTCGCAAAAACATCCTTCTCCTCCCCAAGATCACGCGCTGCAGGCGTCAGGATCGTCTTCGCGTTGATATGTATCTTTGCCCCCTTTTCAACCGCCAGGCGAACGTCACTTTCGCTGACAAAGTCGACCGGTTCGGGCTTCGCGCCGCTGTCAGACTGCGGTCTCAACTCATGGATAATTGTCCGGACGGGCAGTTCTTCGGTCGACGCTACCGGCGGCTTTTCCGAAACCGGCGGCGGCAATGTCTCGGCCAGTTTTTTCGTCAGAAAGCTGTCCACGATCGCGGCGATCTGTTCCCGCCTTGGCGGTGACACCACTCGACTCGGCATGCTCGTTCGTTCGGAAGCCACATACGCCTTGTTAACGGGTTTCGATTCAAACGCAACTCGTTTTATATCCATCAAGTGATGCGGAGATACATTGTCCGATGTTACGTTGCCGCCCCAAGACCCGCAGCCAAGGGTCATCGACGGCGGAAGTTCTGTAGAGAGTCCGATCGCTCCATGCGTCGTCGGAGAATTGATGATGACCCTCGATGCAGGCATCTGCCGTCCGTACCGAACTGCGGCCTCACGACTCTGGGTGTGCATACCAGCGGTGTGTCCCATTCCGCCGAATTTGAGTATTTCCTCACACCGGTTCGCTCCTGCCTCAATACCATCAACGACAAAAAAGGCAAGTGTCGGTGAAAGCTTTTCGATCGACCAGGGAAAATCGCGTCCCACGCCGCCGCAGTCGGCAAGAAGACATCGTGTACCGGCCGGTATCGAGATTCCCGCAAGGTTCGCAATATATTCTGCCGACTTGCCCACGATCCCGGGATTTAAGGTTCTCTGCGGCGTCAGCAAAACCTTAGCAACCGCGTCCGCGTCGGCCGCAGTCAAGAAATGTCCGCCTTGCAATCTGAACTGTTCGCGAACCTGTTCGCTCACAGGAGCATCAACGATGACCGATTGCTCTGAAGCACAAATGGTGCCGTTGTCAAAGCAGGTCCCGGTCAGGATATCCGATACTGCCTTTTGCACATTCGCGGTCCGCTCGATAAACACCGGGACGTTGCCGGGCCCCACCCCGAAAGCCGGCTTCCCTGACGAATACGCAGCACGCACCAGCCCGATTCCACCGGTAGCCAGGATCACGGCCGTTCTCTTATGCCGCATCAATTCCTCGGTGCCGTCGATGGTGGCGTTGTTCAGGCATATGACCGCCTCGGCCGGAAGCCCGTATCCCACGCCCGCTTCACGCATGATCCTGGCAGTTTCGGCAATACATCTTGCGGCTGACGGATGCGGAGACAGCACGATCGAGTTCCGTGACTTGATCGCAATAATTATTTTGAAGATCGCGGTCGATGTTGGATTGGTTGATGGAATGATAGCGGCAACGACACCACGCGGCGAAGCTATCTCGACAATATGCTCGGTTTCCAAAACAACTCCGACCGTTTTGAGCGGCCGGAAGTAATTCCAGACGTCCTCGGCCGCAAACCGATTCTTTTCACGCTTGTCCTCGGCCTTGCCAAAACCGGTCTCTTCGTGGGCGAGTTGCCCAAGACGAGCTGAGTCGGACAAGGCGGCATTTGCCATGGCACCGCAGATCTGATCGATCCGATCCTGGTCAAATTTGCTAACAACCAAAGCCGCACGGTGAGCCGCTTCCACGGCATCCCGAGCCTCCTGCTGAGAAGTTAGATCTTTGTCGCCCATCCAATATTACGTGCCTGAACGAAAGGCACGATCGCAACGGCATCGCCCAACGGACACAGCGGGCTATTTGGTCTTGGTTTTTGAGCCTTCCCCCGTCGGTGTCCGCGTGAGTCCACCGTCACCAGAAGTGAGTTGCCTTCCACCGCTTCCACCGACCGCCTTTTCATCGGGACTCACGCCGACCTTACCGCCGCGCGGAATAACCCGTTCTACTTCATTATGTGGCCTAGGGATAACATGTACGCTTATCAGTTCGCCAACACGGCGGGCGGCGGCTGCACCCGCATCGGTAGCCGCCTTAACTGCTCCGACGTCGCCACGCACGAAGATCGTAACGTAGCCTGCACCGATGTATTCTTTTCCGACCAACTGAACGTTGGCCGCCTTGACCATGGCGTCGGCGCTTTCGACGGCTGCTACAAACCCTTTGGTTTCAACCATTCCGAGTGCTTCAAGACTCATTCTCTTCTCCTCTTTGACCGGATACTTCCGAGATTTTAATACACCCTGCCCTCGAAACCAAAACGGATGTCAGCCACGAACGGCTTTCCACTATAGTTGATTGACTTTGAAATGAGCGGACGGCTATATTTTAAGATTAATACGTTTTGGGAAGGCCGCCGTTGGGCGGCACACACCCCGAGTATGGCACTGAGTCTTGGAGAAAAATTGCGAATGGCGAGGGAGGAGCGCGGAATATCCATCGGCGAAGTCGCCGAACAAACCCGAATCTCGGCGCTCTATCTCCAGGCGATAGACCAGAACGACTTCAAGGCTCTTCCCGGCGGCATTTTTAACAAGGGATTTGTCCGATCATATGCCAAGTATGTTGGTGTTGACGAACAGGAAGCATTACAAGAATACTCGCGTCTGATGGCGGAGAATTCCGACGTTGAGGACCCTGGGGCCAGATCCTATCGACCCGAGGTTTTGACCGACGACCGGGCGGCGACGTCCATTGTTCCTACGATCATTTTTGCAGCGATCATCCTTGGGCTCATGAGTGCGGGGATCCTTTTCCTGGTCAATTTCATTCGGCAGGAACGAAGTGAACCGTCAATCGCGGCCAATGCAGGCAACAACCAGGGACATAGCTCAGTGAACTCGGCTGTCGTTCCTGCGGTTCCAACCGGCGGCGATGATGCGATGCCGACGATGGGGAAGATCCGGGTAGAATTCAAGTCGGTCGGTTCCGATATCTGGCTGAACGCCGACAATGACGGCACAAAGAGTACTCCAACCGTTTCGGCCGACAAACCGGCGACGTTCGAGCCGAGGGAACGACTGACGCTCAGCTATTCTAAATCGCTCGCAAAGGCAGCACAGCTCACGATAAACGGAAAACCCATTGCATTGCCTGAAGTTCCTCTGAATCCAAAGAAGGGGCTGATCGAACTCGATATCAATACGGAGAATTTGGCGGTGATCTGGCAGAACGGACGTTTCGAGGGCCGAGCCGAAACTCCCGCTTCTGCTCCGGTTGATGGCGAGCCACAGCGCCCAACAGCACCGGTATCTGGCCCATCGCCGACAACGGCGTCGTCCACCCCAGAGCCAAAACCGAGCGCAGTTCCGTCGCCAAAGCCGTCCGCCGCAAACGTTAACGCCGCTCCCGCGGGCCCGCCAACAATGACTGGCAGGCCGCTGGCGCGGCCCGCTGCGAGTCCTAAGGCGAGGCCGTCTGTGAACTCGAACAATTTGTAGAAGTGATGGATCAAGATCGGGCTATTGCCCCTCAATTGTGTTGAAAGACCGGAACCGCCCGCCTGAATGAAGCGCGGGCCTTTTTGTATCATTGTTGATTCTTGCCAATATGCATATTCACGAAATTAAGGAAGGACTAACATTTGACGACGTCCTGCTTGTCCCGGCCTACTCCGAAGTACTCCCATCTGAGGTTGATACGACGACGAAATTCTCGCGTGAGATCGTGCTGAAGATCCCTCTTTGTTCTTCGGCGATGGACACGGTTACGGAAGCGTCGCTTGCTATCGCTCTCGCTCAGCAAGGTGGTATCGGAGTGATCCACAAGAACTTCCCGATCGAGGAACAGGCAGAGGAAGTGGACAAGGTGAAACGCAGCGAATCAGGAATGATCGTCGATCCGGTCACTATCAATGAGGACCGGTCGGTCTCCGAAGCCCTCCTGATCATGGGACGATACAAGATCAGCGGTGTGCCGGTCGTAGATAATGAAGGACGCCTGGTCGGCATCATCACCAATCGAGACCTGCGCTTTGAAACACGCACTGATATACCCGTGTCGGAAGTGATGACACCGCAGCCGCTTGTCACGGTACCTGTCGGGACGACGCTCGATGAGGCAAAGGGGAAGCTTCAGGAACACCGAATCGAGAAACTACTTGTTGCAGATGATGATGGGCACCTGAAAGGCCTGATCACTGTAAAGGACATCCAGAAGGCGATCAACTTTCCGAATGCGGCGAAGGACGGCCTTGGACGGCTTCGTTGCGCCGCCGCGGTCGGTGCGACGGGCGATTTCCTGGAAAGGGCTGGGGCCTTGATCCAAGCTCGGGTCGATGCCATCGTCGTTGATACCGCTCACGGCCACAGTTCTCGCGTGATCAATGCCGTGAAAGCGATCAAGTCCAAATATCCTGAGATTCAGGTCGTCGCCGGGAATGTTGCAACGGCCGAAGGTACTCGCGAACTGATCGCGGCCGGTGCTGATGCCGTAAAGATCGGGATCGGGCCTGGGTCGATCTGCACAACTCGCGTCGTGACCGGTGCAGGCGTGCCGCAGATCATGGCGATTCAGGAGGCCGTAGCGGCGGCCAGTGGTTCAGGCGTTCCGGTGATCGCCGACGGCGGTATCAAGTTCTCAGGCGACGTCGCAAAGGGGATCGCGGCCGGAGCCGATACGATAATGATAGGCTCTCTGTTCGCGGGCACGGAAGAGGCCCCAGGCGAGGTGATCCTTTATCAGGGCCGCAATTTCAAAACCTATCGCGGTATGGGATCGATCGGTGCGATGAAGAAAGGTTCCAGCGACCGGTACGCGCAAGAGGCCACAACTGCCGATTCAAAGTTCGTCCCTGAGGGTATCGAGGGGCGCGTTGCGTACAAGGGCAGCGTGGCTGATATGGTCACGCAGCTTGTCGGCGGCCTGCGGGCGGGTATGGGCTATACGGGATGTCGGACCATCGAGGAATTGCAGACGAATGCTCGCTTTGTGCGAATAACGTCCGCTGGACTTCGCGAATCGCACGTTCATGACGTGATAATCACGAAGGAGGCTCCCAACTACCGCCTTGAATCATAGGTGCGGAAGCCTACTTTTTTCTCGGTGTGCCCCTATGAACCAGTTCGAGTTACTGCCGCTTCCGCGTTCCCCAAACCGGCGGCGGCGGTTCCTTATCGGCACGATTTACTGGCCTCTCCTTGAGCAGCCGCATCGCTTCTTCGACTGCCCGCTCGAGTTGAGCGTCGCGGCCTGCGATCACATCCTTTGGCCAGTTCTCGACGTCGATATCCGGTGCAACACCTTCGTTCTCGACAGCCCATTTCCCTGTCCGCGTAAAGAACCCGCCACGCGGGGCGATCATCGAGCCACCGTCCACAAATGCCGGTGTGTCCGCCGTATGGACTAGGCCGCCCCACGTCCGTTTTCCAACTAACGGCCCGATCTTTCGGTAGCGGAACATGTACGGCATCAGGTCACCGCCCGATCCGGCCATCTCATTAATGATCATCACCTTCGGCCCCCAGATCCCGGCCGACGGAGACGTAAAAGGATAGCGATCGCCGGCAACATTGTTGAAATAGCCGTCAAAGTCTCGCTGCAGTACGTCGATGATATAATCGGCCGCCGATCCGCCGCCGTTATATCGTTCATCAATGACCGCCCCTTTCTTTTCCTGCTGGGCAAAGTAATATCGGTTAAAGCTTGTATATCCGGGCTGGCCGGTATTCGGCAGATACACATAGGCAAGCTGCCCGCCCGAGAGTTTATCAACCAACCGGCGATTGCCCTCGACCCATGCTCTTGTCCGCAACGCCTGTTCGCTCGCAACCGGAATGACGGTGTATGACCGAGCGCCGTCCATAGAAGGCTTGTCGTTGACCGAGATCTGAGTACGCCGGTTCGCCGTACCGTCCAGCAGCCGGTAAACATTGTCGGTTCCTTTGAGTTCCGTGCCGTCGATCGCAACTAGATAGTCACCGGCGTTCACTCCAACGCCCGGCACTGCCAACGGCGAACGAAGGTCCGGATTCCAGTTCTCGTTGTCGTATATCCGTGTGATCTTGTACCGGCCATTCTCGATCGTGAGGTCAGCACCCAGAAGCCCGCCCTGTATCTGTGGTACATCCGGCATATCACCACCGCGAACGTATGAATGCCCGATGGCGATCTCAGCTCCCATCATATCCAGCAGGTAGTTGAGATCGGCACGATGCATCACATATGGCAGCATTGCTCCATAGATCTCTTTCATTTTCGGCCAATCAGTCCCATGCATGTTCGGAACGTATAGATAGTCCCGCTGATTACGCCAGCCTTCATTGAAGATCTGCTTGAACTCTTCTCGCTGATCGAGGTGCATTCGCAAGCTGAAATTGACGCGTCCAGTTCCTGGCGGTGGAGCGGTACGGCCGTCAGCATCGACAATGAACAGCGATGGAGTCGGCGGATTTCCTCCGCCCGCACCTTGCCCGCCGCCGGCACCGCGATACGCAAGCTTTTTCCCATCGGCGCTAACAGCAAACGTGCTTACTCCGGAAACGTAGTTCAGGCTTCTCCGATCACTGAGCTTGTACCGAACCAGCTCGGCCGGCCCGCCGCCGGCTCCCTGGCTGGCCTGAAGGAAGAAGACCGTTCCATCCGAGCCAGCCTGAAGGCTTGAATACTGCCGCTCCGGGACGCCCGGAACCGAAATGATCCGTTTGGAGAGCCCGTCCCAATCTATTGTCACAGTCACCGGCCCGCGTCTTGGCTGGTGTTGGCCGCCAGGGCTTGCGGGCCCGGCCGTTTCCGCGGCATCCGGCCTGGCACCTCGCGTCGACGTGATCGCCGATGTCTGAATGCCTCCGTCCTCATCACTCTCCGGTAGGAATGGGCTTGTATCCTTGCGGCTCAACACCGCCAGGTACAGGCCGAAATTTTCCTGGAATGGATAATTGGTCATATCCAGCCACTGCGACTTGAGGCCAAAATCTGTTGACGCAAAGAACCAAAGGTACTTTCCGCTTGCATCCCAGACAGGCCACGTCGAGTCGGCCAGCCCGTCGGTAACCTGACGAGATTCGCCCGTCTCCGCGTTGGCGATAAAGATCGCCTTGTACATAGATCGCAAATGACTTGAATACGCGACCCATTTTGAATCAGGGCTCCACGTTGGGTTAAGCGTCCTTTGCGGCACCATCCATGGGTCTGCTCCGACCTGCTTCATCGCACCCGTGACCGTGTCTATCACCCACACTTTAAGGTCGGTATCATGGGCGAGGATCTTCTTTGAATCAGGAGACCACGACACGGTGTAGTAGTGCTTTGGGTTCGGGATGTTGATCTCACGCGGCGGGGCAAGTCCATCGGGATTCTCGATATACAGCTTGTATTCGCCGGAACGGTCACTGAAATATGCGATCGACGTGCCATCAGGTGACCAAGCGGGGTCGCGATCGGCAGCTCCGCTTGAATTTGTGAGGTTTCGTACATCGCCTTTTTCGGCCGGGATCGTAAATATCTCGCCGCGCGCTTCCACAAGGAGCCGCTTGCCGGTTGGCGATATCTCGAGATTCGTTATTCTGCTCGAAACATCTTCCCATCTCGGCATCATCCAGGGAAAATCACCAGCGGCTGTGATATTTACGACATGCTCCTTACCGGTTTTTGGATCAAGCTCATGAATGTATCCGGCTTGTTCGAAAACAACCACGCCTCCACCCGAATCCATCGTTTTTACGTCAAGGTCGGTGAACTTCGTCAATTGAAGATTTTTCTTGGAGGCAATATCGTATGACCAAATGTTCTGTACTCCGTCGCGATCCGAGATATAGAGAACGGTATTCCCAACCCAAACCGGATCAATATCCTTTCAATCGGTCCAAGGCGGCGTTACAACATCCCAGGTCTGCGTGTCGGCGATCCATATCGGACGGTTTTGCCCGCCTCGATAGTTTCTGCGTTCGTCATCCCAGGAGTTGTTCATCCGATATGCAAGGTGAGCGCCATCCGGCGAGATCTTTC
>WBZY01001484.1_pt1 | contig 11956 bp, 13 predicted proteins | sample 5204191 | NCBI WGS metagenome assembly WBZY01 (sample SAMN12344363, study PRJNA552823) | activated sludge metagenome | biome: Activated sludge suspended growth; feature: Anammox Sidestream; material: Wastewater; isolation source: activated sludge from anammox sidestream of wastewater treatment...
GACAAAAAAGTTCAGTTAAACTGTCCATGAGCGCCTCCTGAATGCGATTGATTTGTTTTTGGAAACATAATCTTACGCAAAAAGGCGGGCGCTCACTTCCTCTTTTCTTATCCCGAACTCAGGTTACATATAGCAAATGAGCATTTTGAGCTGACTTCTAATGCAGGAAGGCAACACAGATAGTTTTCAGAGGCTCCTTAGGAAATCTACCCAACAGCGAGATCGTCGAGAGTGATTCCAATTTTTGAGGAAATTAAAGATCATTATCAAATAATTGAATATGGCCCTATAACATCGGCACTTGACACCATTTTTTTCTTTCCATAAAGTAAGGAAATGAATTTATTGTAAGGATTTACTATGACTGCTGCTACTCTTACCAGCAAAGGACAAATCACCATTCCAGCAGCAGTTCGCGCTGGTTTAGGCATTGATGTGGGAGACCGGGTAGAATTTATAGAAATTGAACCAGGACGCTATGAAGTAATTGCTGCAACACAATCGGTGAAGGCACTCAAAGGTATTATCCGTAAACCGAATCATCCCATATCAATAGAGCAGATGAATGCCGCTATCGCCCGTGAAGCGGTAAAGTCGGTTCGATGATTTCGATATGATCGGTCTCGATACGAACGTACTCGTGCGCTATTTAGCACAGGATGATGCCATACAATCACCTAAATCCACCCTGCTTATCGAATCACTGAGTGTTGAGGAACCCGGCTTCGTACCATTGATTGTCATTGTTGAGTCGGTGTGGGTGCTTTCGTCGGCTTACGGTAGCACGCGTGAAGAAATAACAGAGGTGCTGCATAATCTGCTACGTACACGTGAACTACGCATTGAGCAGGCTGAAACTGTTGCTGCGGCATTACACCTATATCAGCGAGGCAAAGCCGATTTTGCTGATTGTCTCATCGAGCGCACAGCAATGCGTGCCGGATGCAAGGCAGTGATGACTTTCGACAAAACTGCTGTGAAATCATGCGGGATGCAGTTGATTGGCTGACAGAAATAAATTCTATTAATTACGTAATGATAGGGGGCAGGTCACGGTTTTTTATAGACCTAAAGCTTTATTCTGACGAGAGCAGTTATGCCGTGCCGCTTGCGTTTGATCTTGCCGAATGTTCTATGAGAACCGTGACCTGTTCCCGTTTTCCAGCGACTTGTATTTTGTGTGTATCTTTTTTATACCTGGACAATTTATTGTACATATAAGGTTGCCATGAAGGTTGTTACTTATTCGCATGCCCGTAAGGCGGTTACCCATTTTATTTATTTGGCATGAGAAAAAGTGGCGAAATCTTCTCTAACTCTTGGGAATGATTGTTAGGTTCCCGATCTAAAATATCTACAATGATTATTCGGGAGAGTGGGTGTTGTAAAGCAGGAAGTGGGAAACAGGGAGCGTGATGGTTGAGAAGCCGCAGCGAGAGCGCAGACTTCCTCTATAAGGCTGCCGACTTTCACGCTTCCAGGTATGAACGCTGTATTTGCCGGAACGATGCCACTCTGAATATCACCTGGCCGCAGCTGCAAACAGTACCGTTGATGTCTGCCAAAGGTGCTAAGGAATCTCTGAAAAACTACCTGCGTTGCCATTCTTGCGTCACCGATTTTTTCCTTGAACTGACTGCCTCGTCGACGTTTTTCAGAGGTTCCCTAAAGGGAAGTCTTTTATTGAAGCTGAGGTATTTGATTAAGTTGCCACGCACTACCCACCAATTTACTACTTACTGAAATGAAAAAAATAACTATCGCTGGAACTGGTTACGTCGGTCTTTCCAATGCCATGCTGTTGGCGCAACACCATGCAGTGACTGCGCTGGATATCGATGCACATAAGGTGGAGTTGTTGAATAACAGGCAGTCTCCTATTGAAGATGCAGAGATTCAGAATTTTCTAGCGCATAAGTCTTTGAATTTTACCGCTACGCAGGATAAACAGCAGGCTTATGCCGAGGCGGATTGGGTGATCATTGCCACACCCACGGATTACGATCCGCAGACCAATTATTTCAATACCCGCTCAGTGGAGTCTGTGGTGCGTGATGTGTTAGCTATCAACCCACGGGCGGTGATGGTGATCAAGTCCACCGTACCAGTGGGTTTTACCCGGCGTTTGCGAGAAGAAACGGGTAGCGGCAACATCTTCTTCTCGCCCGAGTTTTTACGTGAAGGTAAGGCGCTGTACGATAACCTGCACCCCAGCCGCATTGTGGTGGGTGAGTGCTCAGATCGTGCTCAGGTATTTGCTGATTTGCTGCGTGAAGGCGCTATCAAAAAAGATGTACCCGTGTTGCTGACTGACAGCACCGAGGCTGAGGCGATCAAGTTGTTTGCCAATACTTATCTGGCAATGCGTGTGGCGTTTTTTAACGAGCTGGATACTTATGCTGCTGTGCACGGGCTGGATACACGCCAGATTATCGAAGGCGTAGGGCTGGATCCGCGGATAGGTGGCCATTACAACAACCCCAGCTTTGGCTATGGTGGTTATTGCCTGCCCAAGGATGCCAAGCAGCTGCTGGCCAATTATACCCAGGTACCGCAAAACCTGGTGCAGGCCATTGTGGAGGCTAACCGCACACGCAAGGATTTTGTGGCGGACGATATTGTGCGGCGTAATCCCAAAGTAGTGGGAATCTACCGGCTGGTGATGAAAGCTGGTAGTGATAATTTCCGTGCTTCCAGTGTGCAGGGTGTGATGAAGCGGCTTAAGGCCAAGGGAATCGAGGTGGTGGTATACGAGCCGGTTCTGGATGCGCCGGATTTTTATAAATCCCGTGTGATCAGGGATTTGGCCGCATTCAAGGCGATGAGCGATGTGATTGTGGCCAACCGCTGTTCAGCACAGCTCGATGATGTGAAAGATAAGGTTTATACGCGGGATTTGTTTGGTAATGATTTGTGACAAGATCAGTGCAGGGTTTTAAATCTCCGAAGTTACCAAGTATTCTGTTTTTCAACGTTAATGGCTCCGGTATGGGGCATCTGAACCGTTGTCTGGCGTATGCGCAACAGTTGAAAGGCCGGGTACGCCCTGTTTTCTTTTCTCTGGCGTCTGCTATTGAAATGATTGAGGAAATGGGGTTTGAGGCGGATTATTTTGTTTCTCATTTCTGGTCGGCCAATGCTTCGTTTCACTGGAATAGTGAGCTGACTTTCCGTTTTGGGTTGATGCTGGAGCGGGTACAGCCAAAGGTAATTGTGTTTGATGGTACCTGGCCGTTCCAGGGATTTTTGGCCGCGTGCAAAGCGCATGGTGCATCAGCCCTGGTTTGGTCTAATCGTGGCTTGCTTAAAGAAGATGTAATGCACGCGCCGGTGGATGAAAATCTGTTTGATCTGATTATTCAACCGGGTGAGCTTGGCGCAGTGAAGTCTGAGTTACCGCTTGAGGGTGGTGGTAAACGGGTAACGGTGCCGCCGGTATGTTTGCTGGAGTCTGAAGCGTTACTGGATAAAAAGCAGGCCCGCAAAGCACTGAATTTGCCGGAACAAGGGTGTTTTGCCCTTTTTTCACTTGGGCCGGGCAATCTCAAGGATGTCAGCGGGATCGGCCATGGTTTGATCCGGTTGTTTACAGCAGCAGGCTTTCAGGTGATATGGGCGCGGGCACCGATTTCTGTGCGCGATGTTGAATTGCCATCCGGGGTGAAATCTGTTTCTGTGTATCCTCTTGCGCGGTATCTCCGTGCTTTTGATGTTTTCGTCGGGGCGGCTGGCTATAACAGTTGCTGTGAGCTGGTGCAGTCGGGTATTCCGGCGCTGCTGGTGCCTAATGATAAGTTGGCGGATGATCAGGTGCGCCGCGCGCAGATGGTGGCTGAGCTGATTCCAGCGGTGGTGTCGCCTTGCGAGACGGATACACAGCGCAGCGAGGCTGTCGCAAATTTGCTGAAAATGCTGGCTGATACCCCTGCTGAGAAGCCAGAGATACAGATGAATGGCGCTGCTTTGGCAGCAGAGGAGATTCTTGCTTTGTTTCCTGCGAGGAAGAGATGATGGATGTCGTCGAGGCCACACGTATTTTGCGAAAAGAGTTTGCTGTTTGGGAAAATCGGTTGAATCGGGTTTTTCTGGCTCGCCATAGTTTGCTGGTAGACAAGCCACCGAAGGATTTTGGGAGTCGTCTGCAGCATCGGTTAAGACAATTTTTAGTATTCATTTACCTGGTACCACCACGGGTGGTACGGAGAGCGTGGCTGCCAACCCTCAAGCACAGTTCTTCTGCCCCTGATGCCAGAGCTCTATTAATCTGGGCTCTCGGTATGGAGCGTGATTCGTTACGTAATGCTTGCCTGGGTTTCCAGCGCTTTCTGGCCGGCCGGCAGGATCTGGCACCTGTGTTAGTGACGGATGTAGCAGATTTTGCCTGGTTTTCGCGTCTGGGTTGGATGGTGGAATACCTGCCGGAGCTCGAAGGCAAGGGGTTGCCTTATCAGGAAAGAAAGCGCGATTATCTGGCGTGGCGTTATCGGGATGCTGTTGTTGTGCCTGCGGCGGCCGGTCTGCTGGATGAGGAGAACTGGAACAGATTGCTGCAAATGGAGTGAGTAATGATTCAGGGATAAATCGGAGAGTTTTGAGAACGGATCGGAATGGTTCGCGAAGAAGAGCTATCTGTTATTATCAGCGATATCAAAGCAAAGATTGAATGGTATGACATTACTTCTGCGGAAGATTTATATAGGGTAGCGGATAGAAATGCTCCAAAACTAAAGAAGTTGCCGTGTACAGGTTAATAATGTATAGAATTGCAAGCCATTGCTAACCGGGTATTTCGTGGCAGAATGCTTTTCCATTATTCATCATTACGTCACAGAATCTTGCAAGGAAAAAATTAGAAAATAATTTAATTATCGAAAATGAAAAACTTAACCTATATTGAGATTCAGGAAGAAATCAAGAAATTGCAAAAGCAGGCAAATGAAATTCGTGCGAAAGAGATAGCCGATATTATTGCGGATATCAAAGTCAAGATTCAGCTATATGGCATCACTGAGAAAGATTTAGGCTTTGGTGAGAAGCAGAAAAAAACGATTTTTCCTCCTTTGTATAAAAAAGATAATCGGACCTGGTCGGGGCGCGGGCGTCAGCCCGGGTGGATAAAAGAGCACCTTGAAGCAGGTGGGAATCTTGAAGAACTGTTGATGTAATTAATAAGCCTGTTTGAAGCAAGGTTGGGTTTGCTGATGACTATATGCGAATTCTAATCACAGTACTTGTGAAGTAGTTTTAATTAATCATGCAAATTGTAATTGCAATTTGCATGATTCCACACACAACTCAATAACATACAGAGTTTGGATAGCATTCAGCGTTTTGTGCGCTTATCTGCCGGCTGTGCCCGGCAGATACTCAACCTGTCCACTGCCTGCCGTCGATTGCGATAACACCCATAACACCCATAACACCCATAACACCCATAACACCCATAACACCCATAACACCCATAACACCCATAACACCCATAACACCCATAACACCGCCAAGGTCTGGATTTCTGTACTGGAAATCAGCTATGTGCTTTTCTGCTACCTCCATACCCTGTCAATGAACGCCTGATCAAGGCCCCCGGGCTGTATTTCTGGCTGGTTTTCTTGCCCGGCATTCCATACTGATTTACGAATATGCTACCTGTGATATTCAATCAGATTCCATCACGCCAACTTAAACTTGAGAAAATCAGGGTGTGCAAGGTGTTGCGTCACACAACTGGGAGGAGTGATAAACAGAAATCCCTGTAAAAAACCTGATATTTCGATGGATGGAGCCTGGCCGGGAGCTGGGAGAATCATTACTTTGGTTTCTGACGAAATAACCTGGTAATGAGCATTTTTGAAGCAGCACAAATAGTGTGGCAGGAATTGGTGACCAGGATTGCCAGGTCAGAGTGGAATTTACTGAAGCATCATGATTTGTTGAGTAATAAATTGCCTGTTTTATTCAGGAATAGAGCATTCCTTTTCATCAGGAGCCCGTTAGTAGCAGCGAGATCCATTCCATTTCATATCACAAAATATTTCTGGTGTTCATCGACTAAATATGGCGTTTCTGTGAGGCCATGATCATACCTTCGTTGGAAAGCACTCGTAAGGGAAGACTATAAATGATTGGCAGGAATCGCTATGCCATGTTGACGGTGGATACGGAGGCCTTGCCCAAGCGTGCCGTACAGGACCATATCAAACGCCTGATGTGGGGAGAGCATGATGGAGGGTGTGCGGGAATCAGGGAAATGTGTGCGATCGGCAATGAGTATGGAGTGAAACAGGTTTTTTTCGTGGATATGTGCGGTGCTTATGCCTGTCTGGATCAAACGCTCGATGTCGTGCGCTGGCTCGATCAGGATGGCCAGGATGTGCAGTTGCATGCCCATCCCGAGTATCTGCCTGAGCAATTCTGGAAGGAGCACGGTTTCAAATATCGGCCGCGCTTTCTTAATCAGTATGGAATCGAGAAGGCAACGTTCACCATAAAATACTTTGGCAAATTGATTTCAGATCTGACCGGGAAACCGCTGCGGGCTTTCCGCGCCGGATCGTTTCGCTGGAATGCGGATACTTTGCGTGCGTTGCAGGAGGCAGGTGTGTCGCTTTCTTTCAACAATTCCATGAATGCTCGCCTGAAAGGGCAATGTACTTATAGTGAGCCGACCAACCATTCCTATCTCTGGTCAAATGGCGTGATAGAAGTGCCTGTGACTGAACGCAAGTTTTTTCCATTATTCGGTAAGGAATGGTGGGGACGTTTACAGTTTCCGGTGGGAGATTGGTTGGGCAGTCCGCCGTGGCGAGTATTACGGCCTTATACCGTGGGTGCGGATCCTTCTTTTCTGGTGGTGTTATTGCACTCCTGGTCGTTGCTTTACTGGGATAAGGATGGTTATGCGGTTTACCGTGATGACAAAAGGATCGAAGACTATCGCAAGCTTGTACGCCGGCTTGCCAGGGACTACGACATCATTACAACGGCCGATTTTCTGGATTTGTATGCATGCGGCAAGATAAAAACGACGCATACGGCCGACCTTTCGCTGGCAGAGTTCAAGGCAGTAAAAAAATGAAGAGACCCTTGCAGACATGGCTGACGGAATCATGGCTTGCATTCAGCCGTTTGCTGACTTTTCATATCCTTGAAAGAAGATTATTCGAACATTCCGGCCGGATACCGTATGAGCCCCAGCCGGAAAATTTGTTATATGTGGCGGCAAGTGTATTGCCGTATCACACCAGTGGTTATACGACTCGCACACATGAGGTGGTATGTGCTCTGAATAAAGCAGGCGCCCGGGTGCATGTGCTGACCCGGCCAGGGTATCCGTGGGACCGGAAGGATCGTTTGTGTGACCCGGTCAGCGAGGAAACGACTGTTGGCGATATGTGTTATCGCCATGCACAAGCACCTGCCAACAACAGACCGGTGCTGCAGTATGCCCTGCAGGCGGCACGGGTAGTAGCGGAATCAGCAGTGCGACATCGTGTGGCGGTGATTCACGCGGCCTCCAATCATGTCAATGCCTTGCCGGCTTTGCTGGCGGCCCGGCAGCTGGGGATTCCCTTTCAGTATGAAATGCGTGGTTTATGGGAGCTTACCCGTATATCCCGTCAGCCGGGCTATGAAGATTCACAGGCATATAAGCAGGGGTTGCAGCTGGAAGGGCTGGTTGCTCGCCATGCTGACAGATTGTTTGTGATTTCCGAGCAGCTTGGCAAGTATGTTCAGACAAACTGGAATATTGATGCGGGCCGCATGGCTTTGCTGCCCAATTGTGTTGATCCGGAACGATTTCTGATAGCCGATCCGCAGCAGATCGAGTCGAATACCATTGGTTACGCAGGTTCATTGATGGGTTACGAGGGATTGGATACGTTGATCGATGCAGTGGATATACTCGCTCGGGCCGGGAATTCAGTCAGAGTGGTGATCATCGGTGATGGCGAAGCTCGCCCGCAACTGGAGGCCCGGGTACAGCGCCTGGGTTTGTCTGAGCGTATTTACTTTTCAGGCAAAATGCCACCCGATGCAGCGCGTGAGAAGCTGGCACGTTGTGCGCTGGTGTGCATACCGCGCAAGCCGTTCAAGGTGTGTGAGATTGTGCCGCCGATCAAACTGGTGGAAGCCCTGGCGATGGGAAAACCGGTGATTGTTCCAGATCTTCCCGTGTTTCGTGATGAGCTGGGGGATGACCCGGCTGGATGGTTCTTCAGATCGGGTGATGCAGCAGATCTGGCTCATGTTATTGAAGCTGCTCTGGGGAACGAGGAAAAACTGAGGGAGATGAGTGACCAGGCGCGGGATTATGTGTTGGCAAAGCGTTGCTGGCACCGTTTCGTGGATAAGATGGCAAAGCCCTATGATTCGTAGCCTCGCGATAATATTGCCTTCGTTATTGTGGATGCCGACAGGCATGAAGCAATTCAGCAGATTCTGAAAGATAGTTCATTTCCTGAGTACGTATCCACATTGCAATTTTTTGCAATGAAATAACCATTTTGTATTGCTATTGGGCTTGTCATCGGAAGCTCTGAAGTTATTTCTATTGTTCGAAATAAAGGGTATTTACGACTTGCCAATTCAAATTAGCCGGAATAATGCTCCCGTACTATATGTCAATAAGCTGAGAAGCCAAGTACCTCACTGATAAATGGTGATATCTTGCGACCCATGGCCGGTTTATGGCAATGAGAAAATCATGTGCGTGAGATATCGATAAGCCCGAGGATATATAACCATGATTGGTAGAGCCATTAGAAAACTGGGTTCGTTGGTATATAAGTATCCGGAAATTCCTGATGCTGTTGAACGGCCGGGGCCATTCGGACGCTTGAAAATCGCAATGGTGACCGATTATTTCACCGCCGATTGTTTGTCTGCAGAATGTCGTGTGAAAGCGCTGACACCCGGGAATTTCAGGATGGTTATCGGCGAATGGAAGCCGGATCTGATATTTGTCGAATCTGCTTTCCACGGATCCAGGGGGTCCTGGCGGTATGAACTGGCGAAACAGCCGAAGTGGTTGCGTTTGAGCAAGCCAACGGCTATTTACCAGCTGGTTGAGTTTGCCAGGAGTCGCGGCATTCCCACCATATTCTGGAACAAGGATGATGATGTCTTTTTTGATGCCTTCATCGATGTGGCGAAGGCTTTCGATTACGTTTTTACAACGGACAATGAGTGTATCGAAAGCTATCGGCAACAATTACCCGCACATGTGCCCGTCAATCCGCTGATCATGCCTTATCAGCCGGCATTTCATAATTTTACGGGTTTTGAATTCACGCGTAATGAAGCCTGCTTTACAGGTAGTTACTACCAGCGAATATTGAATGAGCGTAAGTTGTTTCTCGACATGGTGTTTGATGCCTGTGAGAGAACGGATTTGTCATTGAATATTTTTGATCGGAATCATGATCGTTTATCAAGACATTTTGAATTTCGTTTTCCTGAAAACAGCCGGTTGCACTTGCATGGCAGAGTTCCTCACCGGGAAACGGCGAAGATCTATAAATCACATGCAATTTCGCTCAATGTGAATTCGATTACCCGTTCCGAAACGATGTATTCACGGCGATTGCTGGAAATACTGGCTTGTGGAGGAATCGTCGTAACCAATCCCAGCCAGGCAGTCGATCGTTATTTTCGTGATTATTGTCATGTGGTGAGTTCCAGTGATGAGGCGCAGGAACTATTTTCACGTCTTCGATATGGTCCGTCACCGGATGATATGGCGCGTGCCGAGGCGGGCGCAGCTTATGTGCGCCAGAACCATACCTGGGTGCACCGGCTGGAAGAAATTTGTACTGTCGTGAAGATCTGAAGGAATCATTCCCGATGCTTTTGGGGTTGCTTTCTTTTTTTGTCCAGACCGTATTTTTTGTCGTGGTGGCCTATTTTGCACTGTATGTGCTGCTGGAACTGCGCATCTTGTTTATCTCGCGCCGGGTGGAGCGATGTAAATTGACTGAGTTGACTGAAGCAGTGCAGCCTTCTCTCCGTGTTGGGGATGATTACAAGCCATCAGTGAGCGTATTACTACCCGTACACAATGAATCGTTTGTGGTGGAGCGCCTGATCGATGCGGCCTGCCGATTGCGCTATCCGGCAGATATGCTGGAGATTCTGGTGCTCGATGATTCTTCGGATGATACTTCCAGGCTTGCACGGGCCAGGGTTGAGCAATACGCGGCACGAGGAGTCAATATCCGGCATGTTTGTCGTAATGATCGGCAGGGCTATAAGGCCGGTAACCTGGCCCATGGTATTCACCAGGCTTCAGGAGAGTTTTTTGCTATTTTCGATGCGGATTTTGTTCCTCCACCGGATTTCCTGCTGAAAACCATTCCCTATTTCCGGGATCCCCAGTTAGGGTTTCTGCAAACAGGAATTGGTTATGAGAACAAAAACAAGTCATTCCTGACCCGTTTTCAGGCCATGGAAATGGGGCATCAGCAATATGTCACCGTGGGTTTGAGCGAAGAGGGTGATATGGCTTCATTGAGCGGCAGTTCATGCGTATGGCGGAAATCATGTATTGAAGTGTTGGGTGGCTGGAATACTTCGATGGTGACCGAGGATGTAGATCTTGGCTACAGAGCACAGTTTGGTGAATGGAAGTACGCTTACCTGCGAGATGTGGTTTCGATGTCTTTGTTGCCCGAATCGGTCAGTGCTTTTCGTGTTCAGCGTGAGCGTTGGGGGCGCGGTCTGATTCATAGCGGATTCAAGCATGTCCGGCAAATGCTGCACCAGCGCATGCCTCTGATGAAGAGATTGCATGCGATTTCCATGATGTTTTCCTCTGTGCTGCTGGCTTCGATTTATGTATTGGTACTCTTGAGTTTGCCATTGAATTACCTGGTTGATTTCGATAATGCAACTATGCAGTGGGTATTGCTGGCTTTTTTTGGATTGGTAGCTGTTTGGGGGCTGGATAATGCCTTCGGGGCGCGTAAAGGCGCTAGGCTGGATGAAAAACCAGGTGCTCTACGTACGTTGTGGGGCATCTATTTGTACATTGCCATGTTCCTGCCCATGGCCTGGTATTACTTTGCGGGAGGTATTCGGGCGCTTCTCGGTGTGCACGGGGAGTTTAACCGTACACCTAAAGGCATGGACGAGCGCAGGGCGAGGATGCCGCGTATCAACATGATATTGCTGGCGGGGGAACTGTTTACTTTTGTTTACTCGATGCTGGCGATCCTGGCGGCTGTTCAGAAAGGAAATTATTTCCTGATACCGCTGAATTTCACTGTGTGTGTAGGTTTTGGCATGGTTCTTTTCTGGTCCTGGCGGGGAATACGTGGAAATGAGCAGGCTACCTGATAAAAGTGGACGAAGTATCCTGATTACCGGTGCAACAGGGGCGATTGGTGCTGCACTGGCAGAAATATATGCGCAACATGGCGTAACACTTCATTTGCAGGGTCGTAACGCGGTAAAGCTGGCTGAAGTGGCGGAACGCTGCCGTTTGAAAGGGGCGCATGTCCTGATGCAATGTCTGGATTTGCGCGATTCCGTTGCTCTGCAAGACGGGCTGAAAGTGCTGGAGCCACTCGATCTGGTGATCGTCAATGCGGGTATGAATACACATGTTGGTTCTGCAGGTGAATCTGAGCTGCTGGATGAGGTGGAGGCCTTACTGGATGTCAATCTGAAGGCTGCAATGGTTATTGTGCATGCTGTGCTTCCATCCATGCGAATGCGTGGCAGCGGACAGATTGCTTTTGTCAGTTCTCTGGCTGCTTATTTCGGTCTGCCCGTCACACCGGCGTATTGTGCCAGTAAGGCAGGCCTCAAGGCGTATGGTGAGGCGCTGCGGAGCTATTGTCAAATCTGGTGTATAGAGAATCAAGCGGCTACCTGTTTTCGATCTCCATTTTGTTTAACGCCGTTAACGAATTTGACGCCCTGCATAACATCCGCTAACAATTTATAGCCCCTTAGT
>WBZY01001485.1_pt1 | contig 11944 bp, 6 predicted proteins | sample 5204191 | NCBI WGS metagenome assembly WBZY01 (sample SAMN12344363, study PRJNA552823) | activated sludge metagenome | biome: Activated sludge suspended growth; feature: Anammox Sidestream; material: Wastewater; isolation source: activated sludge from anammox sidestream of wastewater treatment...
CGTCATCGTGACGGGTGGCGGCGGCGTCGGCGTGCGCCTGCGGGTGCCCTTGCGGACCGGTGATCGGGACAGAGCGCGCACCGTCACGTTGAGCGCCTGCTGGGCAACGACCGAGGCACCGGCTACCGGATAGCCGCTGTGGGCGGCCGCCAGCAGACCCCGCGCGCCGACGAGCCAGACGCAGACCGCAGGACCGCCGCTGGCGTCGAGACCCGAGGCGTATACGAGAACGCCCGTGTCGGGGCCGGAGATGCGGACGGCCGCCTCCGCGACGCGTGCGAGAATCTCGGCGGGGCTCTGACGCATGAGATCGCTGCGCAGCCAGCCCGGCACACCGTATCGCCCGTTCTGGAACTTGTTGCGGAAGGCCTGGCGCGCCGCATCGTGCTCGATCAGCGCGGACTTGAGTGCCGCCGCGTCGAGCCTGTCGGGCTGGCAGGCAGGAGCGTTCGGCGCGGGCGCGGCTTTGGCAGCCGGACCCGGTCTGGCCTTGGCGGCAGGCGCCGCCTCGGGCGGCCGGGCGCGCGGCTCGGCCGCAGCTCCAGCGGCCGCAAGGAGCACCGCCAAGCATACGGAAACGACACCCGTGACGTTCGATAGCCGCATCATCGCGAGCGCTCCTCGCGCGAAACAATCCGCCGTGGAAGGAGCACAGCTAATCTGGCAGCAGTATAGACGCCGACCCCCTGCCCCGTCGAGCCGCGCGGGAGCACGACGGGTTGACCGGAGGATGGTCAAGCAGCCTTCTGCGCCTTTGCGGCAAGCGCCGCCAACTCGGTGACGAGCCCGCGCACGCCTTTCAGGCGCACATCGGGCAGATCCCATTCCGCCCGGAACACAAGCCGGTGATCGGTCTGCATCTTGGCGATCCCGCGCGAGGCCATCAGGAACCGGGCCAGGCCCTCCGGGTTCGGGAAATCGTTGTTGCGGAAGGTGATGACCGCGCCCTTCGGCCCGGCATCGACCTTGGCGACGTGGGCATGGCGCGACAGCCCCTTGATCTCGACCACGTCGAGCAGATGGCGGACCTCCTCGGGCAACTCGCCGAACCGGTCGACCAGCTCGGCCGCGAATGCGTCGATGTCGTCGCGCGTCTCGAGCGTCGCCACCCGGCGATAGAGCCCGAGCCGCAGCGCGAGATCGGCCACGTAGGCTTCCGGGATCAGCACCGATGTGCCGAGCGCGATCTCCGGCGTCCAGGTGTCGCGCGGCTCGGCCATGTCCCCGCCCTTCATCGCGGCCACCGCCTCCTCCAGCATCTGCTGGTAGAGCTCGAAGCCGACCTCGCGGATGTGACCCGACTGCTCCTCGCCGAGCAGGTTGCCAGCGCCGCGGATGTCGAGATCGTGGGAGGCGAGCGAGAACCCCGCGCCCAGCGTGTCGAGCGAGTGCAGCACTTTCAGCCGCCGCTCCGCGCCCTCGGTCAGCGCCTGTCCGGGCGGGGTGGTGAAATAGGCGTAGGCGCGGGTCTTGGAGCGCCCGACGCGCCCGCGCAGCTGGTAGAGCTGGGCAAGGCCGAACATGTCGGCGCGATGCACGATCAACGTATTGGCGTTCGGCACATCGAGGCCCGACTCCACGATCGCGGTCGAGAGCAGCACGTCGTAGCGCCCCTCGTAGAACGCGGTCATCACGTCCTCGAGCTCGGTTGGAGGAAGCTGCCCGTGCGCGCGCGCGACCTTCAGCTCCGGCACGGCCTCCGCCAGGAAGGTTGCGACCTCCTCGAGGTCGGAGATGCGGGGAACCACGTAGTACGTCTGGCCGCCGCGGTAGCGCTCGCGCTTCAACGCGTCGCGCAGAATCACGGGATCGAACGGCGAGATGTAGGTGCGTACGGCGAGCCTGTCGACCGGCGGGGTGGTGATGAGGGAGAGCTCGCGCACGCCCGTGAGCGCGAGCTGCAGCGTGCGCGGAATGGGGGTCGCCGACAGCGTCAGCACGTGCACGTCCTCGCGCAGGGCCTTCAAGCGCTCCTTGTGGGCGACGCCGAAATGCTGCTCCTCGTCGATGATCAGCAGGCCGAGGCGCGCGAACTGGATCTGCTTGCCGAGCAGGGCATGCGTTCCGATGACAATATCCACCTGCCCCGACTTCAGGCCATCCTTGACCTCGGCGAGCTCCTTGTTCGAGACGAGCCGCGAGGCCTGGGCGATCTTGACGGGCAGGCCGGCGAAACGGGTGGTGAAGGTGCGGTAATGCTGACGGGCCAGCAGCGTGGTCGGCACCACGACCGCCACCTGCATGCCGCTCATGGCGGCCACGAACGCCGCGCGCAGGGCGACCTCGGTCTTGCCGAAGCCGACGTCGCCGCAGATGAGCCGGTCCATCGGCTTGCCCGAATTGAGATCGTCCAGGACGTTGTCGATGGAGGCGGCCTGGTCGTCGGTCTCCTCGTAGGGAAAGCGGGCCACGAACTCGTCGTAGGCGCCGTGCGGGGCGGCAAGCTGTGGCGCCTCCCGCAACTGGCGCAGCGCCGCGATCTTGATCAGCTCGGCCGCGATTTCCTTCAGCCGCTGCTTCAGGCGCGCCTTGCGCGACTGCCATGCCACGCCCCCGAGCTTGTCGAGGCTCGCGTCACCCTCCTCCGCGCCGTAGCGCGACAGCAGCTCGATGTTCTCGACAGGAAGGAACAGCTTGTCGCCGCCCGCGTAGATGATCTTGAGGCAGTCGTGGGGGGCGCCGAGCGCGGTTATGGTCTCGAGCCCCGCAAAGCGGCCTATGCCGTGATCGGCATGAACGACGAGGTCACCGACCGCGAGGCTCGTCGCTTCCGTGATGACGTCGGCCGCACGGCGCGCCTTGCGGCGGGGCCGTACCAGCCGGTCGCCGAGAATATCCTGCTCTCCGATCACGGCGAGGTCGGGCGTCTCGAAGCCCTCCTCCATGCCGAGCACGCCGAGGGCCGCCACCCCGGCGGGAAGCGCCAGAGCGTCGGTGTAGCTTTCGACCTTGGCGATATCCTTGAGGCCGTGGTCCCCAAGAAGCGTCTGCAGCCGCTCGCGCGCACCCGGCGTCCAGGCCGCCACCACCACGCGGCGCTGGCTCGCGAGCACCTGCCTTATGTGGCCCACGACCGCGTCGAACAGGTTCGCATCCGGATTGGTCCGCTCGGGTGCGAAGTTGCGCCCCGCCCTGCCCCCCATCGAGCGCACGTTGGGGGCCTCCTCCACCTTGAAAGGCGTCAGGCGATGGATCGGATGGCCGGCAAGCGCCCTCGACCAGCCTTGACCATCGAGGAACATCCGCTCGGGCGGCACGGGCTTGTAGGGCGGGGCACCGAACGCCGAGATCTCGAGCCCTTCCACGCGCGCCTGGTAGTGCTCGCTGATCTGCTCGAAGCGGCGCGGAATCGCCTCCTCCGCGCTCTGGTCGAAGCTGATGGAAGCGCCCGGCACGTAGTCGAGCAGCGTCTCCATCGTGTCGTGAAACAGCGGCAGCCAGTGCTCCTGTCCGGGATAGCGCCCTCCCGACGTCACCGCCTCGTAGAGGGGATCATCCCCCCTCGCCCCGCCGAACAACTCGACATAGCGCCGGCGGAACAGCCCGATCGCGGCGTCGCCCGCTGCAATCTCGCTGATGGGCATGAGCACGAGCTTCTGCACCGGCTTCATCGAGCGCTGCGTCTCGACGTCGAAAGCCTTGATGCTCTCGACCGTGTCACCGAAGAAATCGAGCCGAACGGGATTCTGCCGCCCTGGCGGGAACAGGTCGAGGATGCCGCCGCGAACCGCGAACTCGCCCGGCTCCATCACGCTGCCCGATCGCACGAAGCCGGCCTGTTGCAGGCGGGTGATGAGCCGGCCCATGTCGACCCGCTGGCCCGCCGCGATCGGCCGCAAGCTGTCGCGCACGAATGTGCGCGGCACCACCCGCTGAAGGATCGCGTTGACGGTCGTCAGGACGATCGTGGGCTCCTTGCGCGCAGACAGCGCCAGCTTGGCGAGCGCGGTGATGCGCTTGGCAACGATGTCCGCGTTGGGGCCCACCCGGTCGTAGGGCACGGTGTCCCAGGCGGGGAACGGGATGACGCGGAGCTTGGGTGCAAAGAAGGCGAACGCCGCCTCGAGCTGGTCGAGCCGGCGATCGTCGCGCGCGACGTGCACGACGAGGCCCGCTGCACCCTCGCGCGTCGCCTCGTCCACGAGGCGGGCCAGCACGAGAGCGTCGAGCCCCTCGGGCACCTCGGAAAGAACGATGTCGCTCCGGCCGTCGGCCGCGCCTTTGCTCATCACGAGATCCAGACTTATTGCTTCGAGAGCCACTCGTTGGGGGCCTTGGGCAGCGGTGTGGTGGCATCCAGGCCGTGGAACGCGCGCACCTCGCCGATGAGGCCGGCGAACTCGCGCCCGGCCACCGTCGCGGGCTCGCGCAGCCACTGCTCGATGTCAGGATCGGGCAGCGCCAGCAGCCGCTCGAACACATCGAGCCGCTCGCCGTCCATGGCGGGCAGTGCCGCGGCGGCAAAGCGACCGATGAACCAGTCCATTTCCTTCGTGCCGCGATGGGCCGCGCGATAGGCGGCTCGCCGCCGCCGCATCTCGATCTCGTCCATCGTCATCGGGTCTGTTCCAGATTCCTGAGGAAAAGTTGCTCCCGCGGCGCGATCCGGCGGTTAGATTGGACTGCGTCCGGGGGAAGGTGCGTGGTATAGCGCCGACCCGGGGCGCGGGCTAGCCCACTCCGGCGCGGTGACCGACGGCCACCCGTGACCCAGCCCCTCGGGCCGGCACCTTACTAGACAGCTTGCGGCTTTTCGAATGCGGCCCGACGATTTGAACCCGCTGTTCGCCTCCGCCCAGTCCCTGACCGGAGTGGGGCCGAGGATCGTCCAGCTCCTGAAGAAGGCCGTTCGCCTGCCGCCGGGCGTCACCGAGCCGCGCGTGCTCGACTTGCTGTGGCATCTGCCGCACGGCGCCATCGACCGCAGCGCCAACCCCACGGTCGCGGGGGCGGTGCCGGGCACCATCGCCACCCTCGAGGTGCGCGTGCTGAAGCACAAGGCCCCGCCACGCGGCAACACCAAGGCCCCCTACAAGGTGACGTGCGAGGACGATACGGGCCGGATCGACCTCGTGTTCTTCCACGCCGAGCGGAAGTTCATCGAACGCCAGCTTCCCGAGGGCGAGATCCGCTTCGTATCGGGCCGTATCGAGCAGTATGGCGACAAGCTGCAGATGTCGCACCCCGATTACATCGTGCCCCCCGAGGCCCGCGGCGATCTGCCCCTGATCGAGCCGGTCTATCCGCTGACCGCCGGTCTGTCGGGGAAGATCGTCCAGAAGGCGACCCGGCAGGCGCTCGATCGCGTGCCGCCCCTTCCCGAATGGCAGGAGCCCCACTGGCTCACCGCACGCGGATGGCCGACGCTGAAGGAGGCGCTGAACCGGCTCCATCGCCCGGCCGACGCCGCCGATCTGTCGCCGGGCGGCGCACCCTGGCAGCGGCTGGCCTTCGACGAGCTGCTTGCCGGCCAGATCGCGCTCGCCCTGGTCCGCCAGAGCCTCAAGGAGCAGCGCGGGCGCGCCATCGAGGGAGACGGGCGGATCCGCGCCAGAATTGCCGACGCCCTTCCCTTCCAGCTCACCAACGCCCAGCGTCTCGCCTTGAGGGACATCGCCGCCGACATGGCCGCCCCCCATCGCATGCTGCGCCTGCTGCAGGGCGACGTCGGCTCGGGCAAGACGGTCGTCGCGCTGATGGCAATGGCGATCGCCATCGAAGGCGGCGCGCAGGCGGCCCTGATGGCGCCGACCGAGGTGCTGGCGCGCCAGCATCTGGAGACCATCGCCCCGCTCGCGGGGGCGGCCGGATTGCGCATCGCGCTGCTCACCGGCCGCGAGAAGGGCAAGGCGCGTGCCGTGATCCTCGAGAAGCTCGCCAGTGGCGAGCTCGACATCCTGATCGGCACGCATGCCCTGTTCCAGCCCGACGTCGTGTTCAAGGATCTCGCGTTCGCCGTCATCGACGAGCAGCACCGTTTCGGCGTCCACCAGCGTCTCGCGCTGCAATCGAAGGGGGGCTCGGGCGGGGCCAACGTGCTGGTCATGACCGCGACACCCATTCCGCGGACTCTGCTGATGACGCACTACGGCGATCTCGACGTCTCGCGGCTCGACGAGAAGCCGGCCGGACGCAAGCCCATCGTCACCAAGGCGGTGCCGATCGAGGCGATCGAGCGGCTCGTCGAGCGCATCCGGGCCCAGCTTGCCGAAGGCGCACAGGTCTACTGGGTATGCCCGCTGATCGAAAGCTCGGACGTTTCCGAGCTGGCGGCAGCCGAGGAGCGCCACGCGCATCTGGCGCAGCACTTCGGCGATGGCGTCGGTCTGCTGCACGGAGCCATGTCGAGCACCGACAAGGACGCCGTGATGGCGGCATTCGCGGCCGGATCGCTCAAGATCCTGGTCGCCACCACCGTGATCGAGGTCGGCGTCAACGTGCCCAACGCCAACATCATGGTGATCGAGCACGCCGAGCGCTTCGGCCTCGCCCAGCTCCATCAGCTGCGCGGGCGGGTCGGGCGCGGCAGCCGCGAGAGCTTCTGCATGCTGCTCTACAGGGCCCCGCTCGGCGAGACCGCGCAGAAGCGGCTTCAGATGATGGAGGAGACCGAGGACGGGTTCCTCATCGCCGAGAAGGATCTGGAGCTGCGCGGAGGAGGCGAGGTGATGGGCGCGCGCCAGAGCGGCATGCCCGAATTCCGCGTCGCGGAAGTGCCGGGTTTCGAAACGCTGCTGAGCGCGGCCCGCGACGATGCGCAACTGCTGCTGCGCGCGGACCCGCATCTGCAGTCCCCGCGCGGGCAGGCCGTGCGCAAGCTGCTCTACCTGTTCGAATGCGACGAGGCCGTGCGCCTGTTCCGCGCCGCCTGAGGACCGCCGCAACGAACGACGCTCAGCCCTTCATCCGTGGCGGACGCTTGCCGGGCGCGCTGCCGGCGCCTCCCGGCGGATCGGCGGCGAGTTTCAGGTCGGGACGGGCGGGCGGTGCCGCGGGGCCCGGCGCAGTTCCCGTTGTGGTCGCGGGGGCCTTCTGCACCGCCTTCGCGGCCTCGGCGAGCTTCTTGAGCTTCGCCTGTTGCTCGGGCATCACCATGCCGCCCGAGATGATGATCTTGGCGGCGTCCTCGACGTTCATCTGCAGGAATGTGACGTCCGCGCGTGGAACGAAGCAGATGAAGCCGGTGGGCGGCACGATGCCCGTCGGCATGAAGACGGTCAGCAGATCGGTATTCCCGCCGGGACTGACCGACTGGATCTCGCCCGTCGTCTCGCCCGTGACGAACACGATGGACCACAGCCCCTTAGAGGGGAATTCGATCACGCCGACCTTCTGGAAGCTCTCGGTCGTGGAGGTCGCCGTTACGACGGATTCGAAGATCTGCTTCAGCGCGCGGTAGACGTTGCGCACGATGGGCATGCGCCCGACCATCAGCTCGCCGGTCGAGATGAGCGAGCGGCCGATGAGGTTGGCGGCCAGCGCACCGATCAGCGTCAGTCCGATGATTGCGAAGATGAGGCCGACCCCGGGCACGTCGCGGCCGATGTAGGTGCTCGGGTTGTAGACGTCGGGGATGTAGGGCTTCACCCAGTTGTCCGCGACGTTGATGAAGTACCACGCGATGTACAGCGTCAGCGTCACGGGGCCGACGACGACGAGGCCCGTCAGGAAATAGTTGCGCAGCCGCGCCCCGAGGTGCCAGCCGTGCGGTCCATCCTCACGCGCCAGACGCTCCAGCCCCTCGCGCAATTCCGCATGGGGCTTCTCGTGGTGGCCTTCGGATTCGGGTGGTGCCGTACTCGTCATTGCCCGCTGGATCGTTCGACGCACGTTGCGTCAGCTGCAGGCATTCTCACACGCCCTCGCGGCGGATTGAAGCCCGCAGAGCGCGACATTACGCGAAAGCGCGAGAAAAGCCGAGCCCGGCCCCGCGCGGGCGCGGCGGATCGGCTGGTGCTACTGCGTCACCAGCATGCAATCGAAACCGCTGGCGCGCAGGGTGGCGCAATGCTGGCGCGGCTCGTTGGCATCCGCGTACGGCCCGAGGCGTACGCGGTAGAACGTGCCCATGTTCCCGAACACCTGCTCGTCGATGACCGCCTCGCGGGTTCCGACGAGGGCGGCGTGCTGCTGCTTCAGGCGGGCAGCCATCGCGTCCGCCTCCCCCCGCGAGCGAACGGCGCCGACCTGTAGGCGATACTTGCCGGCGGAGGCCGTGGCAGAGACCGGCGCCTTCGCGGCGGTGGCCGGCGCGGGGGCCGCGGCGGCATGCCTGGTGCGGGCGCCGGTGACGGTCGTCGCCTCGCTCCAGCTCGACACGGCCGTCGTCGCCGTTGCCGCAGTACCGGTCGAGGCCGTGGTCTGCGGCGCCTCGGCGGGCTTGGACGCGCTGCCCGAGCCGCCACCGAACAGATTGGAGAAGAACCCCGTGATCGCGGACCCGGTACCGGCCGCGGGAGCGGTGGGGGCTGGCGCGGCGCTCTCGACGGGAGCAGCGGCGAGAACTGGTGTTGGCGCAGACGAGCCCGGCGCGGCGGTGGCGGTCGACCAGCTTCCCGCGCCACCCGCAGCAACCGGACCGGTCGCGGGTTCGGTTGGCGCAGCTGCCGTGCGCCGGGGCCGCGCGGCAGGAGGCGAGGTCGGAGGCGCCGAGGGTGCCGCGGCGGCCGTCAACCCGGCCGGCGCCTGCTCCTGCTGGGCGAGCGAAGGTGCAGGCTGATCGCCGATGCCGGCCTCGCGGTAGGCGGCGGCGCGGTTCTCCATCGCCTGGGCGCGCTCGGTCTCGTTGAGCCCGCCCTTCAGCCAGAGCGCGCTCGTCAGGTCGGAGATCGCCTGCGCGGGCTTGCCCTGCTTTCGATAGGCGATGCCGCGGTAATAGAGCGCCTTGGCCATCTGCGGCGCAGGTAATCCGCCCCCGCGCAGCGCCGCGCTCAAGGACTGGACGGCCGGCTCGAACTTACCGGCGTCGAACGACTTGATGCCGGCTTCGACGAGGCGCTGCGCGGCGGCGGGATCGACCTTCTTGGCGGCCTCGCCGGCACCCTGTCTGGCGCCCTTCCCGGGCTTGGCGGCCTTGCCGGCGCTCTGCGGCGAGGCGACCGGAGCGATGCCCTGGCCGACTGCCTGTCCCCCCGGTCCGGGAAGAACGGCGGTGCCGAGCAGCACCGCAAGCCCGAACAAGCGCCAGTCTGTCGTCATGGCAAGCGTCATCGCTTTCGATCCGTCCCCAGGCGTCGCGACGCCATCCCTATCGATTCCCTCGCAAGAGGCTATGTCAAGCACCCCTTCGAGGCAAATCCGCGACGCAGACTTATCCCGCATTTTCCCCTAACGAGGCCGTGGGGCGGCCGATTATTCCACCGTCACCGACTTCGCGAGATTGCGCGGCTGGTCGACGTCGGTCCCCATGAACATCGCCGTATGGTAGGCGATGAGCTGGATCGGCACCGCATAGAGCAGCGGATTGGCAAACGCATGGGCCTTCGGCATCCGGATGTGGGCTGACAGACGGCAGCCGCATTTTTCCGGGTCGGCATCGGTGACGAGGATGATCTGGCCCCCGCGGGCCGCCACCTCCTGCATATTGGAGACGGTCTTGTCGAACAGGTCGTCCTCCGGGGCAACGACGATCACGGGTACGTTCTCGTCGATGAGCGCGATGGGACCGTGCTTCAACTCCCCGGCCGCGTAGCCCTCCGCGTGGATGTAGGAGATTTCCTTGAGCTTCAGGGCCCCTTCAAGCGCCAGCGGATAATTGATACCGCGCCCCAGGTAGAGGACGTCGCGCGCCTTCGATAGATCGTGGGCCAGGACCTCGTACAGCTCCTCGCTGCGCAGCAGCGTTGAGATGTGCCGCGGAACCTCGGTCAGCGCCTGAACAAGCTCGCGCTCGCGGGCCTCGTCGATGACACCGCGCGCCCGCCCGATCGCGATCGCGAGGCAGGCCAGCACGGACAGCTGGCAGGTGAATGCCTTGGTCGAGGCGACGCCGATCTCGGGCCCGGCAAGCGTCGGCAGCACGGCATCGCTCTCGCGCGCGATGGTGGAGGTGCGAACGTTGACAATGGAGGCGATGCGCTGCCCGTTGGCCTTGCAGTAGCGCAGCGTGGCCAGCGTGTCGGCCGTCTCGCCCGACTGCGACACGAACACCGACAACCCGCCGGGCGGCAGCGGGGCCTCGCGGTAGCGCAGCTCGGAGGCGATGTCGATCTCGACGGGAACCCGCGCGTAGCGCTCGATCCAGTACTTGCCGACGAGGCCGGCATAGTAGGCCGTGCCGCAGGCCGAGATCGTGACGCGGGAAACGCCCGCCAGATCGATCCCGAGCGAGGGGAAGTTGACCGTGCCCGACCCCATGTCGAGGTAGTTCGCCAGGGTATGGGATATCACCTCGGGCTGCTCGTGAATCTCCTTCGCCATGAAGTGGCGGTGGTTGCCCTTGTCGACGAGGAGGGAGCTGGCGACCGCCTTGACCAGAGGGCGCTCCACTTTGGCGCCCGTGCGATCGTAGATCTGCACGCCCTTCCTCGTCAGCACCGCCCAGTCGCCTTCCTCGAGGTAGGTTATGGCGTCGGTGAACGGGGCGAGCGCGATCGCATCCGAGCCCAGATACATCTCGCCCGTGCCGTGGCCGATGGCGAGGGGCGATCCCTGACGGGCGGCGATCATCAGGTCGTCGTAGCCGGCGAAGATGATCGCGAGCGCGAAGGCGCCCTGCAACCTCGTCAACGCGACGCGAACCGCCTCGACGGGGGAAAGCCCCCTGCCCAACTCGTCGGTGATCAGGTGGACGACGGCCTCGGTGTCCGTGTCGGTTTCGAACTTGTGGCCCCGCGCGCTCAACTCCGCCTTGAGGTCGCGATAGTTCTCGATGATGCCGTTGTGCACGACCGAGACCTTGTCGGTCATGTGGGGATGCGCGTTGCGCTCCACGGGCCGGCCGTGGGTCGCCCAGCGCGTGTGCCCGATGCCGGTCGTTCCCTGCAGCGGCTCGGTGAGGAGGCGCGTCTCGAGATTGCGCAATTTGCCTTCGGCGCGGCGCCGCTCGAGATGACCGTTCTCGACGGTGGCGATGCCGGCCGAGTCATAGCCGCGGTACTCGAGCCGCCGGAGTGCGTCGACGAGATCCGTCGCGACCGGCTTGGAGCCAAGAATTCCAACGATTCCGCACATCTGCGCAAAGATCTCCGACTCGGATTGGATCGGGCCTCAGTTAACGGTTGGCGGACCAACCGCTCAAGTCACAACGTATTACTGCATTTCTCGTGCCGCAAACTGCGTCGGATGCGACCTAGGCCTTGCCCTTGCGGCGGCTCATCATGATGCGGAACTTCTCGGCCCACCCGGGACGCTCCTCCTGTGTGGCGCGCTCCAGCGCCAAGGCGTTCTCCGCTACGTTCCTGGTGATCACGCTGCCCGAGCCGACGTAGGCTCCGGCCCCGATCTTCACCGGCGCGACGAGCGACGAATTGGAGCCGACGAACGCGCCATCCCCGACCTCGGTGGTTGCCTTGTTGAAGCCGTCGTAGTTGCAGAAGATGGTGCCCGCGCCGATGTTGGCCTTGGCACCCACCATGCCGTCGCCGAGGTAGGCGAGATGGTTGGCCTTCGCGCCACGCCCCATCGTCACGTTCTTCACCTCGACGAAATTGCCGATGTGGACGTCGGCAGACAGGACGGCCCCCGGACGCAGACGTGCGAACGGCCCGATCCTGGCACCCGGCCCGATCTGTGCCCCCTCGAAGTGGCAGTTGGCCTTGATCTCGGCCCCGTCCTCGACCGTGACGCCCGGACCGAAGAACACGTTGGGCTCGATCACCACGTCGCGGCCGATCCGCGTGTCGTAGCTGAGCCAGACCGTCTCGGGGGCGATCAGGGTGGCACCCTCGCGCATGACCGCTAGCCGTGCGCGCTTCTGCCAGATCGCCTCCGCCTCGGCCAGCTG
>WBZY01001486.1_pt1 | contig 11939 bp, 4 predicted proteins | sample 5204191 | NCBI WGS metagenome assembly WBZY01 (sample SAMN12344363, study PRJNA552823) | activated sludge metagenome | biome: Activated sludge suspended growth; feature: Anammox Sidestream; material: Wastewater; isolation source: activated sludge from anammox sidestream of wastewater treatment...
TGGAGGTGTTGAACGACAGGATGGCGCGGTACTGCTTCCTGGCGGCGTCGTCGCCGAGGCGGAAGGTGGTGGCGGCGGAGTTGAACGTCCCGCCTTTGTTACTGGTCTCGGCCGTTTCAAGTATCCAGCCGTCCTGCGCGCCGGCCGAACGGAAGGTCCGACTGTACTGCTCCAATTCGAACGAGCCAATGTCGCAACGTACGCCCTGCGGACGGATGATCCCGCGCTGGTCATCGGTGGGACAGCCCGTGTTTGTGCCAGCGTCTATGGCAGGCGAGCCAGCTTGGAGCGCGTGAGTTAACATGTTCCCGCCATTGTTTTGTAATGCTCCCAGCAAGGGGTCCTGTCCGACAATATCGCCGTTCACGCCATTAGTCAATCCACAGGCATTTGCGTTATCCTCAATCAGGTTGTAATTTGACGATCCTTCTATCGTTGCGCTAATTGCATTTACACAATCTCCTCCACCAGCGCTGTTGGCGATTAGCGTGTTGTATAATCTGGGGTGGCTGTCATGGATGTTATACATACCGCCGCCGCTATTTGTGTTGGCGAGATTGTCGCTGAAGGTGACATTGGTCAGGATAGGATAGCTGCTATCGGTATTAAACATGCCGCCGCCATAGCTGTTTTCCGCGCTGTTGCCGCTGATGGTCACATTGGTTAGCGTGGGGTTGCTGCCATTGTTATATATACCGCCGCCGCCAAGCATGAAATCGGCATTATTGTCGCTGATGGTCGAGTTGGTAATATATGGCGTGCCTCCATCGTGATACAGACCGCCTCCCGCGGAGCTTGCGCTGTTGTTTATCACGCTTGTTCGAAGCATGGTGTAGGGATAAAGGTAACTATAAACTCCGCCGCCGAATTTGGCGGTATTGTCCGTGATTGCAACATCGGTAAATGTCGTGTTTGCATAGGAAATATACACGCCCCCGCCTTTGCCATCTCCGTTGCCGGCGTCATTGCCGGTGATGGTGACATTGTTCAATGTAGTTGCGCCAAGTCCAGTATACAAACCGCCGCCATATTCGGCTTTGTTGGCGTTAAGTAGCACGTTGTTGAGCGTCAGGTTGCCGCCGGCGTTGTATATCCCTCCGCCGATATTATTAACGTCTGCGCACAAACCGATGCAATTGCCGTGCTGTATGGTTAGGTCGTTGATGGTCACATTGTAAGGATAAACAGAAATGACCCGATTGTATGCAGGCATACATCCGCCGGGCGTGGTGATGGGGTTGCAGTCGCTTGCCTGAATAACGGTATTCGTAATTCCCCTGCCTGTGATGGTGATGGGAGACACGATTTGCAGCTCTGTAACAAACAAGGTGATGGTGTAATCGTCCGCAAAGGTAATGACATCTGCGCCGGAACCCGCCGGGCAGCCTTTGTATGCGGTGTCGGTATTGGCGGCAAACACCGCTTCATAGAGCGAGCACAGCGAATTGTCCGCCTCGATCTCCTGGTCGGTGTTCACCACAATGCTGGCTGCGCGCGCAGGGGTCACAAAAGTTGGCGAACCGAACAGCGAGATCAGCATGGCGATCAGCGTAAGGCTGCGAACCAGAAAGTTCCTGGTTTTTTTTTCATCGGCTGGGGTTAACAGCGAATGGGGGCGGAAGGAAAATTGTTTTTTGAACATGGTAACTCCTTTTTGAAATCATGAAATAGGCGGTTGGGGTAGACGCTGGGAAGAAGCAGATGATGGAGCGAAATCCTCCTCTTCGGATAAGGCAGGCGGGGAGATGCTGTTTCTAAGAAACTCCACCAATGCCTCCAGTTTTGAAAAACTATTCCGTTCCCCGCTCAGGGGATCTTCGAGCGAAGTCCGCCATTTTGAGTTGGAACGCCAAACTCGTAAAAGGAAGGTGCGGTGTTGGGATGAAAAATTTTTCATAGCAAAATTCTATCGGTAGCGCGTCAGGAAAACGTCAGGAGATTGTATAATTCGGGTAATCCAAGGAGCATGATGAAATGCTAAAATTATCATTTCTAGGCGCGTTCTCGGCAAAGTTGGATGAAACCAGCCTGCAAGGCTTCGAGTCGGCCAAGGTGCGCGCATTGCTGGCATATCTAATGCTGGAATCCGAGAAACCGCATAGCCGCGAACGCCTGATTGGGTTGTTTTGGGGAGATGGCGATGAGTTTAAGTCCGCCAAAAATATGCGCCAGGCGCTCTCGAATTTAAGAAAGACGATCCAGGACGTTGATTCGGGGAATCCGTTTCTTCTACTCGAGTCCGATACAATTCAGGCAAACAAAAACAATCCCCAGTTGTGGTTGGATACGCATGTTTTCGAACGCCTGATATCCGCTTGCGAAAAACACCCTCATCGCAAAATCGAAACATGCCTCGCGTGCGCTCATCGTCTTGCGCAGGCGGCGCAGTTATATCGCGGGGAATTATTGGATGGGTTCATCCTGAAGGATTCGCAGTATTTTCAAGATTGGCTTGTTGCCCGGCGCGAGTATTTTCGACAAAAAGCGATAATGGCGCTGGAGCAATTGACGGTTTATCATCAACGACGCCGTGAATATCAGGAAGCAATTTCTTATGCGCGCCGTTTGCTGTCCATGGACGATTGGCGGGAGGAAGCGCACTTCCTGTTGATGAGTCTACTGGCTAGCGCGTCGCAGCGCAGCGCGGCTCTTAAGCAATACCAGACCTGTCGTCAAATCATGCTCGATGAATTTGGGGCGGAGCCACAACCAGAGACGGTTCAACTGTATCAACAGATCTTGAACCATCAGTTTCCCGGCGGCGAGACGGTTCTGCCGAACAATCTGCCATCTTTTGGCACAACGTTTGTCGGTCGCAAAAAAGAGATTTTGCAAATCGCCGAACATCTGCAGACCAGGTTACGCCGCCTGGTTACTGTAATCGGCCCCGGCGGTATTGGTAAAACCCGCCTTGCGCTTCAGGCAGGACAAGAGCAACTATATGCCTTTCAGGACGGCGTTTACTGGATTCCACTGGATAATATCGAAGACGCCAATGCCTTGCCGGGCGTGATCGCCAACGTAATCGGAATCGAATTGCCCGCAAAGGGCGACATTCAGGCGCATCTACTCAATTTTCTTCGTCATCGAGATATTCTGTTGATTTTTGATAATTATGAGAGCTTGTTGCCAGAGACGGATTTTATAACCAGGTTGCTGAACCATGCCCCTGGATTGAGCATTCTGGTCACTTCCCGGGAAGCGCTTCATCTCCAAAGCGAGTGGATATTCGAACTGACTGGCTTGCCGCTTCAGGCAGAAAAGATGGGGGAACTTCCTGCAGCCGTTCTTCTCCTCGAGCAACGCGCCCAGCGTGTGGAACCCCAATTTCACATTTCCCCCGGCGAAAACGATCAGGATGCCTTACACTTGTGCGAAGTCCTCAACGGTTTACCGCTCGGGATCGAACTGGCGGGCAGCATGTTAAAAAGATATACCTGCGCCGAAATTGCAGAACAAATCTCACAAGATATCGGCGTACTTACTTCCTCGTTGCGGGACATTCCCTCCCGCCATCGTAGTCTTTGGGCCGTGTTCGAACACTCATGGAATCTCTTAAGCGCGAAGGAAAAGCTGGCATTTGCCGCGCTGGGGATATTTCCCTCTCGTTTTACCGCTGCCGCAGCACATGAGATTGGCGCCGTCCCTTCTGATTTACTGGATGAATTAAGCAGAAAATCCCTGGTGCGCCAATTGGACAGGGACTTGTATAGTTTGCACCCGCTGTTGCAGCAATACGCCCGTAAAAAACAGCATTCCATTGGGATCCCCGAAAGGGAAATCAACGAAAAATTCACATCCTATTACAGTGACCGCGCCCGACAATGGGAGCGGGGTATGAAATCGGCTCGCGTTCAACATGCGCTGGATGAATTTTCGCTTGAATGGCTAAATCTGACTGCCGCCTGGAATATGGCGCTTGCTGTCTTGGATTTTAAAACATTGAACATATTGCTCTCGCCATTTTTCTGGTTCTTTGAAATCAAGGGGAAAATTTATGAAGGGGAAACCCTCTTTCAGGCTGCGCTCGCTGCGTTGCAAGCGCGAAATGAATTTGAAACACGCTCGGAAAATTTTTATGACAGATTGTTGATTTATTATGGCTGGTTGAGTTTCCGCCGGGGACAAACAGATCGGGCGGTGGAAAATCTTGGCGGCGCGGTCGAGCGTGGGTTAGACCTGCTCGGCATCGAAGAACAGGTCTTTGCGACCAATCATCTCGGAAGCGTGTTTTATGAAACAGGCCAGAAAATAAAAGCGCGCGAATTGTACGAAACAGCCATGCGTCTCTGCGAAGGCAACCAGGCTCCATGGAACGAGGCGCTCACTTGCAACCATTACGGCTCGATGCTCAGCATGGATGGAGACCTCGAACAAGCCGCGCAGATCCTTCAACAGGGAGCGCGTATTGCCGAAGTCAACCAATTTACTTGGATCACTGCCAGCATTCTAAGCAACCTTGCCGTCCTTGCCTATTTTCAGCAGGAGTATCAGTCGGCCGTTGACCTGTTTTTGGAAAGCAATGAAAAATCGGCCCAGTACGGCGATTTGCACCGTTCCCCTTCGGTGAACCACAACAATCTTGCCGAGTGTTACGCCATGCTTGGGCAATTGGACAAAGCCAGCGAACACCTGGAGGCGGCCCTGCATCATTTCAACGAATGTGGAAATATTGTCTTTTTGCCGTATGTCTATAACACTCTGGCAGGAATTCATTTGCAAGCGAATAAATATGCCGAAGCGCAGCAGGCGCTTCAAAATGGAATCAAGAGCGCAGTTGAAAACCAAATGCAGGCTGTGCTCAACAACTTGTTAATTGACCACGCAAGGTATTTCTTGTTGACAAATAAAAGACAGGAGGCGGTCAAGATCATTTATTACGTCACTCATTCCTCGCATACCATTAAGGAAGGGCATGACAAAGTCTCCCAACTGATCGAAGAATATGGAGAAGATTTACGCAAAGAAGTTACGCGGCTCGCCGGGCGAACTCTCGCACAGCAGGACATATTGGATATCATCCGTTGAATGAGCGGGAATACATGAGGTTCACCACCCACGCTTTCAGCGCTTGAAAGATTCCACGCAAAAACCGCGTACCGCCTTCTCGCATGATGTGGGGTAAATGAAATGGCTTCGCTCTTGATCGCAGGATGTAAAAAACGCCCCCGCATTTGCGAGGGCGTTTTTCGCCAACGTATGGCATGCATTATTCGATCGTATTTAGTAGCGTCGCGAGATTCATTCCGCACGGTACTGGAAACTGCGTAGCATCAGTTATCGACAACGCGCCTACGGGACATAGTACTCGACGATCAACTGCGGGCGGGAGGCGAAAGGCGCGTTCCCGCTGAACAGGCTGAGATAGTTTGCGATGGCGTTGTTGTTGTCGTCCAGTTTGAAGCGCAGGCGAACTTGCGTGATGCCGCCGGCGGTCGCCAGTTTGTTGACGAAGTTCCCGGCGCCGGTCAGGTTGAGACTGTACCACCCGCCAACGAGAGGCGGTTTGAGCGGGCCGACGGTCTTATTGGCGGCGGTCTGGAAATCGGCGGCTTGCAGGGCGGAAGTCCCAAACATTCCTTTCTTCACGTCAGCCATGAAACCCTGGAAGGCGTTGACCGGGTTTCCGCCGCCGGTCACGCCCTGCCGCTTGACCTTGAGGGTAACTTTGGTGATGACGGCGTTATCGGGCAGGCTGGAGGTGTTGAACGACAGGATGGCGCGGTACTGCTTCCTGGCGGCGTCGTCGCCGAGGCGGAAGGTGGTGGCGGCGGAGTTGAACGTCCCGCCTTTGTTACTGGTCTCGGCCGTTTCGAGTATCCAGCCGTCCTGCGCGCCGGCCGAGCGGAAGGTCATCATCTTCTGGACGGTGTAGGTCTCGCCGCTGGTGAAGTCGCCGTTGCCCGCGCCTGTTCCACCGAGCAGATTTCCGCCGGCATCGGCGATGCTATCGTCATCGCCGAGATCGAGGCGGATTGTGCCATTGCCGCTGCCGGTGTTGACGGTGACGGTGCGCGTCGCGCCCGAGCCGCTGACCCCGCTCACGGTCGCGCCCGAGACGCCGCTGGTCGCGAGGGTGAAGTCGCTTGTGTCTACGCCCGTCACGGATTCAGAGAAGGTCACGGTGAAGTCTACGGCGGCCGCGGCGGTGGGATCAGTTTCGGCGCGGGTGATGGAGGCGACGGTGGGCGCGACGATGTCCGTCCGTTCGTAGGCGCCCATGTCGCAGGTGGCGATGGTGTCGTTGTTGCCGTCGAAGGGACGCGTCTCGCCGCGCTGGTCTGCCGCCGCGCAGGTGAGGTTGTTTCCCGCGTCGATGGCGGGAGAACCGATGCTTAGGGCGTGGGTGGAGGTCGGTCCGCCGTTGTTCGCCAGGGCGCCCAGCAGTGGGTCGGTTCCCGTGATGTTTCCGGTGGTGTCGCCGCCGACGGTGCAATAGGCTGTCGCCTGGATCAGGTTGTAGCCTTGTGAGTTCAACGTACCATAGCATTCATGCGAGTCATCGCCGGCGGTATTTCCAGCCATGATCGTGTTCTTTAGATTCACCGTGCTGCTCACATACATCCCGCCGCCGTCGTTGACAGCGGCGTTGTCGGTGATGGTGACATTATTCAGGTTCAACGTATTTGGCGTACCGCCGTTACCTTCGTAGACGCCTCCGCCTGCGTCAGCCGAATTGCCGCTGATGGTCACGTTCGTCAGGCTGAAGGTTTGGCTGTTGCCATAAAAGGCTAAACCGCCGCCACCGCTCGCGTCGTTTCCCGCAAACAGGCTGTTGGTGATGGTTGTGGAAACATCGGCATACAGACCGCCTCCACTTCCCGACAACGCTGAATTGTTTGTAACGCTGGCGTCATTGATCGCAGCCGCGGCAGGGCCTCGAACATGTAGCCCTCCGCTGTCGGACGCGGTGTTGTTCGAGATGAGAACGCCGTCGAGATTCAAACCCGTAGCGGCAGGGTCTGAGAAAATACCGCCTCCAGCTTGGCTGGCGGTGTTGTAGGTCACCGATCCGCCGTTCATTGACAGGCTGGCATAATTATAGATACCGCCGCCGTGAGAATCGGTGAAGATGGAATCGAGGGCCTGATTGCCGGTAACGGTAATGTCGTTCAACGTAAGATTGCCGTGATTTCGGATGCCGCCGCCCCGATCGTCCACGACTTTGCCATTGGCGACGGTCAGGTCGTTGATGACGACGGTCTTGCCTGCGTCAATGTAGAATACGCGCACGGCGTTGTCCCCGCTCACGGTCAGGCTGGACGCGCCGGGGCCGTTGATGGTCACGTTGTCCGACACGGTCAACTGGCTGGCGAGCGTGATCGTGCCGCTGATGCCGGTGGCGTCAATTACGTCGCCGTCGTTGGCGTCGTCCAGGGCCTCGCGCAGGGACCCCGCGCCGCTGTCGCTGGTGTTGGTCACGACGAGCGTGGCCGCGCGGGCGCGCTCAACCGGCATGGCCGCCAGCGCGCCCAGCGCGAGGCAGAGCGCAAGGAACAGGTTCAAAAAACGGGTTTTGGTTTTCATTTTTCTCCTTTCGTTTGAAACGGTTTCATTACAAATACGAGTGGGTTTCGTCGCTGCGAAGAGCGCGCTTTTCCCGACGACGCTTGCCTTATCGCGCAGCGTCAGGGAGCGGCCCCGTGCCGCGAGAGGGGATCGCTTCGGGACGCTTCACGCGCCCTCGCAATGACGGACATGCCGTGAGAATTATGGAATGTAGTACCCGATCTCCAGCAACGGACGGAGCGAAAGCGTGGCTGTATTGCCGCTATAGAATTTGAGGTAATCCGCGCCGTTGTCATTGTTGTCGTCGGCGGCGAAGCGCAGGCGGAACTGGGTGATCCCGCTCTTGTTGATGTAGGCAAAGACGCCGCTTGCCCAGGTTTTGGTATACCAATTGGCGACGGGTGAATTCGGGATCGTTCCGATGGCAGATTTGCTGGCCGTGGACTGGAAGTCGTTCAGTTGCAGGGCAGCGCTTCCGAAGGAGCCCTTGCGAACGTCTACAACCAGCGCGCCGTGCGTGCCGAACGGATTCGTCCCGGCCAGGCCCTGGTAGCGAATCTTGAGTTTTACGCTTATGATCACGGCGTTGTCGGGGATCGAGGAGGTATCAAAGGACAAGACGGAACGATATTGTTTGTCCTGCGCATTGTCTCCCACCATAAAGGTGGCCGCGCTGGAGTTCATCGTCCCGCCCGCGTTGGTATTTTCGGCGGATTCGAGCGTCCAACCATCGTAGCCCTGGGAGGAGCGCAACGTGGCTATAGTAGTGGTGTCGTATTTCCACAGTTCGATTCCCGTCCCGTCGTTGCCGTTTGCCGAGAAGTACAGCGCGCCGCTGTACGCGGTCATATAGGAGGGACTTGAAGCTCCACTGCCGCTCCAGATGTCTGTCACAAGTTGGGCGCCGTTGACGGGATCGTACTTCCACAGTTCCCATCCCGCCCCATCATTGCCATTCGCGCAAAAATACAACGCGCCATTGTAGACAGCCATATAGCGAGGAAATGAATCTCCAATGCCGGTATAGATATCTGCCACGCGTTGAACGCCGTTGGCCGGGTCGTACTTCCACAGTTCCCATCCCGCCCCGTCATCGCCCCTGGCGGAAAAATACAACGCCTTTTTATATACAGTCAAATCACTGGGGGCTGAAGCCATGTTGCCGCTGTAAATGTCCGCCACGAGCTGCGCGCCGTTAGCGGCATCGTACTTCCAGAGTTCGGTCCCCTTCCCGTCGCCGCCATCGGCCGAGAAATATAAGCCATTGTTGTAAGCCGCCAGGTAGCTTGGATAGGAGCCCAAAGCGCCGCTGTTGATATCCGCCACGCGCTGGGCGCCGTTGACCGGATCGTATTTCCAAAGTTCTCGCCCCGCTCCTTCGCCCCCATCGGCCCCAAAATAGAGGGCGTTATCGTAAACGGTCAGGAATGCAGGATTTGAAAATAAACTGATGTTGATATCCGCCGCGATCTGGGCGCCGTTGATCGGGTCGTATTTCCAGAGTTCAATTCCCGCCCCGCCGTCTCCAGTGGCATTGAAATACAGCGCGTTATTGTAGACTGTCAGATAGTTAGGCGACGAACTTGTACTACCGGTGTAAATATCCGCTACGCGAGCGGCGCCGTTGGCGGGATCATATTTCCACAACTCGTTCCCCGCTCCATCATTCCCGTTCGCCCCAAAATACAGCGCGCCATTGTAAGCTGCCAGATGCGAAGGGCTCGAACTAGAAGCGCCGGGAAAGATATCGGCTACGCGCGCAAGGGTGACGATAGCCTCCACAGGCGGGCCGCCTTCCTGGGCGCGGCTGGGGGCGGCAGACCCGAAAGCGAGGGCAAAAACTCCTAGAATCATAACGATCGAGAAAATTCGTTTGAACATGTCATTCTCCTTTTATCATCGCCTTAGGCGAAATTTTGTGATACTATAAATTCAATTTTGTTGACTCTGTTGACACTTTGTTGACAACCGTCCTCGGGAGGGCGCGGTCATGTCTAAACAACAATCCATCGTCGAACCGTCCGAATTCCAAACATTCGGCGAGCTGCTGCGCTATTTGCGTGAACGCGCCAAACTCACGCAGCGCGGCCTGGCGCAACAGGTGGGCTATCACTATAGTTACCTCAGCCGACTTGAAAAAAACGAGCGCGCCCCAGACGAAACCGTCCTACGCGCGCGCTTCATCCCGGCCCTCAAATTGCAGAACGAATCGCTGTGGGTGAAACGCATCACAGAACTGGCGCGCGAGACCCGCCCAGCCGAACAGCCCCCCGCCGTGCCGGTCCCTGACCCGTTGCCCGAAACAGCCTTCGCCCGTTTGCCGGTACCCTTCACCTCGTTCCTGGGGCGCGCCCGCGAAGTGGAAACGCTGGAGCGGATGCTCCGCCAACCCGACGTTCGACTCGTCACGCTGGTCGGCCCGCCGGGAGTCGGAAAGACGCGCCTGGCCCTCCACGCAGCCGAACGCCTCGCCGCGGACTTCGAGGCGGGCGCGGTCTTCGTGAACCTGATGCCCGTCCTCGAGGCCGACCAGGTCATTCCCGCCTTTGCCCTGGCCCTCGACGTGCGCGAAACTGCGCGCCTCTCCGTGCTGGAAAGCGTGAGCGCCGCGCTGAAGTCTAAAAACTTGCTGATCGTGGCCGATAACTTCGAGCAGGTCGCCGAAGCCGGCCCGCAACTGCTCGCGCTGCTGGGAGAGGCAAAAAATGTGAAGATACTCGTCACCAGCCGCGAAGCCCTGCGGTTGCGCGGCGAAAAGGAATTCCCGCTCGTCCCCCTGCCTGTGCCGGGCGAAACCGAAACCAATCTCCAGGATTTCCCCTCGGTGCAGTTATTCCTGCAGCGCGCCCGCGACGTAAAACCCGATTTCCCGCAGGACGACGAGACCGCCTCGCGCGCCGCCGAAATCTGCCGCCGTCTCGACGGCCTGCCCCTCGCCATCGAACTGGCCGCGGCGCGGGTCGGCGCATTGAGCCTGTCTGCCATGCTCAAACAACTGCATCGCCGCTTCGACTGGTTGACGTACGGAAAACGCGACCTGCCGGCCTGGCGCCAAAACCTGTGGGACGCGGTGGAGTGGAGTTACTCCCTGCTCGACGTGCAGGAACGCGTCCTGATGAACCGGTTGTCCGTCTTCAGCGACGGCTGGACTTTGGAGGCCGCCGAAGCGATTTGCTGCGACGACACGATCTGCCTCGCCTCCGACGTCCTCAACCTGCTCATGCGCCTCGCGGATAAGTCCATGATCGCGGCGGATACGGAGCAGGACCGGTTTCACTTTCTCGAATCGCTGCGCGAGTTCGCCCACAAAAAACTGAACGAAGAGAACGCCTTCGAGCTCATGCGCCAGCGGCACGCGCAGTATTTCATGAACTTCATGCAGGTCGCATCGCCAAATATCAAACAGGGAAACGACGTGGCGCGCTGGCTGGACAGGGTGGAGGCAGACCACAACAACCTGCGCGCCGTGATGACGTGGATCGTCGAAGACCCGTCGCGCATCCCGTCCGCGTCGGAATTCATTGTCGACATGGGCAGGTTCTGGTACGACCGCAACCACTTCACCGAAGGCCGCCGCTGGCTGGATCAAATCGTCGCCGCGTATTCCGAACCCACCGCCGAACGCGCCAACCTGTTGCGAACCTGCGGCGATTTCCATCGCGTACAGGGCGATTACGCCGAGGCGCGCCTCATCGAGGAGGAGGGACTCGCGGTCTCGAAAGCGCTGGGTTACGAAAGAGGAATGTACCAGTCCATGGACGCGCTGGCGATCCTGGCGGGCATCCAGCGCGACTACGCGCGCGCCTCTGAACTGCTGGAACAGGTCCTCGACTATCGCAGGCGGACGAAGGACGCGCTTCGCCTGACCGCCACGTTGAACAACCTTGCCATCGCCAGCCGCCGGCTTGGGAATTTTGAACGCGCCAGGGAGTTATATGAAGAAGCAATTTCCGTCACGAGGGAAAACGGCAATCTTATGTCGCTGGGCCATGCCTTGAACGGCCTCTCGGAAGTTCACACGGAATCAAAAGACTTTGCCGCCGCCCTCGAGCTGCAGCGTCAGGGATTGGAAGTCCGCCGCCAGATTGGGGACTGGAAAGGCGTCGCGTTTTCGCTCGGCTCGATCGCCATATCGCTCCATCATCTGGATAAACCTGCGCGCGCCGCGCAGCTGGAAAGCGCCGGCATAAAACTGCGCGGGGAACTCGGCATTTCCTTTCCCGCCATCGCGCAGGCGGAACACGACGAACTCTCCGCAAGCCTCCGCGCCAAACTGGGAGAGGCCGCCTTCGATGAAGCCTGGGCGCGCGGCCAGTCGCTCTCACGGGGACAGGCGGTGGCGCTGGCAACGGAATGAATCGTAACGAAATGCCCCCGAAATTCGGGGGCATCGCTTTTGGAAGGCGTTTACGGAACGCAATCCTAAAGGA
>WBZY01001487.1_pt1 | contig 11928 bp, 9 predicted proteins | sample 5204191 | NCBI WGS metagenome assembly WBZY01 (sample SAMN12344363, study PRJNA552823) | activated sludge metagenome | biome: Activated sludge suspended growth; feature: Anammox Sidestream; material: Wastewater; isolation source: activated sludge from anammox sidestream of wastewater treatment...
GGATCCTGATGGAATGGTGATCGTCGTCGCGCTTCGCCTCACCGACAAGTGTGAGCGCCCACGGACACGCACGAGGCCGTCCGGCGGCCCGCCGTTCCCCTGCCGGAAGGCGACTTCGAGAGAGACGTCGCCTCGGTCCCCTGGCTCGTGAGGCCGCGGGCAACGGGGCCCAAGCGGATCCGCTCGAGCGCCCGCGACTCGATCTGGCGTACCCGCTCGCGCGACAGCCCGAGCCGGGCCCCCACCTGGCTCAGGGTGGCGGCCTCGGAGCCGCCGAGGCCGAAGCGAGCCTCCAGGACCGCGCGCTCCCGCTCTTCGAGCGGCGCCAGCATCGCCGGCAGAGCCGACGCCAGTACGCGATGGTCGCAGCGAAGCGCCGGGTCCTCGGCCGTCTCGTCGACCAGGGTGTCCTCGAGAGCGAGCCAGTCACTGCCCGCGATCGGTTCGTGGGTCGAGGCGATCGGGAGCAGGCCCGCGACGATCCGGTCGGACTCTTCGGGCGGAAGCCCGAGTACTTCGCCTACGTCGTCACGGCTGGGCTCGCAGGCCGTCCGTGCGCGCAGCGCGTGGTCGGCGCGGCGCATCCGGATCTGCGCGTCCCAAACCGCCGCAGGGAGGCGGATGGTTCGGGATTCCTTCTGCACAGCGCGGATCATCGCCTGGTGGATCCACCAGGCAGCGTAGGTCGAAAAGGCGAGCCCGCGCTCGGGGTCGAACTTCTCCACCGCGCGCATCAGGCCGAGCGTTCCCTCCTGCACGAGGTCGGCGAGCGGAACGCCCGTGCTGCGGAAGGGCCGCGCGAAGCGCACCACGAGCCGCAGGTTGTGGCTCACCAGGACCTCGCGCGCGGCGACGTAGGCCGCGAAGGCCTCCGCTGCTGCGGCGTACTCGGGGCTGGCCGGCGCGGGGGTCGCCCGGCCGGCCTCGCGAAACGCCTGGAGGATCGCCTCCACGGCGAGCTCGGCCTCCGCGAGCGCGCGTGCGACCCGGCGCCGGTGCGCGAGGGCCGACGAACGCCGCGGGCTCGCGAACAGCCGCTCGGCGCGCCCGAGCGCGCGATCGATCTCCCGCCCGAGGTCGGGGCCGCCGCCGTCGACGTGATGGACGCTGAGCACCGCGGTGCTGCGCTTCGCCGCGCGCAGATCGCGCCAGCGCACCAGCAACGCGGCGACGATCTCGGGCGCCTCGCGGGCGGCTTCCACGAACTGCTGGCGCTCGCGGTGCAGCCGTCGGGAGAACTCGATCTGGGCGTCTCGCGCGAGGACCGAGGCACCGGCCAGGGCGCGACGGTGCAGGTAGAGCTCGTCGGTGGTCGCCCCACCCGCGGTCTCGGAACCGTTGCGCATTCCCCATGCCTCCGTAGCGCGGTCGGGCGGAACTCCGTAGCGCGGTCGGGCGGGATCGGGAGATCCACCGCGCGCAGGGGAGACTGCTGGCTGCGAGCGGCTGCTTCCTGACGGGAATCTGATGGAGGCACCGGAGTGCCGAAGCAGAGGGCCGAGCGGCGCCCAAGCACGATATCGAGGCCGCGGTCGACGAACAGCGGCCCGCGCAGCGCCTGGAGCCGAACCCGTCGCTGCGGCGGCACAGCGCTGCGGATGGCGGGAAGGCGTGTCCGGGGGACGGCGCCCTTACGTCCGTGGACGGTCGGTTTCCTACCGCTATAGCTCACTCTCGGCGCGGCCGGGGCGCCTGATCGCACGGAGGGTGGCCGATGGAGCGCTTCGGAAGCGGGCTCGCGCTGTGGCTACAGCGCGCGGCGAGGCACGCGCTGGTCCTGTCGCTGATCGCTGCGCTGACCGGAGCCCAGGCCTGCTCTCGCGAGAGCGCCCCGCCCGCGCCTCGCTCTCCGCCGAGCCCGGCCCCCGCGGAGCCGGCGGCAGCGGCGGCGCCCGAGCCCGAGTCACCGGGGGTGCCCGAGGAGGTGCTCGTCGCGTCGGACGACGTGAAGGGGCTCGTCGCGCCGATCGCGCTCTATCCCGACCCGCTCCTCGAGCTCGTGCTGCAGACCGCAGTCCAGCCCGCGCAGGTCGTGCTCGCCGCGCGGTTCCTCGAGCAGCGCGCGCGCGACGCGTCGCTGCAGCCGAGCGACGACTGGGACACGGCGATCGTCGGGCTGCTCAACACGCCCGACGTGCTCACGTCCATGAACGAGAACCTCGACTGGACGAGCGAGCTCGGCCAATCCGTGGCGAACGACCTCGACGAGGTCCAGCTCGCGGTGCAGGAGCTGCGCTGGTCGGCCTACAACACCGGCGCGCTGCGCTCGAACGAGTGGCAGGAGGTGATCGTGACGGGCGACGTGCTCGCCATCATGCCCGCCCAGCGCGAGCAGGTCGCGGTGCCCCAGTACGACGGCGCGGCGCTGCTCGAGGCGTCGACGTCCGAGCGCAGCCGCCCGGCCCCCGCGCTCCCAGAGGACAGCGGCGGCCTCGCGCCCGCCGCTCCCGCACCGGCCGGGAGCTACGGCTACACCGCTGCGGTGCCGGTGACCTACGCGGCGCCGCAGCCTTCGTTCTGGTCGACCGCCGCGGTGTTCGCCGGCGGCGCCGCACTCGGCGGCCTGCTCGGCTACGCGATCGGTGACGACGACGATGACGATGACGACGACTGGAACGGCTGGGGCTGGGACGACGATTGGGACCACCGCCCCTGGCGCGGCGATCGCTGGCGCGGCGGCCACAACGACATCGACATCGGAAACGTCAACATCATCCGCCCCGCGCGGCCGGGTGTGGGCCTGCGGCCCAACCGGCCGATCAACCGACCCGGCGGCTGGGGCGGCTACGACCGGCCCGACCGGCCGGGCCGCCCAGGGCTTGGCCATCGCCCGGGTCGCCCGGGGCTCACGAAGCCAGTGATCGGAGAGGGCGGCTCGCTGGGTCGCCCGGGCGGCGGCGGGCGGCCCGCGCTCGATCGTCCCGGTCGTCCGGGTCGACCCGAGGCAAGGCCGTCGACGCGTCCGGCTGGGTTCCGGCCGGGCGAGGCTGGGCGTCCCAGCGCGCGACCGGCGCGGCCGCGGCCGCCGGGCATCGCCCCGGCGCGGCCGACGAAGAGGCCGGCCCGCGCGACTCGCGAGGTCAAGCTACCGCGCCCGGCGCAGGTCGCGGCGCGCCCCACCGATCGGCCCGGCGTCGCGGGTGGCGCGCGGCCGGCGAGGCGTCCGACCCGCGAAGCACGGTCTGCGGAGAGCGCGGCGCGCCGCCCGGATCGCGGCGGCGCCTTCGGCCGGATGGAGTCGCGCCCGCGCGTCGCGCGCGACCGGGCGCGCGGGCAGCAGAGCCGGCAGACGGCGCGACAGGATCGACCGCGGCCGCAAGCGCGCGCGGCGAAGGCGAGCCGGGAGCGGCCCGCGATGAGGAAACAGCGCGGCGGTGGCGGCGGCGAGCACAAGAGGCAGGCGAGCCGCGGCAAGAAGAGCCGCAAGCGTTAGTGCGACACGGCGGGCGCGCGCGAACGCCGACGCGCGAGGAGGAACGCGGATGACCGAACGGAGCAACAGTGCGCGAGGCGCGCGAGCGGTGACCTTGATCGCGGTCGCCCTCGCCGCCGGCCTTGCACGCGCCGAGAACCCCACCTTTCCTACCGCAGAGGCGGCCCTGGACGCCTTCCGCGCGGCGGTCGAGAAGGACGCCGACGGCACGGCGCTGCTCGCGCTGCTCGGCCCCGAGCACCGCACCGCGCTGATCGGCGGCGACCCGTCCGAGTCGCGCCAGGCGCTCGCGGGCGTACGCGAAGGTGTGAAGGCGGCACTGCAGCTCGAGGCCGAGACGCCGACTCGCAGCACGCTGCTGATCGGCGCCGAGGCCTGGCCGATGCCGATCCCCCTGGTGAAGCACGGCGAGGTCTGGCACTTCGACACCGTCGAGGGGCTCGAGGAGATCACCGACCGCCGCATCGGCCGCCACGAGCTCCGCGCCATCGAACTGATGCGCGAATACGTCGAGGCCCAGGTCGAGTACGCGACCGAGGACCGCGACGGCGACGAGGTTCTCGAGTATGCCCAGCGCCTGCTCAGCGAGACCGACACCCGGAACGGGCTCTACTGGCCCGACGAGTCCGACGGGGATCCGAGCCCCTTCGACGAGTTCGTCGCCCGCGCCGACGCCGAGGGCTACCGCCAGCACCAGAAGCTCGGCGATCCCTACCACGGCTACTACTTCCGCGTGCTCACGAAGCAGGGTCCGAACCCTCCGGGCGGCGCGTACGACTACGTGATCAACGGCAACATGATCGCGGGCTTCGCCCTGGTCGGCTGGCCGGCCGAGTACGGCAACTCGGGCGTGACGACCTTCCTCGTCAACCAGCAGGGCCGCGTGTTCCAGCGCGACCTGGGGCCCGACACCGTGAAGAACGTCGAGGCGATGCAGGCCTACGACCTGTCGAACGACTGGACCGAGGTCGACGACGCCGATTGACGACACCGGCGTGCGCGGCCGAGCGGGCCGCGTCCAGAACCGCCGGATCGCACCGCGCGTGACGGAGAAGTGAGACGGCACGTTCGCATCCTGGCGTCACTTGCGCTGCTCGGCACCGCGGCCGCGCTGGCCTTCTTCGTGTGGCTCACGCGCGACCTGCCCTCGCTCGAGCCGCTCGAGCACTACCGCCCGGCACTTCCGAGCATCGTCGTGGACCGCGAGGGACGGCCGATCGCGGAGTTCTACGCCGAGCGGCGACGCATGGCGCGGCTCGGCGACGTGCCACCGGTGGTCGTGAACGCCTTCCTCGCCAGCGAGGACGCCGGGTTCTTCCAGCACCGTGGAGTCGACGTGGTAGCGCTGCTACGCGCGTCGCTCGCCAACCTGCGTGCCGGCGGAAGGGTCCGGCAGGGCGGGAGCACGATCACCCAGCAGCTGGCGAAGAACCTGCTGCTGACGCCCGAGCGCACGGTCGCCCGCAAGCTGCGCGACATCGCACTCGCGCTGCGTATCGAACGCGCCCTGCCCAAGGAGCAGATCGTCGAGATCTACCTGAACGACATCTACCTGGGTCGCGGCGCCTACGGCGTGGCGCAGGCGGCGAGGGCATATTTCGGCAAGGAGCTCGACGCCGTCACGGCGTCCGAGGCGGCCCTGCTGGCCGGGCTCACCGCTTCGCCGATCCGCTACTCGCCGACGCGCAATCCGGCGGCGGCGGAGGCGCGGCGCGTGTGGGTGCTGGAGCGCATGGGCGCGCTCGGCCATCTGACACCGGAGCAGGTGGACGCCGCGCGTGCGGCGCCTCCGGTCGTGATCGCCCGCGTACCGCCCGCCGTCGACTCGGTCGCGGTGGCCTTCGTAGAGGAGGTGCGGCTCGAGCTGTTCGCACGGCTCGGCGAGCAGGAGGTGCGGCGCGGCGGATTGCGCATCGAGACCACCCTCGACCTCGAGTTGCAGCGGCGCGCGGTGCAGGCGCTGCGCAGGGGGCTCGAGAACGTGCAGCGCCGGCGCGGGGGATGGAGTGGACCCGAGGCGCACGTCGCGGAGGGCGATTGGGTGCGCTTGCTGGGGGCCCTGCGCCACGAGAACGGGCTGGTCGCCGAGCGGGCCGGCACGACGCCGCTTCCCGAGGCGCGCTCGCTGCGCGGGCTCGTCGTCGCCGTGGAGGAGGACGGCACGCGTGCTCGCGTCGCACTGGCCCCCGGGGTCGAGGCGGAGCTGCGCTGGGAGGACGCGGAGTGGACCGCGCGCGGCGCGCACTCGCTCGTGGAGCTTCTCGCTGCGGGCGACGTCGCGTCCTTCGAGTCGATCGTGCCGACCCCGGACGGCGGCCTGCGCGTGAGGCTCCTGCTTCCGCCCGCGCTGCAAGGCGCGCTGGCGTCGCTGGAGGTCGAGACGGGCGAGGTGCTGGCGCTGGTGGGCGGCTACGACTACCGCGAAGGCCAGTTCAACCGCGCCACCCAGGCGCGCCGGCAGCCGGGCTCGGCCTTCAAGCCCTTCGTGTACGGCGCGGCCCTCGAGGCGGGCTTCGCGACCAGCGGCACGGTCTACGACTACCAGGTCGAGAGCTACAGCAAGCGCCTCGAGCGCTGGTGGCGGCCGAAGAACGCCGGCGGCGTCCTGCGCGGCCCGGTGCCGATCTACGAGGCCTTCGCGCGCTCGCTCAACAACGCGACGATCCGCCTGCTCGACGACGTGGGCACCGAGCGTGTCGTTCGCTTCGCGCGCCGCGCCGGGATCGAGTCGCCGCTCGCCGCGGACCGCGGGCTCGCGCTCGGCACCAGCGAGGTGACCCCACTCGAGCTGACCGCCGCCTACGCGACGTTCGCGCGTGGTGGCGCGCGGCGCCCACCGCGCTTCGTGCGCCGCGTGCTCGATCGCGAAGGCAAGGTGCTGGCGGAGAGTCTGCCCGCGAGTGCGGTGCCCAACGAGGGAATGCAGGAGCCGCTGGCGCCCACCGCCTCCGATGACGTGGACGAGGTCCCTCCGGATGCGCTCGCCGCCGAGGGCCGGAACCGGCCCGACGCCGGAGCGGATCTCGAGGGCATCGCGCCCGTCGATGCGTACCTGCTGACACACCTGATGCGCGGCGTGATCCGGCGGAGCTACGGGACCGCCCACGCCGCGGCGAAGCTCGACGCGCCGCTCGCGGGGAAGACCGGCTCCACGAACCGCAACCGCGACGCCTGGTTCGTCGGCTACTCGCCGCGCGTCGCGACCGGCGTCTGGGTCGGCTTCGACGCGCCGGCGCAGGAGCTCGGCCGCAGCGAGACCGGTGGGCGCGCCGCGCTGCCGATCTGGATCGCGTTCATGGAGGCCGCGCTGTCTCGCTTCCCCGACGAAGACGGCTTCGACGTGCCCGCAGGCATCCAGTTCGCGTGGACCGACACCGAGACGGGCACCGCGAAGCGTAGCAGCCGGTTCGTCGCGTGGGCGGAGCCCGTCGCGGGCGGGCGCAAGACGCGCCAGAGCAGCTACGTCCCGCCGCCCACGCCGCCCGAGGCCGAGCCGGTGTCCGCGCCAGCGAGCGCGCTGGTGCCGACCCTCGGCTCCTTCCAGGACATAGGCGCGCCCGCGCCGGTCGTACCGCTGGTGGAGTAGTTCCCGTTGCCCGGCGGAACACGCTGTTCCCGGCGCCGCCCGGGGGCGGCACCGGGAACAGCCAACGCCCTCAGCGCGAGGTGACGAGTAGCGCCGTACGGCGGTTGCGGGCTCGACCTTCCTCGGTGTCGTTCGGGGCCACCGGATGTTGCTCCCCGTATCCCTCGGACGCGATGCGCGAGCGGTCGACCCCCAGCGCGGCCAGCTCGCGGGCGACATTGGCGGCGCGCTGCTCCGACAGCCCCAGGTTGTGGGCCGGATCGCCCTGGTTGTCGGTGTAGCCGCCGACCTTCACGCGTTCGTTCGGGTAGGCGGCGAGGATGGCGGCGATATCGACGAGCTGGGCGCGCGACTCCGGCCGGAGACGGGCCGAGTCGGTCTCGAACAGCAGGCGATCGAAGTCGATCCAGTCGAGCGGACGGCTCGGGTCCTTCAGCATGGTGAGCAGGCGATCCTCGAGGGAGTCCGACTGGATCCCAAGCTCGGCACCGTCGGGAAGCTTCACGCGCAGCGGGCCGGCGACGGGCGTCGGCGGCGCGGCGGCGACCGACCGCGCACGTCGCACGTCCGGCTCGCCGGAGCGCAGCAGGCTCCACAGGCCGCCGAGCAGCGCGAGCCCGATCAGCGCCGGCCAGAGCCAGCTCCGGCCCTGCGAGCGTGCGCGAACGGGCGGGGGCGGCGGAGCCGGACTGCGGCCCCGTCGAGCCTCCGCGAGCACCGAGGCGATCGCCGGCGGCAGATGCTCGTCGATCGCGCCGCGCTGTCCGCCGAGCCACCGCGCGAGCCCGCTCGCCCCGAGCCCGTCCCGCCGCGAGTGATCGCGCAGTACCGCCATCAGCAGGGGAGCCGCGGCGGCGAGCAGCGACGAGCCCGAGGCCGGACGCACCCCGGCGTAGCGCGCGAGCGCCGAGGCCAGGCTGCTGGTTCTGTCTCCGAACAGCGCCGCCAGGAACTGGCTGCCGACCGCCGCGGCCGACGTTGAGGCGCCTCCGGAAAGGAGGCGACCGAGGTCGGCAAGCACGCTGGAGGGTTGGTTCGCCGGGTCGTCGATGAGGGCGTAGAGCCGATCCATCGTGCCCGGCTCATCGCTGCGTCGCAGCAAGGCGGACAGCAGCGCCGCGAACGCGGCACCGAGCCCCTGGGAGGTCGCGGCCTCGGACTCGCCGAGGTGCGCGCTGGCGCGCTCCATCACATCGGGGGTCATCAAGGCACCGAGTGCATCGAGGATGGGTGAGCTGGCCATCGTCTCGTTCCTCTCGCCGCGGACGTCGCTCGGACGTCGACCCGGCGTCACAGGATTCTCCGGCCGAGGAAATCGACCCCCCCTGGGGTCCTTCGCTCGCCGTCACGATCCTGTGCAAGGGATTGCGAGGCGAAGCGGCGCGTCAAGCCGGGATGCCGGCGTCTCGAAGATCGACCGACACCGCGCTGCCAACGCCAAGACAGAAGGCCGAGTGGCCCTCCAAGCACGATGCGCCAGGACTTCCGGGTCGGCGGGCATGCCGAGGCGATCGAGGCCTTCGGGAAGCGCCTCGCCCTCACCGACCGGGTCGTCCTCGAGGCCAATTCCACATCTGGGCGATCGCCCAGATCCTGCCCCGGTACCTCGACCGGGTGATCGTCGCCACCGGCGCAGCTCGAGGCCATCGCGCACGCGCGGATCAAGACCGACAAGGTCGACGCCCACATCCTGGCGCACCTGCCGCGGATCCTCATCGCGAAAGGCCGGAGGAGGATTGGAAGAAGGCGGCCGGCTTCCCTTGCTGGCTGGCGCCCATACAGACACGGAATCTGCCCGCATCGCATCTCGCCGGCGATCAGGCTCTTCCGACGGGCGCGCCTGCAGGCCCTTCGCTTGCCCGCGCCGACGCGTCGCCACTCTGCCGTCGTGGCGGATCGCGGTTGTGGCGGATCGGGGTGGATCCAGCGCGAAACCGGCCGAAGAGGCAGTCGAAGAGACGATCCGCCTCGGACCGCCGCATCCCTTTCCCAGCGGTCCCGTGACCGTGACGGCGGGCATCGCGGCGGATCTCGCTGTCCTTCTCGGCGGGACGGTCGCCAAGGCCTTCGGGCAGGTGTAGATCGAGCCCTTCAGCGAGGCCTGCGCCGCGAGCGTTTCCACCGACGCCGCCCCCTCGGGCTGGTGTCCGGCGAGATCGACGAGCGCGGGAACGGTCACGCGCACCTTCACGCTCGAGGAGCTCGCCGCCCGAAGCTACGAGATCGACGTCGCGGGGCAGGTGAGCGCGACGCTCGAGCCCTTCGCGGCGGACGGGGTGGGCAGCGCGAGCGCGAGCGCGAGCGGGGGGCTCTGGGTCCACGTGTCCGGCGGCGGCCTCGGCGACGCGGACTATCGTTGGTCGGGCACGAACACGGCGATCCCGACGCCCGAACCGACGCCGCAGGCGCTCGGCGCAGCCGCCTTGTTCGCGCTCGCGATCCGTCGACGGAGGCGCTAGGCGGCGCGGGCGCGACCCCGATCCGGCCCTCACGGCCGCGCGCGGCCCGGCTCACGAACACCTGGTGTCCGTCCCGCACACGTGGCTCCCGAGCGACACGCCGCCGGATCGCTGCGGGTTGGCATCGCCGCCGTTGCGGGGCCGCTTCGGTCGCACTCGGCTGGCGCGATACCTGGCGAGGTCCTCGACCGGCGGCCGAATGGCCACGAAGTGCCCTCTTCGGCTCCGACCGAGCGGATCAGAACGGCGCTTCGATCTCATGAGTGCTCTGCCAACCACCGCGCCACGTGTGATCAGAGGCCAAGTCCCCCTCTCACGTTTCCGGCAAGGTCAGGACTTGACCTTAGCCCTTGCGGCCCAGCAGGCTGCATCACTCAAAGATCGAGTTCTACAGCTCGACTATTGAGTGCCACGAGTAATGCGGGAAGCGACCAGCGTGGAGACGATCAACGCTCGGTGTCCTCCCTTCCACCTTCGAGACCACGGTCCTTGCGGACGTTGAGCGCCTTCCAGTGCAAACCCGGATGGCTTCGGAGGAGCCGCTGCATCTCCGGGTCCGCGGTGAGCAGCTCCGGCGCGATCTCGCCCCGATCGTTCAGGCGCTCGAGAAACTCGAGCTCCTCGGCTCGCAGGGGAAGCACGGAGGACAGGCGATCGCGACAATCGGCGGCGAGACGGTCACTCCAGGCGGCGAGATCGGCGCGAGCCGGCGCCACGCCCGAGCGAAGCAGAGGCACGAGCTGCTGGTCCACCTCGCGCGGGTCGGCCCGAAGATCGTCGAGGCGGACGGTCCGCCAGTCCCGCCGGTTGATGCCACCGTAGACGACGAACCCGACCCGGAGCCGCTCGCGATCGAACGCCGTCTCCATGAGCAGCTCGCGCACGTCGAAGAGGTCGCGGCTCGCGGTGCGCCCGAACAACGCAGCGAGCTTGCCCGCCGCGAGCTCGTGGACGTCGAGCGTGGGAACCTGGGGGAGCCCGAACGACCCGATGCGCTTGGAGTCCGTCGCAACGGTCGGCCAGAGCGGGCTCCGCAGCAGGAAGTTCACGTCGATCTCGAGCGCGTCGGGACGTCCGCTGACACTCGTGTACGAGAGCAGCCACTTGCCGCCCGCGCGCTCGCCGGGCACTCGCCTCACCTGGACACCGAGGCGCCCGCACACCGCCTGGATCGCCTGCTCTACCTTCGGCCGCTCCGCCAGCATGGCGTCGCGCTCGACCGCGCCCGTGTAGTTGAGATCGACGTCGACCGAGAGACGGGGGGCCTCGAAGACGAATAGGTTGAGCGCGGTCCCGCCCTTGAGAGCCACGCGCGAGCCGAGGAACGGATGGCCACGGAATCCATCGAGTAGCTCGAGCAGCCGGATGACCTTTTCGAGCGCCTCCGCCCGGAAGCCGGTGACGGCCGCCTCGCGCTGGAGATCGGCCGGGCTCAGCATCAGCGCACCTCTGCCCAGGACCGGCTCAGCACGCGCTCGGGGACGACCAGATTCCAGCCTCTCACGAGCTTCCCGGCCTCGCGTCGGGCATCGAGATAACGCGGCTGCGCCGGAGCCAGCTCGCGGAGCGCATCGAGGTGCTGCGCCTCGACCATCAGCGGCTCGCGGTGCTGTTCGAGGAAGAAGCCCACGCGTGCTGCGGTGAGCGCCGCCCCGAGCAATCGTGTGTAGGAGAGCACCGCACGGAGGTCGAAGTACTCGACCATCTCGAGCGAACGCCAAACCTCCTCCCAGCCGCCGCACCGCTCCGGCGCGTCCAGCACGTCGACGAGACACCGCTCCAGCGTGGCAACGCGGGCGACACCGCCCGCATGACGGTGTTCCATGACTCCGCCGCCCAGAGCCGGTCGTACCCGGAGCGGGGCCGCCGCCTGCACCGGGACGAACTCCAGATCGCGGAACGCGAAGCGCCGCTGTCGCGCGCGGGTGAGGTAGTGGAAGCGGTTCCACAAGGAGTACGCCTTGCCGTGGAACTGGAGCGCCGCGTGATAGGCGACGACGGCATCGTCCGCGAGTTTCGTGGCCACGAGGTAGGGATCGACCGGGTGGCTCGCCGCCGGGTCCGAGCCGCGGGGAACGGCGGCGTAGAGCCCTCGCCGCAGGTGCAGCAGCCGGCCCGTGGCCACGTGCTGCTTCAGCACCGAGGCGGAGGTCTGCCGGCTCCGCCCCCCCCGCCCCGCGTGGGCCGCCACGAACTCGTCGTATCGGAAGACAGGATGACGGTCGAAGAAATCGGCAGGCCGTACTTGCTGACTCGCTCTCATACAGGCAGTCAATCTACCCGTATGACACCTTGTTGGCAAGTAACCTCCTGCTGTTCGCGCGATTTCTAGAGCACGCCGCCGTGGCGTTCACAGCCGAGCGGCTCCGCAGGCATCCCGTAGAGGGAAGCGCTCCCAGGCGAGCGCTCACCTCGCATGCTGGAGCGGCGGTGTGTGCATTTCGCGGTCG
>WBZY01000848.1_pt3 | contig 11916 bp, 10 predicted proteins | sample 5204191 | NCBI WGS metagenome assembly WBZY01 (sample SAMN12344363, study PRJNA552823) | activated sludge metagenome | biome: Activated sludge suspended growth; feature: Anammox Sidestream; material: Wastewater; isolation source: activated sludge from anammox sidestream of wastewater treatment...
CCCCACGTGTGGCAGCAGAGCTACCCGGCGTTCCCCGAGGCGGTCGACTCGGTCGACAAGATCGCGAGGTTCATCGCCGACGTCACGGCCTGAGTGTCGCCCCTCGCCGGCGCCCGCGGCTCGGCCTGAGCGGGTGGCTGCTCAACCGGCTGGCTGAGCTGGGTCAATGCCAGCGTCCTTTCGGGTTCGCGCGGTGCGGGGTTATCCTTTCTGAAATCCCACGGAGCGACGGCACGCGCCTGCGACCAAATGTTGTCCTTTTTACCGCGGGCGAACTTTTCGCCTTCGACGTATCGTTTTCGGTCATCCTTTGTCTGGTCGTCGTCGTTGTTCTTGTCGTACCATGCGAGTCCCGCCAAAAGCATCGAGTAACTGACATCGCGGCCAAGCAGGAAAACCTGGGCTACGAGCTGCCCGTCCGTATTGTAACGACGGCCAATGACCGTAACCTGCTGATCGAGCACGAGGCCCGAAAGAAAATTCCTCGCTGCCGCACCATAATCCTGCGCCGGTTCTGGCGCGTCAATACCAGAGAGCCGGATCCGATATTCCTTGTTCTTGGCGTCGGAAACGGTTATCAGATCACCCTCCGGAACCGCCGTCACTCGACCCGCAAAAGCCGTCAGCCCTTGGCCAAAACACGGCGCAGCAAAAAGGACCGACAGAGCGGAAAGCAAAAGCCGCCCCGTAGCGTTCAAACTTGGCATACTCGCGATTCTACACCCAAATCAGAAAAAATAAAGGACAAAATTCGATATGAGACGGAAGGGCTAGAGAAGCGTACCCCAGATCTCGGTTTTGAGTGAATAGACCGAATCGTTCGTCGCCACGATCATGCGGCCATCACGGGTGAAGCAGAGGCCAACGATGTTCATTCCGGCGACGATTTGCCGGATGTCGCGCTCGTTGGGCGAGATGCGAAAGATGCCGCGGTGGCCGGAATGGCAGGCCGCAGCGTAAAGATTGCCCTCGCGATCGAATGCCAGCCCCTGCGGACGGCCGAATCCGACAGCGAATCTTTCGGCCTGGCCCGTTCTGTCGATCGCATAGATCGCATCATGGCTGGCCAGTCCCGGTGCCGAAACATACAACCGGGCGTCGAGGCCAAAGGCAAGGTGATAGGCAGCGACGGAAGGCTCGAGCGTCGCAAATTCCTCGACCGTTCCGAACGACGGCACGCGAAATATCGTGCCCGTGCGATCACCGACATACAACACGCCGTCCGCATCAAAGGCCAAGCCCGTTGCAATATGCAGCCCACGGGCATAGACCGGATTGATGCCGCTCGGGCTGACCAGATATACCTCGCCCTGGGCCCTGTTCGTGACATACATATTTCCGTCCGGCCCAAAAGCGATGCCGGTCGGATTTAGAATTGGGTCGGGAAGTTCGTCGATGTAACCATCCGTCTCGATGCGGTAGATCGTGTTGGGAAGCTGCTGGCCGCGCGAACCGGACCGGGTGACGATGATCGCATCGTCGGCGGGATCGATCGCCGGATTTGCCACGATGTGCATATCGTCCGCGATCTTTTCACCGATGATGACATCCGCCGATGGGCTTTCGCTCCCGCCGCTCTCAAGATGAACTACGGCATCTCCCGGCGAACAATCGGGCACGATCGCCAAAATACGATTCGGCGACGCGGCGGTCAGCACACATCGGAGCCCGTTGACGAACGCACCGTGATCCTGGTCCGGATCGGGAGCAAACCCTTCGCATTCGATCGTTATCTCACCGCCCGCGATGGCATACGGCGGGTCGATCGACCGTATCGTGCCAGCATTGCCCATTCGCCTCGTATTATGAAAGATACCCGCATCGTAATCAAAACGGCCGGGCGGTTTCAATCGGTGATCGCACCGGTACTCGCCGAAGATACGAGCTTTGCGTACTTTGCGATCACGCCGCCGCTGTACCAGGGTTTTGGCGGCTGCCAGTTTGCACGGCGAACAGCTAGTTCTTCGTCGGAGAGATCGACGTTGAGGGAGCCGGTGTCAGCATCGATCGTGATGACATCGCCATTTTGGAGAAGCGCGATGTTGCCGCCGGCTGCGGCTTCGGGCGCAACGTGGCCGACCACCATTCCGTATGTTCCGCCGGAGAAACGGCCGTCGGTGATAAGGCCCACGCTGTCACCGAGGCCCTGGCCGATGATCGCGGATGTCGGGGCGAGCATCTCGCGCATTCCGGGGCCGCCCTTCGGGCCTTCGTAACGAATAACGATGATGTCGCCGGGCTTTATCTCGCGCGCCATGATCGCCTTCATCGCTGCCTCTTCCGAATCGTAAACTTTGGCGGGGCCCGTGATCTTTCGGTGCTTGATGCCCGAGACCTTTGCCACGGCGCATTCTTCGGCAAGATTGCCCCGAAGAATGGCGAGATGGCCTTCGGAATAAAGCGGATCATCAAAAGGCCGGATGACGTCATGGATCGGGGCCACTCCTGTCCCCACAATGTCGTCTTTTGGCCGTGAACCGACTCGTTCATTCGCAGCCAATGCGATCTCCGGGACCTGTTCGTGCTTCGCACTCATGGGGACAAGAGTGTCCCCGCTACGTGCAAGATTCTCCTCGACGGTCTTTCCGGTGATCGTCATGCAATCGCCGTGGAGAATGCCGTTCTCAAGCAGCATCCGCATCACGCGCGGGATGCCGCCGGCCTTGTGAAGATCGGTAGCGACGTATCGGCCGGACGGCTTGAGGTCGCAGATGACCGGCACCTTTTTCTGGATGCGTTCAAAATCCTCTACGGTGAGATCGACCCGTGCCGAATGCGCGATCGCAAGCAGATGCAGCACGGCGTTGGTCGAGCCGCCCGTTGCCATAACGACGGCGATGGCGTTCTCGAACGCCTTTCTTGTCATTATGTCGCGGGGAAGCAAGTTGTTCTCAACGGCCCGCGCTAGTGCGGCCGTCGACTCTATCGAACTCACACACTTCTCGTCGTCTTCCGCCGCCATTGTCGATGAATACGGCAATGCCATTCCCATCGCCTCGATCGCAGACGACATCGTATTTGCCGTGTACATTCCACCGCACGAACCGGCTCCCGGACACGCACTGCGCTCAACGTCGCACAGCCTGTGCTCGTCGATCTTCCCGGCGGCAAATTCGCCCACCGCCTCAAATGCCGAGACTATCGTAAGGTCCTTGCCGTCAAGGTGCCCGGCCTTGATCGTACCGCCGTAGATGAAGATCGACGGAATGTTCAGCCGTGCGATCGCGATCATCGCGCCGGGCATATTCTTGTCGCAGCCGCCGATTGCCACGAGCCCATCCATCTGCTGTCCCTGGCAAACGGTCTCGATCGAATCAGCGATAACCTCGCGCGAAATAAGCGAATACTTCATTCCCGGCGTGCCCATCGAGATGCCGTCGCTGATGGTGATGGTGCCAAACACCTGCGGCATCATCCCTTCTTTCCTCGCCGTTTCGATCACCGCATCCGCAAGTTTTCCCAGGCCGAGGTTGCACGGCGTGATCGTGCTGTAACCGTTCGCCACGCCGATGATCGGCTTGTCGAAATCTTCATCGGTGAATCCGACAGCTCGAAGCATCGCGCGATTTGGCGAGCGTTCTACCCCTTTCGTGATCGTTCTGCTTCGTGGATTATTTGGCATGTTCTAAGGTCGCGCCGCCGCCATATCGGCGCACATATTTGATACGGTCATGAGACGAAAAGCCGAGGCTACCAGCTTGTCGCCTTCATCTGAAACAGGTCGCGCAGGCCCAGATTGCCGCCGCATAGGATAAGCACGACGTGGCTTTCGGGGCCAAAATGCGTCTTCATCCGCTCGGCAGCGGCAAGCGTGCACGATGTAGCCGGCTCGGTCAGCACCTTTGATCGGTCGAGCAGATACAGCAGTTCGTCCACCGCTTCCTCATCGCTCACGACGGTTACGCCCGAAAGAAGGCTTCGGGCAACGCTGAAATTCAATTCACCGACACGCGGAGCGCACAACGTGCGTGCGATCGACCTCGCTTCCTTCAATTCAACGATCTCGTTTGCCTCGAGCGAAACCGCCATGCTCTCGGCACCCTTCGTTTCAACACCCCATACGTTCACGCCGAAATCGAGCGACTTGATCGCCGCCGCAACGCCCGCCGACAATCCGCCGCCGCCGATGCTGACGATAACGTCGGTCACCTGCGGAACGTCTTCCAGGATCTCAAGCCCGATCGTTCCCTGCCCGGCCATCACAGCCGCATCGTCGAACGGATGAATGAATGTCATTCCGGCCGCTTTGTAATGTTCGGCCGCAGCGAATCCGTCCGACAGGTCTTCGCAGGTCACGATCTCGGCACCATAACGATGGGTCTGTTTCAAATAATTTTCCGGTGTCGAGGCAGGCATTAATATCAACGCACGGACGCCGAGCGTCTTTGCCGCATGTGCAACGGCCTGTGCATGATTGCCGGCGCTGACCGCGACAACGCCGTTCGCCTTCTGCTTTTCGGTGAGCGTTAGCATTTTGTTAAATGCCCCGCGCACCTTGAATGCACCGGTCTTTTGCAGGCTTTCGTATTTCAGATAGAAGTTCGAATCGAAGCGCCCGCTCAGGCTATCGTCGCGAAACAACGGCGTCCGTTTCACATATGGAGCGATGCGTTCGGCAGCTTTACGAATGTCGTCAAGGCTAATAATTTCGCCGGTGTTGATAATGCTGCCGACCGCATGCTGGTTGGCACTGACACCTGCGAACTTAGCTTTCGAACTTGTTTCGTAAACTGCTAACATCTTGTCTCCTTTTTTTGACCAACCCGCGGGCTCGTCGCCGCAGCTATGCGTTAAATAGCTGCACTCTCTTTTCGAAAGCGTCGCGAACAATCCGCACATCCTCCAAGAACTTCGGGAGTTCCTCCATCCGCAACGCCTGCGGGCCATCGACAAGGGCGACATTCGGATCGGGGTGAAAATCGACGAGGATCATATTCGCACCGGCGATCACGCCCTGGGCGGTAACATTCATAATGTCAAGAATATTTTCCGGACTGCGGAATCGAGCCCCAACGGAATGCGACGGATCGATGCAGACCGGCATCCGCGTCAGCCGTTTCACGACCGGCACGTGGGCAAAATCGACCATATTTCGGTGCGGGTCGCCGATGTTCGTTTTCATTCCGCGGAGCCCGAACACGACCTTTTGATTACCCTCGCTGGCCAAGTATTCGGCAGCGTGGAGCGATTCATCAAGCGTGATGCCAAAGCCGCGTTTGAGCAGCACCGGAAATTCCTGCTGGCGGCCGACGCTTTTAAGAAGCTCAAAATTTTGCGTGTTGCGCGTGCCTATTTGAAGCATCACGCCCGTCGGGCGGCCGGTCTGATCAAGCGCCGTGTTTATCTCATCTACGTGCGATTCGTGCGTCACTTCCATCGCGATCACGCGGATACCGTACTTCCCCGCCAATTCAAACACATACGGCAGACAGTTCTTTCCATGGCCCTGAAATGAATAAGCGCTCGTGCGCGGCTTGTAAGCACCCATTCGCGTGCAAACCTGGCCGTGTTCCTTCAACGCCACCATCATCGCCTCAACACTCTCGGGCGAATCGACCGCGCACAACCCGGCAAAAACGTTCAGATTTCCCTGGTTGAAATCGACGCCGTTATACGAAAAGCCATTTGTCCTCGTATCGTCCTTGTGTCGGCCCAGCACTTTATACTGTTCCGAAATTCGCACGACATTATCGACCGCCTGGAACGATCGCATTTCATCCACCGAAAGGGCCGATGTGCTGCCGATCAAGTAGATCTCGGTCAGAGTCTGCTCGGCACCTTCCACGTGGTGAATGCGGTACTCGATGTTTGTGAGATTCTGTAAATGGCCCTCGAGCCGCCGGTATTCGCGCGATTCGAGGCTGATGTTTGGTTTCAATATAAGGATCATAATGGATCGCGGACACTCCTGTCCGCACAGCCGCCTGCGGCGGAAGGTCTGCGTGGTTCTCTACTCTGATGCTTTAGCTTGCACACTTTTCGCGTATTCGCCCTCATTCTGACAACGCGGGGTCCGCGTTCCGTCAAAGGCGAACGGTCGGGTACCTCCCTAAATATCTGACATCGGCCGCCTGCTCTCTGACCTCATCCAGGGCACCTTTCAATTCGCTTTCATTCGAGGGTGGGCGCACATCCAGATAAAAGTAAAATTCCGTCGGCGAATCCTTGATCGGGCGGCTTTCTATCTTCAACAGGTCGATATTGCGGCGAACAAAGGAGCGCAGTGCGCTGTGCAAAGACCCAGGCTGATGCCGTAAAGTGAGTACCATCGAGATCTTGTCGCCGCCTTTTGCATCGTTCGCGTTTGCCGAAAGCAGAGCAAAGCGTGTGAAATTCTCGGCGTGGTCCTCGATATGCTCACGCAGTATCTTTCCCCCGTATAGAGCCGCCGTTCGCCGCGAACCGATCCCGGCCCGCGTTACATCGCCGCTTTCGATCGCGCGTTTTACGCTGCCGGCGGTGTCGTCCGCCGCGATCCGCTTCAGATACGGATGCGCCGCAAAGAAGCGTTCACACTGGCCGAGCGCCGCCGGATGCGATTCGACCGTTTCGATGGTTTCGAAGTCAGCCTCAGCACAGGCGACCAGAAAATGCGCTACCGGCAGAACGATCTCGGCAACGATGCAAAGATCGCTTTTCAGCAGCAGGTCATAACAGCGATGCACCGAACCGACAAGCGTATTCTCAAGCGGCGTAAGAATGTAATCAGCCTCGCCGCGGCCAATTGCCTGGAACAGGTCTTCGAACGTCGGGAACGAGATAGGTTCACAGTCGTCGCCGAGAATGCCGAGCACGGCCTCGTAGCTGAACGTACCGCGTTCGCCGAGAAAGGCGACACGAGAACGCTCCGGCATCAATCCTTCGTGAACGCGCGTGTCGGTTTCGCGTATCGGTTTGTGATAGGTCCGCTGCTGCAGTGCAAGCGATTCATCGATGACACGTTGAAAAATGTTCTCGATCGCCGCTTCATCGAACGGGCCGGGATTTTCGGCCTTAAGCCGCGAGAGGACCTCGCGCTCACGCTTCGGATCGCAGAGCGATGCGGCAAGATCGGATTTGGCCGCACCAACTCGCAAGGCAATCGTCGCACGCTCGTTGAGCAGGCGCAGCAGTTCGCCGTCGATCCGGTCTATCTCAGCCCGTGGATTCTTAACGCCGCCGTCATTCATCGTTCTTATATCAAGCTTAGATTTGCTTTCGTTCTGGCCATCGCTAGGCGGCGACCGCGTGCCCAACCGGATGCAGCCAATGCGCGAACCGAGCATCGCGGCCCGCAACGACCTCAAAAAATGCGTCCTGGATCTGCTTCGTCACAGGCCCGCGCCGCCCTTCGCCGATCGTTCTTTCGTCAACCTGACGGATCGGCGTCACCTCGGCGGCGGTCCCGGTGAAGAAAGCCTCATCAGCGTCCAGAAGGTCGTCGAGTTCGAGCGATCGTTCGGTCACGTCGAACCCAAGTGTCCGTGCGATCTCGATGGCTGCGTCACGCGTGATCCCGAGCAGGATCGAATCGTCGGCCTTGTTGGTCGTCACACGCCCATCCTTAATGACGAACAAATTCTCGCCCGAACCTTCCGCCAGGCTGCCGTTCATATCAAGCAGCAGGCCTTCGTCATAACCGCGCGAGAACGCGTCCTGAACAGCAAGGATCGAATTCAAATATTGCCCGCACGCCTTGGCGGTCGTCGGCATCATCGACGAGTGAAACTTTCGCCATGGCGAGACGGTTATCTTTACGCCTTTTTCCAGGCCTTCGGCCCCGAGGTACGATCCCCACGGCCACGCCATTATTACGGTCTCGATCGGACATTTCCCCGGATGCAGCCCGAGCGTTCCGGAACCGCGAAAAGCGATCGGGCGAATGTAGCAGCTCGAAAAGCCGTTCACCGCGATGAGTTCGCTGGTCGCCGCCGTCAACTCTTCCGTTGAATACGGCAGTTGAAAGTCATACGCGTTGGCCGAAGCTTCAAATCTTTCCAGATGTTCACGAAGGCGAAACACCGCCGGCCCATGATGGGTCTCGTAACAGCGAATGCCTTCAAAAACACCGCTGCCGTAATGCAGCCCGTGCGCTGAGACGTGAACCGTAGCATCTGCCCACGGAACGATCTCGCCGTTCTTCCAAACATACTTCACATTCTCAAATGACATAGTTATTTCGCGCACGTCCCGGCCCGCCGATCGAGCATACCTTGGGGCGGCCAATATCTTGGACAAATTTTCTTAAACCGCCCAGAGGAACTGCTCGGGGTTATCGTGGAGCTGTTTGTCCTGCCCGGTCCGCCAATCATTTCTGACAGTCGAACAGATATCTATCGCGACAGTGTCTTCCAGTACTTCGGACGAATGCTCGACGCCCGCCGGAATGCAGACCATCTGGTTCGCTTCAAGGATCACGTCGCCATCCGGCAAGTGGAACAACCACGCCCCATGAAGCACGAGGATCATCTCTTCGGTATCATGCGAATGCGGCTGCGTCACCGAACCTTTCTGTACCTCAAGACGCCCGACGGCAAGCGAGTCGCCATAGATCGCTTTCCGCAGATATGCCGGATTCACCTCGTCCGGTTCAAGCTTGTTCAGATCGTAGAATTTCATAGATGCCTGAGGCAGTCCCACTCAATTGGCGCTAGTTCTTCGCGGCATCGACCTTCCTGTCCTGATCGAGCCACGGCATCATCGCACGAAGGCGTTTGCCGACGTCCTCGATCGGATGCTTTTGGCCTTCGCTTTCCATCCTCTTGAAGTTCTCCTTGCCGCCGTCACATTCGCTCATCCATTCGTCGGCGAACTCGCCGGACTGGATCTCCGACAAGATCTTCTTCATTTCAGCCTTCGTCTGGTCGGTAACGATCCGGCCGCCTCGAGTCAGGTCGCCGTATTCGGCCGTGTTCGAGACCGAGTAGCGCATATTGCTGATACCGCCCTCGTAGAGAAGGTCGACGATCAATTTCATTTCGTGAAGGCACTCGAAATAAGCCATTTCAGGCGAATAACCTGCCTCGGTCAGCGTTTCATACCCGGCCTGGATCAATGCCGTCAACCCACCGCACAGAACAGCCTGTTCGCCAAAAAGATCGGTCTCTGTCTCTTCTTTGAAATTCGTCTCGATCACGCCGGCCTTGCCGCCGCCGATCGCCGACGCGTATGAAAGGCCAAGTTCACGCGTGTCGCCCGCAACATCCTGATGGACGGCAAGCAGGCACGGCACGCCGCGGCCGCGTGTGTACTCGCTGCGGACAAGATGGCCCGGGCCCTTTGGAGCGACCATGAAGATGTTCACATCGGCACGCGGCACGATCTTTTTGAAATGAATCGAAAAGCCGTGTGCGAATGCAAGATATTTTCCCGCTGAGAGATTCGGTTCGATCTCGTTCCGATAGACCGTGGGTGCAACCTCGTCCGGCACAAGCACCATCACGACGTCGGCCCATTTTACGGCGTCGCCCGTGTGCATTACCTCGAGTCCGGCATCCTCGGCCTTTTTCCAGGACTTGCTCTCCTGCGGCAGGCCGACGACCACGTCCACGCCCGAATCCTTAAGATTATTGGCATGGGCATGTCCCTGCGAGCCATAACCGATCACGGCCACCCGCTTCGATCTGATGAGCTCAATGTTTGCGTCTGTGTCGTAAAAGACTTTCATAATTTTCTGAGCGCGGACACTTTTGTTGGCAATGCCGCGCTTTTCAGGTCCATATCTATTTCAACTGGCGTGATCACCAGCATTCGTTCGTGCCATCGCCCTCTCGGGGACAGTTGCGTCCGCACTCGCCAGCGTATTTATCGCCACATAACCGGTACGGACCACCTCGTTCACCCCGAACGATTCAAGAAGGCTGATAAAGCGGTCAACCTTTTCCTTGTTGCCCGACGCCTCGATTATCAGCCGCTCGTGCGTGATATCGACTATCTTTGTTCGAAAGATATCGACAAGGTTCTTTATCTCCGCACGGTCGTCGGCAGTGTGCGCATTTACGTCGATCAGTGCCATTTCCCTTTCGATATGCGGAAGGCTCGTGACGACCTTGGCCTCGCGCACGCGTGCAAGTCGGTTTACCTGTTTCAAGATCTGCTCGATCACGGCATCGTCGCCTTCAGTGACGATCGTGCAGCGAGACCAGCCGTCCTCGATCGTTTTGCCGACCGAAAGCGTCTCGATATTGTAACCTCGGGCCGAGAACAGCCCAACTATGCGTGATAGCTCGCCCGGTTCGTCGGCAAGCAATATGGAAAGTGTGTTTCGCATTCTTGTTCGATCCCTGATGATCAGGCCCAATTTCTAACCGTTCTTTAAGATCATATTCCTTGTGTCCTGCCCCGCCGGAATGATCGGAAAGACATTCTCTTCCTTGGTCACAACGACATCCCAGATGGTCACGCCCTTATGTTCCAAACCGGTTTTCAGAACCTCTTTCAACTCCGCCGGCGTCGTTGCCCTCAGGCCCTGAGCGCCGTATGCCTCGGCGAGTTTTACAAAATCGGGCGAGATCGAAAGATCGACCTCGGAATAGGCCCGATCATAGAACATCTCCTGCCATTGGCGGACCATTCCAAGATATCCGTTGTTCATTATCAGGACCTTTAGCGGGATGTTGTATTGGATAGCCGTGATTATCTCCTGATTCGTCATCTGAAAACCGCCGTCGCCAACGACCGCGACGACCGTTTGATCAGGCAAAGCAAGCTGTGCACCCATCGCCGCGGGCAGGCCAAAGCCCATCGTACCGAGGCCGCCGCTGGTCAGCCATTGGCGCGTGCGTTTGAACGGATAGAATTGCGCCGCCCACATCTGGTGCTGGCCGACGTCGGTTACTATCACGGCATCGCCATTGGTCGCCTTGTGTAGCTCTTCGATCACCTGCTGCGGCTTGATCTCGGTTTCGGCGCTTTCGCAGACGAGCGGGACGGAATCTCGCCAATCGGAAAGGCGTTTCCACCAAGCCGCACGCTTTGCCTTTCCGGCCGCGAGCGCATTGTCCCTGCGTTCTGTTATCGCCGCTAGCAAGGCCTCGAGTGCCGGTTTTGCATCGGCCACAAGCGAGATGTGCGGCTGCTTGACCTTGCCGATATTCGACGGGTCGATGTCGATATGGATTATCTCGGCCTGCGGTGCGAACGTGACAAGCTTTCCCGTAACGCGATCGTCGAACCGCACCCCAACGGCAACCAATAGATCGCTTTCCGAAACGGCCATGTTCGCCGCATAAGTGCCGTGCATGCCAAGCATGCCGAGCGAAAGCTTGTGTGCCGACGGGAATCCGCCAAGGCCCATCAGCGTCGGCGTTACCGGAGCTTCGAGCAGTTCGGCCAGCTTGATCAATTCATCAGCCGCACCCGACGTGACGATCCCGCCGCCAACATAGAACACGGGACGGTCCGCGTTGACAAGCCGATCTGCGATGAGCTGAAGCGTTTCGTCGGCACGCGGAACGGAGGTTGTTTCGTCCGAATATCGAAAACGCTCGCGCGGCTCTTCGCAGATGTGTGCCGTTATATCCTTTGGCACGTCGATGACAACAGGCCCGGGCTTTCCCGAAGCTGCAATGCGAAACGCCTCATCAACGATCGCCGCGAGGTCGCGCACGTCGCGTACAAGATAGTTGTGCTTGACTATCGGCAGCGTGATGCCGAAGGTGTCAACCTCCTGAAACGCGTCGGTACCGATCACAGGCAGCGGCACCTGGCCGGTGATCACCACAAGCGGGATCGAATCCATGTATGCGGTTGCGATACCGGTCACGGCGTTCGTCGCACCGGGGCCGGAAGTAACGATCGCCGTACCCACCTTGCCGCTGGCACGTGCGTACCCTTCTGCCGCGTGAACAGCTCCTTGTTCATGACGAACGAGGTAGTGGGTGATCTTGTCGCGGAAACGCCACAGCTCATCATAAATGTGCAGCACCGCACCACCCG
>WBZY01001023.1_pt1 | contig 11894 bp, 10 predicted proteins | sample 5204191 | NCBI WGS metagenome assembly WBZY01 (sample SAMN12344363, study PRJNA552823) | activated sludge metagenome | biome: Activated sludge suspended growth; feature: Anammox Sidestream; material: Wastewater; isolation source: activated sludge from anammox sidestream of wastewater treatment...
ATTCGGCGATCTGGCCCACGGCATTGGCCTCGTTGTCCGTGTTTGCTCCCCCGGCATAGGCATAGAGGGCGTCGAGCTCGCCGGCCCAGATGACAAAGGGCGTGCGCGCGGACCTGACGGGTTCCACAAAGCTGGCCTCCTGCCGCCAGAAGACAGCCATGAAGCGGGTGATGGTGCCTTCGACGAAGGCTTCGAATACCAGGTCGGCGCGGTCGAGGCCGCTGTGGGGCATGGCGGAAGGGCTGTTGTCGATCATGACGGCGAGAGGAAGGAGGTTCTTGCGTGCCTGCCACTCCTCCTCATTCATGAGCACGCCATCGATGGGGGCCGCGTTTCGAACCGCGGTGGCCGAAGGCGTGGCCGTGGAAGTGGCCGGAGATGTGGGGGTTACAGTGTTCGCAGGCGACGGAGAGTCCGAGGGCAGTGGGGCCGAAGCGGAGCCACCGCGTACAAGGAGGACGAGCAGCACGGCCACCCCACCTGCAACACCCACGCTTGCCACAAGGCCGAGCGCGATGCGCTTGCGACCGCTAACCTTCCGCCAGAAGGGCATAACCGGATGCTACGCAGGCGGAATTGTTAGCACCAGCAGCGGGCACCACGAGGATAAGACGGATGGCGCCCCGGGGAGAGAGACGCGATGAAGCGAATTGGGATCCTGACCAGCGGGGGAGATGCACCGGGAATGAACGCCGCGATCCGGGCGGCGGTGCGCACCGCATCGACGAGGAACATCGGGACGGTGGGCTACATTGACGGCTTCTCGGGCTTTGTGGCGGGTGAGTTCCTGGAGCTGGACGACCGGGCGGTGGGCAACATCATTCAGCGCGGAGGGACGTTCATTGGAACGTCACGCTGTCCCGAATTCCTCGATCCCGGGGTGCGAACGGCGGCCGTGCACCAGATGCGGGCTGCGGGAATCGACGGCCTGGTTGTTGTTGGCGGCGACGGCAGCTTCAGGGGCGCCCGGGCGCTTGAGATCGAACACGGCGTCCCGGTTGCAGGCATCCCGGGCACCATCGACAACGATGTCTACGGGACCGACGAGACGGTTGGCTTTCACACGGCGGTGAACACGGCAGTGCTGGCGATCGACCATGTGCGCGACACGAGCGAATCGACCGGCACCATGTTCTTTGTGGAGGTCATGGGCAGAACCAGCGGCGCGATCGCGTTGCACACGGCGCTGGCAGGAGGAGCCGCGGGCGTCCTGGTGCCCGAAGCACATGAGGATATCGCCCACCTCCTGGACCAGCTTCACGCGTCCATCGAGAGAGGGAAGAGAAGCCACATCGTGGTGGTGGCGGAGGGCGACCGGGCCGGGGGCGCCTTTGCAGTGGCCGAGCTGGTAGGAAAGCAGATAGACCACCCCTACCGCGTCATTGTGCTCGGGCACATCCAGCGTGGAGGCCGGCCGACTGCGCGCGACCGCATTGTGGCGTCGATCTCCGGGGCGCTGGCCGTGGAAGGGCTGGCGGCGGGACGCACGGGCTTCATGATTGGCATGCAAGGGGGACGGGCTGTCGAGGTCCCGTTGAGCGACGTGGTGGAGCAGGCGCACCCGGAACCGGAGTACGGCCTGCTGCAGCTGGCGCAGACCCTGGCGGGGTGACGGCAGTGGCGCTTTCGGGGGAGGGGGCCTACGGGCCATCCTCAGAGCGTGCAGCCACCCTATACTCATGGGGATGAGCGTGACCTACATACTTGCGATTGACCAGGGAACGACAAGCTCCCGGGCCCTGGTTGTTGATGGGCAGGGGGCGGTATGCGGCCGTGGGCAGGTGCCGTTCACCCAGCATTTCCCCCGGCCGGGGTGGGTCGAGCACGACCCGGACGAGATCTGGTCATCAACGGAGACGGCGATTGCCGATGCGCTCAGGGCCGCGGGAATCGGGCCCCAGGACCTCGCCGCGGTGGGCATCACCAACCAGCGAGAGACCGTCATCGCGTGGGACCGCACAACGGGCGAGCCGCTGGCCCGCGCAATCGTCTGGCAGGACAGGCGCACTGCCGGGATCTGCGGCGAGCTGCGCGCTGCCGGGCACGAAGAGGCGATCGGAGAGGCAACGGGACTGACGCTCGACCCGTACTTTTCGGCCACGAAGCTTGGGTGGCTGCTCCGCGAGAACCCGGGCATGCGAGAACGTGCGGAGCGAGGCGAGGTTGCGGCGGGGACGGTCGACTCATGGCTGATCTGGAGGCTGACAGGCGGCCAGCAGCATCTAACCGACTATACGAACGCGAGCCGGACACTCCTGTTCAACATCACCAGGGGGCGCTGGGACGAACGCCTCTGCGACCTGTTTGGAGTGCCGCGGGCAATGCTGCCGAAGGCGCAGCCCTCGCGCTCGCCGTTCGGGGAGACCAGCGAGCCGGTCTTTGGCGCGCGTGTTCCCATCACGGGCGTGGCAGGAGACCAGCAGGCGGCGCTCTTCGGGCAGGCGTGCATAACTCCCGGCCAGGCGAAGAACACCTATGGCACGGGAAGCTTCCTGCTTGCCAATGCGGGGTCGAAGGCCTCAACGCCATCGCACCGCCTTCTGCTTTCGATTGGCGCGAATGCGGGGCTCCAGGGCCCCGAGTACGTTCTCGAAGGCTCGGTCTTCGTGGCCGGGGCGCTCATCCAGTGGTTGCGAGACGAGCTCGGGATAATCGAGCGAGCGGAGGATGTGGAAGCCCTGGCAGAGACGGCGCCGGACAACGGCGGGGTGACAATCGTCCCGGCCTTCACGGGGCTTGGCGCGCCCCACTGGGATCCCCGCGCCCGTGGGGCGATCCTGGGGCTTACGCGCGGCGCCGGGCGGGCGCACATCGCGCGAGCGGCGCTGGAAGCGATTGCCCTTTCCAGCGTTGAGCTCGTGGAAGCGATGAACGGGAGCCTGCCTGCCCCGATTACGGAGCTCAGAGTGGATGGGGGCGCGGCGGCGAACAACCTCCTGATGCAGATGCAGGCCGACCTCGCGGGAATCCCGGTGGTGCGTCCCGAGCATACAGAGTCGACCGCCATGGGCGCCGCCTACCTGGCGGGCATCCAGGCCGGCGCCTGGGCGAGCCCGGCCGAGGTCTCATCGCTCTGGCGGGCAGACCGGATCTTTGAGCCCAGGATGGGCGACTCGGAGAGGGCCGAACGCCTGGGAGAGTGGCGGCGGGCGGTGGAACGGACTCTGAACTGGGCGACGGAGGAGTGAGTCTGACCGTGCACTCCGGGATGCCTGCAGACCCCGGCACAAGGCGAAGGCTCGCGGCCATTGCCATGGGGCCGCCGCTGGATGCGGCCATCATAGGTGGCGGCATCAACGGATGTGGTATCGCGGAGGATCTTGCCGCTCGAGGCCTGCGGGTGGCGTTGTTCGAAGCGGATGACTTCGGGTTCGGTACCACGTGGCGTTCGACCAAGCTCATCCATGGTGGTCTGCGCTACCTGGAGCATGGTGATGTGCGGCTGGTGTTTGAGTCCCTACGCGAAAGGGCGTGGCTGCTGCGGGCGATGCGGCACCTGGTGCGTCCGCAGCGCTTCGTGCTCCCCCGGCTCCCGTGGACGCGGCGCCCGGCATGGCAACTCCGCGCCGGGCTTGCCATGTACGACCTGCTCGCCCGCGACCGGGCCGTTCCGGGGCACCGGAACCTTTCTCGCGAGTCAACTCTGGAGCTGGCGCCGTGGCTACCAGGGGAGACAAGCGGCGGTTTCACCTTCTTCGATGCACGCTGCCTTGCCCCTGAGCGGCTCGCGCTTGAGCTTGCGCTGGCGGCACGCGGACACGGGGCGGTGATCGCCAATCACAGCCCGGTGCGCCGAATCGTGGAGCGCGAATGGCAGGTGGAGGCGGTGGAGGTGGAACACGGGAGCGAGCGCTTCACGGTGCCGGCCCGGACTGTCATCAACGCCGCGGGGCCGTGGGTTGATGATGTGAACGCACATGCCGACAAGCCTGCCCCGGGGCTCCTGGATATGACTCGTGGCACCCACATCGTGGTCGAGACTGTTGAGCCCGTGGGCAAGGAGGCAGTTTTCTCAACGGCCCGCAGTGACGGCCGCGTGATATTCGCCGTCCCGCAGGATGGCCTGCTGCTCATCGGCACGACGGACTTGCGCTGGGAGGGTGAGCCCGGCGCAATCCGGCCCACGGCGGAAGAGGCCGGGTACCTGGTTGAGGAGGCGCAGGCGCTCCTGCCCGGACTGGGCATCGACCGGGACAGTGTGCGCTACGCCTACGCCGGGCTGCGCCCACTTCAGAAGCTCAAGGAGGGCCCCGAAACGGCCATGACGCGGCGTCATGTGATCACCGATCACGGCCAGCAGGGGCTGGCACGAGGGCAGTACAGCGTAGCGGGAGGCAAGCTGAGCACCTTCCGCCCGATCGCGAGGGAACTGGCCGAGAGGCTGGGAGCCGGGCCACGGCTGGAGCAGGAACCGGGCACCGGTGGCAACCGGGAGTGGTTCGAGGCCCTCAAGGAGTCTGGCCTGCCGCTTGCGACCAGGGAGCACCTGCGACGCTACGGGGCAGCGGTGGAGCCGGTGCTGGCCGGGGGAGAGCAGGTCATCTGCGCGCATAGCGGAGCCATCGCCGGCGAGGTGGTGCATGCCGCCCGGACCGAGGCGGCGGTTACACTGGCCGACGTGCTGATGCGGCGGACCGGTGTGGCGTGGGCATCGTGCCGTGGACTCTGCTGCCACCGCGAGGCCGCCCGTGCGCTTGCGCCTCTCCTGGACTGGAGTGCCGAGCGCGAGGCGCAGGAGGTGCGCTCGTATGAGGAGGCCGTGGACTATCATCTCCCCGGAATGGATTCCCTTGCACGGGCAGGCGCCGCTCATGCATCAGCGTGACGAGTTGGACCGGGCCATTGAGGCCGCGGCGAGGGAGATGGCGAGAGCCAGCCACGCGGTCGCGCTTGTGGGCGCGGGGCTTTCGGCAGAGAGCGGCATCCCGACCTTCCGCGGTGGAGAGGGGCTGTGGACGAAGCTGGGCGAGCCCACGTTCGACGGCTGGGAGCTCTTCAACGAAGACCCTGCGGCATGGTGGCAGCGGGCGATCGACTTCAAGGAGGAGTTCGCCGACTTCAACCGCGCAATCGACGAGGCGAAACCGAACCCGGGTCACCTGGCGATGGCGGACCTGGAGGCGATGGGCCGGCTTGCGCACGTCATCACCCAGAACATCGACAACCTGCACCAGCGGGCGGGCTCACGCCACATCACCGAGATTCACGGCAACCGATACCTTGTGCGCTGCATGAGCTGCGGTTCGCGGGACCGGCTGGAGAGCGTTCGGCTGGACCGGCTCCCGCCGCTCTGCCCGGAGTGCGGCGGATTCATGAAGAACGACACGGTGATGTTCGGCGAGCCCATCCCCGAGGATGCCCTGCGGGAGTGTTACCGGCAGACGGCGCTCTGCGACCTGTTCCTTGTCGTGGGAACATCGGCGGTCGTGTACCCGGCAGCCGAGTTCCCGGTGATGGCCTGCAGACGAGGTGTTCCCCTCATAGAGATCAATCCGGAAGAGACGCCGCTAAGCGGCCTCGCCGAGGTGGTAATCCGCGCTTCCGCGGGTGAGAGTCTGCCTGCCATAGTCGAGAGGCTGAAGGCCGGCACAAGCAAGAGCTAAGGCGCCGGATACGCGAACGGTGCAGGCGCGGACCTCAGTTGCACTGCGTGAATTCGATCTGGTGACCGGGGAGCGTGCCGGGTGCGGCGCCGGCGGGCAACTCAATCACGCCGTGCGCACCGCGCCCTCCAAAGGCGAGGCCAATCCAGGGCCGCACATTGCGAGCGACGCGGGTGACCTTGAGGTCGCGGTCGAAGAACACCGCGTCAATTGAGAAGAGCATGAACATCATGTGAATCGAGCCGCAGGGCTGGATGACGAGGCCATGCCCGTTGACCAGGCGGCGGCGAAACATGAGCCCCCGGAAGCGAGTCCATGGGTTGCGGGCTTCACCGGCAGCGGTTGCCAGGGTGACGCAGGCGGTGGTGTCGCGGATGGCGAGCATTCCCGGCGGCTACTTGCCCAGGTTCATGACCTGGAGGATAGCGGGACCGCCGATCACAACCATGATCGCCGGGAAGATGAAGAAGACGAGCGGGAAGACCATCTTGATGGGCGCCTTGAAGGCGGCTTCTTCAGCCCTCTGGCGCCGTTTCGTCCGAATGACACCGGTCTGGACGCGGATGACTGTACCGATAGAGATACCCATCTGTTCGGCCTGGATGATGGCGTTCACCAGCGACCTCAGCTCATCGACGCCTGTGCGGTTGGCCATGTCCTGGAATGCGTCGCGGCGGGCCCGTCCCATGGTTATCTCCCGCATGGTGCGGGTGAGCTCGGCTGCGAACGGGCCTTCCACCTTTTCGATTACGCGCGAGAAGGCAGCGTCGATGCCGAGGCCCGCTTCGACAGAGGCGGTGATGAGGTCGAATGCATCGGGCAATGAACGCCAGATGGCCTTCTGGCGCTTCTTGATCCGGGAGCCGAGCCAAAGCCGGGGACCGTAAAGGCCGAGAACCACAAGCCCGCCCCAATAGAGGAGCACCATCTGCGAGGGTGTCCCCGCACTGAGGAAGAACACCGCCACCAGCACGGGGAAGAGGCCATCACCGGCGATTGCGAGGATGACGAGGAACTGGCCCGCGGTGAGCTTCAGGCCTGCCTGCAGGATGGAAGTTTCGAGACGCTCGGAGATCGACGAAGGGAGGGCAGCATTGGCGCGGCGGCTGACGTTGCGCAGGAGTGGGCGGAGTACCCGGGCCGAGAACGCAGCTTCAGCATCGGGGAGCGCCTCTCGCCGGCGCTGGTAGCGGAGGCCGCCGAGGCGAATGTCCATGGCGTTGTTCTCGGTCCGCGCGAGCAGGCCGTAGGCGGTCAATGTCACGGAGAAGAACGTGGCGAATGCGATCAGAAGAGCCATGGCATCAGACCTCGATGTTCACGATCTTGCGGATGACGAGGAAGCCGAGGACCTCCATCACGGCGGCCGTGCCCAGCATCATCCTTCCCGTGGGGTCGGTGAAGAGCAGCCCGGTGAAGTCGGGGCTGATGGCCATAAAGATGATGAGCAGACCGATCGGGATTCCGCCGATGACGAAGCCGGTGAGCCTCTGCTGCGAGGTCAGCGTCCTGATCTCGCCGCGGATGCGCTCGCGTTCGCGCATGGTGTGGGCGACGTTGTCGAGGATTTCGGCGAGGTTACCGCCGACGGAGCGCTGAATTAGCATTGCCGTGATGACGATGTCGACATCGGCACTTCCGATGCGCTCGTTGAGAGCGGAGAGCGCCTGTTCGACGCTGGCGCCAACGGCGATGTCACGGAGGGTGCGGCGGATCTCCACCGCGAGTGGGTCGGGGAGCTGCTCGGCCGAGGCTTCCAGCGCCTGGAGCAGGCCGAAGCCCGCGCGAAGGCCGCTGGCGAGCATCTGGAGCATTTCGACCACCTGGCCCTCGATTTTTCGCTTGCGGGAAGCGATTCGCAGGTTGAGCCAGACGCCCATTCCCATGAAGCCGAGCAGTGCCACGCCAATGGCGAGGACGGGCATGGGCAATAGCAGCACTCCGATGGCGCCTGCGGCGAGGGCAATAATGAGGCGCAGGATCAGGTACTCGCGGGCGTTGAGGGTGAGCCCCGCACGCTCCAGCTGGGTGGTCCACTTCTGGGAGATGTTGGCCGAGACGACGTTGACGCCGCCCAGGCTGATGCCGCCGCGCTTGCGAAGGCTGAAGGGTTCTGCCTGCCGGGCAGCGGGTACGTTGGCGCCGGCATCGCGCAGCCTTGCGAGGCGGCCCGTGGCCTCCGCCGAAATGGCGCCGAAGCCAGTGAGCCACAGGGTTACCGTGAAGGCGAAGGCGCCGGTTGTGGCAGCAGCGAGGAGGAGGGTCGGTGTCATCTCACCATTCCTTTCCGCCATCGAAGAGGTGGTTGGGCAGTTCGATGCCAGCCATGGCGAACTTCTCGACGAACGACGGCCGGAGGCCGGTTGGCTGCATGGAGCCGCGCACGCGCCCATCGTGGTCGACATGGTCGAGCTTGAAGAGGAAGACGTCCTGGAGAGTGATTACCTCACCTTCCATGCCGCTGACTTCGGTGACATGGCTGACTTTGCGGGAGCCATCCTGGAGCCTCTGGACCTGGATGATGACATCGATGGCCGAGGCTATCTGTTCGCGGATGGCGCGCATCGGCAGGTCCATTCCGGCCATGAGGACGAGGTTCTCCATGCGGGCGATGGCGTCGCGCGGGTTGTTGGCGTGGACGGTGGAGATGGACCCTTCGTGACCGGTGTTCATGGCCTGGAGCATGTCGAAGCATTCAGGGCCGCGAACCTCGCCGATGATGATGCGGTCGGGGCGCATGCGAAGGCTGTTTCGCACGAGGTCACGCTGGTGGATGGCGTTCTTGCCTTCGATGCTGGGGGGGCGCGCTTCGAGGGTGATCACGTGCTCCTGCTGAAGGCGGAGTTCGGAAGGGTCCTCGATGGTGACGATTCGTTCGGTGTTGGGAATGAACGATGAGAGCGCGTTGAGCATGGTGGTCTTACCGGTGCCGGTACCACCGCTGATGATGATGTTCAGCTTGGCCCTGATGCACATGGCGAGGAACTCGGCGGTGGCGTCGCTGAGGGCGCCGACGGCAATGAGGTCGGCCATGCGCATCTTGTCGGCGCGGAACTTGCGGATGGTGATGCTGGGCGCCTTCGGCGAGACGGGCGGAATGGTGATGTTGACGCGGGAGCCATCGGGAAGGCGGGCATCGACCATGGGGCTCGACTCGTCGATGCGGCGGCCGAGCGGCGCGACGATGCGTTCGACAATGCGCATCACGTGCTGCCTGTCGCGGAAGCGAGCGGGGCTGCGGAAGATGCGTCCTTCCTGTTCGAAGAAGATCTTGTCGAGGTCGTTGACCATGATTTCGGAGACGGCCGGGTCGCGGAGGAGTGGTTCCAGGGGGCCGAGGCCGAGCACCTCATCGGCGACAGCTTCGACGAGCTCGTCGCGGCTCATTCCTCCGAGCTGGATCTGTTCCTGGACGATGAGCTCGCGGGCGGCGCGAACCACGGCATCGCGCTGGGAGCCGGGGTCGAGGCCTTCGAGAACGCCGTGTTCGAGCTCTTCGATGAGCAGTTCGTGGAGCCGCGTCTTGGCGGCCTCAGCCTGGGGGTTGCCTCTTGTGGGGACGGTAGCAGGAGTGCGGTTCTCCATCGAGCGGCGGCGCATCGCCTGGTCGGGAGCGGGGTCGGGAGCCGGGGCGGGGGTTGGCCCGGTGGCGCCGGCCGGCCGAAGGGGCAGGGGGCGTACCGGGGGTGGAGCGGCTTCGGGTTCCGGGTGAGAGGGGAGATCAGTGCCCGCGCCCCAGCGCCGCCGGGATGCCCCGAACTGGCCGGAGGGCCGGAGTCGCGGCGTGAGGGCGGGTTCGTCCGGGGGGTTTGGCGCGGACTCATGAGCCGAGGCGGGAGAGGAATCGCCCGCGGATTCGGCCTGGCCAAAGCGGCGCCGGGCGCCGGCCCAGCCGAACGGCCGGGGCTCCTCGCCAGGGGATGAACGGTCCTGCATTGGTTCTGACACGGATGGCCTTCCTTCCCGGCTGCGCGCCTAGGCCGATTTCCGGAACAGGGGGCGAAGGAGCTTGCCAAAGCCGCCTCCACCTGCCTTGTGGCCGTTGGCTCGATTTCGTACGCCTGCAAGGGCTCGCGCGACATCGCGGATTTCGCTGGAGACCTTGCTGTTGGGCTTGCTCATGACGATCGGGCGTCCGAGCTGGGCGGACTTCACGACCTCGTTGTCCTGGGGTATGCGCCGCCAGAGCGGGGAGTCCAGGGTGCGTTCGACGTCTTTCTCCCTGACGCCGGTGTCCATCCCGGCGCGATTGAGGACCACCTTGACGCGCTCTTCATCGTTTCCAAAGCGCTCGTGGAGCATTTCGAGGGCGAGCACCGTGTCCTTGATGCTGGCCATATCGAGCGTGGTGATAAGGAGGATCATGGTGCCAACTTCGATGGCGGCGGCGACGATTTCGTTGAAGGTTCCGGGGGTATCGAGGATGACGAAGTCGTGGGTCTGGGCGAGCACGTCAACGACATCGCGGATGTGCTGAGCGTGGAGGTTGCGCCAGTCGCTGGGCCGTGTGGGTGCGGGAAGGATGTAGACGCCGGATTCGTGACGTACGAGGTAGTCGCGGAGGGTGTTGCGATCGACGCTATCGAGGTTGCGGGCGAGGTCGGCGATGGAGCGCTCCACGGGGATGTCCATGGTGATGGCAACGTCGCCGAAGCGTGTGTCCATGTCGACGAGGGCCACGGTCTGATGGGCCTCGGTGGCGAGGGCGACGGCGAGGTTGGAAGCGATGGTGGTCTTGCCGATGCCGCCCTTGGCGCCAAAGATGGTGATGATGGTGCCCTGGGGGACGGGGTCTTCGAGCTCTCCGCGGCGGCGCATTGCTTCGCGCTCCTTGCGCTCAAGCACGCGCATGATGGAGGATTCGAGCTCGTCTTCAGAGAGCGGTTCCTGGAGGTAGTCCGATGCGCCGGAGACCATGGACTGGCGCATCAGGCGGATGTTGGCCTCGGTGGAGTAGACGATGACGGGCAGGTCGGGGAGGCCATCGGTCAACCGGCCGAGGGTCTGCACGGGCCTGACGAGCGGTTCTTCGATGCGCATCAGGACGATGTCGGGCTTGAGCTGGAAGGCCAGGGTGAAGGCTTCCACGCCGTAGCCGGTGCTCGCAATGACTGAGAGTCCGAGCATGTTGAGCATCTTCTGGACCTCTCCCGCGCTTTCGCGGTCGGGGTCTACCACAATCACCTGCGGCACCCTGGCCATTGGCTGTTCCTCCACCGTCTTCGCTGCCCGGGACCACCGGGCGCCTCTGGTTCTGTGTGGAAAGGCGCCGTGATTGCCGGCGCCCGACCACGGGTTCTCGATATGGGGCGTTGCCGCCTACTTCTTCTTCAGGCCTGCCAGGACGTCATCGAGGCTCCAGGAGGTCGCTCCGCTGAGCCGGGTGGAATCGCCCTTCTGGCGGGGCATGAGGCGATACTGGGCAACGTCGTCCTTGATGGCGTCGACAATGGCGATGCCGGCAGCGAGCTCGGGCGTGAGTGCGAGGGTGACCGAAACGGCCTTCTCGTAGGTCTCGGCGTCCTTGAGGGGGTCGCCGGTGGAGACGGGAGCCGTGGCCCCTGTCGCGGTGCCGGCATCGCCGGTGGAGCCTTCCCCGTCGCCGGCGCCCTGGCCGGATGACGTCTTCTTTGCATCGAGGTTGGGCACGGACTTCACGAGCACCTGGGACATGGCAAGGATTTCGACATCCTCGGCGATGACGGCGCCGGTGATCTTGGGCTTTTCTTCGCCGGTGAGCGGGTCAACTTCGGTGAGGGTGAGGATGGCGAGCACGTCGACCCGGTCGCCGGGCTGAATGAGGCCGGAAGCGATCCACGCCTCGTGGGGGACCTGGACCGAGATGGCGCGCATGCCATCGGGAACCTTGTAGGCGACGGTGTTCTGGCCTTCGAACGAGGTGACTTTGGCGAGGAGCACCTGTTCGCCTGCGAAGAGCGGGGTTGTGGCCACCTTGCCCACGAGGTCTTCGGCCTTGGCGGCGCCGCCGGCGAGCACGAGGCTCTTTGGCAGGGTTCGGGTCGTGAGCATGTCGGCGGAGATCTTTTCGCCGACGTTGACGTTCCTTGACACCACAACCACCGACTCGGCGCCATCGCTGGGGCTCAGGGCCCTGTCGGCGCTATCTCCGCCACCCTGGCCGCTGAGGAACGCGAAAACCAGCACGGCGCTCAACAGGCCGAATACGGCTGCGAGCATGAGGACTGCCCGGTTGCGCGATGAGTTCCCCGCGACTGCTGTTATTGAACGTGCCATAGTACTGGTCCTCCCATTGGAATATCGGCGCGGGGG
>WBZY01001491.1_pt1 | contig 11892 bp, 11 predicted proteins | sample 5204191 | NCBI WGS metagenome assembly WBZY01 (sample SAMN12344363, study PRJNA552823) | activated sludge metagenome | biome: Activated sludge suspended growth; feature: Anammox Sidestream; material: Wastewater; isolation source: activated sludge from anammox sidestream of wastewater treatment...
TTCTTCGTTGTGTCGATACTTCCCGGGGCATGGCACGTGTGGCGCGAGAGGAAGAAGGCGGGCGCAGCGGGAACCGAGCCCCCGCATGCGGGCGTTGTCGAAGGGGACGAGGTGGCGTAGCCCTGGAGGCCCGTGGGCTTGCACTCACGAAGGGACGCGAAGCATTAGCATGGAGGCCACGGACTGGATGCGGGCAGGCTTGAGTCCGCGGAGGAGAAGATGACCAGCCCTGTCGCGGTTGTGACCGGTGCCAGCCGGGGAATAGGCAAGCAGCTTTGCATGGACCTCGCGGGGGCGGGTTACGACGTGGTCGTGGCCGCCCGCTCGTCGGCCGACAGTCCCAGCAGGTTGCCGGGAACGATAGAAGAGACCGCGGAGCTGGTCCGCGCGCACGGCCGGCAGGCAATGGTGGTTCCGCTCGACGTTCGCGATGAAGAGGCCGTGGCGGCGCTGGCCGAGAGGGTCTACGGCGAGTGGGGCCAGTGCGACCTGCTGGTGAACAACGCCGCGATTGCCGTGCCCGGGGCCACGCTCGAACAGCCGACCAAGCGCTGGCGGCTGGCGGTCGATGTGAATCTGAACGGCCCCCTGTACATGATGTACTACTTCTGCCCGCGCATGGCTTCGGCTGGCGGAGGACGCGTGGTGAACATCTCCTCGATCGCGGCAGTGACGCCGGAGTTCGGGCGGGTGAGCTATACGGTGACGAAACGCGCCCTCGAAGCGCTCACCGAAGCGATGGCGAGCGAGCTCGCGGGGAGGGTAGCGGTCAACTGCATCCGCCTGGAGCTTGCCGTCTGGAGCGAAGGGTTCACGTCGACCCTGCCCGGCGAGGACTTCAGTGATTTCGAGGACCCGGTTGTGATGTCGGACGCCACGCTCTGGCTGGCGCGCCAGCCGCTGGATTACACGGGGCACATCCTCACGGTGGGTGAGCTGCGCGAACGCGGGCTGGTGCGAGGCGTGACGCGCATCGGCGACAGGGAGGGGTAGGAACGCAGTGCCCTTCGCTGCCGTCAACGGGATTGAGCTCTACTACGAGGTACACGGGCCGGAGAAGCCGCTCGCGGACCCGGTCGTGTTCGCACATGGGGCAGGAGGAAGCCACCTTTCGTGGTGGCAGCAGGTGCCGCACTTTGCCGGGACGCATACCTGCGTGACTTTCGACCACCGCGGATACGGGCAGTCGATCGATGCGCCAGGCGGCCCGGGAGGCGCGTCATACGTTGAGGACCTTCGAGGGCTGCTGGACCACCTCGGCATCGAGCGGGCGAACCTCGTTGCCCAGTCGATGGGCGGCTGGACCTGCCTCGGGTTCGCGCTTCGCTACCCGGGGCGCGTGCGGCGGCTGGTGATGGCGGACACGCATGGCGGGCTGCAATCGCCGGAGATAGGGGCGGCGTTCGCCTCGGCCACGCGTCCGGCACTTCCTCCGGGAGTGCACCCGGCCGCCGGGGCGCGCATGGCCGCAGAACAGCCGGCGCTCGCCTTCCTCTACGCCCAGATCGATCTTCTCAACCGGCCGCGGACACAGGCCGAGCTGCTGGCGATGCTCGCGGCGGCAGGTGCGCCAACGGCCGAGGAGGTGTCGACGCTCGAGACCCCGGTGCTGTTCATTGTGGGGGACGAAGACGCGGTCATCCCTCCCCGGGTCATCGAAGCAGCGGCAAGGCTGGTGCCGGGAGCGCGTGCCGAACGGGTGCCGGCGGCCGGGCATTCGGTGTACTTCGAGCGGCCCGGGCGGTTCAACGAGCTGGTTGAGCAGTTCCTGGCGTAGCCCCTGCTACTGGTCGTCGCGCGAGACCCCCGGGGCTACCGCGCAGCCGATGGACGTGATGCACCGCATGGGTCTGGGCGCCTGGGTGGGCTGGACGGTGGCCGTGGGCGTGGGGGTGGGCGCCTGCGGGGAACAGATCTCGGGGCCGGTGTTCGAGTACTGGGGCGCCTGGACGGTGCCCTTGAGCGAGGGGTTGTAGTAGTCCTGGTACTTCATGGCGCCGCCCTGGGTGATCTTCACCTTGAACGACGTCTCTCCGGGCGCGATGTCGCCTGTGTCGAACAGCGGGGGCGACTGCACACCGACGTCGGGTATTATGACGCGCCTGACGGACGTGCCGACGTTCTTCCACATCACATCGTCGTCGCGGCTGACCATGCAGAGCGAGGGGTTGAAGCCGGTTTCGCTGATCTCGATGACGTACGGCGGGTCGGATGCCGACGCGGGCTGTGAGCTGCCGAAAACGAGAGAAAAGAAGCCTGCGGCCGCTACGGCGACCGAAACCGCCACCAGCAGCAGCCGGTAGAGCTGACCTGACATGCCATCCCCGATTCCTCACCCCGCCACGGGCAGAATCAAGTTACAGCGGCGGGGGCTTGCCGCCAACCGCTGATGTGCGCCAACAGAGTCGCTCCACTGAACTCAATGGAAAAAGATGCCGGCATCGACGATGAGGGTCTGGCCGGTGACGCTATCGGCGCGGCAGAAGGTAACGGTCTGTTCGGCGATGTCCTCGGCGCTGGAAGCGCGGCGGAGAATGGCCCGGTCGCGGGCGCCCTGGGCAACTTCGGGAGGGAGGCGCAGCGCCATGCGGGTGTTTTCGACGAGGCCGGGGGCCACGCAGTTCACGGTGATGGCCGGCGCCAGGGCAACGGCGAGGCAGCGGGTGAGGTGAATGAGAGCGGCCTTCGAGGTGGCGTAGGCAATCGAGCTGCCCCCGGGGCTGAGCCCGGCGACGGAAGCGATGTTGACGATGCGCCCTCCCCCGGCGGCGCGCATGTGCCGGGCCGCGGCGCGTGAGAGCTGGAACGGACCGCGCACGTTGGTGTCATAGACCCGGTCCCAGATGTCGGTGGTGAGGGCGTCCAGCTCGGGGAAGGGGATGCCGATGTTCCAGGCGGCGTTATTCACGAGGATATCCAGGCGGCCGAAGTGCGCCGCGACGGCATCAACCGCGGGGTCGATGGCATCGATGTTCGCCTGGTCGCATTGGATGGGAAACGCGCGGCGCCCGGCAGCCTCCACGTCCCGCACGCAGGAGGCGGCGCCATCGGCGTTCCCCACGTAGCCGACCGCGACATCCACCCCGGCAGCCGCGAGGGCGCGAGCGATAGCGCCGCCGATATCGCCTGAAGCGCCCGTGACCAGCGCAACCTTGCCAGCCAGTTCCATAGTTGACCTCCCGGTGAGATGCGGCCGATTCTACGGGGTGCAGGGAGCGTGGCAAGGTCAGTCGTGGCTGGCGAAACGCTCGTCGGGCTTGAGCGCCCCGGGGGTTACCTGCCGCACCATGCCGTGCTGCGTCTCGGCCCAGGCCTCGAAGCGGGGCTGCCAGGCCTCGACTGTCAGCATCTCCGTGCCATCGAACCAGCGGCCGGTGATCTCAACGAGCCAGCGGAGCGGGGCCACTTCCTCTTCGGAGCCGTAGCCCCAGGCGCGGGGGTCGTCGACGAGGCGGGCCCAGACTGAGTATTCGTGCTCGGCGGCCCAGTCCTGGGCGAAGTAGTTGCGCGACATCTGCCGGAGGAGCGAGGCAAGGACGCTCCGGACAGCCGTCTCGGGGTCGCCGGCAGAGGCATTCAGGGCGCCAAGCAGGGCCTCGGCGGCGGCATTGCCACCGGCGGCGCCCTGGCTGGCCTGCTCCCGCAGCCGGGAAGGTTCGAGCGATGGCATCAGCCGGCCTCCTGCGCCCGGCGCGGCGGGCTGCTCCCGGGACACTGGCGCGGCCCGGCACGTTCCGCCATGACCTGAATCACCTGCCTACTCCTCGCCGATGGGCTTGAGGAAGGTTGTGGGGTCGATGATGATCCCCTGCCCGCTTGGGAGGAGTGCGATCTGCACGTTGTCGGCGAGCTTCTGGACGGCCTGGAACTGGATCAGCTCGGGGGTGATGGACTCGGTGAGGAGCTTGTTGGCGTCGGCCTGGCCCCTGGCTTCCTCGCGGAGGGCATCGGCCTTGCCGATGGCCACCGCCTTGGCCTGCTGGGCCTCGGCCTCGCGTTGCTTGATGCGCTCCTGCTCACGCAGGGCGTCCTGGGTTGCTATCTGCTTCTGTTCGATGGCGCTCTTGAAGGCGGGGGAGAACTCAATGCTGGTGATGAGGAGGTCCTGGACTTCGACTGAGTAGGGCGCCAGCTCCGTGGCAAGGCGTTCGAGGACGGCCTTGCGAATGGGCTCGCGGTTGGGGGCGACGTCGATGGCCTCGTACTTGACCGTCTCTTCCTTGAAGAAGTTCTGGACGCGCGCTTCGACCAGGCGATCGAACCAGCGAATGCCCACGGTCCGGTAGAGGTTCTGCACGGCCTTCTTGGAGACGGAGTAGTTGACGGAGGCGGCGATGAAGACGTCCTGGGTCTCCTTGCTGAAGCACTCAATGTTCTCGAAGTGGGCCCGCTGCACCTGGACGCTGGCGACGCGCATCGACTGCCAGGGAGCGATCAACTGGAGGCCCTCGTCCTTCTGGCCGACGATGGAACCGAACTGGTAGACGACGCCGACGTGGCCGGCTTCGACCTGGCGAATTGAGGCGGCTGCCGTGTGGAGGCCGGCCCAGAGGAGAAAGAGCACCCCGGCAGCGGCCATGACGACCAGCCCCCGGAGGGCCGAGGGGGTTCCGGGCTTCGCGCTTCCCCGGGTCAGGGCGCCGACGGCGAATACCCCTCCGCAAACGATGACAGCGATTACCATGCTGACGATCCAGGCCATCTGGGCTTTCCTCCCGGCGTGCTGAAGGAACTATACGGGAGGAGGGAGGAGGGAGGAGGGAGGAGGGAGGAGGGCGCCTACTTCATTGCGATGAGGACGATGTCGCGGGCGATGGGGCCGGCTTCAACGGAGCCCGATTCCCCCTCGTCGAGAACGACGGCAGCCAGGGCGCGGGGCTCAGCGGCAGGGGCGTAGGCAACGAAAAGGACGTGCTGCTGTGTGCCGACGTCTTCCGCGGTGCCGGACTTGCCGGCGAAGCCGGTGTACCCGGCGTTCCAGAAGGCGGCCGAGGCGGTGCCGAACTGCCCGGTCACAAGCGCGAGCCCCTGGCGGAGGTGGGCGAACTGGGGTTCGGTGAGTGGCAGGGCGCCGCGCGGTGTGGCCGTCTCGGTGGCCAGCAGCACCGGTGCCCGCAGGGTTCCGGAAATGAACGTGCTGTAGGCATTGGCGAGCTGAATGGGGGTAACGAGCAGGTCGCCCTGGCCGATGCCAATATTCACCTCATCACCGGGGTACCAGGATTCGTTCCGGGTGCGGCGCTTCCACTCGGAGTCCGGGACCAGGCCATCTTCTTCGGGCAGACCGACGATGCCGGTAGCCTTGCCCAGGCCAAAGGCGCGCGCCATTTCGGAAAGAGCGCCGTCGGTGTCGTTGTAGAGTTTGAGCGCGATTTCGTAGAAGACCGGGTTGCAGGAGCGCATGAGCCCTTCGGCGATGGTGAGCATGCCCTGGGCGCCCTCCCAGTTCTTGCGCGGGGGGTCGACACCACGCCAGATGGAGCCGCATTCGAAACGGTCTGAGGGCGTGTAGCCGCCGAATGCGAGCCCTGCGGCGCCGGTGATGAGCTTGAACGTGGAGCCCGGCGAGTAGAGACCGGTGGTCGCGCGGTTGGCCAGCGGCGAGTTCGGCGCCTTCGTGATGGCATCGAGGGCAGTCTTGTCGTTGCGCTCGAACGCGTCGGGGTCGAACGACGGCGAGCTGTTGAGGGCAAGGACGGCGTTCGTGCGCGGGTCGATGGTGACAGCGGCGCCTGCCCGGGCGCCAAGGCGTGCCTGGGCGGTGACGAGGGTGGCAGCATCAAGGGTGGTGGCGACATCCTTGCCCGGCACGTAGGCGGTGGAGCGGATGGTCTCGATGGTTTCGCCGTTGGGCCCGGCTAGGCGAAGCTCCGCGCCCACCCGCCCGGCGAGCGTTTCTTCCAGGAATGCCTCGAGTCCGACCGCTCCAACGCGGTCGCCGATGCGGTACCCCTGCCCGCGCCGTTCCGCCAGCTCTTCGGCAGTCAGCTCGCGCGTGTAGCCGACCACGTGGGCGGCCGAAGGACCGAGCGGGTGGACGCGCTGGGTCTCGAAGTAGAGGAGCACGCCGGGGATGCGCGCCAGCTGGGTGGCCTCTTCAAGCTTTGCATCGGCGACGGGCCCGACGGCAACGCGCTGGTTGAGCCCCGCGGTGCTGTTGAAGGCGGCGTTGACCTGATCGGCGGCGAATCCGAACTCGATCAGGCGGTTGCTGAGGAAGCCCCGGTCGGCGACCACGGAGCGGTTGAGGCCAAGCATTCGCACCTCGCGGGTGATTGCCAGCGGCTCGCCCTTGCGGTCGAGGATGGCGCCACGCTTGGGGCGCTGGATGTCGCTCTTGAAGCGGGCGGTGGGCGTCAGACGGGGGTGGATGGCGGAGGGTTCCCATGCCACCTGGAAGCCACCGGACCCCTTTGTGAGGGGCAGGGAAACCTCGTAGTCGAACTCTCCGAAATAGCTCGTAGCCAGGTGGACGGCGAAACTCGCACTGTCCTCCTGCGCGGAGCGGACAGACGCGGCCAGCTGCGAGAGCGTGACCTCGACGGCGAAGGAATCGTACTCTGCATTGAAGATGTCGAACGGGAATGCCTGCCGGGCTGCAGGGGTCAGGAGCTCCCAGAGGGCGCGGGTGTCGCCGAGTGTCCAGGCCTTTGCCCAGGCCTCGGCGGTGGCCCGTGGAGAGCCGGCCTCGGGCGTTGCGGTCGCGGCAGGCGCGCTCTCAGAGTCACCGGTGACGAGGCGATACCCGGCAATTGCGCCACCAACGACAAGTCCCGCGATGATGGCGGCAAGGAAGGCCCCACGCATGCGTACTCCCGGCCGAACCCGGCTACCCCGCGCGCTGATTGTAGCAGTGGCCGCGTTTCTTGCGCTGGCCCTCATCGCGTGCGGCGAAGGTGGCCGAAAAGGGGGAGAGAACGGCAACGAAGGGCCCGGCCTCCTCGGGCCAACCGTTGTCCGGCCCGGCCCCGCGGGTGAACCGCGTGGAATCCGCATCGGATTCAGCGCGCTTCCGCCGGAAAGGACCACGGAGGCCTACATCGGCGCGTTTGCCACGGCGGCACAGTACGCGGACCTGATCCTGATTCAGCGCGCGCCCCCGTGGGAGGACTTCATGGCAGGGGGGCAGATCTCCCAGGGCACGGAGGACACGACGCTGACGGAGCTGAAGCTGCTGAAGCAGTACAGCGGGCTGGAGCTCTTCTACGCGATCGACCCCACCGACGGGGTGGTGCAGCGAAGCCGCATCGCCAACCTGCCCGCGGGAGTCGACCCGCAGGTGGGCTTCGAGGACCAGTCGCTCCGGAACGCATTCGTGGCCTACGCGGCCTATGTGGCGAAGAACTACTCGCCCGATTACCTGGCGCTGGGCGTTGAGATCAACATGCTCTACGCGCGCGCGCCAAAACAGTTCGAGGCCTTTGTCTCGCTCTACCGGGAGGCGTACACGGTGGCGAAGGCGGCCAGCCCGAAGACGAAGGTCTTCCCAACCTTCCAGCTCGAAGACCTCGAAGGGAAATTCGGAGATGTGCACCCGCCGCAGTGGGAGGTGCTCGACCCGTTCCGGGGTCACATGGATGCGCTGGCGATCAGCACTTACCCGTACCTGGGCGACCACCGGAGCGCGGCCGAAATCCGGCCGGACTACTACTCCCAGCTGAAGGCGCGCTGGGATGGAGAGATCCTCATCTCCGAGGCCGGATATGCCTCGCAACCGGTGGAAGGGGAGGCGAACGTCGGCACGGAGGAGGATCAGCTTGCGTTCCTGCAGCGGTTGCTGGGCGACGCGGAGGCGAACGGCTTCAGCGCGGTGGTCTGGCTGGCAGCGCTGGACCCGGCGTTCGCGGCAGAAGGTGCGGCGGCCGTGTTCAAGGATGTGGGCCTGCGCAAGAGCGACGGGTCGAACAAGCTGGCCTGGGGGACCTGGGAGGAATGGGCACGCCGTCCGCTGAAGTGAAACCCCGGTGACGCAGATGGCTGAGTGGCAACTCTTCAGGTGGGCCGGCATCTTCGGGGCGGCCGCCCTGGCGCTCACAGCGTGGGTGATGATTGACGGCACGCCGCTCCCGGGAGACGTGCGGCTGACCAGGGCGGTCCAGTCGCGGGAGAGCTTCGAAGGAGCCGCGAACCTGGTGAACGGGTTAGGGTCGTGGAGCTGGGTCCCGTTCGTGGCAGCGGGGGCAGTGCTGCTGCTGGCCGGGCGGCTACGCCGGTTCCGGTGGACTGCCGGGCACCGGCACCGGGAGGCGCTCTACACCTTCATCGCCGCGCTGGGGCTGCGCTTCGTGGATCAGCTACTGAAGGCGATCGTGCAGGCGCCCCGGCCCGTCGAGGAATTCGGCGTGCGCGTGGACAGGCTGCGCGACACCCACGGGTTTCCGAGCGGGCACGTGTACAGCGACATGCTCTTCTTCGGAACGATGGCGATCTTCGCGGGCGCCTATCTCCCGCGGCGAATGGTGCGGCCGGCGCAGGCACTGCTGCTCGGGGTGATCTTGCTCGCGGGCCCTGCGCGCGTGTTTGTCGGAGCCCACTGGCCGAGCGATGTTGCGGGCGGTTACCTGTGGGGCGCGGCGGCGCTCTGCCTGGCCGCCGGTTATGGGCGCTGGGCCGCGCGCGTGGCTTAGGGACTCCTGGTATGCACGCGGGTCCCCACTGGACAGGGAGCGGGCCGGTGTGTCATACCAGCACCGCTAATAGTCCAGGGGCCGGGAGCGCTGGTGTTCTTGACCGGGCGCGCCGGTTCCGCGGGCAACCGATTGCGGAGGCGAAGCACATGGCAGATGCACCACGCATGCCCTATGAAGGGCTGATCGCCGAGACGGTGACGTACCCGGGGATGAACGGCGACCGGATCGACGCTTACCTGGCGCGGCCGCTCGGCCCGGGGCCGTACCCGGGAGTGATCGTGATTCCCGAGGTGTTCGGGCTCGTGACGCACATCAAGGAGGTGACGAGACGAATCGCGGCCCGGGGCTACGCCGCGATTGCCCCGGAGTTGTACACGCGCGTGGGGCCGCCCGACCCCACGGACATGACCTCGGTGGGACCGAAGATGATGGCGCTCGCCGACGCCCAGGCAGTGGCCGACCTTGAAGGAGCGATCACCTTCCTCAAGGACCTGCCGCAGTCGAATGGCCGGGCCGGCGCCATCGGCTTCTGCTCGGGCGGGAGGCACACGCTGCTGCTCGCATGCCAGAGCACCAGGCTCGACGCAGCAGTGGATTGCTGGGGTGGCCGCACGGTCGAGGGCGAGGTCACAGAGCTGCGGCCGGTGCTACCGATCGACCTGATCGAGCACCTCTGCTGCCCGCTCCTGGGGATCTTCGGGGAGGAAGACACGAACCCGACCGTTGAACACGTGGAGCGGTTGCGCGCGCGGCTCACCGGGCACAAGAAGGAGTTCGAGTTCAAGGTTTATCCGAACGCTGGCCATGCGTTCTTCGCGGATTACCGGCCCAGCTACCGGCAGGAAGCGGCTGTTGACGCCTGGATGCGAGTGTTCGACTTCTTCGACAAGCACCTGGCAGCGGCCGCAGGGTAGAGCGAGCGTGACGATTGGAGCGCTCGTTGCCGAGGGCGCGGGCCGACTGCCGCCGGGTCAGAAGCTGGAAACACGGCTACCGGTGCGCACGTTCGGACGGACGCCAGTGCTGGACCTGGAGAGCTGGCGAATCGGCATCTTCGGCCTGGTGGAACGCGAGGTAGAACTGGGCTGGGGGCAGTTCGCAGCGCTTCCCCGGGCGGAGGAAACGAGCGACCTGCACTGCGTGACGCAGTGGAGCCGCCTCGGCAACAGATGGGAAGGGGTACGTTTCAGGGACCTGGCGGCGCTCGCCCGGCCGCACGGCGAAGCGCGCTTCGCGACCATCCATTGTTACGGGGGTTTCACAGCGTCGATGGACCTGGAGGGCCTGATGGCCGATGACGTGCTGCTCGCCACCGGGCTTGACGGCCGGGACCTGACGCCCGACCACGGTTGGCCAGTGCGGCTGGTGGTGCCGGCGCGTTACGCGTGGAAGAGTGCGAAGTGGGTGATGGGGATTGAGCTGACGGCGGAGGAAGCGCCGGGGTTCTACGAGCGAAGGGGCTACCACCTGCGTGGCGACCCGTGGGCGGAGGAACGGTTCTGGCCTGAGCTGGACCCGGGTTTCTACCTGACGATAGCTGTGTGCAGCGACAGGCTGTAGGGGTCAGCGGCTCGGCGGAAGCGGTTCCAGCTGTACCCGAACACCCCGATCGATGGGCACCGGCTGCCACTGGACGGGCCAGTAGCGGAGATGGCCGTAGCCGCCGGCGAAGTGCAGCCACTTGACCATGCCGGGCTCGATATCCATGGGCCCTCGCCAGCCGGGGAACTGGTAGGGGTCCCAGCCGTTGTAGACGATCACCTGTCCGGGCCTGGCAGTGGGCGATAGCTTCGCGTGAACACGAAACTCCCCGACATCGTTCCAGACGCGCACCTCAGCGTCATCGGCGATCTTGAGGCGGGCTGCGTCGGCGCTATTGATGACGATGTGGGGGCGCCCGCGGTGGGTTTCGAGCATCAGCTGGTTGGTGATGTTCATTGAATGGATGCTCCAGCGGCTATGTCCGCTGGTGAGCTCGTAGGGGTAGTTGCCGCCCATCTTCGGGCTGTCCTTGTGCCGCGGCAGGGCTTCATCGGCTTCGAGGAACCACTCGTGATCGATGTAGAACTGGGCGCGCCCGGTGAGGGTGGGGTAGGGGACCTTCTTCTCGGTGTGCCAGCGGAAGGAGACGAAAGCAGCAGCGGGCTCGATGTCGGAAGCCTGGTTGAGGGCGTGGGGCATGGTCTCGCCGATGTGCTCGATGCGCGCGAAGCCTTTCTCGCGGAGGCCGGCAAGGCCGATTCCCGGTTCGAGGGTGCCGGTGAGCGCGGTGTCGCGCATCCATTCCTCCACAAGCTGTTCTTCCGTCTGGAGGCCGTGGCTGTAGCGCTGGTGGAGGTTCTCCAGCAGCACCGGCATGCCGTTGGCGTCGCTGTACTGGGCGAGACCACGGGCCTTTGCTCGCTCTTCGATGGAGCGGGCGAGGAGGCCAAAGATCTCCCATTCCGGCTTCGATTCGCCCGCGGGGGGCGCGGCCCTGTCGGAGAAGGTGAGCGCCTGGAGGTCGATGCTGGGCATGTGGAAGCTGAGCTTCTCGTAGTGCTGGGCAGCGGGCAGCACGTAGTCGGAGAGCATGGCGGTGGTGCTCATGCGCCAGTCGACGGAGACGATTGTGCGAAGCCCGGGCCAGAGGTGCTTGAGAAGCTGGTTCTGACCGCCGCGCTGTCGCCGGAGGAGGTTACCCCCCGCTTCGATGAGGACGCGAGGGGTGGCACCTGGCCCGGGGCGGGCAACGCCCTTCCACCACCCCCGGTCGACTGCCTCGTCGACGTAGTCCGAGAAGGGGCGTTTCATGGAGGGGTCGTTCCAGGCGGGGTTGTTCCAGTTCTCGCGGTAGCCGCAGTGGTAGTACCAGAAGAAGGCCGGGGGGACCATGCGGGTGGCCCCGGCACTGGTGAGGCGGGCGACCATCTCGATGGCTGCCGCCTCGTCGGTGAGGTCGGGGTCTTCCGCGCGGAGCATGGCGCGCACACCGGCGACCATCTGCTCGCGGCCGGCGAGGGCGCGTTCGGCGGCTTCGACGCCGGGGCCCTGCTTGGCGCTCATGAGGTTCGGGCCATCGAAGTTGGCGAGCGACCAGCTCCACATGCCTGTGCCGGTGCGGCCCCAGTTCCCGGTGAGGGCGAGGAGCAGGAGCATGGAACGCTCCATCAGGTCGCCGTGGAAGTGCTTTACGAGGCTCATGCCACGTTCAACGAAGGTCCGGCGTGAGGCGACCTTGCGGGCGAGCATGCGGATGACATCGGGATGGACGCCGCAGGTT
>WBZY01001492.1_pt1 | contig 11871 bp, 7 predicted proteins | sample 5204191 | NCBI WGS metagenome assembly WBZY01 (sample SAMN12344363, study PRJNA552823) | activated sludge metagenome | biome: Activated sludge suspended growth; feature: Anammox Sidestream; material: Wastewater; isolation source: activated sludge from anammox sidestream of wastewater treatment...
CACGCATCTCAAGCTCGTCGAGCGGGGGCTGAAGGAGAGCGAGCAGCGGTTCCGGGCGTTGGCGGACACCATTCCGCAACTCGCCTGGATGGCCGATCCGACGGGTGCCGTGTTCTGGTACAACGAGCGCTGGTACGAGTACACGGGCACCACCTTCGATCAGATGAAGGGGATGGGCTGGAGGCAGGTTCATCACCCCGAGCACGTCGATCGCGTCGTCGAGAAATACCTCGACTGCCTGAGCCGGGGCGAGGAATGGGAGGACGTGTTTCCGCTGCGCGGCGCGGATGGCGAATACCGTTGGTTCCTGTCGCGCGCGATGCCGCAGCGTAACGAGCAGGGAGTGGCAGAGCTCTACTGCGGAACCAACACCGACATCACGGAGCAACGCAACCAGAGCCAGCGCCTTCGCCAACTCGCGCGCATCATGGATCTTTCCCACGAGGCGATCCTGGTATGGGATCTGGAAAAGGGCATCGTCAGCTGGAACCGTGGCTGCGAGGAGCTCTACGGGTACACGAAGGCGGAGGCGATCGGCGCTGTCAGTCATCAGCTTCTGGACACCCGGCTTCCGGTGCCGCCCGCCGATTTCGAGCGGCTGCTGTTGTTCGAAGGCTCGTGGAGCGGCGAGCTTCTGCAAAGCCACGCTGACGGGTCCGAGGTCTGGGTCGAAAGCCGGCAGGAGCTGATCCGCGTCGCGGGCCGGCGTCTCATCCTCGAGACGAACCGGGACGTGACCGAGCGGCGGCGGGCCGACGAGATCCGCAATCTCCTGGTCGCCGAGCTCAATCATCGCGTCAAGAATACCCTCGCGATCGTGCAATCCCTGGCAACCCAGACCTCACGGAATGCGCCGAGTGTCGAGGCGTTCCTCGCCGGGTTCAACAACCGCCTTCAATCGCTGGCGAGCGCGCACAATGTGCTGACGGACGCCGACTGGGTGGGCGCGTCGATACTCCAGCTCGTGCATTCCCAGATCGCGTTGCGTGCCGATGACTGCCACCGCATCAGCATCTGCGGCGAGGATGTCACGTTGCCGCCGCAGACGGCCCTTCAGTTCACGCTCATCCTGCACGAGCTGATGACCAATGCGGTGAAGCACGGCGCGCTGGCCCGGGAAAGCGGCCGCATCGAGATCGGCTGGAACGTCAGGCCGGGCGATCCCCCCCAACTCGAGTTCTCCTGGCGCGAGCGCGGTGTTCCGCAAACGGCAGCCCCGCGGGACCGCGGCTTTGGTCTGACCCTCATCGAGCGCTCCGGGCGATTGCCCAACATCCAATCGAGGGTCGCGTTTGCAGCGGACGGAATCGAGGCGTTCGTTTCGGCTCCCCTCACTCATGTCGAGCAGAAGGCCGCGGAGTTGTTCAATCCGGGCAAGCGTCTGATGCGGCCGCGCCTCGCCGGCGTTGCTCGCAGCAGCAAGCTCGTTCGTGATCGCATTCTGATCGTCGAGCGCGAGCCCCATGACGCGATGCTTCTCGAGGATATGCTCTACGATGCCGGATACGTGACGATCGGCCCTGTCACGAGGGTCGAGGACGTGCGGCGAAAGCTCGACACCGTGACGTGCGATCTGGCGATCGTGGATGCCGACGGGGCGCGGGCGGAGGTGGAGGCCGCAATCGAGATGCTGGAAGGTCGCGGCGTGCCGTGCGTCCTGATCGGCTCGGTGCGGCGGCTTGCGGAAGCCCCGGAGCTTGGATCCAAACTCCAGCGCCTCACGAAACCGCTGCAGTCGCAATTGCTGCTGAGCGCCCTCGCAACCGCCATCGCGGTGGGACGCAAAGGGGGCATCTCGGGCTGACCGGCTCATGGTCGCTCGGCCATGAACGACGTCGCCGAGCGTTCTCGTCCCTGTGCTTGTGACGATGCGCGAGGCCTGCGCGCGGGGGACTATCCGGGCTTGCCTCGCCCTTTGTCGGCTCCACGAGGCAGAAAGCCGCCGTCGCGTGAGGCGTACATCGTGGCATAGGCGAGCGCGACCCAGACGGGAACCCAGATGATCCACACCACCCAATCGCGAAACAGCGCGCCGTGGCCGCGCGCGATCAGGTGGAAATCCAGGTAGTAGAGGGGCACCGTGACCCCGGGCGCGAGCAACGCCCAGTGCGGCTGGAAGCACACGAACGGGGTCAGCCAGACGAGATACCAGGGAAATTGTGCAGGGCTCAGGAGCACGAGCGCGGTCACGATCGCGGTTGCCCGGCGCATCAGATCGAGGGGACCGGATATGGGCTTGCGTGCGAGCCCCAGGGCCAGCATGCCGAGCGCCAATGCTGCGGCAGCGCGGGCCACGGCCCAGGCGAGCCCTTCAGCGTTCCAGGGGCTGAGCACGAGGCGGCCAAGGGACTCGAGCACGGGAAACAGCGCGCTGTTCGTGGTCCAATGCCGCGCATATGTGAGGTATCCGCTCTCGACGCCGGAGGCGGGCGCCGACGAGAGCCACAACCACAGCGCCATTGCTGCCGCCAGTACGGCCGCCGCGGCGCTCAGACGTCGGGCGTTCGGATACAGGGGCCGCAGGACGAGCGGGGCGAGCAGAACCGGCCAGAGCTTGGCGCCCAGTGCCAGAGCCAGCACGCCGGCTGCCGTGCCATGCCGGCCCCGCGCGCTCGCCAACAGGGCGCCGAGGGTCAGCGCGACGACGAGGCCGTCCATGTGGGCGGAATTGACAAGCTCTTTGAGGACGAGCGGGTTCCACCAGTAGAGTGCGGCCCAGAGCGGCGACAGTCCGGCTTGTCCGAGCAGCAGGATGACGAGCGCGAGGCAGGCGGCGTCGCATGCCAGGCAGACGAGGCGCCACGCATCGAGGCTCCAGGGGGCAACGAGATGCGCCAGCGCGAAGGCCGCCTGCGCGACGGGCGGATAGGTGCTCGCCATGTCCGGATGATTGACGCGAGCGAGCACGGGGCCCGCATCTTGCGCCAGCCTGCCGAGCGTGGTCGAGGGCTTCGCCGCGCGCGCCTGCGACGGTGTCACGCCGTAGGGGCTCATTCCATGCACCACGAGGGCACCTTCCCAGAGGTAGCGATTGAAATCGTCCTCGAGGGCGGGATGGGAGGGAATCAGGACGAGGCGTGCCAGTGCGCCGGCGACAAGGACGAGACCGAGGATGCCGCGCTGCGCCGATGGCGGCAACGCGAGGCTTCGTCGGATGAGCGGCAGCAGCGCCAGGGGAAGCAATCCGGCAAGGGCCATTCCGGCGGCAAGCGTGGCGGCGGGCATCTGCACCACCTCGAGCTGCCAGTCGAAGCGATGCGAGGTGGCCGTCAACATTCCCGCCAGTGCGCAAAGGACGACGCCACCGCAGAGCCATGCGGCGGCGAGCAACCGATGCCGGCCGACCTCGGCCACCGCCGGCCCGCTCGGCGCAGGTGCACTCCCGTGATGGGTGCCGGGTGAAGGAGGCTGTGCGCTCATGAGACAGTCTCATCCGGAGCGGCGCGGGTCAGCAAGAGCGCCAACACGATGAGCACGCCCGCCAGCAGGTAGGACTGCAGGACATTGAGGACCGATGGGGCCAGCAATTGCGTCGCCGGGAAGTAGTTGCTGACCAGCACATAGCTCGCCGCGAGCCAGGCGAGCCGCTGCCGGTTCCCGAGGAAGGCGGCCAGCAGGACGGCGTAGACGGGCAGCAGGATGCCGTAATGGTGCTCCCAGGCGATCGGCGAGGCGAGCGTGCAGCCCACGAGCACGGCGCAGAAATCGAGAACGCCATTGTGATCCCCGCGCCGATCGCGGGGCAGAAGCACGAGCAGGAGGATGACGGCGGAGGTCGCCACCGTCGCGGCGTGGATCCACCACGTCGGGGGCGGAAAGTGGCCGTCGATCCAGTGCAGGTTGTTGAAGCTCACCGGATCGGCGATGCTCATCAGCCGGTTCAGCAGTCCATTGATCGACTGGTTGGGGTAGTAGGCCTCGCCGCTGCGCGAGATCTGGGCAAGCAGTTTCACGTAGTCGAGGTGGTTGTCCCATCCGAAGACGTGGAGGGACGCCAGAAGTCCAACGGTGGCCACCGCGCTCGCCGCGGCCAGGAAGCTCCATTCGCGCCGCAGCGCTCCCCACAGCATGAGGATCCCGTAGTGGGGCTTGATCAGCGAGATGAGGCCGACGCCGATTCCGACCTGCCACCGCTTGCCGCGCAGCCAGGCCAGAACGGATACGGCAACGACCGCGTTGATCCAGGACTGGATCTGGCCCAGCGTGAAGGCCTTGACGACCGGATAGAATGTCAGCGCCATCGCGACGGCAATCGCGGCACGGAGCTGCCAGGTCGGCTCGTCCAGGCGCGCATCCGGCATCGTGCGCCGCAGTGCGATCTGGAGGATCGCGGCGCTGGCGATGATCGTTGCGACGACGGCGAGCCAGGAGATCGCAACCTCGGTCAATCCGGCAACGCCAGCGAGCGCGTCGAGGCTGCGCGCGCCGGCGCTGACGAACAGCGTGAGCGGCGGGTACTGGAACTTCTCCTCGCGCCGGGTGACGATCTCCGTGTAGATCGGCGTCGAGAGGCCGGGCCGCACGTAGTCGTTCTCGAAGTAGTCCAAGGCCTCGGCCATGGGAGTCCAGGAATCGTCGCTGCTCTCGGCTGCCAGAAATCCGCGGGTGTGGTTCAGCACCGTTTCGCGATACCCTTCCGGGGCGGCGGTCGCGAGCCAGGCGCCGAGGAAAAGCGTGTTGAGAATGAAGAAGAGTCCAACGCCTCGTGTCAGCGACTGCGAGGGGGTGAGGATGTCGCGCGCGGGAGGGGCAGCCAGGAAATAGATCTCGCTGGCGAAACGCCGGGCCCTGTCCGCGATCAAATCGCGCCAGCGTGGCGAGCAAGGCGCGGACACGGTGTCGGCAACCCAGGCGAGGCGCAGCAACGAAGCGAACGTCAGGACGGCACCGTAGAACCACGACAGCATCAGCGTCCGGGAAAGGAGCCAGGAGAATGTGCCGAGGCTGCGCGGAGGGAACAGGACAGGCAGCGAGGCCAGCACCATGCCGAGCAGCATCAGCCTTCGGGCGATCGCATCGTCGCCGCCGGGCAGGGCCCCGTTGAGATGGAGCCCCCAAGGCAGCAGCAGCATCAGGAAGTAGTGGGTCCACGATAGCGGGCTGGCCAGCAGCGAGAAGACGATGAGGATCGACAACTCCAGGAGCATCCGCGGGTCGAGCGAGCCCGCATCACGTGCGGCCGGGCTGGTGCGCAACCCCTGCCAAAGCGTGACGGCCACACCGGTCGCCGTCGCGATCAGAAGGAGCGTCCGGAGCGCCTTGTGGGTCGGCGAGGGGTCGACCAGCAGCCAATAGTGCAGGTGATGCGCCCCGTTGAGTATGCGATAGAGGAAGGCATCGATCGATTGGACGTTGAACCCCGGCACCAGGCGTCCGGTGTAGGGTGCGACACAGAAATCGTACCAGCCGGCGTTGAGCGCCGCGCCAAACAGCGCCAACGACAGGATCGCGGTGAGGCCCACGACCGCCGCGCCGCCGGCAACGACCATCCAGCGCCGCCGCAGCATGAAGTAGCCGCCCAGGAGCAGTAGCGGCAGCTTGATGACGGCGCACGCTCCAAGGATCACACCGGCGAGGAGATCGCGCCCGCGCTGCAAGGCCAGCAGCGCGGCGATGATCGCCAGCAGCACGAGGTGCGTTGTGTTGCCCTCGCGAAGGCTATGGATGGCCGGGCCGTTCAACAGGAAGAGGAACAGCAGCGGCAAGGCGGAACGAGCGCTCGTGCGAGGGGCGAGGCGCTGCAGAAGCACGAAGGCGGCCAGGTATGCCACCGCGCCGAGCACCAGGAACAGCCACGCCGCTTCGGTCTTTTCGAGATAGGCGAAGGGTACGAACAGCCATGCCAGCACCGGCACATTGACGAAGCCGTCGATGCAGATCTCGCCCGGCGTCAGGGACCAGGTCGGGCCAATCCCCTTGGTCAGGAGCCGGCTGGCGGCGGAGTAATAGGCCGAGTTGAAATCGCCAAAAAGGAGAGCGGGCGGCGGGCTCGAGATGTGCCAGATGACGAGGGACGCGATGCCTCCAGCGCCTGCCAGTGCGAGAGTGCGGCGGACGTCGGCGCGCATCCAGGGCTCGTTCCTCATGACGAAATCGATCATGGCATGGATTGCACGGAAGGTCCGCGCGGGAAAGGCCGTCGCCATGATAGGTCACGGCACCGGCTCCGGGGAGGCGGGTTCAACGGCAATGCCGCGTCGCGGCCTGCTTCGTGACCGGGGGTGAGCCAGGAGGGGCGATGCGGGCTTGCAAGGCGGCGCGCCCTTCGATCGTCAAGCCAGGGGCCTGATCGATCGCGAGCGCGCCACTTGGTCAGCCATCACGCGCGTGGCGGAAATCGGCTGGTGCGGTGATCGCGACGCTCGTACCGAGCGTGCCGGACATGCCGACGAACCTCGCGATCTGAATCACACGAGCAACTCCACGAGCAACTCCATGACACCAGTGTCCCTATTGTCTCCGAAGCTCGCTCGCAGCCTCGCGGCCGGTCGGTCGCGAACTTCGCAAACGCGACGCTAGTGCGAGCCTCGCGGGATCCAGATCGGCGGGCCGTAGTCGATGAAGCCGGCACCACCGGGAACAACACGTGTCCCGCCACCGCCACCGCCACCGCCCGTCCTCGGTGCGCAAGGATTGCCAGCGCCGACGGGGACCACCTGCACCGGGACGACGAAGCCGCCCTCGCCGTCGAACTCGAGGTAGGTGCCAAAGCTCGTGCCTGAAAGAAGTTGCTCCTTCAGGCCGACCAGCAGGACGTGGAACCCGCCCGGCATGAGCCTTGTCGTACCCCCGGCGGGAATTCCGATGTGATCGACGCGTTGCCGCTTGAGCACGCCGGCGATCCGGTCGAAGGATTGCAGCTCGGCCTGCTCGGCAAGCTCGGAATACGCGCCCGTCAGACGGCGCGAGCGGGAAGAATCGGCGCGAATGTCCATGTAGACGGGGCCGACCTTCGTCCCCTCGTTTGTCGCCTCGGCCCACGGACATACGACCGTGATGCCGTTCAACGTGGTCTCGCCTGCCAGCGCCGACCCGTAGCTTGCCAGCAAGGCGATGGCCGCCGTCATTGCGCGAATGAGCATGTTCGATCGTCTCCTCTGCGCCTTTTCCGCGTTCCCCTCGGCTCGATTTCGAAAAGTCCGGTCAGCGGCCGCGTGAAAGGCAGGACATTGAGCACCTGGGGGTGAGCGCTCTCCTGGACTTCATTGATTTCGATAGGCGTGCGGCTTCGCATTTGCGATGATTTGAATCAAAGATCTATTCCTGAAAGTTGACATTCTAATTCGAAGGATGCTCGGGCTGTGAGGCTCGAATCCCGGCTCGCCGCGCGCTTCCCGCTCGGTTCCACGTGTCGCGCGCCGCAGGCGCCAGGGAGTAGAGGGATGGACGGTTCCGACCTCGCATCGTCATTCGTCAAGCCTTCTATCGCCGTCGCAGACCCCGTCCCGCTCGTCATCGATGCAGACGCGGCATTGTTCCCATCAGGCCTGATGGCGGAAGCGGCGCTGCGTGTGGTCAAGGCGGACATGCTCCGCGTGCCGCAGATCATTCGTTGGTGGCTTCGCGGACGAGGGCATCTGGAAGCGATGCTGGCCGAAGAGATCGCCCCCGATCGGGAGTGGGCGCGGCGCGCCGCAGATGGCGATGTGCTGCAAGTGGCCGAGGACGAAGCGGCATCCGGTCGCGCGGTGTATCTGATCACCAGGGACACGGGTGCCTTGCTCGGTGCGGCACGCGACGCATTTCCATTCGTCGCCGGTGTCATCGGTGCGGGGGGTGAAACGGCAAGCGATGCGCGATCGAGGGCAGCAGTGCTGAGCAGGAGGTTCCCACAAGGGTTCGATTACGCGGGCGCACGGGGCAGCGATACGAATGTCTGGCGCCATGCGCGAACGGCCATTCCCGTGCGGCCCTCGCGCGTTCTGGAGCGTTCGGCCGCGCAGGTTGCGGCCGTCGGATCGCAGGTCGGGGCAAGCACCCCCCGGGTTCGTGCCCTGATCGAGGAGTTGCGCCCGCATCAATGGGCCAAGAACCTCCTCGTGCTGGTGCCCATCCTGCTGGCGGGCCGGGCCGGCGATCTGGGCGCGCTCGGGAATACAGCGTTGGCGTTTCTGGCCCTTTGTGCGGTCGCGTCGGCGGGCTACGTCGTCAACGATCTGTGGGATCTCGCCGATGATCGCCATCACTGGTGGAACCGGCGGCGGCCGCTCGCATCCGGACGCGTTCCGATTGCGCATGCGGTTGCCGGAATACCCCTCATTCTGCTCGCGGGCGGGGTGCTGGCCTCGATGGCCTCGCGAGACGTGCTGCTGCTGGTCGCGCTCTACTTCGTACTGACGCTCGCCTACTCGCTGGAGCTGAAGCGCGTTGCGATCCTGGACGGCGTGGTGCTCGCCGGCCTGTTCACGATCCGCATCGGGGTCGGCATCGCGGCTGCCGAGGTTCCGCCCTCGCCATGGCTCCTGGTCTTCTCGATGTTCCTGTTCGCGTCGCTCAGCTACGCCAAGCGTCTCAACGAGATCGTGCGGCTGGGTGGGAGTGCGACAGAGCCCCTCCGCGGCCGGGGCTATCACCGCGAGGACGCTCCGCTGATTCTCGCCATCGGGACCGCAGCCGGCATCGGCGCGGTGCTCATCCTGGTTCTGTATCTCATCCACGAGGCCTTCGCGCAGCCCTTCTACGGCAATCCGCTGGGGCTGTGGCTGCTGCCCCCGCTGCTGTTCCTGTTCGTCGGCAGGGTCTGGCTTGTGAGCAACCGGGCGCGGATGAACGGCGATCTCATCGCATTCGCATTCGCCGACCGGTCGTGCCTGGCGCTGATGGGACTCATGGTCGCCGCCTTCTCGTTCGCATGGCTGGCTCCGGAGATCTTCTAGCGCGCCTTTCTCGCAGGGTCGCGGATCGTCGTCGATTGAGCGTGCGCCGATCCGCCAGGAGCACGTCGAAAAGCGTAGCTCACGCTTGCGGTCGAGACGCGCGACGAGGCGCTGCGCAGCGACGCTCGAACGTGCGCAGGCAGGCATGATCCGGGCCCACCGCAAGGGGCGTGCGGGGCTCGATCGTCTGCAACTTTGGCTTCAATCGTAACGATTGCCTCATGATTAACGGAGGCATCGGGAGCAATCGTGTGAAGCGGCTGCTAGAAGAGGCTTGCCCACCGTGCACCGGGCCGGGATGTCGCTCGTCACACCAAGCGCCCGCGGCCTGTCCTCGCGCATGCCCGGTTCATCAAGACCTGACAAGCCAGGATCAGAAGCGATGCAGGTATCGGAGGATGGCCAGCGACTGTTCCTGGGTGATCTATCGGTCCTCAGGAACGGTCCCGTCCTTTCCAGGGTGGAGCGCTGCGCGATCTTCGTGGCCGCCAGTTGCCTGGTTGTCGGCGCTGCCCTGGTCGTGTGGCGTGCGCCGCCCTTCGACGACCCCATGCAGCTGCTGCTGACGGTCCCACTCGCCGCGGCGGCCTATGGCGTCATCTCCGGTCTCATCGGGTTCGTCATGGTCCTCAACGGGCAGGCGGATGTGAGCCTCGTCGTGCTGGACAAGGCGCAACGGCATATCGAGATCTACACGCCGGCGAGCATCGGCTACTACAAGGAGGCGGTCGGCTTCGATGCGGTGGACGCGATTTCGATCGCGCGACCGGGAGTGGACGAAAGCGACGGGTTGGCCTCGGCGTTCGTGAGAATGCGCTCGCGCCATTCGATCGCGCTCCCGGAGCGCATACGGCGTTCGGAGCTGGCGGTCATCGACATGTTCCTGGGGCGCGGCGGCGCAGGGCTGAAGCTGCGCGTCGCGGCCAGAGCGAGCTGACAGAAGCGCGCCCGGTCTCGGCCCGATGCGGCCCGCTCGTTGCATTGCGGCGGGGTTTCCGTAAGCTGCCCGCGCCCTCGCAGCGAGGCCGCACGACGACAGCAATCCATCCAGGAGGCGCCAATGAGCCGGATCTACGGTGAGCAGCACCGCAAGCTGCAGGACGCCTTCGACACGCGCCGCATGGCCGACCGCATAGAGGCCATCGCCATGAAGACCGAGATCGGGCCGGACGAGCGCGCCTTCATCGAGACACGCGACATGTTCTTCCTTTCGAGCGTGGATGATCGCGGCCGGCCGACCGTATCCTACAAGGGCGGGATGCCCGGCTTCGTGCGCGTCGTCGACGCGAGGACGATCGCGTTTCCGAGCTATGACGGCAACGGCATGTACTACTCGATGGGAAATATCGCGGGCCATGCCGAGGTCGGCCTGTTGTTCATCGACTTCGAGCGGCCGTTCCGCCTGCGACTTCAGGGCAGGGCCAGCATCAGCCAGGACGATCCGTTGCGCGCCTCCTTCAAGGACGCCGAGCTCGTCGTGCGTGTCGCGCTGTCGGAGCTGTGGATGAACTGTCCGCGCTATATTCACCGCTTCACCAAGGTCCAGACCTCGCGCTACGCGCCGCGCGAGGACGCTGAGACGCCGCTGTGCGAATGGAAGCGTATCGACATGATGGGGGACGTGCTGCGGCCGCACGAGGCCGCCAGGGTCGAGAAAGCGGGACAGATCACCATCGAGGACTGGATGGGCCGCGTGCTCACGGGGGACGACAAGGCGTGAGCGATCGGGCGGGGCGCGCGCCTCAATGCCGGCCGCGCTTGCCCTTCTTGCCCGGCTTCCTCTTGTGCGTGCCGTGGGGATGGGGCGGCGTGTGGATCATCGCCCGCGTCTCGGCGGGCGGCGGGCTCGGCAGTGCGGGTGTGGCCGGCGGGGAGGGATCGGGTGCGGCGCTGCCGGCTCCGGTGCTGCTCTGGACCTCGAGGAACAGGCGCCGCACCTCGGGAAACGCAGACTTGATGGCAGCCTCGAGGCGCGCGTTCGTGGCCTCCACGCTGCGTGCGCTCTCGCGGTCGTGGAAGTCGACGCTGGCCGCGACCAGCACGTCTTCGGGCCCCAGATGCATGGTCTTTATCTCGTTGATGGCGCGGATCGGCCTGTCGTCCCCGACCTCGGCGCGGATCAGCTGACGCAGGCCGGCGCGCACGCTCGGCGTGGCGGATTCGCCCACGATCAGGCTCTTCACCTCGACGCTCATGAAGGCGGCGACCGCGGCGAGGACCATGCCGATCACGATCGAGGCGACGCCGTCGGCCTGCTGGAACCCGAGCTGGTCGGCCGCGAACACGCCGATCAAGGCGATGACGAGACCGGCGAGTGCGGCAAGATCCTCCAGCACGATGGCGAACAGGGCGGGGTCCTTCGATGACCGCAGCGCGGCCACCGGGGCGAGCACGCCCCGCTCCTTGTTGAACTCGCTGAGCGCCTTCCAGGTCGAGATCGATTCAAGCACGATCGCGACGGCGAGCACGATGTAGTTGATGTGGGCATGCTCGAGCGGGTGGGGGTTGTGAACCTTCTCCACACCCTCGTAGATCGCGACGCCCGCGCCCAGCGAGAACAGCAGGATCGCGACGACGAAGCTCCAGAAATAGAGCTCCTTGCCGTAGCCGAAGGGATGGCGCGCGTCGGCCGGGCGGGACGATCGCCTGATGCCGTAGAGCAGCAACGCCTGGTTGGAGGTGTCGACGAGGGAGTGGATGGCCTCCGACAGCATCGCGGAAGAGCCGGTCCAGGTGTAGGCGACGAACTTCGAGACGGCGATGGCAAGGTTGGCGCCAAGCGCCACCAGTACAACCGATGTCGATCCGCCGGAAGCCACGTCGCTGCCCCTTCCTCTTCCTCAGCCGCCACTCTTAGACCGATTTGCGCGCCATGTCCGCCGCCGGAACGTGTGGTGCCGGAGCGGCGCTGGGAAATGGTTGATCGTGGGCAACGAGAAACCCCGCCGCGGGAGCCGCGGCGGGGCTTTGCCGTCCGGTGATCCGGTCGTGGGGT
>WBZY01001495.1_pt1 | contig 11867 bp, 10 predicted proteins | sample 5204191 | NCBI WGS metagenome assembly WBZY01 (sample SAMN12344363, study PRJNA552823) | activated sludge metagenome | biome: Activated sludge suspended growth; feature: Anammox Sidestream; material: Wastewater; isolation source: activated sludge from anammox sidestream of wastewater treatment...
TCGTTCGCTGTCAGTAAACCTGCGAGACGTGGAAGAGCGCCTGCGACGCAAGGGCGAACGCCTCGTGTCCATGGAGCAGGAGCTGGACCGCGCGCGTGTCGAGCGCGATGCCGCTGCAACGCGCGCCGATGAGATGGCGACGAACCTGGCAGCCGCCCATGCTGCGCTCGACAGTGAGCGGCAGCGCGCCGATGAGGCAGCGCGGCGTGCCGATGCAGGTTCGCTCGCCACCGCGGCACTCGAGGCGCGCGGCGTGGAGCTCGCGAGCGAGGCCGATCGTCTGCGCGGCGAAGCAAGAGCGTTACGCGAGACGCTTGCCGAGCGCGATATTGCACTCGCCGACCGGGCGAACACGCTGGCGGCGCGCGAGCGACGTCTCGCCGAACTCGAGCCGCAGCATACGCAGCGGGGGCAGCGCCTCGATCAGCTCGAGCGCGAGCAACGGGATCTCGAGGCGCGCTGCGCGCAACTGGCCGGGGATCTGGCCGAGCGCACGAGCGCGCTGGCCGAGCGTGAAACGGCATTGGCGGGGCTGCGTCATGAACTCGCATCCGGCGACCAGAGTGCGAGCGAGGCGCGCGCCGCTGCCGTGGCCGCTGAAGGCGAAGCGAGCCGCTTGCGTGCGGATCTGGCGGCCGCCGGGGAGGCGCTGCGCCTGCGCGCGGACGAGGCAGCGTCGGCCGCGCTGCAGCTCGCGCAGCGCGAGCGGCTCGATGCGCAGCGCTGCGTCGAACTCGCCGATCTGCGCAGCGTCCTCGCCCGACATCGCGAGCAGGCGAGCTCGCGCGAGGGCGTGCGGGCGGTGTACGAGGGGTTGCTGCTCGCCGCGCAGGGAGAAGTAGATGCGCGCGATGCGCGAGTGGAGGAGTTGCAGGCGGGGGCTGCGCGGGAGCGCGAGCATGCCGCTGCGATCGAAGCGAATCTCGCCACGACAATTGCTCGCATTGCCGCCCTGGAGGGCGAGCGCGATGCGGCGCTCGCCAGGCTGCAGGAATCTGAGGCCGCGACCCTCGCCCGTGCCGCGGCATTGAAGGGGCACGAGCGCGACGCCGAGGCGCTGCTGGCGCAGCTCGCGGCGCGTGACTCGACCATCGCGACGCTGCGCTCCGAGTGCGAGCAGCAAGTTGCGGCCATCGCCGGGCGCGAGCGCGACGTGGCGAGCGGCGTCGCCGAGCGCGACACGCTGCGCGCTGCGGTAGGCTCACTCGAAGCGACGCTCGAGAAACGCAAGGAGCAGATCGGCGGGCTCGAGGCGGATGTTGCCCGACTGAGCACGGTTGTGGTCGACCTGACCAGCGAGCTGCAGGCGGCGCGATCGTCATACAGTTCGCAGCGCGACAGCGTCAGCCGCCAGGATGAGCGGCTCGCCGATCTGGACCGCCTCGTGCGGGCCGCCGAAGCCCGCGACGCTGATCACGAAGCGACGATGCGCGCGGCGACGGCGCTGCACGATGAGCTCGAGGGTCTCCTCGCGGCGGAGAAGGCACGGGCCGATTCGCTGGCTGGCGATCTCGCCTCCGCTCAGGCGGCCCTCAGGGAACGCGAAGTGCACGTGTCGAGCGCGAGCGAGGCGCTGCGCTCGCATGGCGAGCGCGCGCTCGATTTCGAGCAGCGCGAGCGCGAGCTGGTATCGAAGCTCGCCGATGGCGAACAGGCACAGGCCGGGATGCGCGCGGAGTTGCAGGCGGCGACGACGCGCATGGGCGAACTGCAGCAGGATCTGCAGGCCGCGGAGGATCAGCTCAACCGGGTTGAAGCGGAATTGCGGGCCCGGCAGTTGCGTATCGATGAATTGACGGCTGCCGACGCCGATGCGCGCGCCCAGCTTGCCGGGACGCGGCGCAAGCTCGAGGAGCGGGATGCGCTGATCAGCCGCATCGAGGCGGAAGCGGCCAGCAGCGCGGCGGTGCTCGGCAGCATCCGCGAGAGCATGCAGCGTATCGATCCGCTCGCAGCGACCGGCAACGAAATGGCGCACGATGGTCTCGCGCGGCTGCTCTCGCGTATCGACGGTCCGGGCGAAGTGGTGCATGTGCTCGGTCGCAAGACGACGGTCGGGCGCACGCCAGACAATGATCTGCAGATCAACGCCAAGTTCATCAGCCGCCATCATGCCGTGATCCTGGCCGGGCCCACGCTGACCATCGTCGAGGACCTGAACAGTACCAACGGTGTGTATGTGAATGGCCGGCGCATCACGCGCGAGGCGCTGGCCGATGGTGATCAGGTGACGATCGGCAAGGCGAAGTTCCGCTTCAGCGTGCGGCCGGTGGCTCGGCCGGAAGGCTGAAGCGGGCGACGGGCAACGGGCCAGGGTGGCGCGACTTCTGGCCCGCAGCCCATTGCGCGCTGCCCGCCCCGCAGCGTGTCGATTTTCGGTAAGCTTCACGGAAACCCGCTCCGCGAATTACCTCACTTGGCCAGCCCTTACATCGAGCGCATCCTGAAGGCGCGTGTCTACGACGTGGCGATCGAATCGCCACTCGATGCTGCGCCCCGTCTGTCACGCCGCATCGGCAACGACGTCCGGCTCAAGCGCGAAGACCTGCAACCGGTCTTCTCGTTCAAGCTGCGCGGTGCGTACAACCGCATCGCGAGCCTGTCGCAGGGCGCGGCGAGCCGCGGCGTCATCTGCGCCTCCGCGGGCAACCACGCACAAGGTGTCGCGCTCGCGGCCCGGCGGCGGGGCATCAAGGCCGTGATCGTGATGCCGGTGACGACTCCGCAGATCAAGGTGCAGTCAGTCATCGATCTCGGCGGCGAGGCGGTGCTGCAGGGCGATGATTACGACGCCGCATACGAGCATGCGCTCACGCTCGCCCGCGAGCGTGAACTCGTGTTCGTGCATCCGTTCGACGACCCTGACGTGATCGCGGGACAGGGCACGATCGCCGTTGAAATCATGCGCCAGACGGGCGGGGAGATCGACGCGATTTTCGTGCCGGTCGGCGGTGGCGGCCTGATCGCCGGGATCGCTGTCTACACCAAGTACCTCCATCCACGCGTCAAGGTGATTGGTGTCGAGCCGGTCGACGCGGCGGCGATGCACGACTCGCTGCGCGAGGGCAGGCGCGTGACGCTGGAGCGCGTCGGGATGTTCGCCGATGGTGTCGCCGTGCGGCGCGTGGGCGAGGAGACGTTCCCGCTCGTGCGCCAGTACGTCGACGAGATCGTGCTCGTCGACACCGATGAGACCTGCGCTGCCATCCAGGACATATTCGAGGACACGCGCTCGATCGCCGAGCCCGCCGGGGCGCTCGCGGTCGCCGGCATCAAGAAATACGCGGCGCGCGCCGGCTGGCGCGACAGGCGCCTCGTCGCGGTGACGAGCGGCGCCAACATGAATTTCGACCGCCTGCGCCATGTCGCGGAACGCGCCGATCTGGGCGGGCAACGCGAGGCGCTGCTCGCGGTGGAGATTCCGGAGCGGCCAGGCAGCTTTCTTGCATTCTGTCAGGCCCTGGGCGCGCGCAGCGTCACTGAATTCAACTATCGCTATGAGAGCGCGCACGCCGCGCAGATCTTCGTCGGTTTCGCGCTGTCGCAGGGGCACGCGGAAAAGGATGCGGTCATTGGCGCGCTGCGCGGCGCAGGCTATGCCGTGCAGGACATGTCCGAGAACGAGGTTGCGAAGCAGCACGCGCGGTACATGGTCGGCGGCCATGCCCGCGGCATCGAGAACGAGATGCTGTTCCGCTTCGAGTTTCCCGAACGTCCCGGAGCGCTGCTGCGCTTTCTGCAGGCGGTCGGGACGCGCTGGAACATCAGTCTGTTTCACTATCGCAACCATGGCTCGGACTACGGCCGGGTGCTCGCCGGCATCCAGGTACCGCCGGCCGAGCGCAAGGATTTCGAACTGCACCTGGCTGAACTGCATTTCGAGTACACCGACGAAACCCGCAACCCGGTCTACCGGATGTTCCTCGGCGCGTGAGCAGCCCGAATGACAGCATCTACGTGCCACGGCGCGCGCCCGTGCACGAGGACCTGGTGCTGCGCGGCCTGCGTCATCGCATTGTTCGCTGGGGGCCGCCGTCCGCTTCGCCGATCGTGCTGCTGCACGGGTTTCTCGATGTCGCGGACACGTGGCAATTCCTCGTGGACGAACTGCCCGATGACTGGTCGTTCGTTGGCCTCGACTGGCGCGGCTTCGGCGGCAGTGAGTGGCAACCGGGCGGCTACTGGTTCACCGACTACCTCGCCGATCTCGAGGCGCTGCTGGATCAGGTTGCGACAGGCCCGGCGCGTCTCCTCGCGCACAGCATGGGCGGCAACATCGCGGCGCTCTATGGAGGCATCCGGCCGGGACGCATCGCATGGACCATCAATCTCGAAGGCGTCGGCCTGCCACAGACGAGCCCCGACGAGGCGCCGGGGCGCTATGCACGCTGGCTCGACGAGCTCGCGAAGCGGCCGCGGCAGACCGTGTACGCGTCAGAGCACGACCTCGCGAAATATCTCGGCTCGCGCAACCCGCGCCTCACACGGGCACGGGCCGCGTTCCTCGCGCGCGTCTGGACGCGGCGCGTGGGCGAGCGCCATCACCTCGCCGCCGATCCGCAACATCGCATCGTGAACCCGGTGCTCTACCGGCGCGATGAGGCGGAGGCCTGCTGGCGGCGTGGCATTGCGCCGATGCTGCTGATGCTCGGCGAGCAGTCGGAATACCGCACGCGCATGGGGTCGTGGGGTACGGCGGGGTACCTCGAGGCGGTCTTCCCGCATCTGACGCTCGTGACACTCGCCGATGTCGGGCACATGATGCACCATGAAGCGCCGGACGTCGTGGCCCGCCACATTGAACGCTTCGTCGGGCAGCAAGACGCACGAAATCCATGAGATGGCCTGAGCTGCAGCAGGATCACCCCATGCACGTGCCGTACAAGTGGGCACGGCGCATCGTGATCACGCTCACCGGTTTCACGGTGCTGTTCGTCGGATTCGCGATGATCGTGCTGCCCGGGCCGGCGTTCGTCGTGATTCCCGCGGGACTTGCGATCCTCGGGCTCGAGTTCGCATGGGCGCGCCACACCCTTCGCGCGCTCAGAAAGCGCGGTGCGATCATCGTCGCCGCGGCGAAGTCGAAGCTGCGCTAACGGGTGGTGGCGGGCTCGAGCGCGGCTTCGATCAACGCGCGAAACTCATCGTGGGTCTTCGCGCCTTGCACGCGCCGGACGACCCTGCCGTCCGGCGCAAGGATATAGGTTGTCGGCAGCACTTCGTTCCAGGCGGGATCGACCACGCTTGCGATTGCATCGAGCTCGCGCTCGCTGCGCAGCCAGGTGTGAAACGCCGGAAAATACTTCGCGTGAAAAGCTGCAACGCGCTCGCCATCGTCCGGCTCATCCATCGACACGCCGATCAGCACGACGCCGCGCGGTGCGAGCTCCTGCTCGAGGTGCACCAGGTCCGGGATCTCGCGCAGGCACGGTGCGCACCACGTGGCCCACAGGTTCAACACCACGACCTTGCCGCGCTGCGCGCCGAGCAGCTTGCGCAGCGAGTCGGCACTGACCGGTGGGATGACGGCCGGCATGGCCGCGCCTGCCGCCTGTGCCAGTGCCCGGGTTGCGGGCAGCGTGCCAATCGTTGCCGCGACGGCAGCCGCAGTGAATTCGCGCCGCTTCATTTGACTTCGAGGGCGGTCGTGTAAATGAGATCACCCTGCTGCCACGCAATCTGGGCGCGGCCGTCCGGGCGAGCAGCGAGCGCTGGAGTCTGCGTCGAGCCTTCACCGGTGGCGAGCTCGACCGGGGCACCGAGCGCGCTGCCATCCGCGTCGAGCGTACGGTAGAAGACGCGGCGCGGGCCCTCCGTCTTGGCATGCCAGGCCACGAGCACGCGCTGGCCGACGGCGGCGAGCGCCGGTGCGTCGCTGACCTGCGCACCGGGGTGTGCCGCATAAGGCGTGGCAAAGGTCTTGCCGCCGTCGTTCGATGTCGAGAGCATCACGCCGGGCGGCGTGTCGGCGCCGTTGTGCGCAGCGGTGTAGATGTGTGCGCCCTGCACGGCCATCGCCGTTGGCTTGAGCGGACAGCCATCCAGATGCCACGGTGTTCCTCCCGTCGAAACACGCGTCGTGAAGTGGCCCGCGCTGTCGGCCCGCCCAACCGAACTCGAGCGCAGATTTCCGGCTGTCACCTGTCGTGAGGCGAGCAGCGGGCGGGATTCGGCATCGAAAGCCACATTGATCTGGCAGCAGGGGCATACGTCGCCTGCGGCAAGGCGCTCCTCCGGCCCGAAAGTCACGCCATCATCGCGCGAGATGACGCCGTAGACGCTGCCATTGTCGCCGCCGCCCTTCATGTCGCGCGTGTCGATCCACAGCACATGGACATTGCCATTGGGCGCCACGCCCATGGTGCCGAACGCCGCGACGCTCGCGAATCCGCCATGGATCACACTCGAGAGGTCGGAGTCCGTCACCGTGCTGAGACGCCGCGGTGCTTCGAAGGTGGCGCCGCCGTCGGTCGAGCGCGTATAGCGCGCCGTCAACACCGACTTGCCGAGCCTCGTCTGCATTTCATTGGCCGGGTAAGCGACGTGCAACGTTCCGGAAGGCCCCCAGGCGACGCGCGGTCGGCTGACGGCAAAACCCCACACCTCGTCATCTTCGCGATTGACGCGTACGGGCGCGCTGAAGCTCGCGCCGCCGTCCTTCGAGACCGCGACGTAGAGGTTCATCGATGAGCGATGGGAATGACCACTCCTGGCGCGTTCGGCGGCGGCTGCCTTCGCTTCCGGGGTATCGGGGTTGCCTTTCGCGAGCCACAGGATCGCGATCTCGCCATGCCGGCTGACCGCGACATCGGGGGCGAGTGCCAGTTGATCGGCGGTGCTCACCGCGACTGGCGCGGCCGACACCGCGAACGACAAGGTCGCGGCGACCAGCGTGAGCAGGCAGGCAGGGACTTTCGGCATGGCGAAACCTCTACGGCGGGCAATCCCCGGATTCTAGGCCTGTCCCGGCAAGTCCTGCGACAATGTCGCGAATGGAGGATCTCGCTTCCGCACCGTGGTTACGGCGCCTGCTCGTTGCAACGTTGCTGGCGGGCCTCATCGTGCTCGCCTTCGAGGTGCTGAAGCCATTCATCGTACCGGTCATCTGGGCGGTGATCCTCGCGCACGTCACCTGGCCGCTGTATCGCAGGCTGCTTACGTTGCTGAAGGGGCGGCGCGCAGCATCGGCGCTCGTGATGACCATGGCCGTCACGCTCGCCATCGTGCTGCCCGCGATCTGGCTGGTTGCGCTGATCCGCACCGAGCTCGTCGCGGCCTACGCGGCCTTCACCGCGCAGCTCGCGCGCGGCGTCGAGCTGCCGCACGTCGTTTTCGAGCTGCCGTGGATCGGGCCCTGGCTCGAGGAACTGCTCGCGCGCATCGCTCACGAGCCCGGTGCGCTCAACGCGGAGCTGCGCAGCTGGATCCAGCGTTCAGCCGGCGAGTTGAGCGGCGTGATCGGCGGTGTCGGGCGCAACATCGCCAAGCTCTTCATCGCGATGCTGAGTCTCTTCTTCATGTACCGCGACGGAGAATCGTTCGCGGCGCAGGTGGTGCGCGTGCTCGAGAATTCACTCGGCGAGCGTGTGCATGGCTACATGCTCGCGATCAGCCAGACGGTGCGCGCGGTGGTCTATGGGCTCCTTGCGGCAGCCATTGCGCAAGGCACCATTGCGGGAGTGGGCTACTGGGTCGCGGGCCTCAAGGCACCGATCGCGCTCGGCGCGATCACGATGCTTGCTGCACTCGTGCCGTTCATGACACCCGTCGTGTGGGTCGGCGCGAGCGTCTGGCTCGTGATCACCGGCCACACGGTCGCCGGCACGGGCCTCTTCCTGTGGGGTCTGCTCGCCATCAGCTGGATCGACAACATCGTGCGCCCGCTCGTGATCAGCAACGCGACACGCATCCCGTTCCTGCTCGTCCTGTTCGGCGTGCTGGGTGGCGTCGTGGCATTCGGCCTCGTGGGCCTCTTCGTCGGTCCCGTGATCCTCGCCGTGCTGATGGCGGTGTGGCGGGAATGGATGGCGGAGAAGGGGGCAGGAGGAGTCTGAGTGCAGTCGTGCACGGCCGCTGCGCACTATGAGTCGAGGAACGGCAGCAACTCCCGCCCCCACTCCCGCGGATCATCCGGGAGCGCGCAGAAGGGAATGTGCGGCAGCGCCTTCGAGGCCGCGAGTCCGCAAGGACGCATCGGATCCCATTCAGCCGCCGCGAGCAGTGTCGGGACCCTGATCGAGCGCAACCGCGTCTTCATCGGATACGAGAAGTGCGCACGGTACGCACGGTGCCACATGTCGGGTGCGCGGAATAGCTCGAGCACGCGCCGGTGCACTGTGTCCGTGTCGACATTGATCCTCCCACGGAGGATGCCCTCGCGCGTCCTCTCGTACCAGGGCCAGAAGAGCCCCTGATCGCGGATGAACTGCCACGCCTGCAGCAGGTGGCCGCCGTGCCCGTCGAGGCGGATTTCAGGCGCATAACGGCGGCGCAGTCCGGCTTGCTGCGCGCGGTCGAAATACATCGGTCCCACGATCGCGAGACGGCGCACGCGCTGTGGCGCGAAACACGCGAATTCGAGGCCCACGAGGCCACCGCCCCAGACGCCGACGATATCGCATTCGCGGATGCGGAGCACATCGAGCGCCTTGCGCAGCGCCAACGCGTACGCCGCCACGGTAACAGCGCCGCGCGGCAAGGTGTTGTCCGACTCGCCGTGACCCGGCAGGTCGATGGCGATCACGGGCCGGCGACCGATGAAGGAGGATGCGATCGGTGCGACCGTGTCCGAGGAGCCGACCGCGTCGTGCACGAGGATGACGTGACGCCCGGCGACATCGTCGTTGCGCCGGATGCGCAACTGTCCGCCCGGCACGTCGAGCATCTGTTGCCACAGCCGCCCCGGCATCGGGCGCGTGGCGGTGAGCTTCGGCGCTGCACTGGCCGGCGCGCGGCGCAGGTGCGTGCCGGCGAGATCGAGGGTCTCTGCCGGTGAGGCGCATTCCCGCACGATGACAGTGGGTGCGGGATCGCGCGCGCGCGCAAGGTACCGCGCGGTCGGGTCGGTGTGCGATGCCGTCACCAGCGCCGGCACGGAGAGCTGTTGCAGCGTCTCGTTGGCCGGCATCGTGAACGCGGCGCGGTAGGCGACACGATAGTGATCGCCGGCGCGCAGGAATTCGACGAGATTCCCTTGCAGCGCCTCGGGTGGCGGCAGGTTGAGGTCGAGGCGATCGGCGGCATCTTTCCGGTACCACGGAAAGAAGATCACCTGCTCGCGCATGCGACTCCAGAGCCACGCGAGATGCGCGCCGTCCCAGCTCGGCGCGAAGGGTGGCAGGTACTGCGCCACGAGCTCGGCGCGTTCCTCCGGGGTCGGGATCACGTAGCCATTGGCGACAATCGCGTGCACACGCTCCGGGTAGCGCGCTGCGACCGCGGCGGCCAGCATCGCGCCGGTGTGAAAACCGTAGAGCGCCGCTTTCGCAACACCGATCGCATCCAGGAATTCCACTGCGGCTGCCGCGAAATCTCCCATTTCGGCGTGCGTGACGCCGAGCGGGTCGGACTGCCCGTAGCCTGGCGTGTCGGGCGCGATGCAGGTGAAGTGACGCTGCCAGCGTTGCATCGTCGCGATCAGGTCGCGCGAGGAGAGCGGCGACTGGTGCAGCAGGATCAGGGCCGGCCCCTTGCCGGTGCGGCGGTAGTGCACCTGTCGGGCGCCCCAGTGGCCATTCGGGATCGTCGCGAAATGGCGGGTGATGCGGGTCGTGGACACACGGGACTCCGGTCGAATTGCTGGCGCGGGTCTGCATCGGTTGCGCGTGACACGCCCCATTCTGGAAGAGCTAAAAATGCTCCATCAGGTATCTATTTTCACCAAATATACGCTGATCGCGCACGATCTGGATATCCATGCAATCATGACCAATTGCACGGTCCGGACCGCGCCCGGCACGTGATGTCGCGTGTGCAGTCGATTCGCGTTAGAAGGGACAACGCCCCGTCATCCGGCAGTCGCATGGGGGCGCCGCTCGATGCGGCGAGCGGGAACCCGGACGCATCCGCAGGGTCTCAAAGCAGTATCGACCCCGTGGCATACTCCGGGTACCCATGATGTCCAGGGCCGCAACACCGATGGTCTTCGCGGGGCTGCTGAGCCTCGCCGGATGCATGCAGGCGCGCATCGAGGAATCGCGTGAAATGCCGACGCGCATCGCGGGCGATGAGGGCATCGTCGTGCTCGCCAAACCGCAGGTGGAAGGCGTCGGAACCGAAGACGGTTTCATGGACTGCGTGGGTGACAATCTGGCCGGCGGCGCGCGCGGGCTGCGTGTTCTCGGCAATGACGAGTTCGTCGATGCGATGTTTCCGTGGTTCGAGCCGGGCACCGCGCCCGCGCGGCCGGAAGCCGTATCGACATTGCTGTCCCAGCCCGGTGTCAGTGAACGCATCGCCGCGAGCGGTGTCCGCTACGTCGTCTGGCTCGATGGCGACACGCGTCGCACCGACGGCGGCGGCAGCCTCGCCTGTGGCGCCGCGCCGGGCGCGGCGGGCTGTATCGGTTTCGGCTGGTGGGAGAAAGAGGCTGATTACGAGGCAACGATCTGGGATCTGCAGCAGGCAAAGTCCGCTGGCTCGGTCGGTACGAACGTGACCGGAACCTCGGCGATCATTGGCGCTGTGGTGCCCCTGCCGTTCATTGCGCGGGTCCAGGGCACTGCGTGCAATCGCCTGGCGGGACAATTGCGCCATTTCTTCACCGGTGAAGATCTCGAGTCGAAGGGCGCAGCACCAGCCGATCACACGAGGTAACCCATGCGCACTCTGCACGCGGGCTGGATTCCGGGATTGATCGGGGTGTTGCTCACCGCGGGCTGCGCGACGCAGTCGAGTGGCGGTGGCAGCAGCGGCGGGATGCCGTCCGACCCGTCATCGTCGGGCGCCCCGGGCTCGACCGGCACCAGTCCGACCGCGGATGGCACCACGCCGGATCCAGCATCGAAGGGATCGACCTCGAGCGGTTCCACCCAGGGCGGATCGATGCCATCGGGTGGCGCCGGTGAAGACGAAGGGGCAGCAGGTCGAGGCGCCGAAGTCCCGACTGGTACGGCGCAGACGCCCGAAGAACGGCGTGCGGCGGTCGATCGTCGCCTCGATGAATCAATGGGGACCTTCGACGAACGCGTGCGCAATGAGCAGGAAGCCGTCGCGCGGGAGCGTGACAGCCGCGCTGGCAACGGCGCGAGCGCGGACACGAATGCCGCCGACGGCGAAGAGTCCGGTGCAGGCGGCAGTGCCGACTCGGGTGGGCGGCCAGGAGATCTCAAGTCGGATCGCGCGGGCACGTCACAGGCGGGCGGAGGTGGCAAGAATGGCGCCGAGGGTCCTGCGCGCACGAGCGCGGGGACGGGCGGCGTTGGCAAGGGCGCTGTCGAGCGGGACGACGGCAGCGACGACGACATCGTTGCGCGCCGGCTGCGCCGCGCCGCGGAGCAGGAGACCGATCCGGAGCTGAAGGAAAAACTCTGGAAGGAGTACGAGGAGTACAAGAAGAGCGTACGAGGCGGATGAACAGGTCGACACACGAAAATCGGACCTTCCTCCGTGCGGCGTTGTGCGCGCCGCTCATGGCCATGCTTGCCGCCTGCGTCACGAGCGAGACGCTGCCGCTGCCAAAGGTCAATCCCATCCAGGCGACGACACAGATTCCCGAAGCGGAATTGCTGGATGTCGGCGTGCACGTCTTCGACACGAATATCCCCGCGGCGATCAAGGATGACGAGGAGGCGCTCGCGAAGAAGCGCATCTTCCCCGAAGTACGCAGCGCCGAGGCGGGCTACATGCCGGGCCTGCTGCGCGCCACG
>WBZY01001496.1_pt1 | contig 11859 bp, 7 predicted proteins | sample 5204191 | NCBI WGS metagenome assembly WBZY01 (sample SAMN12344363, study PRJNA552823) | activated sludge metagenome | biome: Activated sludge suspended growth; feature: Anammox Sidestream; material: Wastewater; isolation source: activated sludge from anammox sidestream of wastewater treatment...
CAACCCGAACGCGACGTTTTCCGCCACGGTCAGATGCGGCCAGAGGGCGTAGTTCTGAAACACCATCCCCGTGTTGCGCCGGTGCGCCGGTACGACGGTGATGTCCCTGCCGTCGAAACGGATCGCCCCCTCGTCCACGTCGCAGAATCCGGCGATGCATCGCAGGAGCGTCGTCTTGCCGCAACCGCTCGGACCCAGCAGGAAAAAAAGCTCCCCCTTGCCGATCGAGAGGCTGACGCCGTCCACCGCCGCCACGCCGCCGAACCGCTTTCGGACCCGTTCTATCTCGATCGGAATCACGCGGCGCGGAATGTAGCCTTCGGCAGGACAGGGGGCAACGTGGACGGTCCTGACGCCTGTTGCTGATCCCGTGTCAACGTCGGCAACCCGGTGAAGGTGGGCGACTGCGGGACGCGGGTGTCGAGGGTTGCGGGTGGGTCGCGGGAACTCGGATCGCGGAACTTGGAACTCAGGCGCTCATGTTCCCTCTGTCCCTCTGTCCCTTTGTCCCTCGTTGCCCATCTTCGAGCGTTTTTCGAGCGGGCGCGGGCGTATATTGCGAAGCGGCGTCAGTGCTCCGGTCGGGCGCCGACTTCGCGGAGGTAGTGGCCGGACAGACCGTGCTCGGTGAGGAGGCGTCCGTAAGGGGTGGAGGGCCGCGTCAGGCAGGAGTCGAGCCTGTTGCCGACGATTTTGCGGACCTGGCGCTGCTGTTCGGTGATGGGGAGCGTGGCGTCGATGACGGTGAGGTCGAACTCGGGAACCATGAGTTCATACTGCTCGCGGATGCGTCCCTGAAAAAGGCGGAAGCTCTCGTAAGGGTCTTCGCTGAGGGCGAGGTCCATCCCGGCTTCGTAATACTTCAGCTCCGGTCGCCCGGAGAGAATGCGCCGAAGCGCCTCGTCCAGCGGGACGCGGAAGTAGAACGCGGCGTCGGGCTTCGGGGCGAAGCGGTAGACGCGGCGGACGAAATCCGGGTCCACGCCGCGGGCGGCGTCGCGGGCGAAGGCGGTGAAGATGTAGCGGTCAGTGAGGACGACGGCGCCGGCGCGGAGCGAGGGCAGGATTGCGCGGTCGAGGCGGTCGGCGAAATCCGCGGCGTGGATCAGCGAGAACGTCATCGGCGACAGGAGATGCTGATCCTTGCCCATCTTCGTTGTGGCGCGGACCAGGGGCGACGAGTTCCACTCGCTGAAGTACACGCAATACCCGCGAGCGACGATCCACTTGCGCAGCAGGTCGAGCTGCGTGCTCTTCCCCGATCCGTCGATGCCCTCGACGATGAAGAGCTTGCCCGGAAGTGGTCCGTAATCCGTGTAACGCTCAGCCGCGCTCATCCGTCGCCTGCCTCCCCGCCCCCTGCGGCGCCCGCCTCATCCGGACGATCCGCGCCCGCGCGCGGAACCACTCTTCGAACACGTCCGCTTTCTTCGAGGCCGCCCGCAGGTTCTCCTCGCACGCTCCGGTCGCCTCGACGTGAAACGTCACCGCGTGCGGCTCGCACTCGACGCGGACGTCGCGGACGGTCTGCGTGTGCGACCGGTCCAGCCCGTCGGCGATGCGCAGAATGCCCGCCAGGTGCGCGACGAGGCGCTGATCGTCGGGGCGCAGGCGCCGGAAGCTCTTATGCGACTGCTTCGGTCCGCTGCGCCGATGATACCGCGCGACCGCGGCGATGAGCGCCGATTCCCGCCGGGACAACCCCGGAAGGTCCGCGTGCAGGATCATCTCGAAACTGTGGCGGTGATGCCGGGCGTAGTCGATCAGGATGCCGACGTCGTGAAGGATCCCCGCGGCCTGAAGGATCTCGCGGCCCTGCGGACCCGCCCAGCTCCCCGCGGCCTCGGGCAACTGCGCCGCCAGTTGATCGAAGATGCGCAGCGCCAGGTGGGTGACGTGCTCGGAATGCGCGAAGTCGTAGCGCTGGCGTTCCGCGTAGGCGCGGACCGCGCTGAGGACGTCGCGGACCGAATCCGGCGAACGCTCGACCGCGCCGGTGAGGTCGTCGATCATTTCCGCCAGCAGCCCGTCGCGGATCCCGCCGTCATGAATCCACAACCGCTCGACGCCGAGGTGCTCCATCAGGCGCTCGACGACGCACAACCCCGCGACGATGATCTCGGCCCGCCGGTAGCCCATCCCCGGCGCCTGGCGCCGCTCGGCGAGGGAAAGACTGCGCAGCCAGTCCAGAAGATACGCCGCCTCGCCGCGTCCGAGTTCATATCCGCGAAGCGCGAAGCTGAAGCGCCCTTCCGGGTGCGTCTCCATCCCCCGGCGGATCGAAAGTTTCGCCAGCGTCGTGAACGTTCCGCCGGACCCGATCAGGACGTCCAGCCCGCGCGTCGGAACGCAGACGCGCTCCTTCAAAACATCCTCGACGGCTTTGCGCATCGCGTTGAACCGGTAGGCGCCGCCGTCGCCGGGCAGCCCGTACATCTCGGTCAGGCGCACCGCCCCGAGCGGCAGCTTGCAGATGCCGTCGATGAGCCCTCCGTTGCTCAGGATCAACTCCGCGCTGCCGCCGCCCAGGTCGACCACCGCGAAGCGCCGATCCTCCAGGGGGAAGGCGTTGGTTACGCTGGAGAACGCCAGGCGAGCCTCGTACTCCGCGTCGATGACCTCGAGCTGAAGCCCGACCCTGCGGCGGACGCGCTCGACGAACTCCGCGCCGTTGCGCGCCTCGCGGACGGCGGAAGTCGCCACGGCCCGGACCCGGTCCACGTGCAGCCCGTCCCAGACCGTGCGCATCCGCTCCAGCACCGAAAGCGACGCCTCCATCACGCTCTCGTTCAGGCGGCCGGTCGTGTAAAGACCGGTCCCCAGGCGCGTCGTCTCGCGCACATCCTCGATGACGCGGAACTTCGAAACCGGGTCGCTCTCCGCGACGACGAGGCGGAAGCTGTTCGTGCCGACATCCACGGCCGCGACGCGCCAATGTCGGTGGGCCGCGTCCTTCGGTTCAGCGCGGCTCGGACGAGGCCGGCGGCGCAGATACGTTCCGGCGCGCGGGGCGACATGGAATCCCGAGGCGAGCGTCTCGAGGCGATCCAGCGCCGCCTGCGCCTCCGGCGAGTTCCACCACGCTTGAAACTCCGCGGCGTCGTCGTCGCGCGCGCGGACCAGCCGGTCATGAAGCGCCGCCGCCGCGCCCCCGGCGCCTTCCGGGATCGACTCGAGGCGCAGCAGCAGTTCGTGCGCGTCGTTGACCCGACCGAGACGGTCCTGGGCCTCCTGCACCGTCGGGTAAAGCTCGTCGCGCAGCAGGTCTCCGCCGCAGGTCGAGAAAATCTCGACGGCGTAGCGCAGCCGCTTCACGTTCAAGCGCAGGTTGTGAAGCTGGTCCAGGGCGGCCGGGGCGCTGACGGGCGCCTCGCGCACGTCCCGCACGAGCTTCGGCACGCGATCGATCGCCAGCTCTCGCAGAACGAACGCCCGCCCCCTCCCAACGCCCTCCTGACCGTCATCCTCGTCGCATCGAGGGCAGGGGCGCAAGGAGGACAGCAGCGCCCGGCGCCGCGCCCGAAGCGCTGGCGGCGTCCAGCGTTCCGCCGCATCGCGCAAGGCGTCTTGCGCCCGGAGACGGTGGGTGTCGAGGTCTTGCAGCAGCGCCGCCGCGAGGGCGTCTTCGAGCGCGCCTTGCGCCTTCAGACCCTCGACGGCCGCCTTCTGCACGTCGCACAGTCGCGCCGCCGCCGCCGCGCGCCGGATGCGCCGCAATCCGCGGCGAAGGCGCTTCAGCGCGCGGGGGGGGCAATAACTTTCAAAGAGACCCAGCGCCGCCGCACAGCGCCGCGTCGCCACGCGGAGCTGATGAACGTATTCCGGATCCTCGTGGGCATGATCGGCCGCCAGCGGAAGGAGCGCCTCGACCGATCGGAGGCGCCGCTTCAACACGCGCCGCGCCGCCACGACGCACGGCGTGTCCGGGTGCAGACCCTCGACCCACTTTCCCACGCTCGGCAGGGTCGCCGTCATGAGACGCTCCCCGGCCGGCTCGGCAGCAGCGACCGCACCGCCTCCTTCAGGTCGGCGAACACCTCGGCGACGTCGCGGTTCGCATCGATCATCTGAAACCCGTAAGTCTTCGCCAGTTCCTCGAACACCGAAAGCAGCCTCGTCTGGTATCGGCGAAAGGAGCGGAAAAGCTCCGTCTCCTCCTGAAAGTCCATCCCGGACTCCCAGTAATCGAAGGGACCGCGCGTCACCACCCGGGGGATCAGATGATCCACGCTCACGCGCAGATACAGGACGCCGTGAGGTCCAGGGGCGAAGCGGTACAGATCGCGCAGCCAGTCCCGGTCGATCCCACGGACGATCGAGCGCGCCATGATCGAGTAAAAGTAACGGTCGGTGAGGACGACGAAGCCCGCTTGCAGCGCAGGCAGGATGTCGTTTTCAATGCGGTCCGCGAAATCGGTGGCGTAGAAGAGATCGAGCGTTCGTTGGCTCACCGTCGTGCCCAGCTTCGCCTTCCGCAAGCCGTCGCCCGCCAGGCGGCTGCGCGACAACCCCGTGTGCAGGACGCCGTAGCCTTCCGTCTCGAGCCACTCCCGCAGCAGGGCGATGTGCGTCGATCGCCCGACGCCGTCCGTGCCCTCAAGGACGATCAGGCGCCCGGGATAGCGCGACACGTCGACCCGCACGTCGCCGAGGACGCGGACGGCCTCGTCATGAACTCGATTGCGGTATCCGGGTTCCGGACGCTCTGCCGGTCGACTGTCCATCTTGACATTGTATCCGATGCCCGCGCCTCGCGCCGACTCACGCCCGCCGCCGGCCGGCGGCCAGTATACCGCGCGCCGTGGAACAAAACTTCCGGCTTCATCCGACCTTAACAATTCATGCCGCCCCCCCGCCGACCCCCTCGAAAATCAGAGAAATCAACTGCGCGAATAAGATGTAAAGCAGGTTGATCAGCACCGTCACAACAGATCTCCTCGAAAAACAGGCACGCGGGCTGCCGCGCGCTACTCGTCGTCATCCTCCTCGGCATTCTCGATGTAGCCCAACGCCTTGAGGCGGTTCTTCATCCCCTCGTCGTACGCGCTCTCCACCGGCGCGGAAACGCGCGGCGCGGCGTCGTAAGTATCCACGGTGCGGACCGGATGCCGCGCTGCGCGTTTCCGGCCGGTGGCGATCGTCGTCCAGAGGATGGCCGATGCCGTGGGATCCATCGATTCCAGGTTCGCGCGAGATCCCTGCGCGACGACCCGGGCGAGGTTGGGCATGATTCCGGCTTCCAGCACCCGATCAAAGACGTCCCAACTGGCGCCGTCGATCGCGAGGATGAACACGCGCCCCGGAACCTCCCGCTCCGAAAGATCGAGAAACGCGGGGCGCGCCTCGGGCTTCGGCGCCTGATCCGGCGCGCTTTGAACCGAGGGAGGGGGTGGGGATGTCGGCGCAGGCGGTTCGGCGCCGCGCTTTCCGCATCCGGCTGTTGTCGCCAACAACAGTGCCGTGGCGGCGCAGCTCAGCCGCATACCGGTTGTCCTGCCGCATCCGACTTTCACATGATGCCCCGCGTATTTCAGGATCGGATCGGGCGTCGGCCCGAACCTACCCTACTTCCGCCGGACGACCTCTGCAACGATCTTCCCGCATCCGTCCGGCAGCACCAACCTCGGGGAAGAAGTCGGCACCGTCGCGCATCCAACGAGCGTGATCCGGGACGATCCGACGGCGCCTTGAATGCCGGGGACTGACGCGCAACCGATGCCGAAAGACCGAGAATTGCTTCAGAGGCCACGCGACGGAAACCCGCAGGGACGAGGCCGGCGAGCGGCCGCGCAGGGCGCGCTCGTCGGCGCGACCTTCATGCTTGCCTCGCTTGCGGGATGTTTCGGTCACACGACGGAATCCCGGCGGATCCGCGACACCCTCGCCCGTCTGAACGCCCCCGGGAATGCAGAAACGCACGCGATGATCGAAGAACCCGACCACGCCGGCGGAAACGCTTCCGAACCGGCGTCGGTTTCGATCGCGCCGGATGCCGCCGGGCGCTCCGCCGAGGAGCCGGCGGCGCTGGCGTCGCTTGTCGCCGTCGCCTTGAGCGACAACCCGGAAATCCGGGCGGCGGACGAGTCCGTGTACGCCGCGCTGGCGAAGGTTCCGCAGGCGTCCGCGCCTCCCGACCCGGAATTACTGACGCGCACCCTTCCGGAACCCGCGCAGTACGCCGACGGGCGGAACCCCTTCATCCTGAGCGTGATGATGTCGCTGCCGCTTCCGGAAAAGCTGGACCGCGCCGGGCGGGTCGCGTTGGAAGAGGCGTGGATGGCGCTTCACGACGCTGAGCGCATGCGCCGCGAAGTCGCGGCGGAGGTCCGGCGAGCGTACTTCCGCGCTTACATCCTCGACCGCACGATCGAGACGAACCTCGCCAACCGCGAATTGCTCCGAGGGTTGATCGACGTGGCTCATGCGGAAGTCGCCGCGGGCCGACGCTCACAGGAGGACGTCCTGCGGGCGCAGGTCGAGCTTTACGCGCTGGACAGCGAAGTGATCGACCTTCGCCGCGAGCGGACCGAGGCGACCGCCGACCTGAACCGCCTCACGGCCCGCCCCCTCGGCACGGATTTTCCGGCGCTGGCCGTTCTCGTCCCGCGCACGGTTCGCGCTGATCGTGAGCGCGTCCTGGCGCGCGCGGAGCGGTTCAATCCCGCCCTGCTTCGACTCCAGCGCCAGATCGAGCGCGACCGTCATGCCGTGCGGGCGGCGGAGTTGGCGTCGTGGCCTGACCTGAAGTTCGGCATTGAGTGGATGTATCAGCGGGACCGCGAGGCGATGCGCGCCTTGCCGGACCCGCAAACCGGCATGATCCCCGAGGTGGACCGCATGAGCGAGCGCGGGATGGACATGTGGGCGATCGTCGCGGGGATCAACCTGCCGATCTGGCGCGGGCGGATCGAGGGCGGGATCGCCGAGGCGCGCAGCCGGCTGGCGGCGTCGCAGCACGCGTTGGCCGCGGAGCGCAACCGCGTCGCCGCGCGGATCACCACCGCGCTGGCCGACTTGGCGGCGAAGGAAGAACTGGTCGTGCTTTTTGCCGACACGATCATCCCGCAGGCGCGGCAGGCGTACGAGGTCTCCCGCGCCGCGTACTCCGGCGGGGGGAAGGGCGACTTCCCCGCGGTCATCGAAAGCTGGCGGAAGCGGCTGGCGTTCACGGTTCAATATCACCGCTCGATCGCCGAGATGGAAACGGCGCTCGCGGATCTTGAGGAGGCCGCCGGCGCGAGCGTCGCGGAACTGGAGGCCCAGCCGTGACCCGACACCGGCGCCGCGGACGAGCGTTGACGGTCGTTCTTGTCGGGCTTGCGTGCCTGGTGCTCGGCGGCGCCGTCGGCATGTACGTCGGCTTCGTATCCAGCGGGCTGCTTTCCAGCCCGGCCCGAAATTCCGGCGAGGAAGGCGGGGTCGAGCAGCTTTACACCTGCGGGATGCATCCGACGGTGCTCGAGAAGCAACCCGGCGACTGCCCGATCTGTCACATGAAGCTCACCCCGGTCAAGGCCGGGGCGCAGACGGACGCCGACGCGGGGCTGGAGCGGAAGGTGCTTTACTGGCGCAGTCCGATGCTCGCGGATTTTTCCTCGGATCGCCCCGGACAGGATGCGCTGGGGATGGACCTTGTGCCGGTGTACGCGCCGGAAGGCGAGGTGTCCGCGGGTCCGGCGGTCCGGATCGACCCGGTGGTCGTGCAGAACATGGGCGTGCGGACGGCGCCGGTGCGGCGCGGGCCTCTGCGCACGACGTTGCGCACCGTCGGCCGCGTGGATTACAACGAGCAGGCGCTCGCCTACGTCAATACGAAGTTCGACGGCTGGATCGAGCGGCTGCACGTGGACCAGACCGGCGCGCCCGTCGAGCGCGGCGACGCGCTTTTTGACGTGTACGCGCCGCGGCTTTATTCGGCGCAGGAGGAGTACATCGCGGCGCTGCGCGGGGTGGAGCGGCTTGCGGGCAGTCCGATGCCCGAGGCGCTGGCGGAGGCGCGCCGGCTGGCGGATTCCGCCCGCGTGCAACTGCGCTACCTCGACGTCTCGGACGCGCAGATCGCGGAACTGGAGCACACGAAAGAGGTCCGCAAGACGCTGACGATCTTCTCTCCGTCGCGCGGGATCGTGACCGAGAAGGCGGCGCTGGAGGGCGCTTACATCACGCCGGATGCGCGTCTTTACACGATCGCCGACCTCTCGAAGGTCTGGGTGTACGTCGACGTGTACGAGTATCAGTTGCCGTGGGTGCGCGTCGGGCAGGAGGCGCGGATGTCGCTGCCTTATGTTCCGGACCGGGAGTTCATCGGGCACGTGGCTTACCTTTATCCTTATCTTGAAACGCAGACCCGCGTCATCAAGGTTCGCCTCGAATTCGACAACCCGACGTTGGAGTTGAAGCCCGGCATGTACGCCGGCGTGACGCTCCACGTTGATCTCGGGCGCGAGGCGCTGGTCATCCCGCGCGAGGCGTACATCGACTCCGGTCGGCGCAATATCGCGTTCGTGGCTGCGGGGGACGGGAAGTTCAAACCGCGCGAGCTTCAACTCGGCGTCGATCTGGAGGACGGGCAGGTCGAGGTCGTCTTCGGACTCGACGAGGGCGAGCGCGTCGTCACGAGCGGGCAGTTTCTGCTTGACACGGAAAGCCGCCTGAAAGAGGCGATCGCCAAGGCGTCCGCTCCTTCGAGTGACGCCGCGGGGGGAGCGACGCCTCCTCCGGTTTCGTCGTCCGGACACGGTCACTGACTCGCGGGATATCCGATCATGCTCAGGAAAAAATCAGAAACGCTCGGCCCGATCCCGCGGCTCGCCGCGGCCGTGCTCGCCGTGTTCAATGCGACCTCCGCGATCTCGCACGGCGCGGCGGCGCGGAGTCAGGATTCGACTCCTCCTTCGCCTGCCGTCGGTCTTGCGGAAGCGCGCTACGCCTGTCCGATGGATGCGCACCCGGACGAGACGGACTCCGCGCGCCAGGGCGCGTATTTCTCGCTCGAACCGGGAGACTGTCCGTGGTGCGGGATGAAGCTGGCCGTTGCGGAGGAGTTGACGTGGGTGCGGGCGCGCCGCGCGGCCGGCGGCGGCGAAGTCGCTTTCACCTGCCCCGACCACCTGCATGTTTTCTCGAAGTCCGAGCGCGATTGCCCGCGCTGCCGGCGGATGCTTGAACCCTTCCGCGTCATGTACACGTGTCCGGACGCGGCGCACGCGACGGTGGTGCGCGGCGCTGCGGGAACGTGTCCGCACGACGGACGCGCGCTGGCTGCGTACAAGGGACCGTGGCTTTCTGACGCGATGTCGTCGAGAAACGCCCCGCCGCCGGGATCGGCCTCCCGCTCCGACGGTTGGACCTGCCCGGAGCATCCCGCGGTTGTGAGCGGGCGGGCGGGCAATTGTCCGGTGTGCGCCGCGGAGTTGATCGAAGCGGCGCAGGCGCCGCCGTCGGGGATTATTCCTCCGGATGCGAAGTTCACCTGCCCGATGCAGGAGTGCAATCACTTCGCCGCCACCGACGCGGAGCGCTGCCCGGAGTGCGGCATGAAGCTCAAACCGCTCGCCGACGTCCCCTGGGCCCGGGGGCTCGCCGGTCGCGCGCCGGCGCCGCCCGCGCCGTCCGTCGGCGCCGCCTACGTCTGCCCGATGCATCCGACGGCGACCGCCGCGGAACCGGCGACCTGCCCCACGTGCGGCATGAAGCTCGTGCGCGTCGCCGAGATCGTCGCCGCCGGCACGCCCGCCGCGGCGATGCAGACGCAGGTGGACTTCATCACGGAACATTACCTCGAACTCGGGCGGCGCTTTGCCTCGGACACGACGCGGGAGGTCGCCCTGCACGCGCTCGGGGTTGCGGCGGCGTCGGAGGATGCGATGAAGCTCGCCGACGCTTCGGACGCCGGCTACCCGGTCGAATTCGTCAACGCTCTGCGGGCGCTTCACGAGGCGGCGTTGAAAACCACCGGGCAGAACCTCGACGCCGATCGCGTCACGTTCGTCACCCTCAGCAACGCGATGACCGTCGTCGTCGGACAGGTGCGCCCGGACCGCCGCCGCTTCCCCGACCTGTATGTCTTTCACTGTCCGATGACCAAGGGGGACTGGATTCAGGACCACGCCTCGCTGAGCAACCCGTTTTACGGGTTCAAGATGCTCAAGTGCGGCGAACCGAGGGGGCGGAAATAAGGTGTGCGTCGGATTTGACCGACCGACCGCCAACGCCGCGTGAACGAAGAACACCCGGATGATTCCGAAACTCATCGACCTCTGCGCCCGCAACCGCCTGCTCGTGCTCCTGCTGACGGGGTTCGTCGTGCTCGCGGGGCTGCGCGCCGTGACGAACATCCGCCTCGACGCGATCCCCGATCTCTCCGACGTGCAGGTCATCATCGTGACGGACTGGCCGGAGCAGTCGCCGGAGGTCATTGAAGATCAGATCACCTACCCGCTGACGACGGCGATGACGGCGGTGCCTCACGCCCGGACGGTGCGCGGGCAGTCGATGTTCGGCGTGTCCTTCGTCTACGTCGTGTTCGAGGACGGGACGGACCTTTACTGGGCGCGGTCGCGCGTGCTGGAATATCTCAACTACGTGTCCGGTCGCCTCCCCGCCGGCGTCACGCCGCGCATCGGACCGGACGCGACGGGCGTCGGCTGGGTTTACGAGTACTCGCTGCGCAACGGCTGGCACTGCCCGCAGCATCCGGACGGCATGTACCACGATCCGGAAGCGGCAGGCGACCCGGTCACGTGGTACGCCTCGCGGGAGGACGCCCCGGCGCCGATCCGGGAGCGCCTCGAGCGCGTGCGGATGTTCGACGAACCCGGAACGTGTCCCTTCGACGGGCGGACGCCCCGGGTTCACGCGGAATACGATCTGTCCGAGCTGCGCGGGCTTCAGGACTGGTACCTGCGGTACGAGCTGACCTCGGTGGACGGCGTTTCCGAAGTCGCCTCCGTCGGCGGGTTCGTCCGACAGTACCAGGTCATCATCGACCCCGACCGGCTTCTCGCCTACGACATGGCGCTGAAGGACGTGCGCGAGGCCGTCGAGCGCTCCAACCTCGACGTCGGCGGCAGCGTGATCGAGATGTCCGAGACCGAGTACATGATCCGCAGCCGCGGATACCTCGGCCGGCTCACGCCCGAGCAGATGCGCCGCGCCCGCGAGACCGGCGTCCCGCTTCAGCGCGCCCGCGCCCGGCAGGTCATCGAGGATCTGCGCCGCATCGTGCTCCGCGCCAACCCGCAGGGCACGCCCGTGTATCTTCGCGACGTGTGCGACGTGGTCATCGGTCCGGAGCTGCGGCGCGGCGTCGCCGAAAGCGACGGGAAAGGCGAAGTCGCCGGCGGCATCGTCGTCATGCGCCACGGCGGAAACGCCCGCCAGGTCATCCGCGACGTCAAGGAGAAGCTCGACGAACTGCGGACGGGGCTGCCCCCCGGCGTGGACGTCGTGACCGAGTACGACCGCTCCGGACTGATCGAGCGCGCCGTGGACACGCTGACGGTCGCGCTGCTTCAGGAGATGCTCGTCGTCGGACTCGTGTGCATCATCCTGCTGCTGCACATGCGCAGCGAGCTGGTGGCGATGTTCGTCGTTCCGACGGGCGTGCTCATCAGCCTGATCGTGATGGACCGCCTCGGCATCAACGCCAACATCATGAGCCTCGGCGGGATCGCGATCGCGATCGGCGTGATGGTGGACAGCGCCGTCGTGATGGTCGAGAACGCGCACAAGCACCTCGACCGCGAGGAGGAGCGACTGCACCGCGCGGCATTCGCCGGCGAATCCGTCGAGCCGCGCCCCCGCGCCGAGGTCATCATCGACGCCGCCAAGGAAGTCGGTCCGACGCTCTTTTTCAGT
>WBZY01001127.1_pt1 | contig 11853 bp, 13 predicted proteins | sample 5204191 | NCBI WGS metagenome assembly WBZY01 (sample SAMN12344363, study PRJNA552823) | activated sludge metagenome | biome: Activated sludge suspended growth; feature: Anammox Sidestream; material: Wastewater; isolation source: activated sludge from anammox sidestream of wastewater treatment...
CGCTGCGCAGGCGGGCGCCGTCCTCGCCGCGCCCGTCCCACGCGATCACGTGCGCCCCCGGCTGCAGCAGGCCGTCCACGACGCTCGCCACCCGGCGGCCGGAGACGTCGTAGATCCGCAGGGAGACGCGGCCGGAGCGGAAGAGTTCGAACGAGAAGCGCGCGCCGCGGACGACCGGATTCGGCATCACCGGCCTCAGGCTCGCGAACGCCTCGCCGTCACGGGCGACGGGGTGGCACTGGTCAGCGCCGCGAAGTCCTGCGGCGGCAGGTGGCGCTGCAGGATCTCGCGCGCCCGGCCCTCCTCGCCGCGCTCGCGCCACGCCTCCGCGCACTGGCGGAAGGCGTCGATCGCGAGCTCCTCCTGGCCGAGGCCGGAGAGCACCCGCGCCAGCAGCTCGTGCGAGTCGGGCCGCGCGGGGTCGGCCTCGACGAGCTTCTGGGCGAAGGCGTGCGCCCGGCGCGGCTGGCCGTGCTCGAGCCAGGTGTTGGCGAGCGCTTCGAGCTCCTCGACGCGCTCCGGCCGCAGCTCGACCATCCGCTCGAGCACCCCTGCGCGCGCCTCCCAGTCGCCCTGGCGCTCGAGCTCGCTCGCGGCCTCGCGGAACTCGGCCATCGCCTCGTCGCCGAGCCCCTCCTGCTCGAGCAGCTCGGCCACCTTGAGCCGGCTCGTGACGTTGGCGGGATCGAGGCTCGCCATCCGTCGCAGCAGGTCGAGCGCCTCGCGCTTGCGGCCGTCGCGCTGGCAGGCCTGGGCGGCGGTCTGCAGCGCGGCCATCGCCTCCGACATCAACCCGAGTCGCTGGTAGAGGTCGGCGAGCGGCACGTAGACGTCGTGCCGCTTGCTGTCGATCTTGGTGACCTGCTTGTAGAGCGCGACCGCCTTGGCGTCGAAGCCGTCGCGCTGGAACTGGTCGGCGACCTTCAGGTAGGCCGAGATCGCCTCGTCGTTGCGGCCCGCCTTCTGCAGCAGGTCGCCGACCTTCAGACGCACGTTGGTGTCGCGAGGATCGGCCTGGAGGACCGTCTGGTAGTCGGCCAGCGCCTTGTCGAGCGCGCCCTTCTGGAGGTGGCGCTGCGCCGACTCGAGGATCTTCCGCTTGTTGATCGCCGCCACTGGTCCTCGTCGCGGGGCTTCGGCCGCAGCCCGGCAATGGCCCCCCGCCCGCGCCACCTCACGGGTCGTCGGCGACCCCCTCTGGATCCTCGCCGGGCGGGGCGCTCCCCTCTGGCGACGTATCGGCCGCCCGGTGGGGCTCTTGAGGCGCCCCGTCCCCCTGCGGCGGCGCCGGGTTGCACGGGCGGCTGCGCGCCGATGCGGCGGCGCCGGCCGCGCAGCGCTGCGGCGGCCCCGGTGCGGGCGGCCGGCAGGGGGTGGGGCTCGGCGGGCGCGCGCGGCGCCTACAGCTCCTGCTGCAGCTCGAGGAGGTGGCGGCGCATCAGGAAGCGGGCCTTGCCGAGGTTCCCGCGCGGCTCGAGCGCCGCCACCACGAAGAGCTCCTCGTCCACGACCCGGAACAGCAGCCAGAAGCGGCCGAGGCCGATCACCGCCTCGTCGAGGCGGCCGCCCGCGATCGCGTCGGAGGCCTTGCGGATCTCGTCGAGGATGCGCCCGAACTCGACGCCGGCGGCCGCCACCTCGCCGTCGGCCGCGGCAGCACCCGCCTCGGGTGCGTAGTGCTCGGCGATCGGGATCCCGTCGCTCCCCATCAGCGCGATGCCGATCGCACCCGGCACGCCGTCGATCATCCTGCGCAGGACGGGCTCGAAGTTCATGCGTTTCCTCCTCGCAGCCGGGCGAGCCAGCGCTCGAGGGTCTGGATGGTTCGTGCGCGCGCCGCCGCATCGACATCCCGCGCGGGGTCGGCGGAAGCGAGCGCGGGCGCGGCGCCGAGCGCCGAGCGGATCACGTGCGCGCTCTCGAGGTCGCCCTGGCGCTCGAGCAGGTCCGCCATCGTGCGGGTGTGGAAGGGCGAATCCGGTGACGGCAGCGGCACGCTCTCGGGCTCGTCGAGCCGCGCGCGCAGGATCGCCTCGAAGGCGATCCCGTCGGCGTCGATCATCGCGTCGGTCTCGGGGTGCGCGTCGTCGAAGGCGCTCTCGAGCTCGGTGTCGTGCAGGCGGACGAAGGCCGCTTCGGCGGCCGCGCGCGCCTCCGGCTCGCCACCCGGAGCCGCAGCGCCGTCGTCGAGGGCGCCGGCGAGCAGCGCGCGCGCGTCGGCGGTGAGCCCCCGGTCGAGCAGCGCCAGGGCGCGCGCCACCAGCGCGGCGTCGACGACGCCGGCGTGTCCCGGGCCCTCCAGGGCCTCCGCCTGCTCCAAGTCCGGCCTCCTCACCTTCGTCGCCGCCGCGCGGGCCCTTGCTCCGAACCGGCCCGGCCCCTCCCCACCGCACGCGCGCCGAAATCCCTCGGCAGGATCTCGGCGGGCGTCAGCGGGACGGTGTCGGCCCGGCCGATCCCGCGCAAGACGACGAAGCGGACGTGCGCGTCCGTGCGCTTCTTATCGACACGCAGCGCCGAGAGATAAGCCCGGCGCGGGAAGGCCGGCGGCCGGGTGGGAAGGCCGGCCCGCTCGAGCAGGGCCTCCAGGCGATCGGCGGTCCCGGCGGGGGCGTGGCCCAGCGACTCCGAGCGGCGCGCCGCGAACGCCATCCCGAGCGCCACCGCCTCGCCGTGCAGGATCCGCCGGTACCCGCTCAGGGTCTCGACGGCGTGGGCCAGGGTGTGCCCGAAGTTGAGGAGCATGCGCAGGCCCGCCTCGCGCTCGTCCTGGCTCACGATCTCCGCCTTGATCGCGCAGGAGCGGGCGAGGAGGTCGAGCGTCGGCGCGGGCTCGAGGGCGAGGACGCCCTCCACGTCGCGCTCGAAGCGCTCGAAGAGGGCCGCGTCCCGGATCGCGCCGTGCTTGATCATCTCGGCCAGGCCCGCGGCGCGCTGGCGGAGCGGCAGGCTGCGCAGGGTCGCAAGGTCCATCCAGACCACGCGGGGCTGGTGGAAGGCCCCCACCAGGTTCTTCCCGCGCGGCAGGTCCACCGCCACCTTCCCGCCGACGCTGGCGTCGGCCATCGCGAGGAGCGTCGTCGGCACCTGGACGAAGGGCACGCCCCGCATCCAGGTGGCGGCGACGAAGCCGGCGAGATCGCCGACGACGCCGCCCCCGAGCGCGACCACGACGGTGCCGCGGTCGGCCTCGAAGTCGAGGAGGGCGCCGTAGAGCCGCTGGGCCCAGGTGAAGCTCTTGGCGCGCTCGCCGTCGGAGACCAGGAGCCGGCGCACCCGGAGGCCGGCCTCCCGCAGGCTCCGCTCGAGCCGCGGCGCGTAGCGCCGGCCCACCTCGGGCACGGTCACGATCGCCGCGCGGCGCGCCTTCGTGCAGGCGGCGATCGCGGGCCCGGCCTGGTCGAGCGTCTCGAACCCCAGGTGGATCTCGTAGCTCCGCGCGCCGAGCTCCACCCGGACCGTGCGTGCCGTGGCCGCCCCTTCCATCCGCTCCGCTCCCTCCGGCCGTCCCTGCAGCAAGGCTGCGATCCGGGCCGCGACGGCGCCGGGCGCGAGCCCGTCGGTGTCGACGGCGATCGTCGCCGTCGCATAGCAGGGCGAGCGCTCTGCGAGCAACGCCCGCAGCCGCGCGCGGCGCCCGTGCGCGTCGAGGCCCGCCAGCAGCGGGCGCCCGGCGGCGTCGCCGATCCGGGCCGCGAGGGTCTCGGGGCGCGCGCGCAGCCAGACGACCGTGCCGCTCGCGGCAAGCCGCTCGGGCGCGCCGGGCTGGGCGATGGCCCCGCCGCCGAGCGCCACCACGACCGCGCTTCCTGCCAGCGCCTCGATCGCACGCCGCTCGCGCGCGCGGAAGCCCGCCTCGCCCTCGCGCGCGAAGATCTCCGGGATCCGCGCGCCGGCCGTGCGCTCCACCTCGAGGTCCGCATCCGCGAAGGCGAGGCCGAGGCGCTCGGCCAGGCGTGCGCCCACCGCCGACTTCCCGGCGCCCATCGCGCCCACCAGCCAGATCGTCGCCCCCGACATGGCGCGCCAGTATAAGAAACGAGAGGCGGGGCGGACTGCCGTCCGCCCCGCCTCGGGTCTTGCTCCGGTCGCGTGGACCGGAGGGTGGATCAGCCGCCGACGGCGCCGGCCTGCATCACCACCGAGGGCGTCACGAAGATCAGCAGCTCGCGCCGCGAGTCCTCGTTGTCGAAGTTCCGGAAGGCGTTCCCGATCACCGGGAGCTTCCAGAAGCCCGGCACGCGCTGCGAGCTCTCCGACTTCTCGATCACGTAGATCCCGCCCAGGACCAGGGTCTGGCCGTCCTTGACCAGCGTCTCGGTCTTGGCCTGGTTCTTCGCGATCGCCGGCGAGCCGGTCGGCGTGTCGATGCTCTCGTCGGGCGCGTTGCGCGTCACCTCGACCGCCATGATGATGCTGCGGTCGGCGGTGATGTGCGGCGTCACCTTGAGCGAGAGCACGGCGTCGATGAACTCGAGCTGGGCGTCGCCGTTCTCGAAGGTCTGGAACGGGATCGAGACACCCTGCTCGATCAGCGCCTCCCGGTTGTCGAGGGTCACGACGCGCGGGCTCGAGATCACCTTGCCCTCGCCGTTGAGCTCGGCCGCCGCGATGCGGACGTCCACGTTGACGCGGTCGTCGAGCAGGAAGGCGCCCAGGTTCATGAGGCCGGCCGGGTTCAGCGTGATCGGGTTGGTCACGACGGCGTTGTTGGCCTGGTTGAAGGGGAACTGGCTGTCCTGCGAGGTGATCGGGCGCATTCCGCCGATCGTGAAGTCGTCCTCGTCCTCGTCCGGCTGGGTCCCGAAGCCCCACTCGGTGCCGATCTCCTTCGAGAAATCGAGCGATGCCTCGACGATGCGCGCCTCGATCATCACCTGCGGCGTCTGGGAGTCGATCGCCTTGACCAGCGCGGTGGCCTCGTCGATCACGCCCGGGATGTCCTTGATGATGATCGTGTTGGTGCGCTCGTCCACGTCCACGGTGCCGCGGGCGGTGAGGAGCCGCTTCACCAGCTTCGCCACCTCGCCGACCTTGGCGTAGTTCACGGGCTGGAGCTTCACGATCAGGTCCTCGAGCTTCTCCTTGGCCCGGCGCTCCTGCAGGCGCGCCTCCTCCTCGGCCTTGAGCATCTCGGCCGGTGCGATCCGGAGCACGTTGCCCACCCGCACGAAGCCGAGGCCCTTGGTCAGCAGGATCACGTCGAGCGCCTGGTCCCACGGCACGTCGACGAGGCGGATGGTCACGTTCCCGGTCACCTCGTCACCGGCGATGATGTTGAGGTCGGAGACGTCCGCGATGAGGCGCAGCACGTCGCGGATGTCCACGTCCTTGAAGTCGAGGCTGATGCGGCGCCCGACGTACTCCTTGCCGTCGAGCAGGCCGCCCTCGTCGAGCTGGTCGATCGGCTCGACGCCGCCCTCGACGGCCGCCGCCGAGGGCTCGGCCGCGTTGGCCGGCAGCGACGCGGCCGCCACGGCCTTGGCCGCCGCGGGCGCCGGGGCCGCCGCCGTCTTCTTCCCGGCCTTGTCACCGGCGTTCACCGGCAGCGCCGCCGCGGCCTGCCCGTGCTCGAAGGCGAGCACGATGTCGTGGCCGTCGCGGCTCACCTGGGGCTCGAGGCCCGCGGCGCGCTCGACGACGATCCGGACCTCGGGCGTCTTCGCGTCGGGCTGCTGGAATGCGCTGACCAGCGCGACGGGGCCCTTGCCCTCCGGCGCCACGCGGGTGGCCGCGTCGGGCGCAAGCGTGGCGCCCGGCACGACGAGCATCAGCGTCTTCGGGTCGGGGCGCATCACCTGGTAGTCGACGGCGCGGTCGGCCGACACCACGACGCGATCCACGTCCTCGGCCCTGGCGTAGGCGACCTGGCGCACGGTGGCGCCGCCCGTCGCGGGCACTGCCGCCGTCGAGGAGGCGCCGCCCTCGGTCCCGCTCGCCGTTCCGCCGGTGGCCGGTGCCGCGCTCGCGGGCTGCGGAGCGGCCCCACCGAGGGCCACGACCATGCCCCCCGCCAGCGACTCGAGCCGGTGGCCCGCGAAGGCCCCGGCGTCGTCGCCGGCGTCGAGCACGATCCGGACCTTGCCCTGGTGCTGGCCGACCCGGATCCGTTCGACGGGGCCGGACTCGACCCGGACCACCTGCTCGGCGACCTGGCTCTGCACGCCGGGCAGGTCGAGCACCAGCCGGGCCGGCTGGCTCAGCGTGAAGCTCTCGACCCCCTGGAGCGCGCCGTCCGCGTCGAGGTGGACGAGCATGCCCTGCGGCGTCGCCTCGGCGCGCACCGCGAGCAGGGTCTTGGCGGCGCTGCCCGCCGCGGCCGCCGGAGCGGCCGAGACGGCCGGTGCGCCGGCGTCATCGGGCGTCGCGGAGGGCGTAGCCGCTCCGGACGCGTGGCCGAGCCACAGCGCAGCAAAGGCGCTGGCTGCGGCGATCATGCGATAGCGAACGCGAACGGTGGCGAACATCGGACCTCACCCTCCCTGGGTCGTCGAACGAGTGCGCATCTCGATTTCCTTCTGGGTCTGCGCACCCAGATAGTCCACGTAGGTCTCGCGGACCGTGACGGCGTTGTCGCTGATGCTGGTGACCGAGCCGTCGTTCTTGCCGATCGGCGTGCCCACCTGGACGACGTAGCCCCGGCCCGACGGGTCCTCGACGAGCGCGCGGGGACGGCCGGTCCCCCACACCACGGCGACGACCGTGAGCTGGCTCAGGTCGAACTGCTCGAGCGGCCCGCGCTCCGTCTTCGCGAGCCGCTGCTTCTGGTCCTCGATGAAGGACCGGAACGGGTCGCGGCGGCCCGGCGCTGCGACATAGGTGTAGTCGCCGGCGGCGGCGACGAGCCCCTCCTGCGGCGCGGCCGGCTCGCCGGGCTTGGCAGCGCGCTGCTGCACCACCTGGCCCTTCGAGCGCTTCATCAGCTCGGCCCGCTTCTGCTCGTAGTCCTGGACCGTCGGCGCGTTCGCGTTCTCGCGCGAGCAGCCGGGCCCGAGCACGAGCGCAGCGAGCAGTCCTCCGAGGACCCATGCCTTCACGAGCGTCCCCCCTGCGGCCGGGCGGCCGAAGCGGCCCGCGGCGCCTTGCCCGCCGGATGCGCACCCGGCTGGGCGGGCGCCGCCGGCTGCTCGATGAACCGGAACGTGGTCGCCTCGCCGCTCACGTTCAGCACCGTCGACTGGGTATCGGCATCGGCGAGCTTCATCACCATACGGTTCACGTTCACGATCCGCGGCAGCTTCGAGACCTTGTCGAAGAAGCGCGCGATGTCGTGGTAGCTGCCGCTGAACTCGATCTCGATCGGGACCTCGGCGTAGAAGTCGCGCACGACCTCCGCCTTCGGCTTGAAGAGCTTGAACTCGAGGCCCGCGTCCTTGCCCAGGCTCGAGATGTCGGTGAGCAGCACCGGCAGCTCCTTGCTGTCCGGCAGCTGGCGCAGCGCGAGCTTGAGCTTCTGCTCGAGGTCGGAGAGCTCCTGCTCAAAGGCCGCCAGGTTGGCGACGATCGCGCGGACCTCGCTCACCTGGCGCTGGAGATTGCGCTCCTTGGCCGCGACCTGCTCCAGCGAGGCACTGGCCGGCTTGTAGAGCAGGAAGCCGTAGAGGCCGAGCACGAGGGCGCACAGGACCGGAATGGCGGCCATCCGGTAGGCCCGCGGCAGCTTGGTGAAGGCCTCGAGCCTGGTCGTGATCTGGTCGAGTCCGAGGTTCATGACCCGGCTCCTCCTACTGCGCCGCCGCGGCGGCGCCGCGGCCCGGGGGCTTCCTGGCCGGCTGGCCCTTGGCGGGCGCGGCCGCCGCCGGCGCCTGCTCGCCGTAGGGCTGGTCGGGCGACTCGAGCGCCGCACGGATCTGGAAGGTGTTGAGCTTGAGCGAGTCGACCAGCTTCAGCTCGGTCGACTCGAGCTCCACCCGCGCGAAGTACGGCGAGTCGTCGAGCGCCCGCAGGAAGAGCGCGACCAGCTCGTTGTCGAGGCTCATGCCGCCGAGCGCGATCTGGCCGTTGTCGGCGTTCAGGTCGTTCAGCCAGACCCGCTCGGGAATGTGCGAGGCCAGCTCGTCCATGATGTGGACCGGGCCGGAGCGCGAGCGCTCGAGGTTCTCGATCACCGCGAGCTTCTGCTCGATCTCGGCCTTCTTGGCCTTGAACTTGGCCACCTGCTCCTGCTGCGGCTTGAACTGCTCGAGCTGCTTCTCGAGCGCCGCCACGCGCCCGCGCGTCGCCGAGATGCGGCCCATCATCCAGACCTGGACGACACCGGCCAGGAGCACCGCGCCGACCAGGCTCGCGGCCAGCAGCATCATCTGCTGGCGCACGCCCGCCTTGCGGCGCGCTTCGCGAACGGGGAGAAGGTTGATGCGGATCACGACTCGTCCACCCTCCGCAGCGCCAGGCCGACACCCACCCCGAGCGACGGCCCGACCTGGGCCAGGAACTCGGGATCGAAGCGGTTCGACGGCATCATCTTGTGGAGCGGGTTCAGGATCTCGACCGAGAGCCCCGTCCGCTCGCGGAACACCGTGTCGATGCCAGGCACCCGCGCCGACCCGCCGGCCAGCACCAGGCGCTGGATCCGGGTGTCGGCAGCGGTCGCCGAGAAGAAGTCGAGCGAGCGCGCGATCTCACCCACCAGGTTGTTGGTGACCGAGCGCATCGCCTGCTCGACCTCCTGGGGCACGACGTCCTGGCTCTCGCGCGCCGACGGCTCGCCGATCTTGATCCGCTCGGCCTCGTCGAAGCTGATCGAGAGCGCGCGCTGGATTTCGGCGGTGTACTGGTTGCCACCCGTGGAGACGTCACGGGTGAAGGCGGGCACCCCGCCCGACACCACGTTGATGTTGGTGACCTGGGCTCCGATGTTGATCACCGCGACCACGTCCTCCGGGCCCGGCTCGTAGTTGGCCTCGAAGGCGTTCTCCACGGCGAAGCCGGCCACGTCGATCACCGAGGGCGTGAGTCCGGCCTCGCCGATCAGGTTCACGTAGTCGTCGATCAGGTCGCGCTTGGCGGCGACCAGCAGCACCTCCATCGGCCGCTCGGCATCGCCGTGCTGGATCACCTCGAAGTCGAGGTTCACCTCGTTGACGTCGAAGGGGATGTACTGCTCGGCCTCCCAGCGGATGCTCTCCTCGAGCTCCTCCACCGTCATGGCCGGCACCGAGATCTTCTTGACGATCACCGAGTGGCCCGACACCGCCGCGGCCACGTGCTTGGCCTTGCTGCCCGACTTTCCGAGCGCCTCGCGGATCGCGTCGGCGATCGCGCCGGAGTTGAGGAAGGCCCCGTCGACGATCGCGTCGTGCGGGAGCGGCGCGATCCCGAGGTGCGCCAGCTCGAAGCCGTCCCCGCGCGGGACGACCTCGACGGCCTTCACGCAGGACGAGCCGATGTCGAGACCGACGATGGACTTCGAGCGAAGTCGCGGAACGATCTGCACGGACCCCTCTCCTCGCGCCCCAAGAGCTAGTGGGCGTGATCGCCTTCCGAGACGGCGGTGATCGAGAGCGGGGGGGCCCCTGCTCCTGCCTCGGCGCCGAAGATCTCGTCCTTGTCCGAGACCCGCTTGCCGAGAGCCAGGAGGATCTTTCGCTTGGTGTCGAGCCGGCACGGGCGCCCCGCCTCGACGCGATCGATCGTCAAGGTGGAGAGGCCCGCCTTTCGGGCCAGCTCCGCCTTGCTCATCATCAGTGCTTCGCGCGTACGCTGGACGTTGTTGCGCGGCACCCTCGGGTCCTCCCCTGCCACCCCGACCGAATCAGTCCCCCACGGTCGGAGCGGCACGCCGATGGGGACTATCGGTCCGGCCGAAACGACACTTGAGGCAGCCTTGCCGCCGGAACGCTCCCGGGCTGCCAGGCCAGGCCCCACCCCCGGGGCGACCCGGGACGGCGTCGATCTCAGCGTGGGCCGCGGGTCGGCCGAAGAGAGGCGGGTGTCACGGCGGGTTCTGATCGTGGACGACGACGAATCCCTCCGGGACAGCCTCGCCCTGGTGTTGGGTGCGGAGGGCTTCGAGGTCGCCGTCGCCGCCGACGGCGAGCGCGCCCTGTCCCAGCTCGACGAGGTGGCCCCCGACATCGTCCTGTGTGATCTGCGCATGCCCGGGATCGGCGGCCTCGAGCTGGTCCCCGAGCTGGTGCGCCGGCGACCCGATGCAACCGTGATCCTGATGTCGGCCTGGGCCAGCGACGAGACCGCGCTCGAGGCGATGCGCCGCGGTGCCTACGACTACCTCGCCAAGCCCTTCCAGCCCGGTGAGGCGCTGCTCGCGATCCGCAAGGCCGGGGAGCGCGAGCGCCTGCGGCGCGAGAGCCGCCTCCTGCGCCGGGAGGTCGAGCGCTCGCTCGGCGAGCGGCCGATCGTCGCCGCGTCGCCGGGCATGATCGAGGTGCTCGAGCTGATCGAGCGCGCCGCCGAGTTCAAGGCCACCGTTCTGCTGACGGGAGAGAGCGGCACCGGGAAGGAGGTGCTCGCACGCGCGCTGCACGCCCAGTCGCCGCGCCGCGACGAGGCCTTCGTCGCCGTGAACTGCGGCGCGATCCCCGAGCCGCTCCTCGAGTCGGAGCTCTTCGGCCACGCCAAGGGCGCCTTCACCGGCGCCGACCGGGCGCGGCGCGGCCTGTTCCAGGAGGCCGACGGCGGCTCGCTCTTCCTCGACGAGGTGGGCGAGCTGCCGCTCGCGCTCCAGGTGAAGCTCCTGCGCGTCCTGCAGGAGGAGGAGGTGCGGCCGCTCGGCGAGTCGAAGGCGCGACGCGTCGACGTGCGGGTGATCGCCGCCACCGCCCGCGACCTCGAGGCCGAGGTCGCCGCGGGCCGCTTTCGCGAGGACCTCTTCTACCGCCTCAACGTGCTCCGCGTCCACGTTCCGGCGCTGCGCGAGCGGCGCGAGGACGTGCCGCTGCTCGTCGACCACTTCCTCGAGCGCTTCCGCCGCGCGCTCGGCCGCCCCGTGCACGCGATCGCCGACGACGCGCTCGCGCGGCTCGTCGCCCACCCCTGGCCCGGGAACGTCCGCGAGCTCGAGAACGTGATCGAGCGCGCGGTGATCCTGGCGCGCGGGGACCGCGTGACGGCGCAGGAGCTCCCGACCAACGTCGTGCACCCCGATCCCGCGGCCGAGGCCGGCGTCGGCCAGGACCTCTCGCTGCGGCGGGCGCGGCGCGCCGCCGAGATCGAGGCGATCCGCGCGGCGCTGCGTGCGACGGCGGGCAACCGCACCCACGCCGCACGCGTGCTCGAGATCAGCCACCGCGCCCTACTCTACAAGCTCAAGGAGTACGGGATCCGCGGCTGAGAGAGGGTTGCCGGCAGTCGCCATCCGCGGGCGCGCGAGCGCGGGCGGGCGGAGCGCATCGGAGCTCCGGGGCTACTCGATCGAGGCGACCGGCTCCTCGGCCTCGCCGCCGGTCGCGGCGGGCTCGGCCTTCGGCACCTCGCGCACCACGACCTCGAAGCGCTGCCGCGCCTCGCCGCCGTGCCCGTCCTTCACGACGACCTCGAAGACGTGGGTTCCGGCGTCGTCCCGGGTTGCCGACCAGCGGACCTCGCCGAGCAGGGGATCGACGCTCGCCCCCTCGGGCCCCTGCGCGAGCTCGTAGCGCAGGTTGCGGTCGCCGTCGGGATCGCTCGCCTGCAGGGCGTACTGGAAGCTTCCATCGGCGCTGACACCACCCGGCGTCGACGTGATCGAGGGCGCGGAGTTGCCCAGCACGACCGGCGCGCTGTCGAGCGGCGCGGTCTCCGCCTCGCCGTCGCTTGCGGTCGTCCGTACCTGCACCTGGTCACCGCGCTCGAGCCCGGTCGTTGCGAAGCGCTCACCCTCGGCGCCCTCCACCGGGCTGCCGTTCACGCGCC